>JADMIO010768842.1_pt1 | contig 16874 bp, 18 predicted proteins | sample 8958161 | NCBI WGS metagenome assembly JADMIO01 (sample SAMN16585339, study PRJNA669376) | soil metagenome | isolation source: Crop rotation soil | place: USA: Cullars Rotation, Alabama | collected 2011
ATTGCTGGGAACACGCAATCCGGGGAAAGTTCGCGAGATCGAAAGCATCCTCGCAGACTCCGGCTGGTCCTTTTCTTCATTGCAGACATTCCCCGACGTCGAAACGCCGGCCGAAACCGGCGCCACTTATTCAGAGAACGCGATCTTGAAAGCCCGCTTTTACGCTCTGGCCACCGGCATGTGCGCGCTCGCAGATGATTCGGGATTGGAAGTTGAAGCACTCGCGGGCGCGCCTGGCGTTTTCTCAGCACGCTACGCCGGCGAGAACGCCTCCGACGCAGATCGTCGTGCGCTACTTCTCTCTGAACTCGCGAAAGTTCCTGACGTGAATCGCCGCGCGCGTTTTGTCGCAGTCGTCGCGATCTCCGACGCTGACGGCAACGTGCTAAACGTCTCCGAAAGCATTTGTGAAGGAACGATCATTTCGTCACCACGTGGCGACGGCGGCTTCGGCTACGACCCATTGTTCGTCCCCGACGGCTACAACCAAACCTTCGCCGAACTCCCGGAAGCGATCAAAAACCGCATCAGCCATCGCGCCCGTGCGCTTCTAAACACTCGCCATTTCCTCTCAAACATGGTCGGTGCTTGACCATCACCCACCCGCCTCTTAGAATGCCTCATCCTTCGGGGCGTAGCACAGCCTGGTAGTGCGCTCGGTTTGGGACCGAGAGGTCGGAGGTTCGAATCCTCTCGCCCCGACCAACACAAAAGTTTATGGCTGCCGTCGCCGGCGGCTGTATTTCATTTGTGGCCAATTTAAATTTTCGGACTTCGACTGCCATGGGTTCGTCTCCGCATTCTTGAAGTCAATCGCAAGATTGAAAACGCGGCTAAGCTTTTTAAACTCTCGATTCACAGAAACCTCATCAGTAGGTCTCCAACGCTCGGTCGGAGTTCCTTCTAAGACCTACCTGTTTTTGGAGACACTCGGAGTCTTAGAGAAAAACAGGTGCTCTAGTACGAATAAGATTGTGAACTCATTGCACTTTGAGATGACACTAGAAGGAGAAGATTGACTTCTTTTTCATTGACCCAATCATCATCGTGTTGGGGCTCTTGTTTTAAGATATATCGGCGATGGAGTTCCTCAACGAGTTCATTAGAGATGTATGGAATCGGGGTAATGTTTGTGTAAGCCTCGTGCGCGTGTTTGTCATCTTGCAACTCACCAGACGAATGTAGTCGATATACATTTACTTGCGGCTGCAATGGGAGTGATTTTATCTCCTTGAGAACATGATGTGCCTGACCAAACTTGCGCCGCCTTATGTATGCGATACCTAAAGACGTGCGGAAGTACTCTCTATGTAAAGTCCAAGGGTCATCTTTCGCTCCTCGTTCAAATACACTAAGTGCTTCATCTATACTGCCGCTCCGAAGCAATATCATTCCACGTAAATGCAATGCTGCCCAGTCACTTAAGGTAACTAAGTTCTCATCGGGCAAGAATTCAAGCGCCTCTTCGTAACGCCGCAAGGCTAGTAAAACAGAACTCCTTCCGTTCCGCGCGACGGCGTCCACTGGGAACTCAGCAATGATGGTGTTGTATTCAGCCAATGCCTCGTCAAGCCGACCCATAACCTTCAACACGTCGGCGCGCCCGCTTTTGGCGATCGCGTCCTCTGGGTACGCGGCGATGATGGTGTTGTATTCAGCCAATGCCTCGTCAAGCCGACCCATAACCTTCAGCACGTCGGCGCGTCCGTTTTTGGCGATCGCGTTCTCCGGGTACGCGGCGATGATGGTGTTGTATTCAGCCAATGCCTCGTCAAGCCGACCCATAACCTTCAGCACGTCGGCGCGTCCGTTTTTGGCGATCGCGTTCTCCGGGTACGCGGCGATGATGGTGTTGTATTCAGCCAATGCCTCGTCAAGCCGACCCATAACCTTCAGCACGTCGGCGCGTCCGTTTTTGGCGATCGCGTTCTCCGGGTACGCGGCGATGATGGTGTTGTATTCAGCCAATGCCTCGTCAAGCCGACCCATAACCTTCAGCACGTCGGCGCGTCCGTTTTTGGCGATCGCGTTCTCCGGGTACGCGGCGATGATGGTGTTGTATTCAGCCAATGCCTCGTCGAAACGACCCATAGCCTTCAACACGTCGGCGCGCCCGTTTTTGGCGAACGCGTTCTCCGGGTATGTGGCGATGATGGTGTTGTATTCAGCCAATGCCTCGTCGAGCCGACCCATAACCTTCAGCACGTCGGCGCGCCCGTTTTTGACGATCGCATTCTCCGGGTACTCGGCCATGATGGTGTTGTATTCAGCCAATGCCTCGTCGAAACGACCCATAACCTTCAACACATCGGCGCGCCCGCTTTTGGCGAACGCGTCCTCCGGGTATGCGGCGATGATGGTGTTGTATTCAGCCAAAGCTTCGTCGAAACGACCCATAGCCTTCAACACGTCGGCGCGCCCGTTTTTGGCGATCGCGTTCTCTGGATACGTGGCGATAATATTGTTGTATTCAGCCAATGCCTCGTCGAGCCGACCCATAACCTTCAGCACATCGGCGCGCCCGCTCTTGGCAACAAGCCCAGCACCAAATTCTTCAGCTCGCAGATAAGCTTCTAACGCTTCCTTGAGTCTGTGAACTCTCAACAGTGCATCACTGTACTGTGCCCACGACCAATCATCACCCGGTTGCAAATCGACACATCGTTTCGTTAACTCTAATTGTAACGAGTAAATACCTAAGGCTTTTGCTTCTATGGCAAGATCACACAAGGACTTTACGGCAAACTTCGGCCCATCAGAATTCATATGTTGCGTGATTAGGTCTTCCAGCAAATTACGCATGCGTACATAATCATGCTGCTGCATCGCCTTAATGATTGCTTGCTTTCGTTTATTAGTATTCTCAAACAGAACTGCCCTATTGAAACTCCGCCGTCTGGGTTTATGTCCCTTTTTGGGGAATGACACCGAATCATTCTCTTCAGCTATATCTTTCGACAAGGTGTCAAAGTCAATTCCCTTGAGAAACGGCTTAACCCAGTGTTGTAGCACTTCTCGATAATCGCGCAGCGATTGAATGGAAGCATTCCTGATGAAATCCAGACGAAACTGATTGATCTTGGGTTGACTACCACGTGACACTGCTAACATACGAAAGAATCCTTCGTTAATTAGGATTTGATGAAAATCGTATGTTTGTTCTGTACCTTCAAATAGACTCGTCGGTATTGACTCCCAAGCCAAATAAACTTCACGAATACCTTCCTGACTTTCCTTGAGTTGATGCAAGAAATTGTACGCGTGTGAATACTGTTTCGCTTGGCAAATTTGTAAGGCTTCAAGTACGTCAGCTTTGTCTGAGAGTGGTTTCGCGTACAGAAGGTTTTCTAGCCTGGTAACAACAACGTCTTCTTCCAGAAACTCGTCAACCACTTCCAAGGCTTCGCCGCGAACTTCTTTTGAAAGCTTTGGATCAAAAGAAATGAGCGTGAGGTCCAGAGCGTTAGCGTAGAGATGTTCGGCTTCGAGTGCTTGAACAGCCTGCTCGCGAGTAGTGTTCTTAACAATCTGTATATCCTCGGAAGTACCAAAATGTAGATGAGTGCTGGGTACACCAATAGGTACCATAGCGCTCAGATCGTTGACACTAAGCAACCACGCTTGCTCTCCATTTAGTAACAATGCTTTCCCCGCACTGCCGGAAATAATAGCATCCATCACCGAACCTCTAGTCTCACGCTAACCTTGGCATTATCAAACATTTCTTTGAGCGCCTTAAGCATTACTCGTTTATAAGCTTTTGCACCCCCCGTAAGTGTGACTTGTTCAAAGGTCCTCATGGTGAGCGGACCCCAAATGTGCACTTCGACGAAGTTATCATCCCCAGTTGTGGGTCCCGTCGATAAAAGTATTCCGGAGTATTGACTAACAGAGGTGCCAGCGTCAATTATTCCGTAGAGCTTAGCCACACACAACTTTCCTCTGCTCAACCAAGTTGCGCGATATCCCTTGTTCAAGTCGTGCGCTTTACGCATTTCGACATTGTGATGCTCCATGAAGGTGGTTGAGTTCTCCTCAAATACTGACGCTCGATGCCCAATCATGTTAGTCTTCAGCACGACTGAACACTCCCCATAGTTAGACAAGCCCAGCGGATCCAGAGACAGGGCAGCGAACCTGATGTTTTCTTTATATCCTGGGAAGAGAGCATCATCGGCAACTGCTCGTAATGGGGACCACTTATTATCGGGATAGGATCTAACCCCAGCTCCGATCAATTGATAATAGCTGGCATAAATTTCGTCGTCGCTCGTGGCAAGTCGTAGTATTTCGTTGGCAGGTCGAGCCAGTATTGCCACGGAACGATCGATTGCATGTTCGAAATCACGCAACCTGTCAATCGCGCCTCGCCGGGTGGCGTCTAATTGTGCTTCGTTATAGCGCTCATCTAATGCCGCCATCTCCTCAGGGTCTTCAGCATCCCGAACATTTGGGTAGTAACCCGGTCTGGCACAATGTGGACATCTATCAGCCGAACGAGGCATTTGGTTGTTGCAGTCTTTGCAGATGTAGGTATGAGGCATTTTGCTTCGTATCCTAGTTTAGCTCTCAGTATTGTGAGTTGAAGGTTCACTGACGCGAGCGTGCAAGGACTCAAATACTCAAGGGTCAGTCAGCAAAGACTATTCACCTTCTTTGCGAAAGTCAAATTCTACATTCCAATTGTAACGTCAAGCTTCTTGTTGTAAGGTCCAAGACGGTCGGGCTTTTCATTCCCGGTTAAAGCGATAGAAAATAGAATACCTGTCACGCCGCTCACCACCGATCAGTTTACGGTCATATTCAAAGGATTAAGGGATTAAGGCAAGATCGCGGTCACTTCGCGACGTTCATTTGTTGCCGTAGCCGCTGCAATACTGAACTACAACGCCGATGTGTGAAGTTTTCTACTCGAGTGAGTCTCTTGCAAGCGCTAGTGAAACGTCTACGTGCAACCGGCAAATGCTTTCAGAACATTCCAAGCGTGAGTTTGATCGCCTGTTCATGGTAGGAGATAGTGTCATTCCACTCCGTTGAGTCGGGCTGTTAAGCTACGACCTCCTGGAGCCAAAGGAGATTCCGAAACAACGGTGCTGGTTTTAGAAGAAAGTTTATTCATCGCAACTGTAGCTAATCAAGACTGTCTCAACGGGGACCACCCCGAAAACGTGTGGCCAATTTGTTGACAGAATTTAGAGCACGCACGGTGAAGCGCTGATAACGAATGGGATAAGAACCGCAAACCTTAATAAATTCGTGGTGGCTGCAACTTTGAAATTGCAAAAACTAGCTTTTTGCCGAACCTGTGGTTTGGAACCGAGAGGTCGGAGGTTCGAATCCTCTCGCCGCGACCAATAGTTTACGGCTGCGGTCATCGGCGGCCGTATTTAATTTGTGGCCAATCCGAGAAACAAAGAAGCACCCTTGCTTTCCGGTGAACAGACATCACGGAGATGAGGCAGACGCCGCACAAGATTTTGGTTTCCGCGATGAAGATTAATCTCGGAGTGGAGTAATAATGTGTGGCAAGATGATATTGGTGATCATCATCGCCGTGGCGTTGCTGCTCGGCTGTATCGTTGCGCTGAGACTGCGAGGGATAAGCAGGTTGGCCCGAGTGTGTCGGAAGCTTCGCGATTAATCGAAGGCCCGGCCTTCGAGGTTCAGGTCGAGATGCCTGCCTTCAATTCAGGCCGCGCACCTTGGGAGATCCCGGGCGTCATCTTGGGTTACGATCGTGAACCGCGGTTCGATCAAACAAGTCCTGGCGCCCTCAGCACGCACGGGCTTGGATGAACCCGAAGGCAGTTCCAACTGGAAGTCGCTATTTGCGAGAATGCTGTCTCAGGAAAGACTGCTGCGTGGCCCTACCAAACGCTCAAAGTTCGTGGCAACTTGCAGGGTTTAAAAAAGCGGGCGTGAAGCAATGAGTTCCAAGCGTCTTTTCAGGGTACGTTTATCGCGACGGGGCAAAGATGGAAGGTTGGGACCGATGAGTGAATACGGTTGTGAAAAGTGCTGGTCTACCGAGGCTTCGGAAGCGTGGAGGGCTGTCACGAACATACCTATCCAAACGTACCTAATCGACGAATCACATTACATTGTAAGTATTCGCGTCTGCCCGTCTTGCTCTCCTTCGGTGATCAAGTCTGACTCGTGGGCTTGAATGGCGGCTAATTCCAGCAGCTGCCGGCTAAGCGGTGTGCTGCTGCCATTCTGAATATCTGCGGCCACGTCATCGGGAATGGTAAGCGTGATTTCCATACCGTATCCTACCTCTCTAAAGCTACGCTCAATCATAGGGCGATGCCTTTAGGCAACGTTAGAAAGCAGCGGGCGCTGCCGCGTCTCTGCGGTTATGCCGCAGAGACACGGAGAGCCGCGGAGAATTTTTTAAGCACTATCTAAGTGGATGTGGTCGATGCTCGTTTCGCCGGCCTCAACACGATTCACTATTTGCTCAAGGTGTTCGTCTTTGATCTCCAATCCGTAACGGATCAATGAGCGTGTTCTTGGTTCGACTCTGCTGTCGGTTGCGAGTTTTCGAGCGCGTCGTTTTAGATTGGCGTCGAGTGTGCGTTTGCGCGGTGATGCGCTACCATGTTTTTCCATGGTCCTTGTCCTTTCGATAGAAGGTTGAGAAACTATGAAGCCGGGTCTCCCGAAGTCGGTTTGAAAGTTGGAGAATATCCAACGACACGAGTTTGACCCTGAAGGGCTGACTCAAAACCTGACTTATGAAAGGAGTACCCGGCTATGAAGATCTTGGCGTTAGATTTAGGAAAATACAAGACGGTAGGTTGTACTTACGAGAGTGAGAGTGGGGCACACCAATTTCAGCGAACGTTTACCACGCCGGCAGACCTACGGCGGCTGGTGCAGGAAGTAAGGCCCGATCGCGTAGTGATCGAAGTTTGCTCCATCGCCGGTTGGGTTTGTGATCTGATGGGCCAGCTAGGCACAGAAGTGCAGGTCGCGAACACGAGCGACGATGCTTGGCGCTGGCGCAAGGTGAAGCAGAAGGATGACCGGCGTGATGCTCTGAAGGCGGCGCGGTTATCAGCGGTCAATCAGTTGCGTGAAGTGTACATTCCGCAAACTGAAGTGCGGCAGTGGCGCGCGTTGATCACCTACCGGCAACACCTGGTAGGCCGGCGTACGAAGATCAAGAATCACATACGCGACCTGCTGGTGCGGGAAGGACAACTGCTGCCGCGGGCGGGCAAATGCTGGACTAAGTTGGGCCAGGACCGGCTTAACAGTATGGCGCGACCGCTCGAGGAGGTAGGAGCGACGGAGCTCTGGCGCGGCGAGTTATGGGAAGAGCTGCAACAGCTGCAAATGATTCAGGAACGAGTGGCCAGCGTAGAAGAGAAGTTGAATGCGCTGGGCGCGGCGGATAAGCGGGTGCAGTTGTTACGCACCATTCCCGGCGTGGGCCCGCGACTGTCGGAAGCAATTGTGGCGCTGCTGGACCAGCCGCAGCGCTTTCGTAAAGCGAGTCAAGTCAGTGGCTACATTGGCATGGTGCCGAAAGCTTTTGATTCCGGCGAAAGCGAACGGCGCGGCCGCATCACGCGCCAAGGCAATCGGCTGGTAAGGTCCTTATTAGTAGAAGTGGCTTGGGTTGGGCTGCGTCATAACAGGTGGCTGCGCCAAACGTACCTACGCCTGAGCGGTGGGAAGAAAGCGCGCAAGAAGATTGCGATTGTGGCGGTAGGGCGCAAATTATTAGTCAGATGTTGGGCCATGCTGCGCGATAACCGTCCTTGGAGTTGGCAACCACAAATTACCTGAGCGGGAACGTAATCGCGGAAGTGAGGACCAAGGGGAAACGTTGTCCTAGTCGCCGTGATGCCAGTTCAAAGCTCAAGTGGGAACGGTAAGTTCGGAAACTGATTGAGATGACGAGAAACTCGCCCTAAAACCTGAGAGCAAAACTCGTGGTTGAGAATGAGAGCTCGTCGCACCGTTGAATGAGAACCACCAAACTTCAGCTCCATAGCGGGTAGGGGGCAAACTCGAATAGAAGGGTGAAACAATCATCCGAATTCTACTTGACACGATCCGGCTTCATAGAAGGATCAAGGGTCGATTTGTGGTTCAAGCACAAGTCGGCCCGCTTCTTATTTTTGTTCAGATGGGGTTAGAAACAAACTAGCGCAAAAATTTTCGTTTGTCACTAATCGATTTGACTTAACATGACGCTTTTGTTCGCATTTCTAATCGGACTCTTCGCCGGGTTGCGCTCGCTTACGCCTCCAGCCGCTGTGGCGTGGGCAGTGCACCTTGGTTGGCTCAGACTTGCGCGACCACTGTCTCTCGTCGGTTCGCTTCCTGCAGTGATAATTCTGAGTGTGTTAGCGATCGGCGAAGTCGTTTTTGACAAGTTGCCCAATACTCCGAACCGCACTGCTCCTCCAGGACTCATCGCCCGCATCGTGACAGGTGGCTTTACGGGCGCATGTGTTTCTCTTGGCGGTGGACACTCTGCTCTCGTTGGTGTTGTGCTGGGATTGATCGGCGGAATCGTCGGTTGTTTCGCCGGCTATCAAGCGCGCGCTCGGCTCGTAAAGTCACTGCGCCTGCCAGATTTCAACGTTGCTTTGGTCGAAGACCTGATTGCGATCGGTGGCAGCCTGTTCATCGTTTCGCGATTCTAATACCGAACGACGATGATTATTTCTTCATTTGTGCGCTTGAGCGTGATGGTCGTTTTACTATCGCACTCATATGCGATCGCGCAAACTGAGTCGACTCCAAGAGGCCAGATCGTTGAACGAGTTGAAGCGCTCAAGGATTCGTCGCAAAGTTACGCGCTCTACCTCCCATCGAATTACACACCGAATCGAAAGTGGCCGGTCCTGTACGCCTTCGACCCTGGCGCGCGCGGCCGGGTGCCGGTTGAGCGTTTCAAGGAGGCGGCGGAGAAGTACGGCTGGATCGTCGTTGGCTCGAACAATTCACGCAATGGTCCATGGGAGCTTGCCGTCGGTGCGTGGAACGCGTTGCAGGTAGATACTCATCTGCGTTTTGCGATCGACGATGCGCGTATGTATGCGACTGGTTTTTCCGGCGGCGCACGGGCGGCAATCCGCGTTGCGATAGGCTGCAAATGCCTGGCAGGAGTGATAGCTGGTGGCGCTGGGTTCCCTGTCGATCTTGCTCCGTCACAACAGATGGATTTTGTTTTCTTTGCTACAGCCGGCGTCGATGACTTTAATTATCCCGAAATTAAGAACCTCGAAGAACCGTTAACCAAAGCAGGCATCGCACATCGCGTTCAGACATTCGAAGGTCGTCACGAATGGCCGCCAGTGTCGGTGGCGACAGCAACAGTCGAGTGGATGGAATTGCAGGCAATGAGGGCCGGCAAGCGACAGCGCGATGATCGGCTTATCAACTCAATGTGGGAACTGATACTTAGTGACGCAAAAACACACGAGGAATCGAAGAGATACTTTGAAGCGTATCAACTCTATCGCAATCTAACGGACAGCTTTAAAGGGCTGAGAGACGTTGCGCAGATTGAAACCAAAGTAAAAGAACTCGGCGAGAGTCGCGAAGTGAAAGCCGCAATCCGCGAAGAGCAAGTGCAAATTAGAAAACAACGAGAGTTGGAGAGTCGACTAAGTTCGTTGATTGCCGGCCGTAATGGTGGAGATCCGGCTAACCAACGCGAGGAAGGGTTTGATTCCGGAAACCTGTTGCCCGCGATTCTCCACGATTTGCAAAGGCAGTCAAAAGCGCCTGACGACTCAACTCAGCGCAGAATCGCTCGCCGCGTGTTGGATGGTTTATTCGTCGGCCTGATTGAGCAAGGCATAAGTCTCCTGCAAACGGAGAAGAAATACTCCGAGTCCATCAAGCATTTTCAATTGGCGACCGAAGTCAATCCTGATCGAGCCGGCGTCTACTTTTACCTCGCATGGGCCTACGCTGCGAATGGCGACAAGAAGAAGTCTCTGCAGTTTTTGAACACAGCGGTTGTGAAAGGCTTCTCCGATGCTGCCATGATCACAACTAATAAAGCGTTTGATTTGATTCGGAGCGAGCCGGAGTATCAGCAGATTATGGCAAGGCTGGGTAAGCAATAAGTTGAGGAACGAATACTAGCGCTAAGCGTGTTTCGAAGCATGATTTCAATCGGGGAGGAATGAAAATGAAAAGTAAACTAGCGATCGCGTTGCTCATTGCCGGACTGCTATCAATTGGAGCATGGAGTGGTTATGGACAAGCGAGTAAATCCACAAGTGTGAGGTATGAGTATGCCGTGATCGATGATCCGACCGAATCCCTGACTCACGATGAGGGTGTGAATGCGCTGAACAAGTATGGCGCTGAGGGCTGGGAAGTCGTCGGTGTTGTTAGCAAAGCTGAAAATCGTTATACGCGGATCTTTCTCAAACGTACAATTAAGTAGCGCCACAAAGATCGTAAATCTCTCCCGAACGCGTATTCGAAAGAACATTAGAGTTGCGCAAAGATCGTCTTCATTGCGGAGTCGTTTTTCTTGTAGTTTGGTCCGGGACGGTCGAACACTTCATTGAGCAGTTCAAGAGCAACGATCTTGGAGACGGTGAAGAGTGGCTCGCGTTGCGCGCCGCCCTGCAACTGATGAACACGCAACAGTTCGTTTCCGCTCGTGCCGATTCCGTAACATTGAGGCTCAACAAGGCGCCCTTTCCCGTTGTACAGGAAGCGTAGCTTTCGCTTTTGCTTGATCGCCCTTACTAACACTTCGTTCATGCGAATAACTTTGCCTCAAAAGTCACTGTTGGATGAGGTCAGTACCGTAACGCGGTAGCGTCGGGTCGCCGTCGTGATGAATAACTTTAAGGATTAATGCAGTTACGACACTCACCCGACGCTACCGCGTTACGGTACTGACCTCATTCAACTGCGAATTCTGATTTTTGAGGCACAGCCCATGCAAATCTACGCCAATTATCTGACTCAATGCAGGATACTCGTGTCTCGTGAAATATGCAGCACATGACCGTGAACCGCCGACAACGAATAGGAAAGAAGTGTAAAACCTAATAAACTTTGGACCACGAAATTATCTTTATCGATGAGGTAGTAAAAATCAGAATGATCGCAACCCGACTCAGAATTCTGTCAACGATCTGTGTGAGCATTATCGTAAGCGGTGCCATCTATGCCCAAGCTGGGCAGAAAATTGCGGCGATCGAGATCGAGGGTGCTCAGACGTTGACCAAGGAGACGGTCATAGCCACGAGTGGGTTGAAGGTTGGTGATGCGTTCTCAGTTGAAGCGACTGACGCGGCGGCGGAGCGGCTGGTGAGTAGCGGGCTGTTCAAGAAGGTGGGATATAGCACGCGCAACGCCGGTAGCAACGTGACGATTACGTTTAAGCTCGAGGAACTCAAGGGTCAATCGTCACCAGTCGTCTTCGACAACTTCATCTGGTTTTCCGACGAAGAATTAACCGCCGCGATCGTACGCGAGGTTCCCTCGTTCAACGGTTCAGCGCCCGACATCGGCGACACGAACGAAGCAATTAAGAAAGCGCTTCAGAACCTGCTCGCCGAACGCAAGCTGCCGGGACAAGTCGAATACAACCTTACCGAACACGAACACCTGTTTCGTGTCGAAGGTGCGCCGATGAAGATTTGCACTCTTCACTTCCCCGGCGCGCAAAGCGTATCGGAACAAAAACTAATTCAGACCACGCGCAGTTCGATGGACCAGGAATACTCTCGTCAATCGGCGAAGACGTTTCCGAAGTATGGTCTATATCCGATTTACAGAGAACTGGGCCACCTGCGTGCATCGTTCGGAGCACCGGTGGCGAAGCCTGAGAAGAGCGCCGGTTGTGAAGGAGTCGACTTAACCATTCCCGTCACTGAAGGTCCACTTTATTTGTGGTCGAGGGCTGCTTGGTCCGGGAACCAGGTGTTGTCGGCCCAAGAGCTTGACGATGCTTTAGGTATGAAACCAGGCGAAGCTGCGAATGGAAAGAAGTTCGACAAGGGATTGCATGAGATCGAGGAAGCTTACGGAAAGCATGGGCACATTCAAGCACACGCGAAACCGACTCCTGAGTTTGACGACGCCGCCACAAAAGTGACTTTCAAGATTGCGGTCGACGAAGGTCCGCAATACCGCATGGGCACTGTCGAGTTTAAAGGGTTCTCTGTCGACGATGCTTCCACACTCGGAAAGAAGTGGGCTCTGAAAAGCGGAGAGATTTACGATCGGAGTTATACGACTCGATTCTTTCGTAGTGAGGCTGTGCTAATAACTACGCGAATCGCTAACGAACGTGATTCGCAGGGTAAGCCACGGCCAAACTTCGACACGATGGAATTACCAAATCGTCAGACTCTAATTGTGAATCTGTTGATTGAGCTTAAGAACTAAGCATGAAACTATTGCTGTCTCCACACAACGACGACGAGTGTCTCTTTGCCGCGTACACACTCATGCGCGAGAAGCCGCTAGTGATCGTCGTCACCGACAGCGACCTTGTGGAGGGTGTCACCGCCCAGCAGCGTCGAGAAGAAAGCAGACGAGCGTGTGAACTGCTAAACGTGGCGGTCGTCTTCCTCGGACTGAAAGACGGCACGTTGAAACAACAGAAAGACGATCTCAAACGCCGGCTCGAGCCGTTCGCTTCCCACCCATGGACACACGTTTACGCCCCCGCCATTCAAGGAGGACATCAGGATCACGACGCGCTCGGGGAGGTCGTCTTAACGATGTTCTCCAAAGTGAGTTATTTCGCGACTTACGCTGTAGGAAAGGTCTTTACACCTGCCGGCAGAGAAATTGAACCGACCCCGGAAGAAGTCGAACTCAAAAACAGGGCTCTCGACTGTTACCCCTCGCAAATACGAGTAGCTGGAACCAACAGCCACTTCGACGCAGTCCGCGGCCGGTCAGAGTACCTTAGTGACACAGCGCGTCCCTGACCGTAGCGCCAAACCACCCCATCCAAACTCAAATTTCCTCAAAAATCCCTGAAAAATCGCTTATTTGGTGGAGACAACGGGGCTTGAGTGTGATATATGAGAGTCCGTCTTGAATTTCAATTTAGTTCTCGTTGGAGGTACTACACCAGACTATGGCGACAAAAGCCGCACCAGGCAAGAAGCGCATGACCCAATCGGAAGTAATCAACCACTTCTCTGAATCCACAGGGATGAAGCGAGCACAAGTTAAAGAGTTCTTTGAGGAGCTAGGCAGTCTTGCAGCGCGCGAAGTGAAATCTAACGGTGAGTTTGTTCTCCCAGGATTCGGAAAGCTCGTAAAATCCGAGCGAAAAGCACGTGAAGGCCGGAACCCCGCTACCGGCGAAACCATTCAGATTCCCGCGAAGACCACGCTAAAGTTTCGAGTTGGCAAATCAATGAAAGATACCGTCCTTCCAAAAAAGTAGAAGAAACTAAAGGCCGGCACTATTATTTTTCAGCATCGGCGCCGCTCCGTACCACCTCAGGGAATCGGGCGGCGCCTTTGTCCATAAGCCCACAATTTGTTAGGTTTTTCATCATTTCTTCCGCGTCACCTACTCCGTAAAGTAAAAAATAAAAACGTGACCGAACCGCGACAAAAAAATTCTGGACGGATATTCGGTCGTCGCTTATAATCCAACGTTTCGCTGACACCCCTGCGGCAAATGAGTATATGCCAACCTGTGTTTTGGGGTCTTTACCCTGATTCTATGGCTTTGCCTTGCGGTAGAGGCAGCATCCAAGGGGTCAGTGAAAGCATCTATAGTTCATACATTGGAATGGTGAGATCTTATACGGAGGAGTAGAGGCAATCGTGACTTTTGATACACACTTGCCGCTGAATGAGCGGCTTATGAGAATCGATCACATCCAGGCACGTCGTTATTCGAAGCTCAACGGCGTTGCTCTCGAGATAGCTACGGAAGGCATTATCAGACACCTCAAAGCGTGCGACCGAATGGACGTCAATCCAGAGACTTCGGCAGTGCGCGAGATCATTGATGATGCACTGAACGGCCGTCGCGTGTTCGCTGAGACTAAAGATCGAGCAGCGGCATAGGCCGAAACTTACGGATCTTCATGAAGAGGTCGCCCACACCGGGCGATCTCTTTTTGTTTGCTTCATAAGACGATCGCGTGCGGTTGACACTGTACTTTGATTTGCTAACATGCGTGCGTTTGAATGTGCCCCTGTAGCTCAGCGGATAGAGCATCTGCCTTGTTGGAGCCTTAATGGGGAAATGCGATCGGAACCCATTGAGTGGACGACCCTGTATGCGGGGACGCCCTGAGAGCCTCCGGTACTTGATCGATTCTGTGGTCCAGTAATAATCCGAGAGGATTGGGTAATCCGCAGGAAACCTACATCGTAGGGATCCTCAGAGACTATACGGGTCGGGACTGTGATGTCCAAGATATAGTCCAGCCAGCAACCCCAAGCTTTGACGGGCGGTCAGGGAAAGCCTGATGCTGGAAGCTAAGCAGAGGGCCGCAGGTTCGAGTCCTGCCGGGGGCATTCAGCACAACCAGCATGGCGGCATTAGTTCAGTAGGTTAGAACGCCAGATTGTGGATCTGGAGGTCGTCGGTTCGAGCCCGACATGCCGCCCCACAGATACTTCTTCAGCACCAAAGAGAATTCATACCCATGCCAGACGAGCAGAGAGTTGCGAATAACTCGCAGACGTATGTAGCCGACGCTGATACTTTTCAGTTTGAAACAATCGAGCAGAAGAATGGACAGGCGACGGTGATTCGTTTTCGACTGGAAGATCCGCGCTATCACGCCGGTGATGTGCTCGTCGTACTAAGCGGCAGCGAGATCTACTTTCACGGAATGATTGGACAGCTCGCGGAAGGTTGGGCCATCGCGAGCGATCATCGTGGATCGCTGTTGGCTGCTACCGTTCAGTAACGCAAATCAATTTCTCACGTAACCCGTAGGATAAGAGAGTCGCACACCGGGAGTCGATGATTTTACTTCGATCTTGTGAAATCCCTTCTTGACGTGTGTTGACAGGAACGTCAGCGCGGCTTGTCTCTCCAGTGACATATCCAACTCGCGAATGAAAGGTCGGAAACTGACGGGCGCGCCCGTACCCTGAAAGAAAGCCTCACCTCCAGTCTCGTTCGACAATCGCAACAACGAACTCTGCGCGTTAGTAATCAGAGCGGGATTGGCGGCAGCGATAGTCGTCGGCGCGTAGAAACCGTAGATCGCCACACCGCGTCGTTGGGACTCGTTCACTGCGCGTTGCAAATCGACACTCTGCGATGGTGAAGAAGAGTCGACGCCTCGCGAAATGTCCAGACCATCGGAAACCAGCAAGATCGCACGCCGGCCGAGTGGCTGACCTTCAAATCGTTTCAAGGCTTCGATAACTTCGACGTAAGGATTGTAAGGACTAGAACTCGGAAAACCGCTCGGCGCACGCAAGGAGCTCGCTGCCCTTTCCAAATCGTTAGTGAACTTTTGTCTGACCTGCAAACTGCCAGTCCGCAGATTTCCAACCATCACTCTCGAACCTTTCGGCAGTTGCCGGATGAACTCTCCAAGTTCCTTGATCTCGTTGCCGACCGACGGCACGAGGTCTTCCTGAATCAATACCGCGAGAGTTATCGGCGAGTTGGTGCCAATAGCACGCATCGAGATGATGGTTTGCGGATCACCGTCTTCACTGATCACGATATCGATATTCTGGAAGTAGGTTTCCTCAGTTCTCGCGGCACTTTCCTCTTTTGTGCGGATCGTGACGGGAATCGTGATCGGCCTGCCGGGTCCGCCCGCCCCACGCCCGTTGCCGTTGACGCCGGCCGTAGCTGTTGGCGGCTGGCTAAACGCGGGCTGCGCAACAAGTGCAAAACTCAAAGCGATCAGGAACTGAAATGTGAGTCGTCGGAGCGTCTTCATTGAATCTTCCTTTGTAGTCTCGCCGTTATTATACAGACACTGCCGCTCAATTGCCGTTGGCGTAACCGGGCTGGCAGTCACTTGTTGCATGAGCTAAGATCCGAAACCATAAAGCAATGCTTGAGATTAGTCAGTCCAGAGGCAAACTTTCCGGCAAAGACGCCAATACTGCGCGTTTGCTGAAACTTGCGCCCTGGATCGCCATGGTCGCGACTTCCCTGCCGGCTCCGCTGGTTTTCCTTGTCCTTTTTCTTACAGCTACAGCCACAGAATCGGCTGCCGTCTATCTTTTATTGGCCGGTCTTTCGCTGACCCTGGGATTTGCGCTGGGCGTGGTGATCGCCGCTTTTCTCCTCTATTACCGCCGGAGATGGCTCTCTAAATTGCGAGACCGGTTAGCATCGGATGGAATCACAGCGAATGAGGTTGTATGGTTCCGGTCAGAATTGACGTCGGCCGAGCGTGCTTCGCTAGCGGAAATTGAGCGGAGTAACCCGCTTTTGGCTGATGCGTACCTCGAAACCTTGGCTAATAGACTCACGGCGTCGCGGATTGTTTCGCGTTCGAAGCGGGAAATGTTGCGGGTGGAGCGGCAGATTAACCGGGCGCGAACGTTGAAGACGGCGGAGTCGGCTTCGCTACAGAAGGAGTTGGCGGCGGATCATGAGAAGCTCGAGCATTTGCGGGACGCGGCGCAGGACCATTTGGTTAAGGCGAAGACGCGGTTGCAGGTGATTGAGGCGACGGCGCGGCGGAAGCTGACGGATACTGAGACGAATATGATGATGCAGCGACTTGGGAGCTCGCAGGACCAGTTGCCGCTCGTGTTGGAGATTGCGCAGCTCGAACAGCAAGCCCTCCGCGAAGCCACCGACGAAACCCTCACGACACAGAGTAATTAAGCGAGGAAAGGTTCAACTGTAGGGGCGGGCCCTCCGTGGCCGCCCCTGCGTGGAATTCGATCGTAGGGGCGGCCACGGAGGG
>JADMIO011096051.1_pt1 | contig 16874 bp, 18 predicted proteins | sample 8958161 | NCBI WGS metagenome assembly JADMIO01 (sample SAMN16585339, study PRJNA669376) | soil metagenome | isolation source: Crop rotation soil | place: USA: Cullars Rotation, Alabama | collected 2011
AGATATAAGAAAAGCGCGGCGTGAAGCCGTGATAGTCCAGCCGCCGGTTCAGCACCGTGAAAGCCAGCACCAGCATATTGTCGCTTCGGGTCGTGCCATAGGCGGGCAGCATGTCGTCATAACGGGTCAGCAGGAAGGCGGGTGGGAACGTGTCGGGTTCGTATATCTGTATGTGGGCGCCCGGAATCACGCACTCGATATGTATGAAGACACAGTCAAGTCCGGCCTGGCTGGGGGGCAGGGCAACAGTTTCAGCTACCTGTGGCACGCATCCTATGCGCCGGTACGCAAGACGGAGCGCTTTAAGTCATTCGTGCGGAATGCTGGGATGGTCGGTTATTGGCGGCAACGGGGTTGGCCTGGCTATTGCCGACCTGTCGGCGCAGATGACTTCGTGTGCCATTAAGAGCCCATGCGATCAGCGATCTGACCGGACCGCGCGGTGGTGTGCAAACTGGATGGCAAAGGCGCGAGGCTCGTCGCCCGCAAGCCAGTTTTTCCACATGCGCATGTAGGCCGCTTCCAGGTGACGACGGAACAGGTCCGTGTCAAACAGGGGGCAGTTTCGCGTCAATCTGCTTTTCACGGCGTTGAACGCCTGACGATCAGTCGCCAGCCTGACCGCCAGCACTTCATAGTCCTCGACAGTTTCTGTCACCAATTCAGACAAGCCCGCCGCATGGAGCAGGCTCGCCGCGACGCGGCCCGGAAAAGCCGTGCCACGCCGGGTCAATAACGGAACGCCGGCCCATAGTGCGTCGCTGGCGGTGGTGTGGGCGTTATAGGGCAGGCTGTCTAGGAACAGATCAGCCAGGCCCAACCGTGCCAGATGTTGCTCAGGTGGCCGATCGGGCGCGTACAGGATGCGACCGGGATCGATCCCGGATGCTTTCGCACGTCGGGCGATGTTCTCGGCAAAAGGGGCAACCGCTGCCAGCAGCCACAGCACACTGTCCTCGACTTGGCCGAGAATCCGCATCCAGCTGGCGAAAGTCTCCGGCGTCAGCTTGTAGCTCTGGTTGAAATTGCAGAACACAAAGCCGCGCTCCGGCAATCCTGCTTCGGCCCGGCTCGGCGGTGCGGCGACGGCGCGGCCTTTATCGTCATTGACCTGGTAACAGCCGGGCAGGGTGACAACCTGTTCGTCGTAGTAGCACTGTTCATCGGCAGGGATCACCACGGCGTCCGCAATGATATAGTCGATACAGGACGTTCCCAGAGTGCCTGGGAATCCCAGATAGTTCACCTGCAGCGGCGCGGGGCGGTGTGCGAACACACCCATGCGGTGTTTGCCGAAATAGCCGTTGAGATTGACCAGTATGTCGATGCCGGCCTCACGGATTCTTGTAGCCGCCTGGCCATCGTTCAAGTCACCGATGTCGATCCAGCCATCGAAAGCTCGCTTCAGCCGGGCGGTCATGGCGCTGCCGTCAGCGCTGCCATTGTCCAGGGCGATGATTTCGAAGCGGTCGCGATCATGGCGCTCATAAAGCCCAGCCATCAAGATCGCGGTAGCCTGCTCGCGGAACTCGCCGGAGAGATAGCCCAGGCGGATTTTCGCGCCTGGCTGGCGCGAAGCGGGATTGTGGCGCGGCACATCCGGCGTTGGCGGATAAAGATCGCGGGCATAGAGGCGCGCACAGGCCTGCAAGTCATCCGGCCGGTCAGCCACGGCCTGGAACATGAAGGGCCGGGCCACGCGCCGGCCCCCGCGAACGCCTTCCAGCAAGGCCGCTTTTTGGTCCGTATAGCGACTCCAGTCGGCGGCATACATCTTCAGGTGCAGCACTGCCCCCGGCGCGTAAGCCAGATCGGGCGCCAGGACGAGGGTCCGCTCCAGATCAGCGATCGCGGGCTCATAGCTCTGCTTGTTGAGCCACCATAGATAACCGCGATTGTTCAAGGCTTCGACATGATTGGGGTTCAGCGCCAGCACCTGGTCGTAGGCCGCCAGCGCTTCGTCGGTGCGCCCCAATTCCCCTAGCATCACGCCGCGCTTGTAGCGGGCCTGGAGGTTTGCCGGATCAAGCCCTACGGCCTTTTCGAAACTCGCCAGAGCCTCGGCGCGGCGGTTTAGCCCCTGCAAGGCATTGCCGCGATTGTTCCAGGTTTCCGCATCGGGTGTGATGGCCAGAGCGCGATCGTAGCTGGCGATGGCTTCCGCAAAGCGCCCCAGCAGATTGAGCACATTGCCGTAATTCACCAGGGCGCCGGGATCGCGGGGATTGGATTTGATCGCAAGGCCGATCGCCTCCTGGGCTTCGACAAGGCGGCCCTGCTGCGCCAAAAGAACACCCAGCATATGGCGTGGCGGAAAAGCGCGGGGATCCGCCGACAGGATCTGGCGGTAAAGACCTTCCGCCTCCGCCAGCTGACCGCGCTGATGCAGCGCTGTGGCCTGGCCGTATAATTCCCGAAGAGGCACCGAGGTCATGATCCAGTCCGTTTGCGCTCCAGGCTTGCCTTCCTGTAGGCGCGTTCTCTAAAATACGCATCTTCATGCAGCAACCCGCCGACATTACCGTGGTCGTGACATCGTGCAACCGTCACGATCTTCTGGCGCGGACCCTGGAAAGTTTTCACGCCCAGGAAACCGAAAGACGGGTTGCACGCATCCTGGTAGCCGAAGACGGCGATGCTGATCCATCTCAGGTCTGTGAACGTTTCGGCGCCGAATATTTCCGCACCGGCGAGCGGGTGGGACAGATCAAACTGATCGATCGGGCCTATGCGATGGTAGACACGCCCTTCATCTTCCATCTGGAAGATGACTGGGAATTCTATCGTCCCGGATTCATGGAAAAAAGCCGGGCATTGCTGGAGCGCGATCCCAAGATATTGCTGGTGCAGTTGCGCGCCTGGAATGACACAGGTGGTCACCCCGTCAGTCACGCCGCGCCCGACCACAGTTTCGGGGTGATGGCTACCGGCTATTGCGACTGCTGGCACGGCTTCACTTTCAATCCGGGTCTGCGGCGCCTGTCGGATTATCAGCGCCTGGGCGCGAGCTATGAGAAACAGCCGCGGACCATGTTTGTGGTGGCAAAGACGCCCACTGCCGCCTTGCCTTTCGAAGTGGAAGCCTCTGCCTTTTATCACCGGCTGGGATACAGGGCGTTCATCCTGGATGAGGCCGGCTATGTGCGCCATATCGGTGCCGACCGGCATGTCCGGCATGTGGGCGATTCCGACCCCAGCTTGATCGGATTGTCCCGCAATGCGCCCTGTCCCTGCGGGTCGGGGCGCAAACTCAAACATTGTCACGGTGCGCTGACTTGATTGTCAGCCTCTGACTTGCTTGCATGGCGGCCGTACCAGGCTTGCGATCACGGTCATGGGAGGAAGATTGGTAAAACCCGCTATTTTGAGTCTTTTGCTCGTCCTGCCATTGCCGGTGCAGGCCGCACCACAATGGACCACACTGTTCAACGGCCGTGATCTCGGAAATTTCGACATCGCCTATTCATCCCGTCCGGTGGATGGCCGTCCCGCCAGCGCCATGTTCGAGGTCAAGGATGGAGTGGTACACACCTATCCGGGCCAGCAAGCGGGCTCGACCCAGCCTTCCGCCTATTTCCAGACCCGCGACGAGCATTCCGACTATATGCTGCATCTCGAATACAGGTGGGGCGACAAGAAATTCGCCCCGCGCATGGCGCGGCTGAAGGATGCCGGGCTGATTTTTCACACCTATGAAAATGTGGAGAATAGCTGGCCGCATGGCATCGAATGTCAGGTCGAGGACAAGGATGTCGGCGACCTCTGGATCATCTCCTCCCGGGCAGATGTCGCAACCAAAAACGTTGCGCCGCCCGCCGGGCCGGATCCGCTGCAGGACAGTTCGCCTTATTACGCGCCCGACGGGCAGGTGGCGACGTATGGAGACCACAACAAATATGTCCGGATCCGCCACAGCGAAAATCTGGAAAAGCCCGGCTGGAACAGTGTGGATGTGGTGGTGCGCGGTGACAGTGCCGTCTATCTGGTCAATGGACGGGTCAACATGCGCGTCACCAATATGAAGAAATGGGATGCGGCGTCCGGTGGCTGGGCGAAGCTGGACCGGGGCAGGATACTGTTTCAGGCGGAATATGCCGAGATTTCCTACCGCAACATCAAGATACGCCCCGTGCAGGAGTCCGATCCCCAATGAAAAGATTTATGCTGCTGTTCGTCCTTTTGCCTGCCGTTGGATGGGCACAAGCGCCCGGCGGCAATCCGCTGCCTAAACCGGAATTGACGGAAATCTGGTCGCCGGTACCGCCCAAGGTGGAACCCGGCGCAAGGCCAGGCGATCCGCCGTCGGATGCCATCCTTCTGTTCAATGGGAAGGACCTCACAGGGTGGGAAAGTGCCAAGGGCGGACCTGCGCAATGGAATGTGGAGAATGGCGAGTTGGTGGATGTCCCCAATGCCGGTGACATCAAGACCGCGCAGAAATTCGGTGACATCCAATTGCATGTGGAATGGATGGTCCCGGTGCTGCCGCCTGACCGCAAGGGACAGGATCGCGGCAACAGCGGCATCTATCTGCAGGGCCTGTATGAAGTTCAGGTCCTGGACAGCTACGACAATCCCACTTACGTCAATGGCGAGGCGGGTGCGATTTACAAACAGTCCGCGCCCCTGGTGAACGCGCTTAAACGCGCGCCCGGCTGGCAGGCCTATGACATTGTCTATTATGCCCCACGTTTTTATGGCGACGGCACCCTGGCTGAGCCCGCGCGCGTCACCGTTTTTCTGAACGGCGTTCTGGTGCAGAGCAATTTCGCAATCAAGGGGCCGACGGAGTATCGCGGGGTGCCGGTCTACAAGCCCCATGGCGACGGGCCAATCCTGCTTCAGGCGCACAACAATCCCGTGCGGTACAGGAATATCTGGGTGAGGAAGCTTTAATCAGCCGGCGTAGTACAAATTCAGCGGCAGATCGCTGTGCTGCACGGCATAGAAAGTCTGCAGCATCATGGCGACGATGCGTCCCGTTCCGGGCGACAACCGGCCATGGATCGCCTCCCGCGCCACACCAAACATGCCGGCAGTCTCCGGATCATCCATGCAGGGGCGCTCAAAGCCCATGTTCCAGTCCGGAAAGGCGCGAGCCGGAATTTCGCGGTCCAGCATCAGGCGCAGATCGCGGTGACGGGAATCCTTGGCAATGCGGGCATAGAGCTGGCGTAATGAATGCTCTTCGCCTTCCAGGATCTGCAGGAACCCGCCATCGATGAAAAGCAGCAGGCCTGTGATGTCCAGCAGGGCATTGTTCCGGCGCGACGCGGTGAGAAGGTCATCCAACGCGCTCAGGGGGATATCGGATTTGGTATTGCTGACATAGAGAAGCTGACGCATCGCGCCAGTCTGCTGTTACGGCGTTGATATAAAGTGAAAGCCCGCCCAAACTTTGGACGGGCTTCCTGATCTCTTGACGATTCCTTAATGCGCGGGTGCGGGTGCTGCACCAGATGCAGCCGCTGGAGCAGCGGGCGCGGCTTCCGCTGGTGCCGCCTGCGTAGCTGCCGGGGGAGTGGCACGCGCAGTCTGGCTGTTGCTTTCGTCGGGGTGCTCCGCCTTCCGGATCGCGTCGTTTTCCGCGCGACGCTCCGCTGCTTCACGGGCCTGATCCATAAAACGGTTCTGGGAAAAAGCAGGTGTCATCGACGAACCTGCGATTATCGCCAGAGCTAAAAACGGCAAGACTGCTTTCCTCAACATTATTGGTGTTTCCCTAGGCTCCACGACCCATATGTTGACATGAGAACCATGAGGTATCAATCCAATTGTGTTTCCTTGGGCCGCCCGTTATGGCAGTTCCATGCCCCTTCACATCATCAAGCTCTGCGTCGGCTGTGACAGCCTTTCCGATCTCGCCGATTGGCAGAAAAAACGCTTGAAGGAAAAGCGTGCGAAAGGCCAGAAGCCCGAACTGGTTCACATTACGCGAATGACACCAAAGCGCGCCGACGAGGTTCTGGATGGCGGTTCCCTTTACTGGGTGATCAAGGGGCAGATCGCTGCACGGCAGAAACTTCTCGCTTTCCGCGATGTGAAAAAGAACGGAGTTCCGCATTGCGGACTGGTTTATGACAAGAAGCTGGTGCCGGTGGTGGCGCGGCCGCGGCGTGCTTTTCAGGGTTGGCGCTATCTGGAAGCCAAGGATGCGCCGCCAGATTTGGCTGGCACCAAGGGCGCCAAGGGCCTCCCCGAAACCTTGCAGCGGGAACTTGCCGCTCTAGGCCTGCTCTGAGACAGACAGAGCAACGGCCATATTGTCGATCAGCCTTGTCTTGCCGATCCTGGCCGCGGCCAGGATGCGGGCCGGACGATCCAGCGCCGCTATGTGATCCAGCGTTTCGGAATCGCGGATCGCCACATAATCCACGTGATTGAATCCCACTTTCCATAAGGCTTCGATGGCACCGGCTTCTGCCGCCCGAAGATCGCCCGTGCCGTGCGCCCGCACTATGGCTTCTTTCAGCACGACATTGAGACGGCCCGCGATCTTGCGCTCATCAGGGCTTAAGTAGGTATTGCGGGACGACATGGCCAAACCGTCGCTCTCGCGCAAGGTCGGTACTCCCATCACCGCCACCGGCAAGGCCAGATCACGCACCAGCCGCTTCACCACCAATAGTTGTTGATAATCTTTTTCCCCAAACAGTGCGATGTCGGGACTGGCCGCGATCAGGAGTTTGGCCACCACGGTGGCAACGCCGGCAAAAAAATGCGGGCGAAAATCACTTTCCAGCCCTGCACTGGGACCGGCGACCGAAATGCTGGTGGCGAAGCCCTGCGGATAGATCTCCCGCGCCTGGGGCGTGAACACAATGTCTGCACCGCCCGCCAGTTTTTGCAGGTCCGCTTCCAGGGTGCGGGGATAGGCGTCGAAATCCTCATTGGGAGCGAACTGCGTGGGATTGACGAAAATGCTGACCACGACGATATCGGCATGATTTCGGGCCTGGCTCACCAGCGACACATGGCCCGCATGCAACGCCCCCATGGTAGGAACCAGGCCGATGCGAGCCCCTGGCGCACGCTCAGCCAGCGCGGCGCGCAGCTCTGCGACCGTCGTGGCGATCCGCGGCATCAGCGTGTTTGTACGGCCGCGAAACAGGTCTGACCCCGCTGGGTCAGGCGATTGCAGACCTCGCGCGCTTCCTGTTCTGCGAACAGGCCGAAACGGGCGCGATAGATGGTATGGCCGTTGGACGACTGCATCGGCGCGATAATCTGGGATGCCCGCGCGAGGACGTCCTGGGCCTTGCCGGCATAGGTCTTGAGCTGGGCAATGGCCAGCGCCTTGTCGGCATAAGCGCCGATCTGGATGGTCCAATTGTGTCCGGGAGCGGCTTCCGGCTCGCCCTCAACCACATCCTCTTTCTGCGACGGACGCATCTGAGGTCGGGGCGCGTTGGCATTGACGGCGATCTTGACCGGCTGCACCTGTGCTGGGGCCTGCACGCTGGCGGAGTGTGGGGCGGCCTTGATGTCAATCTTGGCCACCGCTACGGGCACAGCAGGCTGAGGAGCGGCCTGAACCGAAGGAGGGGAGGCAGGCGCAGCAGGCCTGCTGCCTTCGGCATGGATGACGGGGAAATTCTCGTCGGGCGCGCGAACAGACTCGGCGGCGTCTTCGTCTTCGTTCTGCACGGTACTCGGTACCGGCGACAGGGCGGCAAACTGATTGGACGGCCCCTGATTGGTGGAAATTTGCGGCAGGTTGAAGCCGGCAATGGCGGGGGCGGGCGCGCTCTGCGCCACCTGCTGCCAGGGCACGCTGGCGCGCGCTACCAGGTTGGGATTGGACGAGATCTGCGCGAAGGTCTGATCCAGAAGGCGCACCATCTCAAGGTCGCGGCGTACCGCGGTACGCCCGCCCATCACCACCGCGATCAAGTGGGTCGTGCCGCGCGTCACCGAACTCACCAGATTGAATCCGGAAGCGCCGGTGTAACCGGTCTTGATGCCGTCGGCGCCTTCATAGCGGCCGATCAGATTGTCATGGGTGGGAATCCAGGCGCCTTTGTAATTGAATCCCGCCAGCCCGAAATAGGGGAAATATTGCGGATAGTCGTAGGCGAGATGCCGTCCCAGAATCGCCAGATCGGCGGCGGTGGAAATCTGCAGCGGATCGGGCAGGCCGGAAGCATTGTGGTAGTTGGTCTCGCGCATTCCGAGCTGGCGCGCGCGCGCCGTCATCATCTCGGCGAAATGGGATTCGGTGCCGCCCAGGGCTTCGGCGATCACCACCGCGGCGTCATTGGCGCTGCGGATGACCAGAGAGCGGATCGCCATATCCACCGCAATGGTTTGACCAGGCCGTAGCCCCAGCTTGGTGGGCTTCTGGATGGAGGCGTGATAGCTCACCGGCAGCTGCGTCTGCATGGTGACCTTGCCCGCCTTCAGGGCGTCGAACAGCAGATACAAGGTCATCATCTTGGTGAGGGAAGCGGGATGGCGCTCCGCCGTCTCGTTGCGGGCGTAAAGCACTTTGCCGGTGGCGCCATCCACGATCAGGGCGGCATCCTTGTCGGGGTCAGTCGGGCTGGCGGGCATCCGTATCTGGGTACGGCGGCTGGTATCCGGTGCGGCATGGTGATGGCGGCGGGCGGCTATGGCTGGGGCCGTCAGGCTGGCAAGAATCAACGCCAGGACGGCGATCCCGGTCAGGAAGCGAGGCCGATGCACCAATAACGACAACGAAAACCCCAAATCCGGATCACTCTGTGACCGCCAAAAGACCAAATTGAGACAGTTTGTGCAAGCCAGGATTCGGAATCCATTATGCTTTACGGACGTTTAAGAAGCATTAACAAAGGTTGCCGAAGTTCCTCGATCCTGCAATGCAAAATTTATGGTGCGTCGCACAATTATGGCTTGACTGCGGCGGAGCGCTGCCTCATATAGGTTATGTTGCAGTGCAACAGGCCACCGGACAACCGGTCGTGCCCTAACTCACAGAGAGGACATGACATGACCAAAGCAAAGACTGCCGGTGAAAAAGCGACCGCTTCGGCTGAAACCGCGCTCGAAAACGGCGCCGCCGCCATGAAGACCGGTCTCGAAAAGGCCCTCAAGGGTTATGATGCGTTCGTCGGCTATGGCAAAGACACCGCCGATGCCGTCACCAAGTCGGCCACAGTCGCCGGCAAGGGCATCGAAAGCATCAACAGCGAAATCTATTCCTATTCCAAGCAATCGATCGAAGACGCCGTCACCGCCACCAAGGCCGTGCTGGGTTCCAAGTCGGTCCATGAAGCGTTCGAGTTCCAGACCGACTTCGCCAAGTCGGCCTTCGAAGCCTATGTCAGCGAGCTGAGCAAGATCAGCGAACTGGCCACTGCCACCACCAAGGACACTTTCGCGCCCTTCAAGGGCCGCGTGCAGGCCTGGCTGGACACCGTGCAGTCGGTCCGCGCCTAAATCCAATACGCCATGCAGTTGCGAAGGGCTCCGGCTATTCGGCCGGGGCCCTTCTGCTTTTTCACCGCCAGTGCGACTCTCCCCGCCCGCGACACTGCGGCCGAACTTGAATTATCCAGTCGGAGTAACCAGATAGCGGTATCCCACTAGGCAGAACGCCAATCCGGGTTAGGATAGGTGCGAAACGAAGTAGACTTTTCTTCGATGAAGGATTCGGGCGACAATAACGATGACGGCAAAAACGGCTCCGGCAATACCGGCACCGGCATCGTCACCAAAACGCGCCCCAAGACCAAGAAGCCCAGCCTCTACAAGGTGCTGTTGCTGAACGACGACTACACGCCGATGGAGTTTGTCGTCCACATTTTAGAGAAAATATTCGGCAAGTCCCGTGAGGAAGCGGTAGACGTGATGCTGCACGTACATCGCCACGGCGTGGGCATCTGCGGCATTTTTACGTTCGAGGTCGCAGAAACAAAGGTCGCTCAGGTGATTGAATTCTCCCGGCGGCATCAACATCCTCTACAGTGCACGATGGAGAAGGAGTAGCGCGGAATGCCGAGTTTATCACGGAGTTTGGAACAGGCACTGCATCACGCCATCAAGCTCGCCAGTGACCGGCATCACGAATACGCGACGCTGGAACATCTCCTGCTTGCCCTGATGGACGACACCGACGCCAGCCAGGTGATGAAAGCCTGCAACGTCGACATGGATGTGTTGCGCAAGACGGTCCAGAAATATATCGACGAGGATCTCTCCACCCTGGTGATGGACGAATCCGAGGAAGCCAAGCCCACCACGGGCTTCCAGCGGGTGGTTCAGCGCGCCGTTCTGCATGTGCAGAATTCAGGGCGCGACGAGGTCACCGGCGCGAACGTCCTGGTCGCTTTGTTCACCGAGCGGGAAAGCCACGCCGTCTATTTCCTGCAGGAGCAGAACATGAACCGGCTGGATGCCGTGAGCTATATCAGCCACGGCATCGCCAAACGGCCGGGCATGAGCCAGCCCAAGCAGGTGCGCGGCACCGAAGACGAGGAAGAGGGCGAAAAGCCGTCCAAGCAGGGCACCGAGGCGCTGGAAGCCTACTGCGTCAACCTCAACGAGAAAGCCAAGTCCGGCAAGGTGGATCCGCTGATCGGCCGCGCCGCGGAAGTCGAACGCACGATCCAGATTCTCTGCCGCCGCCAGAAGAATAATCCCCTGTTCGTGGGCGATCCCGGTGTGGGCAAAACGGCGATCGCCGAAGGGCTGGCGCGCAAGATCATCCGCAACGAAGTGCCCGAAGTGCTGCGCGGTGCTATCATCTATTCTCTCGACATGGGCTCGCTGATCGCGGGCACCCGCTATCGCGGCGATTTCGAGGAGCGGCTCAAGACAGTGGTGAAGGAACTGGAGAACCTCAAAGGGGCGATCCTGTTCATCGACGAGATCCACACCGTGATCGGGGCGGGCGCCACCAGCGGCGGCGCGATGGATGCATCCAACCTGCTGAAGCCCGCGCTGGCGGCCGGCACGCTTCGCTGCATCGGCTCGACCACCTACAAGGAATATCGTCAGTATTTCGAGAAGGATCGCGCCCTGGTGCGCCGCTTCCAGAAGATCGACGTCTCCGAGCCGACCATCGAGGACTCGATCAAGATTCTGATGGGCATCAAGTCCTACTTCGAGAATTACCACAAGCTGCGCTATACCGCCGACGCCATCAAGGCGGCGGTGGAGCTTTCGGCCAAGTACATCAACGACCGCAAGTTGCCCGACAAGGCGATTGACGTGATCGATGAACTGGGCGCCTCGCAGATGCTGCTGCCGGAAAGCCGCCGCAAGAAAGTGGTGGGTGTGAAGGATGTGGAAGATGTGATCGCCAAGATCGCCCGCATTCCCTCCAAGTCGGTGTCCAAGGACGATGCCGAGGCGCTCAAGACCCTGGAGGCTGATCTCGGCCGGGTGGTCTATGGCCAGGACAAGGCGATTCATGCACTCGCATCCGCCATCAAGCTGGCGCGTGCCGGTCTGCGCCAGCCGGAAAAGCCCATCGGTTCATACCTGTTCTCGGGTCCCACCGGCGTCGGCAAGACCGAAGTTGCCAAGCAGCTGGCCAGCATCATGGGCGTGGAGTTCCTGCGCTTTGACATGAGCGAGTATATGGAGCGCCACACCGTCAGCCGCCTGATTGGCGCGCCGCCGGGCTATGTCGGTTTCGACCAGGGCGGTTTGCTTACCGATGGTGTGGATCAGCATCCTCATTGCGTGCTGCTGCTGGACGAGATCGAAAAGGCCCATGGCGACCTTTTCAACATCCTGTTGCAAGTGATGGATCACGGCAAGCTGACCGACCATAACGGCAAGAAGATCGACTTCCGCAATGTGGTGCTCATCATGACCACCAATGCGGGGGCCAGCGATGCCGCCAAGGACGCCATCGGCTTTGGCCGCGGCAAGCGGGAAGGCGAGGACGAGGAAGCGATCAAGAAGCTCTTCACCCCGGAACCGCCTGGACGCGACCATCGCCTTTGCGCCGCTCAACCGTGCCACGATCGACAAGGTGGTCGAGAAATTCGTGCTGGAACTGGAAACGCAGCTGGCCGATCGCGATGTCACCTTCGACCTGACCCCGGAAGCCACGCGCTGGCTGGGTGAGAAGGGTTATGACGATGCCTTTGGCGCACGTCCGCTGGCTCGTGTCATCCAGGACAATATCAAGAAGCCGCTGGCCGATGAGATTCTGTTCGGCAAGCTCAAGGGCGGCGGCACGGTGCGCGTGCTGCTGGACCGTGAGAAGGACAAGCTGGCCTTCGAGTTCATTCCCGCCGCCGAGGCCAAGCCTCGTGCGCCCAAAGGCAAGAAGACGCCCGATATGAAAAAGGAAAATATCGAAAAATAGGAGGTGCCCATGACATGGATTCTCCGTTCCAGCCTCGCGGCCATGATGCTGGCGGTTGTGCCCGCTTATGCTCATCACGGCTGGAGTGGCCAGGAGGAAAAAGTCACCGACATGACCGGTACGGTCGTGCAAGGCGTCAGCCTGGCGGGTCCCCATGCCACCATGAAGATCAAGGTCAACAACGAGGTGTGGGATATCACTCTTGCGCCACCCGCGCGCGCAGAGCGGGCGGGTTTGAAGGAAGGCCTGATTCCAATCGGCGCTACGGTCACAGTGCGCGGCAATCGCAGCACCGAACCGGGGCGCCACGAGATGAAGACCATCTACGTCCGCCAGGGCAATAACGAGTATCACGTTTATCCCGACCGCGAATAGCATCCGACAATGGCGCATGCCTTCGCCTGGCTGGAGCATTCGCCGCTAGGCGAGTTCACGCGTTCCCTGGGCGTGTGGAGCTACGGGGTCATCAACCTGGTCCACATACTGGGCATCATCCTGCTGTTCGGCTCGATCCTGATCCTGGATCTCAGACTGTTGGGTGCCTGGCGGCGGGTGCCTCTGGCCGAATTGTCACGGCCCACCACCACCATGGCGATGATCGGCTTTATCCTGGCCGTGTGTAGCGGCATTCCGATGCTGTCGGTCAAAACCACCGATTACATCGGAAACCCATTCCTGCTGATCAAATTCCCGGCCATCGCACTGGCCCTGATCAATGTCTGGCTGGTGCACCGGTCATCCGCCTGGCAAGCGCACTTCACGCGCGACCTGTTGCCGGCAGAGCGGCGCCGGTTGGCCCAGGGCGCGGGCTTGTCGCTGACCTTCTGGCTGACAGCGATTACGTCGGGCCGGATGATCGGATATTGGTGAGGGCATGGCGGAAGAGGTGATCAGCGGGGGCTGCCTTTGCGGCGCGCTGCGTTATGAGGCGCGCGGCGCTCCTGAGGCGGCTGGCTATTGCTTTTGCGGCGATTGCCGCAAGGCGTCGGGTTCGGCCTTCATCGGCTTCATGGGGTTTTCGCCGGAGCAAATCACGGTCACGGGCGAGACCCGCCGTCACCATTCGCCCGCCGCCAACGGCAACACCGCTGTGCGCAATTATTGCGCCATCTGCGGCAGCATGGTCTTCGGCGGCGGTCACGACCTGGGCGGCGTGAATATCTATGCCGGATCGCTGGACAACCCGGCGCAGTTTCAGCCGCGCATCGCCATCTTTACCCGCGACAGGCCGCACTGGGCCGTGGTTCCGCCCGGCGTGAAGCAGTTCAAAACGATGCCTTGAAGCCGCGCGCTACAGCGGCTCGTGGTGATGCACGACCTGGGGCGGTGCGGCGAACAGCGGTCCCAGGATGGCGCGCCATTCGGTGAAGGCCGGGCTTTCGCGAAAACCCACCGTGTGATCTTCCAAGGTCTCCCACCAGACCAGCAGCAGGAAGTCTTCGGGATTCTCGATGCACTGGCGCATCTCGACCTTGTGGAAACCCTTGGCGCCGGCGATGTGTGGCCGCGCCTTGGGAAAGGCGGCCTTGAAAGCTTCGGCCTGGCCGGGCTTCACGGTGATAAGGGCGCGTTCGAGGATCACAGTTCACTCCGTATTTTTGCGGCAATGGGTTCAAGGACGGCAGGCTGTACCATGACTTTGCCGTGCGGCGCCATCGCCACGCCTTCCCAGCGTGGCACGACATGGAAATGGACGTGAAAGATACTCTGGCCCGCGGCAGCGCGGTTGTACTGTTTGAGCAGGATGCCGTCGGGGGAAAGCGCTTTGTCCACCGCCTTGGCGATTTTTTGAGTGGTCGCGATCATGGCCGCCAGCCCTTCCGACGACAGGTCCAGGATGTTTTCGGCCCCTTCCTTCGGCACCACCAGCACATGGCCCTCGGCCTCCGGCATAACGTCCATGAAGGCCAGGGTTCTGGCGTCCTCGTAAACTTTTACGCAGGGGATTTCGCCGCGCACGATCTTGGCGAAGATGTTGTTGGGATCGTAAGCCATCAGCTGTCCTTCCTGAACGGCGTATGACGCGCCAGTTCCGTTATGCTCTCTGCCACCGCTTCCCGCTCGGCCTCCAGGAAATCATCCACCGCCCGCGCCAGGCCCTTATGGGCAATGATGTGGGCGCTGTAGGTCTCCACCGGCAGATAGCCGCGCAGCAATTTGTGCTCGCCTTGCGCGCCCGCTTCAACCCTTTTCAAACCCCGCGCAATCGCGAAATCGACCGCCTGGTAATAACAGGTCTCGAAATGCAGGAAGGGCACATATTCCAGCGTGCCCCAATTGCGCCCGAACAGGACCCCTTCGCCGAACAGGTTCAGCGCCCCGGCAATATAACGGCCGTCCCGTTTGGCCATGATCAGCAATGTCTGCCGGGACAGGCTCTGGCCCAGGCGCGAGAAGAATTCGCGATTGAGATAGGGCGTACCCCATTTGCGTCCACCCGTATCCATGTAGAAGTCGAAGAACTGGTCCCAGTGCGCCTCGGTGATGTCGCTGCCGGTCAGCCAGTCGAACGTCACCCCGGCATCCCGCACGGAGGCGCGTTCCTTGCGCAGGTTCTTGCGCTTGGCCGATGACAATTCGCCGAGGAATTGATCGAACGTCCCGTAGCCGCGATTTTCCCAATGAAATTGTTGGCCGGTCCGCAACAGGTAACCGGCCTGGCCCGCCGCCTGCCATTCCTCACGGTTCAGAAATGTGATGTGCAGGGATGAGGCACCGATTTGTTTCACCGCCCCGGCAGCCGTACGCAGCAGCATGTCGCGCGCGGCATCATTCGCCGTCAACAACCGCCGCCCGGTTACGGGTGTGAACGGCACGGCGCCTTGCAGCTTGGGATAATAGTCGCCGCCCGCCCTTTCCAATGCATCGGCCCAGGCGTGGTCGAAAACATATTCGCCGTAGGAATGGCTCTTGAGATAGAGCGGCATCAACGCGTCGCCCGTCAAGAGATGGGCTGGCTGCCATCCTGTCTTGCGCGATGCCGAGCCGGATTCTTCCAGGGCGGCAAAGAACTCATAGGTCGTGAAGGGATGCGGCTCAGCCGCACCACTTGGGTTGGCAAGCGCATTCCAGCGTGCAGATCCAATTTCCGCTGCACTGGTAACAAGCCTGGCGGACTCTTTTGCCGTCACTTGATCTCGAAAATCGCGTCCACTTCCACCGCCACGCCGCGCGGCAGCGAACCCATGCCGACAGCGGCGCGGGCATGCTTGCCGGCATCGCCGAACACCGCCGCGAACAGGTCGCTGGCGCCGTTGGCGACTTCCGGCTGCTTGTCGTAGTCGGGCGTGGCGTTGACGAAAACATTGACCTTCAGGCAACGCACCACCCGATCCAGGTCGCCTTCGCACGCCACCTTCAGTACCGACAGGATGTTGACGGCGCAAAGCTGCGCCGCCGCCTGGCCCATCTCGATGCTGAAATCCGCACCCAGCTTGCCGACATATTTGAGTGCGCCATCCTGGATCGGCACCTGGCCGGAGATGAACACCTGGTTGCCGCTGACAGTATAGGGCACATAGGAGGCGACGGGTTTGGGCGGCGTGGACAGGGCTACGCCGAGTTCTTTCAGGCGGGCTTCGATGGTGGACATAAGGACCTCTGTTGGGAGGCGCAGACTCTACCTCAGAGGCGTGGCTTTTTGAAAGCGCGGCCCGCCGCGGCGCTTGTGCGGCTATTTTTTAATGGGCCGTTCGTTTCGCAAAGAACGGCCTTTTCCAACGGCCTCGCCACCGAATTTGGCGCGGATCTTGTCCATGGCCCGTTCCGCCGCCGCGCGCTTATCACCCTGCGGATCGATCAGGCTTGAAGGATCGGCTTCCTGAGCCGGCGCGAGGTTGGAAAGCCCCACGCCAAGCAGGCGAAACCGGGTGCCATCAGCCTCGCGCTTCAAGGCTGCCTTGGTGGTGCGGAAAATGCGGTCCGCAAGCTGCGTGGGTGCGTCGAGCGAGGCCGAACGGGTGCGCAGGCGGAAGTCGGCCGTCTTGAGCTTGAGCACCACGGTGCGTCCCGACAGGTTCATCTTTTTGGCCCGCGCGCTCACCCGCTCAGACTGCCGCCACAGTATGGCTTCCAGCTCGGCATAGGATGACAGATCCTTGTCGAAGGTTGTCTCGGACGAGATGGTCTTCATTTCGCCCTCAGTATCCACGCGCCGAGAGTCTTGGGCGTTGGCCATGCGATGAAGCCACAGGCCCGTGGCACCGTAACGGTTGGCCAGTTCCCTGGGATCGGCGTCCTGCAACTGGCCGATGGTGGTGATGCCGTCGCGCCCCAGCCGCGCCTGCAGCACCTTGCCGGCGCCACGCATGATCCCGATTTCCTTGTCGCGCAGGAAGCTTCTGGCTTCCGCCATGCCGATCACGGCGAAACCGCGCGGCTTGTCGAGTTCGGACGCCAGCTTGGCCAGGAACTTGTTTCCTGACAGGCCGATGGAGACGGTGATCTGCACTTCGTGCTCGATGCGAGCGGCCAGCGCCGCCATGGTCCGAGCGGGGCTACGGTGATGAATACGTTCAGTGCCAGACAGATCGAGATAGGCTTCATCCAGCGACAGCGGCTCCACCAGAGG
>JADMIO010703400.1_pt1 | contig 16873 bp, 13 predicted proteins | sample 8958161 | NCBI WGS metagenome assembly JADMIO01 (sample SAMN16585339, study PRJNA669376) | soil metagenome | isolation source: Crop rotation soil | place: USA: Cullars Rotation, Alabama | collected 2011
GCCGCGACTTCAAGTCACGTGAATTCCAAGCTTCGGATCCCACTGTGCTGGAAAGACACTCGAAGGTGAGTTTCCAGTGCAACGTGTGGACGAGAAGAAGCCCATTTTCAAAGTCAAGCTGCTGGCGGGAAGCGATGACTCGCTGAACGTCAACCTCACAGTACCAAATGGCATTCCTTACTTCCGCGTGCTGCACCGTGGCAAACCATTGTCCTGGAAGCTGGGCGGCAAGACGTACGATTTCCTATATCCCGAGTCCTTCGTCGCGTTGGACAAATCGTCAGAATCGCCGTTCGCATTGATCATCATCACGTGCAAACTTGAACCGACGAACGAACGCACGGCCACGGAATCCAATGGTGAGGAAACTGGGAAGGATATTGAAGCGCCCGATGAATCGAGCGATGATTCGAAGCGTGACGGCGGCTCGGACATGCTTCGTAATATTCGCACGTCGCTGGCGCCGATCGAGGCCGAATTGGCCGAGAAACATGGATATGGTTTGAAAAAGGATCAGGTAATCGGGCGGGTTGCACCGCCCTTCCCCGAGCTGCGGATGACTTACTATCGCGTGGGGCATCGCTCGCAATCGGAAGCGATACCAAAGGGGCCGTCGTCGATGATGTTCCTATGGACAAATAACCGGTTGCAAAACTGGGGGATGTCGTTCGGCCCCGTGCCGGATGGGGATAGCTTGCGTCAGGTCATCGAATGGGCGCTCAGCATCAAGACTCAAGAGATGGAAGGTCCAAAAAACCTGCTTGACACCACGATTCGAGGCGATTGGGTGGTTCGAAAAGGAGCCAGCGACGAGCTCATAGCGAATCAACTGCAAAAGATTTTGCGCGACGAGCTGTCAATGCCGGTGAAGGTCGGGTTTCAAAATCTCGATCGCGAAGTTTACGTCGCACGCGGAGACTACAAGCTGACGCCGCTGCCCGAGCGCAAGGGTCAGGGAAAAATATCCTATACGGACTTCGCGGAGACCACGGATCAAGTGGAGATTTTCGCGGAAGAGCTCGTGCCCAACAGTGGTAGCGGTGGCGGCACCGGCAAGTTCCCCGAATTTCTGCAATGGCTCGGAGATTGGATCGGCTCACCGGTTGTTGATGAGGCTGGTAAGCGACCGCAACGCAGCATTAGCTGGAGCCTCAACGGGCATTCACCGGCGACCGCTGCACAAATCAAGAAAGATCACGACGCCGAGCTGGTGCTGCCGAATATCACAAAGCAAACCGGCCTGAAGTTCACCAAAGAGAAGCGGCCGGTGCGCGTGTTGGTCGTAAAGGAAGAGAAATAGCACACAGTTCAAGCGCGACATTTACGGCACGGGGGCACCGACTGCTGCTCTCGGCGGTAAATTAACCTCCGCGCGGACCGAACCGCAAACTACGTCATAGGATCGCCCGCGCTCGGGCTTAGGCAGGTCGGTGAAGACCACATCGACTTTTTCACCGGCGATAAGCCAGGCCCAGCGGGCGATCGTTTTATCGCCCGATTTTAGTTCGACCTTCGCCAATCCGCTTTTTCCGCTCTGAACGGTTGCGATTACCTTTTTTCCCTCGGTCGCGGCCTGTACTGCCCGGCACTCCTGCGTCGCGATGGGAACGTCGCGTGCGACGATATTCAGCACATTCTTGAAAGCCATAAGGTGCGGAGTCGCGATTGGCCATTTCAAGCTATCGAGTTCGAGTGCCTCAACGCCATCGAAAATGAATGCTGGGCGATCGTCTTGTTTTTTAATCTCAACTTTAACGTCGCTGAGATTTAGTGATTCAACGTGCCGTGCATAGAGGCCCCAAGCCGGCAGCGGACGTGGATTGTTGCCCGGCGGCTTAACTTCGGTCGACTGCGCTGTTGCATAGGCAACCGCCGCCTCGGCCGGGTCGGACCAGACCGGGCCAAAGCCGCCGACAAACTGGATCGTCGAATCTCGAATATCGACGCGGGCCACGGGTTCGCCGGACCAGCCTTCGATCGACGCGGCCGCGCGGTAAACGCCGGTCGCCGATAAACGGTCGATCGTCATATGGCCGACGGTGCTTGGCGGTTGTGCCGCGATGTGGAACGGCGTTCCCACGTCGTGCATCGCGACGTCCGAGATGTGGACGTCGTCCACAACACCTTCGGTCTCTCCCCACGCGCTCGGCTGGAGGCAAATTCCGGCGGCCATGTTTTTGTGGTTCAACAGGCCGGACGTGCGCCATTGGTAGCGGCCCGGACCAAAGGCGAGACAGCTGTGGACGATGACGTTCTTTGCCGGCCCGAAAACACGAATGCCGTTGCTTGAGGAGTTGAGAACGCATCGATCGATCAGCACATCCTTCCAATACCAACCGGCAATGCAATCATCGCCCGTGTAGAATTCGCAATCTGTAATGCTCACATCGCTGCACGGTTTGTTCTTCCAACCGCGCAGATGCACGCCGTCATATCCGCCGGTGACCTTGATGCCGCGAACCTCGATATGGTTGGTGAATTCGAATAAAGCGGCATAGTTGCCGGCGTTGCGGATCGAGACGTCTCTGATCGTGATGTTCTTCGAGTTGCCAACAAGTAGCGTGTGGGGACCGCGAATCCGCTCTTCGCCTTCCGGATCCGTCGCGTCGTTTCCGTTGATGATGCCTTGACCGGCAATCGTGACGTTTTCGACACCGTCACCTAGAATCAATGCCCGGTGCCATCGCACGTGGGAACCAACAAGCGGAATACCTTTCGGCGGCGTGAAATGTTCGTACTGCTTGAGGTCATGCGTACCGACTAGTTCCGCACCAGCTTCGAGGAAGAGAGTTACGTTACTTTTGAGCTTCACCGTGCCCGTAAGGTATTTTCCCGCAGGGATCAAAACGCGCCCACCGCCACCACTGGCGCCTGCTGCAATAGCGCTATTTAGCGATGCAGTATCAAGCGTTGTGCCGTCACCTTTCGCTCCGTAATCGCGGACGTTCACGTTAGTAGCGTGCGCGCGCGGTCCCATCAACGCAGATGCGACGCAAAACAAAGTAACGGAGTAAAGGCCGATCTTTGTCATTCTCGTGGTCTAGCAGCCCTACTTTGGCATAAACACGCCTGCAATGCCGCCACCTGAGGCTAGCGCAACTTCCAGTGTGTCGTCGCGTGAAACCGTGCGTGTGTCGATTCGCAGTTCGTTGGGATTTTCGCCATCGAGCGTAGGATCTAAATAGAGCTTGGCCGCAAAGCGACCGTCGCCGAGGAACTTCAGCGGCAACTTTATCGTGCGACTGGTCCAATTCGTCATGCCGCCGAGGAACCACGTGTCACCACGGCGCCGGGCGACAACCACGTACTCGCCTGCTTCGCCAGCGACGAATCTAGTCTCGTCCCAGGTCGTTGGGACATCGACCAGAAAGTCGAAGCCGGGTTGCCCCTCGTATGCACTCGGCACATCGCACACCATCGGCATCGGGTTCTCATAAACGACGTACATCGAAAGCTGATGGCAGCGCGTGCCCAGTACCCAGGGAAGCTCATCTCGCGGTTTGAACTTGTCGCGCGCGACTGCGCGAAAACCGCCGAGGTGGTAATCGAGCGGCCCCGCGAGCAGCCGTGTGTAAGCCACATTTACATCGTGATCGGGCGTGCACAAGCTTGTGAACTTCAAGAACTCGAGGTTCAACACTCCTTCGCGGTTGAACAAGTTCGGGAAGGTGTGCTGCTCGCCGGTTGGCTTGTACGACCCGTGGAATTGAATCTGGAGTTTATGCCGGGCTGCCGCCCGCAGACATTGTTCTTGCCAATCGACCATTTCCTGATCGTCGCGATCGAGAAAATCGACCATCAGCCCTTTGACGCCCCAGCGTTCGTATGCGGCGAACGCCTCCTCCAATTTCCAGCTGAGTGGCTGCCACCATACCCAGAGGCGGATGCCGACGCCCTTCTGTTTCGCGTAATCGAGGATGGCCGGCAAGCCGAGATCAGGCCGCGGCGTGACAACGTCGGAGTCCGACTGCGGAAGGAACCCGGGCGGGCCGCTTTGCACATACCAAGGCCGGCTGTCTGCCACACTCACCACTGAGTGGTATGCAATCTTATTCCGCGCGCAGAAATCGATGTATTTCTTATGCACGGCGAAGTTAGATTCCGGAGTGGATGTTTTGGAATGTTCGATTTCTCCGTTCCACCAAGGCCACGTGGTCTTGCCCGGTTTGATCCAGCTGAAATCGCCGTCAGGCGGTTCATTGAGGCAAAACAGCAAATTGCTTTCGATCAGCTTGCCCGCGTGATCGGCGAGAAGCACGACGCGCCACGGGCACCAAAACGGAGTTTGCATCTCGGCGACTGCCTTCGCGTTGCTTAGCAACGGCGACAACCGCGTTCGTAATACATCGGCGTCGCCGTCTTTTGGCCGCTCCAAATACATCCCTGCGAAATGCCGCAGGCGCCCTTCGCAGATTGCGGCGGCCGTGCCATCGGGCCACACGGCCGTCACGGGCTTATCGAGCAGCCTGCCAACAGGCACCGCCGACAGCGGCTTTCGCTCGTAGGGAGATTCATGATTGTTGTGAAATTTGTCGACGGACATGTAGAGCATCGTCGGATCGCCGGCGAGGCGGAACTCGGTGCTCTCATCCTCTATTACTACGTTGCGAGGCTCGGTGCTGCGTGGCAGACCGTATCGGAAGGCAACACCGTCGTCATACGCGCGTAGTTGCAGCATCCACTTCATGCCAGCGTTGGTTTGAAGCTGCACTTCGGCTTCATTGCAATAATCGCGAATCTGGCGCGACTTTCCCCACGGCAGGCTGGTTGTTTGGTCAATCGAGCGCTGTTCGAACTCCATGGACGCAGCCGTGAGATTTCCACGGCCGGTCAGACGTACGTTAATTGGCGACGCATTGACGATCGTTTTCCCATTGCGAGTGACGCTAAAAAGCAGCCGCGAAGGATTGCCCGTTATCCGCAAGTGAATTTGATTCTTGCCGTCCGGCGAAATCACAGTGACGTGGTCGGTTGGACCTTTTGCTGAAGCAGTTGACGATAAGTTGCAACCGATCAGCAACAGCATGAAGACGGAAGCCAAACAAGTGTGGGCTCGTAATATGTAGTTCAACATGTTTCGCAGTTTAGTAGACGAATGCCCGCAGTACAAACATCTTATTGATGCATAGCCACGCCGCGTCGCATGCGGGCAACCGTTGAGTTCGGCCAGTTTGGAAGCTAAACTGAGCAACCGTTATTGGTTGTAAACGCCCACTGGGCCGAAGTGAACACAACGGTTTAAATGCCGCAACAAATGCTTGCGAGTTCGGCGGCGGTGGCGACCGGCCATCCTTACGGGACTGCTGCCGGAATAGAAATGCTGCGCGACGGCGGCAACGCGATCGATGCGGCTGTCGCCGCGATGATCGCCCTCTCGGTTGCGATTCCCGGTTCCGTCGGGCTAGGCGGTTACGGCGGCAGTGCAGTCGTTTGCACGGCGAAAAGCAGCGAGCGGGCGCCGGGCAATAAGAATCCACACGTCTTTGCCGTCGACTTTGATTCGTGCGCGCCGCTTGGTTTCCGCGAAGGCCTTGTCACGAGCGACCCAAAATCGAACTACTACGGTGCGCGATCCGTCACCGTGCCTGCCGTGGTGGCGGGTCTCGATTTGATTCTGCGCGAGTTTGGAACTAAATCGTGGCGGGACGTATCGCAGACCGCGATTCGACTGGCCGAGGATGGCATCCAATTCGATTCCGAACACGAGCGGCACTTAGATCGCTGCGCGCCCCATTTTGATCGCGTGTCGCTCGATAGCTTATTTCCCGGTGGCGCGTTGCCCAGGTCGGGCGATTGTTGGAAGCAGCCCGAACTGGCGCAGTTGTTACGCCAACTTTGTGACCAAGGACCCGCGGCGTTTTACCAAGGCGAAATCGCAAAACAAATCGTTCGCTATTTACGCGACCGCGGCGGGATTTTGGACGAGGCGGATTTCGAAGCCTGCAGTCCGCAGATTGTCGACGTGGTCAGTTCTCGATTTCGCGACTACGACTTATTCACGCCGCCGCCGCCGTCCGGAGGGATCACCTCACTATCGATCGCTCAAACAATGGATCGACTGGAAGACGTTTGTATAAGGCCGTGGAGTGCGCAATACTTTCATGTCCTGGCGGAGGCTACCAAGCTGTGCTGGCATGAGCGGCACGCAAAACTGGGCGATCCTGACTTCGTCGACATTAAGGTCGATGATTTTGTCTCCGAGACGGCCGCGGAAGCTCGCGCTCAATTGATTCGCTCTGGAAACATATTGCGGACATCGTCGCCGACTGACCTCTCAACACACACCGCCAATGTGGTTGCGGCCGATGCTGACGGTAACCTGATCTCGCTTACGGCGACTCAAGGTTGGATGTACGGATCGCACCTGGTAGTCGATGGCCTGGGCCTTGTGCTCAACCATGGAATGTCCCGTTTCGATTATTCGCAGGGTCACCCCAACTCGCCGGCACCAGGCAAGCGCATGCAGCACAACATGGCGCCGATGATTGCTTTGCTCGAAGGGAAACCGGTGTACGCGTTCGGCCTGCCCGGTGGGCCAAAGATTGTCAGCGTCACTGCCCAGCTCGTGCTTGATACAATCGGATATGGCGCAAGTCCAGCCGCTGCGATCGCCGCTCCGCGTTTACATACAGTTGGCGATGAACCACTTCAACTTTCAATGCATACCGGTGACGCAATCGTCGCCGAGTTGGAAAAGATGGGCCACACGATCCGACGCGAAGCCGATATGGGCGGACCAGTGAACGTGCTTGCAATTAGTCCGCAATCGCAAGAAATTGACGTCGCCTCCGGTGAAGCTACTGGCGCGGTGGCGGGACTTTGATCGAATGACGATGAATCCGCTAATCCCGATCGACCGATTCGAAATCTACGCCAACGGCTTGGACCACCCCGAGTGCTGCGCATTCGATCGCGACGGCAATCTCTGGGCGGGCGGCGAAGCGGGGCAGATATATCGAATTGACCCGACGGGGAAAACCGAAACGGTCGCGAATGTCGGCGGCTTTTGCTGCGGTGTCGCGCTGTCGCCGGACGACGAAGCGCTCTACGCGTGTGTTTCAGGTGTAGGCGTCGTTCGCGTGAAAAAGAATGGCAAGATTCAAGTTTTCGCGACGCACGCGGGCGAACACAAGATTGTCGCGCCCAATTACCTGCTTTTCGACGGTCGCGGCCGACTCTACGTCACCGACAGCGGCAACTGGATGAAACGCAACGGTTTTTTATTGCGATTCGATCCTGATGGCGCAGGCTCCGTATTGGCGGGCCCGCTTGGTTATGCGAACGGCTTGTCATTAATCGACGGCGAGCGATCGCTGTTCATGGTAGAAAGCGACAGCGAGTCTGTTTTGCGATTTGAGATCGACGCGAATGGTTGCCTGAGCGACCCCGCGGTCTATGCGGCGCCGGTTGGACGTTTCCCCGACGGCTTGGCGCTCGATGCCGACGGAAATCTTTACGTTTGCTGTTACGCATCGGACGAAATTTGGCGAATTGACAAAGAGCGCTCCCAAACCCTTCTCGCTCACGACCGGTGGGGAATCAAGCTCGGCCGGCCGACCAATCTCGCGTTCGGTGGAGAAAACTTCGACGAAATTTACGTTGCGAATTTGGCTCGTTTCACGATTACTCGAGTCAAAATCGGAGTTCGTGGGCAACCATTGGCAAATATGCGAGGGGGAGTCTAGCATAGCGCTCCGCGGTTCGATTTCTGCACCCGCAGCCGGCAGATTAAACTAGGAACATGGCCCGACTTTCGAAAAAGGTGGCGATAGTAACCGGCGCGGCGAATGGCATCGGTCGCGCTATCGCTGAGCTGTTTGCCGAACAGGGTGCATGGGTTCTCGTGGCGGACATCGACCGCGAGGCCGGTGAATCGGTCGCGCGGGAAATCTGTGAGTCTGGCGCCGAGGCACAATTCGTTCACACGGATGTTACGTCGCCCGAACAAGTTGACCGGGCGGTGCAGCTCGCGGGCGAGAAGTCGGGGCGAATCGACGTGCTCGTGAACAACGCGGCCCATCTGGGCGATTGGCTCGACGCGCAAGCGGCTACTCCCGAGCAGTGGGACCACAGCTATGCGATCACGCTCAAAGGCGCTGCGCAATTCACCCGTGCCGTTCTGCCGTGGATGGTACGAAACAAGAGCGGATCGATCGTGAATATTGCTTCCATGCAGGGTCTTGTTGCAGGCCGCTCCTCGGCGGTGTACACCAGCATGAAACACGCACTCATAGGTTTGACTCGTAGCACGGCGCTCGATTTCGGCCCGCACGGTGTCCGCGCCAATGCGATCTGCCCTGGGCCTATCCGCACGCGAATCTCACCTCCGCTGGGAAGCGAGATGCACCAGAGGCAGATTACAAAGACAATGCTCGCCCGGACCGGCGAAGCAAACGAAGTTGCATGGGCGGCCGTCTTCCTAGCGTCGGATGAATCGTCCTATATCACCGGTATTGCATTACCGGTCGATGGGGGCTGGACAGCATTTTGAATGGGTCATTAGATTGATGCACTGACACGCTATTCCTTCGTTGGGACGCTCGTCGGTAGTACTGCAAACGATGTCCAGCAGCTCTTTCAAATATAAAGCCGGCGGCGCGAGCGTCTGCTTCACGCCGGACGAACTGCTTTGGCTTGCCGGTTATGCCGTGCGGAATGCACCGGCTCACGGCAAAATCTCCGATCTCTACGCTAGCGCTTTGGCTCTCGAAGACGAAACGGGGCAGCGGTTCGTGATCGCATCGGCCGACATCATTGCGGTCAACCCAGCGGTTCGCGATCGCGTTGCAAAGGAATTGCAACAGCGGCACGGGCTCTCGCATCACCAGCTTTTACTGACAGCGACGCACACGCACTATGCGCCCGAGTTCAGGCCCGACAAGGCATTGTTTTTCCATGTTGCTCCTGAATACGCAACAAAGATTCCGGCCGTCGCCAACAAGCTAGTCGAATCAATTACAGCAGCCATCGATCAGGCCCTTGCGCGCCTCGAGCCGGTGCGCCTGTTCGCGCGAAAAGCAAGTGCCGGTTTTGCGCACAACCGACGGCGGCGTGGCGTAAAGGCCGGGAATCCATCCACGGAAGACACCTTTGACCAGGATGTGCCCGTGCTTGACTGCGGGGATGCTTCAGGCAAACGCAAGGCGATCGTTTTCGGCTACGCTTGCCATTGCACGACGATACCGCCGGAAGATTTGCGCTATTGCGGCGATTGGGCCGGCTTCGCGAAGGACGAGCTCCAGCAGGCGAACAACGGAGCGACATCCCTCTTCATTCCTGGTCCTGGAGCCGATCAGGATCCCGAACCGCGCGGATCGCTCGAGCTTTCGCGGCAGTATGGCCATGAGATGGCGCAATCGGTGCAGTCGGCGCTCGACGCACCGGGCATCGAAATCACAGGGCCCATGCGCATCGGGTGGGAGGATGTGAGCTTGTCGCTTCAGCCCGTCACCGGCGACGCGATCGAAAACATGCTTACGACCGATGACCCGCCGCAGCATGTGAAGGCGAAGTATCTGCGCGATCAAATGGAACGGGGCGAGAAATTGATTACATCCTATTCGGTGCCAATCCAGGTTATACGATTTGGAAACGAGCTGTTACTCGTCGCTCTCAGCGGCGAGCCGGTCATCGATTGGGCGCACAAACTGAAGAACGAATATCAGCAGGCGGCCCGAAATGATGAACGGCCGACGAAAGCATCGAAGCGAGAGCCAGATGACCCGAACTCATTTCCCGCCGTTTGGGTGGCCGGCTATTGCAACGATGTGTTTGATTATGTCCCAACACGTCGGATTCAGGCTGAAGGCGGATACGAGGGCGGCCGAGCCAATCTTTGGAACTGGATACCGGCGCCGTTTACTGACGACGTAGAGGATCGAGTCACAGCAGCCGTCGACCGCCTGGTCAAAAGCACAAGTGGATAAAAACGAAACGTAATTTGTCCGGCAACCTTCATCCCTCATCATTTATCGTTCATCTCTCCAATGACCCGACGCAAAATCCGCCTTACCTTTGTTAAAACCGGCGAGTCCGTTCTCGCCGAGTTGCTTGACGACGAAGCGCCCGAAGTTTGCCGCATCGTCTGGGATCTTCTGCCGGTCGAGAATCGCACGCTGCACGGGCAATTCAGCGGCGCCGAAGTCTTCATTCTGCTCGATAATCCCCAGCCAGTTCCGCCGGAGGGCTTAACGCAGCTGCCCCTACCGGGCGAGATTCTCTATTTCTACGATGCCACGAAAAACGTGATGAATCCGCCAAAGCCAATCGCGGAGATTTGCATCGTCTATAACCGGGGAGTGCTGCTTCGCGGAGCGGAGGGTACGCCGACGACGTGCAGTCTCTTTGCGCGAATTCCAGGCGACTGGAAATACGACTGGACTGCGTTCCGCGACGCCTGCCGAAAGTCGCGAACCGAAGGTCCGCAATTACTGCGAATCGAGCGCGCGTAGCCGGTGGCGAAATTGCGCACTTGGATTCAGTGAACCCGGTACTTGTCAACTTTTACGTCTTCAAGTTCCACACCCAATCCGGGGCGATTGTGCACTCGTGCCGAACCACCCGCAATTGGCAGCGGTTCCACTAATACGTCGTCCTCATAAAACAGCGGTCCAATAATATCGCACGGATACGTTTCCGCGTCGATTCCGGGCGCGCTTAACGCAAGATGAACCATGGCAGCACTTCCGACGCCGAGCTCGAGATTGCTTCCGATCGTGCACTTGATGCCAACGGAATGTGCGAACTCCGCGATCGCTAGTGCCGGCCCAACGCCGCCGGCCTTACCGACATAGATTGAAAACACGTCCGCCGCCTCGGCACGGGCGAGCATCTTTGCATCCGCGAGGGTGTAAACGCTTTCATCTGCGATGATCGGTACGGGAACATTTCGCCGGACGTCGGCCAGCGCGTCATGATCGCCGGCCGCCACCGGCTGCTCGGCGAAATAGATATTACTCTCGTCGAAAATTCGGCGGATAGTGTCGATCGCCACTTGGGACGTCCGCCAGCCGCCGTTGGCGTCGATACCGAGTTTTACGTCGGGTCCGACCGCCTGGCGAACGGCGCGCACCCGAGCCACATCCTGCTGTGGATCGATCCCGACTTTTACTTTCATTTTCGTGAACCCCGTTGAGGTCGCCCATCGTGCAATCTCGGCGGCCTTTTCTGGCTCAACCCCGGAGACCGACCATTTAGTCGGCACGGCCAATGATGCAGGCACACTCCATGTGCGGTTTTTTTTGTTAGCTGCGGAATGCGGCGCCAGTAATTCCCAAACTGGCTTGCCTTGAGATTTGCCGGCAATGTCCCACAGAGCCATTTCGACTGCGGACTTAGTAAAAAAGTTGCCGGCGACCGCCGACGAAAACTTCGCATTCAGCCGACCGACATCGTCCAACACCTCGCCGACAAGTAGCGGCGCGAAATAGTTATCGACGAAGTGAGCCGCCGTGACCTGGTCTTCGCCGCTCCAGCGCGGCGTGCACGAAGCTTCACCAACGCCGACGATATCCTCGTCGGTATGAATCCTCACCAGCAGAAACGGCGACACCGAATGCGACAAGCCGCGGCCGCCGCGAATGGCAAGCTCCGGCTTGATAGGTACGCGGACCGGGATAGATTCGATGCGGGTGATTTTCATGTTCGCGCGGTCGGCTGTCAGCTTTCGGCCCTGGGCCATCCTTGAGAAGACTTCACTCCCACGTCAGAAAATGTTCGACAAATGCCGAAACCTCTGCCACGATTCCATCCAGAAAGCGCTTTCCTTTTTCTGCTGAAGCCAGATCCGGGTGACCGACGACTCCGCTTTTGCTGACTTCGTGAAACTCATTGACGAAGAATACCGGCCGGCCGATTTGCATATCGGCCTTGCGATAGGGATCGGTGTGTGCTGGACCGTCTCGCACCGCGCGGTCGAGCTTCACGCGATCTGGATGTAGATGGAGCATGATCGATGTCTCCATCTCACACGCGTGGCCCAACCCGCCCGACTCCGATTCGCGGACCGTTCGCAGTGTGTTGGCCGCAAGCGTCCAATACGAAGCGAAGACGAACCTGGTCTGGGGCACCGCTGTTTTCAGTTCTCGCAGTGCGGCACGAAGCGGCGTGTCGTTGCCGCCGTGGCCGTTCAGAATGAAGACTTTCTTGGCACCCATGCTGGCCATCGACTTGCCAAATTCGGTGATGAGTTGGATGTACAACATTTGCGGTACGTCCATGGTGCCCGGGAAGTGCATGTGATGCGTCGAAAGGCCGGGCCAGAGCGTCGGTAATAGTAGGAGGTGGCCCGGCATTACTTGTTCGAGTCGCTCGGCGATTGCTGACACGATGTCTGTATCGGTCGTGAGCGGCAAATGGGGCCCATGCTGCTCGAAGGACCCAGTCGGAAATAGCACGACCAGTTTGTTGAAGTCGAGTGACTTCACTTCCGGCCAGGTGAGATCTTTGAGGAGCATGAATTCGATACGATGTTGGATGTTAGATCGTGGATGTTGGAAAAATCAAACAGCCAATTTCTATCATCCAATATGCTTCATCTTGAGAGATCGAACCACAGGAAAAACCCGTAGATACTCAATACCGACGCCACAAACAGAAGCCACCAGAGGCGAAAGTCCTTCCAGCCGCGATAGCGACTCCGCTCCTCGGGAGGCAAATTGAGATAGCTGCGATTCCAAATGATCTTATCAACCTTCTCCGACGGCGGCGGAGCTGTCAGCAGCGATGTCACAATCATGACCAACATACAGAATAGCCAAGACAACAACGCACTGTGTTGGTAAGCCTGCTTGTACGGCGTGAGCCATGTAATCGCGTCCCACAACGGCGGCACATGAATTGTAAAAGCGTTGGGCACGGATAGCTGAATTCCTTTCTGCAGCAGCAACAGAAAGACAGCTCCGCTAATGATCGTTACAACGGCGGCGGGCGCCGTCGCTCGTCGCCAGATCATGCCGAGCAGGAACACCACCGCGAACGGCGGCGCAATGTAGAAGAATACCTGCTGCACCAGCACAAACAGCGACTCCTTACTTTGTATATATGCGAACGCAATAAATACGCTTATCACAAGCACCACGATTCCGGCGACCATTCCGAATATTACCTGCTCACGATCGCTCGCCTGCGGACGGAGCAGCCTCTTATAGATATCCATGGTTAGCAAGGTCGAGGTCGAGTTGAGCACAGAAGACACTGTAGCCATCAGCGCCGCCGCCATTCCCGCAATCACGAGCCCTTTGAGTCCTGTGGGAATCAGTGTCTTAACGAGCATCAAATACGCGTCGTCGGGCCTTTCCAATGCTGGAAACAATTTCGCCGCAGCGATACCGGGAATAGCAAAAAATAGCGGCGTGAGGATCCGCAAGAAACCGGCCGTAACCACACCCATTCGGGCGTGCCACTCGTTCTCGGCCGAAAGTACACGCTGCACGATGTGTTGGCTGGCACACGTGTACCACAGGCCGACCGTGATAAATCCGGTAAAGACGCCAGTGACTGGAAAGCGTGGGTGCGTCGCTGGCAGAAAGATATCGAATTTCTCCGGCATTTCCTGCGCAAGCTGAAATAACCCACCGCTCTTCTGCAATGCCAGGATAGGTAGGAGTATCCCGGCGAACAGAAGCACCATCATTTGCATAAAGTCGGTCCAGGCGGATGCCTTCATGCCGCCGTAGATCGTGTAGGCGCCCGTCGTAACTGCAAAGAAGATAATGCCCCAGGCGATATTGGTCTCGCTTCCCCCAGATATTTGTAGATCGAAGATACGTTGTGTCACGAGTCCGCCCGCATACAGCGATCCAGCCAGCAACGTGAAGATGTACCCGATCACGAGCGAAATCGAAAACAGATAGCGGCAGGTCGAGTTATATCGCTGCTCGAGGAACTGCGGCATCGTATACAGCCCGGTGCGCACATAGTACGGCAGGAACATAAACAGGAAGATGGTGTAGATAATCCATGCGTTCCAGCTTGTGGTGGATACGACGATGCCATATTGCCAGGCGATGCCGACGTTGGCGATAAATGTTTCGCTGCTGATATCCGCGGCGACCATCGACGTGCCGACGACGTACCATGGCAGCTTCTTCTCGCCCAGAAAATAATCCTTCGGCCGGCGCCGCGCCATCCGACCGGCCGCGAACCCGAGCACTAAAGTCCCCACCATGTACAGAACAAAGACGGAGTAATCGAGGCTGCTCATACGGCGTTGTCGCTCATTTCGCGGGTCGTTCGATCGCCTGATCCGTCCATTCGCCGTCCACCAGCCGCTTGATGCCCAACGGGTTGTCATCGCGCAAAGCCGGCGGAAGAAGCTCTTGGGGCGTATTCTGGTATGCGACAGGTCGCACGAACCGCCTGATTGCGGCAGAGCCGACGGACGTTGTGCCTGGGTCCGTCGTCGCCGGATAGGGGCCGCCATGCACGATCGCGCGGCCGACTTCGACGCCCGTCGGGTAGCCGTTCACGATTACCCGGCCAACCTTGCTCTCGAGCGCGCGTAGTACCGACACCGTCATCGTCTTGTCTTCGCTGCTGCCGACATGCACGGTCCCCGTTAGATTGCCCCCGAGTGATTCGACGCACGCCAGTGCCTCGTCGGTGGTTTTGCATTCAACCACGACGCCGCCGGGACCAAACGCCTCTTCGTGAAGACGCGGCTCGTGCATAAACACCTCGGCGCTAGTTTCGAATAATGCGGGCGCATGTCGGGCATGGTCGGATGCCTTTCCCGAAACCGCGGTTTTCACGCCCCTGACGCCCGAAATTGATGCAGACCGCTCGGCAAACGAATCGCGTAGCGAACGATTCAGCATTGTGGCCTGGGGCGCGGCCTGCACCTCGCGTGCGAGCGTTTCGACGAAGCGTCGATCCGAATCCCCCACGACGAATACTATGCCGGGCTTGGTGCAGAACTGTCCGCCGCCCATCAACATCGATGCAGATAACTCTTTGGCGATCACATCGGCTCGTTCGCGCACGGCCGCGGGTAGTATCACAACTGGGTTGACGCTGCCCATTTCGGCATACACGGGGATCGGAGAATCGCGTCGCGAGGCCAGATCAAACAGTGCACGGCCGGCGCGCAATGAGCCAGTGAAGCCGACTGCTTGCGTGACGGGATGTTGCACAAGCGATGCGCTCAGTTCGTGCGCGCGACCCTGAAGCAGCGAGAAGAGTCCGGTTGGCAGGCCGCATTCTTCGAGTGCGGCGCCAACCGCGCGGGCGAAAAGCTCGCTCGTGCCCGGGTGACTTGGATGGCCTTTTACAATTACGGGATTCCCCGCGGCGATGGCCGAGGCTGTGTCGCCGCCGCAAGCTCCGAAGGCGAATGGGAAATTACTGGCTCCGAAAACAGCGACCGGCCCGCGGGGCACCAACATCCGACGAAGATCGGGCTTCAGCAGCGGCTGCCGGTTCGGGTCGGCTAAATCAATAACCGCTTCGACCCACGATCCCTCGCGAACAATCTGGGCAAACATTCGAAGTTGGCCGCAAGTGCGGGCTCGCTCGCCTGTCAGCCGAGCGCGCGGCAAGGCAGTTTCCAGCTCGGCGCGCTCGAGCAGATCGTCGCCCATAGCCTCGATGTGCGACGCGATCGATTCCAACAAATCAGCCGGCCAGCGCGGATCGTGTTCTCTGACGGTGAGGAAGGCTTTTCGGGCCGCCGACATCGCGGCGTCCACTTCGCCGGTCGTTGCCTCGGCAATCCGCGGAGCCAGAGTTTCGCCCGTTGCAGGGTTTTCGACGGTAAACGTTGATTCGCCGGCTGCTTTCCAGAGCCCATCGATCCAATGCTGGCCGCTCAATTCTGTATTCATCTCGAAAGAAACTCTCGCGGCGAGGCGATGGACAGGGGAGATACTCTGCGCATTGAAAAATTGGAAAGCTAGTCTCCACTAATCTACACTAATAAGAGATGAGCGCGAATTAGTGCTGATGCCTGCCTCGACTCATGGTGCTACGCATTCAAATGGCAGTGGTAACTGGCCAAAAAAGCCGACGATTTTCCATACGCCGTTCGATCGGTGAAGTCGAAACAATGTCTGACGGCGGTCGGCCAGTGTCGAACCATCGGCGAGGAGCACCAATCCGTAAAACTTCTTGAGCGCGATCGCCCGATCGCCGTTTATGTCGATCGCGTCGAGATGGGTGCGTGCCAGCAAAGCCTGTAAGTGGGATAAGTTTGCAAACTTCTGCTTCCGAAATTCTGCAGAGGCCGCGAGCCACGAATCGCGGTAGCTGGCCAAATCGGGAAACACAATCTTCCAATCGTCTGGATTGGCTGAATGAGAGCATCGCACGCCTTCGAAGGCGTCGGCCCAGAAATCATTTTCGACCATCCCCCAATCACCTGCAGCAAAGGCCTCGCAATCGACCGCCACGAGACGCTGCCAGATTGCATGCCGATCCGGATCGGTTTGGCGACTGAACGGATTCATGTCACCGCAGATTTCATGAGAAGTGAACGGTACGAGCAACACAACGGCTACTTGCATCCAAGCTTGTCTGCAAGGTCCAGGAAGTCGCGAGCGGCCACGTCGTATTGATATGGTGTTTCGTCATAGGGAAGGTCATAACGATTTACGTACGCCGCGCGATAGCCAGACGCTCGTGCACCCACAGCGTCAAAACTGTGCGCCGACACCATCATCAGTTCCGACGGTTCGGCTTCAAGGATGCGTGCAGCATAACGATACACCTGCGGGCTCGGCTTGAAAGCGCCGACGTCGTCGACCGAGATCACGCGATCGAAATCAAATCGGATGCAGTTCTTCACCACGTGCGACGCATATTCGTTCTCACCGTTCGTCAACACCTTTCCAGCACATTGGGATCCTAAGCTTAGAATTCCACGTGGACAAGTTGTCGC
>JADMIO010830249.1_pt1 | contig 16873 bp, 18 predicted proteins | sample 8958161 | NCBI WGS metagenome assembly JADMIO01 (sample SAMN16585339, study PRJNA669376) | soil metagenome | isolation source: Crop rotation soil | place: USA: Cullars Rotation, Alabama | collected 2011
CTTTCCCTGACCACCGCCGTGCTCACCTCGGTCGATGCCCGCCACACCGGGTCGGCCTCCGGCCTGAACAGCGCGGTGGCGCGCATCGGCGGCCTGATTGCAACCGCGCTCCTTGGCGGTGTCTTCGCGGCGACGGGCGCGCATTTGTTCTCAGCCTTCCATGTGGCGGCTGCGGCTTGCGCCGCCGCATCCCTGGCCGCGGGCACCGCCGCCTTCACGCTGGTGCGGCGGTCGTAATCTTGCGGCGATGGGGGCCTTGCGGCCACTATGCCTGCGAGTCGCCTGCGCCGGCCCACGGGGGATCGATGTTCACGGACAATCCGTTCGCCGCGCTTTCCTCCACGGTCTCCCCTTTGATCATTCAAGCTTTCGTCGCAGTAATGATCGCACTCGTCGCGGCGGGCACGCTTTTTGACGTGCTGCACAAAAGAAGCGGCCGGTACTTTTTCGACACTTGGCGGTCTGCAAAGGGCAAGGGAAGGCCGATCGCCGGCGGAAAGATGGCGGCCTTGGCGGTCCAGGCCGTGGTTGTGGATGGCCTGGCATCCGGTGAATTCTGCAACACGCGCCGCCGCATCGCCCACCTTCTCACCATGTACGGTTTCCTGGCTTACGCCGTGTCCACCATCATCCTCGTGTTCTGGTATACGACGCCGCCCACGCCCGCGCCGGCATTCCTGCCCGTGCTCTGGCACCTGGGCGCACTGATGATCGTCATCGGCGGCACTTGGTTCTGGTTCTTCATCCGGGTCGACGTCGCGGCGGAAGGCAACTCGACGTTCCGCGTGGTGCGCGCGGATTTGTTCATCGTCGCCCTGCTCAAAAGCGCAACGCTGGCGTTGATCTGGTCATGGCTGCAGACGGCGGGAAGTCCGTGGACCAATCTCGCCCTCGGGCTCTACATCCTCGCCACCACTATCCTCTTCGCCTCGGTGCCGTGGTCCAAATTCTCGCACATGTTCTACAAGCCCGCGGCGGCGTTTCAGAAGCGGGTGGAGGAAGCCTCCGGTTCGCGCAGCAACCTGCCGGAGCCTGCGGCCACGCCGGAGACCTTCGGCAGCGCCCGCACCCAGCCACGGCACTATTAGAGATCCATCGGAGAGCCGCCAAGATGCCGACTTTCGTCTACATGACCCGCTGCGACGGCTGCGGCCATTGCGTCGATATCTGTCCTTCCGACATCATGCACATCGATACCACCTACCGGCGTGCCTACAACATCGAGCCCAACTTCTGCTGGGAATGCTATTCCTGCGTGAAGGCCTGCCCGCAGAATGCCATCGACGTGCGCGGCTACGCCGATTTCGCGCCGCTGGGCCACAGCGTGCGGGTGCTGCGGGAAGAGGCGAAGGCCACCATCTCCTGGAAGATCAAGTTCCGCGACGGCCGCGAGAAGAACTTCGTCTCGCCCATCCGCACCACGCCATGGGGCTCGATCAAATCCGCATCCGACTATGAAGCGCCGAACCGCGAAGCGTTCCATTCCCAGGAATTGGCGCATGAACCGGAGGCGCTGCATATCGAGTGCTTGCCGGCACTGACCTCGGATCGCTTCAAGCGGGGCGCGGCCTGATGGGTCTGTTCGGCCACCGTAGGACCGTTTTCACGGATTGCGACATCCTCGTCATCGGCGGCGGCATGGCCGGCTGCGGCGCCACGTACGAATCCCGCTATTGGGGCCGTGACCTCAAGATCGTCTGCGTGGAGAAGGCGAACATCGAGCGCAGCGGAGCCGTGGCGCAAGGCCTCTACGCCATCAACTGCTACATGGGGATGCAGTGGGGGGAGAACCGGCCGGAGGATCATGTCCGCTACGCGCGCAACGATCTGATGGGACTGGTGCGCGAGGACCTCGGCTACGACATCGCGCGCCACGTCGATTCCACCGTGCACAAATTCGAGGAATGGGGCCTGCCCATCATGCGCGATCCCGCCACCGGGCGGTATCAGCGCGAAGGCAAGTGGCAGATCATGATTCACGGCGAGAGCTACAAGCCCATCGTCGCGGAAGCCGCGCGCAAGGCCGCCACCGAGGTCTGCAACCGCATCATGGTCACGCACCTGCTGATGGATGCAACCAAGCCGAACCGGGCTGCCGGCGCTGTCGGCTTCAACGTGCGCACGGGGCATTTTCACGTCTTCCGCGCTAAGGCGGTGATCGTCTGCGCCGGCGGAGCCTCGCATATCTTCAAGCCGCGCGCGGTGGGCGAGGGCATGGGGCGCACCTGGTACGCGCCGTGGAGCAGCGCCTCCGCCTACGCGTTGCCGATTCTCGCCGGCGCCAAGATGACGCAAATGGAAAACCGCATCGTGCTGACGCGGTTCAAGGACGGCTACGGCCCGGTCGGCGCCTATTTCCTGCATCTGAAGACCTATACGCAGAACGCCTACGGCGAAGAATACGAGTCCAAGTGGTTCGACAAGCTGCGCGAGCAGATCGGTGAATATGTCGACCATCACCCGGTGCCGACCTGCCTGCGCAATCATGCCTTTCTCGAGGAGGTGAAGGCGGGCCGCGGCCCCATCCGCATGGTGACCACGGAAGCCTTCCAGGACCCGCACAAGGAAACGGTGGGCTGGGAGAACTTCCTCGGCATGACCATCGGGCAGGCGGTGGTATGGGCCTCGCAGAACATCGATCCCAAGCACATCAATCCGGAACTGACCACGTCGGAGCCCTATGTGATGGGCTCGCACGCCACCTGCTCCGGCGCCTGGGCGAGCGGGCCGGCGGATTGCGCGCCGTCGGAGTATCAGTGGGGCTACAACCGGATGATGACGGTCGACGGGTTGTTCGGCGCGGGCGACACCATCGGCGGCAGCGCGCACAAGTTCTCCTCGGGCTCCTTCACCGAAGGCCGCATCGCGGGCAAAGCCGCGGTCAATTACGTCAACGATCTGGGCCGCGAGCAGCCGCAAGTCAGCGAGGCGGAATTGGCCGACCTCAAGAAGGCGATCTACCGGCCGATGGAGAACTACGCGATCGGCCGCAATGAGATCGTGGCGGGGACGGTGTCACCCAGCTACCTGCTGCCGCTCCACGGCCTTCAGCGGCTCGAGAAGATCATGGACGAATATGTCGGGGGCATCGGCGCGCACTACACGACCAATGCGCCGATGCTCACCCGCGGCCTCGAGCTGCTCGCCATGCTGAAGGAAGACCTCGACCACATCGGCGCCGAGGACCTGCATCAGCTCCAGCGCGCCTGGGAGCTCGAGCACCGGGTGCTGGCTTCCGAGGCGGTCACCCAGCACACCATGTTCCGCACCGAAACGCGCTGGCCCGGCTACTACTATCGCGCCGATCATCCCAAGCTGGACGACACCGACTGGCACTGCTTCACGCTCTCCCGCTACGACCGCCACTCGGGACAATGGCAAATGGAAAAGGCACCCGTCTATCACATCGTCGATTGAGCGCTTCCCCGTTTGGGTTTTAGGCGCCGGGCCTCCCGGGCAAGCGTGTCACCGATGCGCTGCTGCCATCCCGGACCGGTCGCCTTGTACGCCGCGACGATCTTCGGATCGAGCCTAAGAGAGACGCGCTGCTTGGGCGCGGGAGATTTCGGCCGGCCACGTAGGCGCTTGAAAGCTTCGAGCACGTCCGGCATTGCCTCGCGCATTGGACGCGCACGCTTGAAATCTGCCAAGGTCATTTCAGGGCTGTCATCGTCAACGATGATTTTCTCATTTCGCTTACGGGCCATAGCGCCTAGTCTCCCTATCGTTCGCCTTGCGGAAGCTGATGACACGAACCTTGGGACCACGAACGCAGAACGTCACCACATGCAACCGACGTCCTCGCATCGCGAACGCCCAGAACCGTGCTCGGGATAAAACCTACGGGTATCCTCCAGCACCGTCGCGGTGTCCCATTCCAAGATTGAAACATCGGCGAAGTCGAGCCCGTGCTTTGCCATGTTGGCGCGGCGCTTGACCTCGTCCCATTCAAGTTCCATCGAATTAATGTAGGACGAAAAATCCAGATTGCAAGGACGTCCTCACAAAGAAATCGGCATCAGACAGCAAGAAACCCGCGGATCTCCGCGATCGCCTCCGACAGGCCACAGCGCTTGACGGGCGCATCCGGCGGGAAGGCGGAGACGAGGCGCGAAGGCGTCGCCGGCTCCAGAATGACGAAGCAGCCCTTGTCGGTCTCGGAGCGGATCAGGCGGCCGAACGCCTGCTTGAGCCTGAGCCGCGTCAGCAGGTCATCGTAGGTCTTGCCGAAGCGCGCGCGCCGCGCCTTGTGCAGGATGGTGGGCTTGGGCCACGGCACCTTGTCGAACACCACCAGGCGCAACGAGCGTCCCGGCACGTCGACGCCGTCGCGCAGCGCATCTGTGCCGAGCAGGCAGGCGTTCTCCTCGGCGCGGAACAGGTCGACCAGCGCGCCGGTGTCGAGCCGGTCGACGTGCTGGGCGTAGAGAGCGATGCCGGCGTCGGCCAGCGGCGCCGAGATGCGGCTCTCGACCGCGCGCAAAGCGCGCACGGCCGTGAACAGGCCAAGCCCGCCGCCACCCGACGCCAGAAACAACTCGCGAAAGGCCGAAGCGAGCTGCTCGAGGTCGCGGCGGTTCACGTCGCGCACGATGAAAATGCGAGACTGCTCGGCATAGCGGAACGGCGAGCCGAAGCTGGCGCGCCGGGGCGGCTCGGGCAGATGGGCGGCGCCGGTGCGCACCTCGGCCGCTTGCCAATCGTCGGTGCCGACCGCCAGATCGCGCAAGGTGGCCGAGGTGATCAGCGCCCCATGCGCCGGCGCCAGCACCTCGGCGGCCAGCGGAATGGTGGGATCAATCCAGTGCCGCCACAATCCGACATCGACGTCGCGGCCGTCGTCGCGGCCGATCTCGAACCAGTCGACGAACTCCGTGCGACGCTCGCCCGTCTCCAGCGCATCCAGCATGGCGATCCAGGCAGGAACGATGACTTTGGCGCGACGCTCCAGCCCGCGCGCCGCCGCCTCGATGCGGGCGCGCTGGTAAGTCTCCAGATCGGCCGCTTCATCGTTCAGCTGCTTGCGCAACAGAAACGCGAGCTTTTTCAAGGGCGCGACAAGATCGTTGAGCCCGTAAGAGAGCCTTCGGGCGGCTTCGATCAAACCCGCCGACAACGGCTCGGTATCGGCCTCCAGCGAATAGAAGGCGTCGGCATCCTCGCTGCGCGCGCGCACGTGCTGATAAGCGGCGGCGAGAAAGACCTCGCCCGGCCCGCGCGAGGCTCCGCCATTCATGCGCGAGGTCCAGCCCTCGCCGGCCAGCGCACCGGATGCGGACAGCGCTTCGTCGAGTGCCGCACGGGCGCTTTCGTCGCCTTCGATCAGATCCTTCAGGCGCTCCTGCAGTCCGCGCATGCGGGTGCGAGCGCGCGCCTCCGGCCCACGGATCCAGCGCCTGAGATCGGCCATCTCAGAGCCGGAGAGAAACGCGGCAAAGCCGCTGTCCGCGGCGTCGAACAGATGATGGCCCTCGTCGAAGACGTAGCGCACGCGCCGCTCGGGCGGCGTATCGGTCGTCTCGTCGATACCGAGCGCTTCACCCGCGGCCTGGGCGATCACCAGCGCATGATTGGCGACCACGATCGGCGCGTTGCGGGCGCGCCGCACCACGCGCTCGATGAAGCAGCTGCGGTAGTGCGGGCAGGCGGCATAGACGCATTCGCCGCGCCGGTCGGTGATCTCGCGCAAGGGCAGTGAGGCGGCAAGAAAGGCGGGAAAGCCCGCGCCGGACATGTCGCCATCGCGGGTGGCTTCCACCCAGCGGGCGATCAGGCCGATGGCGACCGCGCGCTGTCCCGGCAGGAGCGCGGTGCGCTTTGCCGCCTCTTCGAAATTGAGCAGGCAGAGATAGTTCTCGCGCCCCTTGCGCACCACCGCCTTGTCCTCGCGTTCGGCGGGATCGGGATAGAGCCGCGCGATTTCCTGCACGATCTGGCGCTGCAGGTTGCGGGTGTAGGTGGAGAGCCATAGGCCGGGGCCGTTCTTCTCCGCCCACAGGCTGGCGGGGGCAAGATAGCCCAGCGTCTTGCCGATCCCCGTTCCGGCTTCGATCAGCGCGATCTTCGGCGCGCCGGCTTTCTCGCGCGCGCCAAAGGCGTAGGCGGCTTCCAGCGCATAGTCCACCTGCTCGGTGCGCGCCTCGCCCGCGTCGCGCACCAGCTGAAACAGGCGCGTGCGCGTCTCGTTCGCTTCGACCGGCAGCGAGCCGGGCTTGGCGGGTGGCGCCTCTTCTTCCCATTGTTGAAGTCCGCGCCAGACTTCCAATCCTGCAATCGGCGAGAGCTGTTTCTCCGGCTCGCCGATGGCGGCGAGAATTTCCGCGCCCCAGCGCCAACCCGAACGCGCCATCGTGGTGGCAAGCGGACGCAGCCTCGCCCGTTCGTTCTCGCTTTTGGACCGTAGCTCATCGATCAAGGCCGCTGACGCGCGATGCAGCGTGCGTGCGGAGTCCTCGGCGCTGTCCGGAACGGGCAGCGAGAGTGCGCGGGCCAGTCCAAGCGCGCTCGGGACAAAGGGCTGCGCCGGCCGCACGAAGACGAAGAGCTCAAGCACGTCGAACAGCGCCCTACCCGGCGCCACTTTGAGCCGACCCGCCACGAATGCCGCGTGTGCGACCAGCACTTCACCGGAGCGGAATAACGCCCGCGCCTGGTCGAGGCTGGCCGGTCGCACCGAGCCATCGCCGAGAGCCAGCACCGCCCCTCCCGGCGCCGGGATCAGGGCCGGAATCTGTGAGAATTCACGAGATTCGTTCGACATTTGTGCCGCTCATATGCGGCACCGCCAAATCGTCTGTCCAGTGCGATTGTTAGGCCGCCAGATCGGGGTAGAGATTGGCGAGCGCTTTCCGCACACGGAAATGTTCGCCCGTTATGAGTTGCGCGGCATTGCGCAGATCGTGAGGATTTTGTCCGTCCCGCGCTTTCTGTGCGAAGCCCCGCGCCGCGGCGGTCAGGGCGGAAAGGCCAAGGCCCCCTGCCGCGCCCGCGATGTCCTGGGCGATGCGCATGGCATCCGGCCAATTGTCGCCGACGCTCGCTTCCGAGAGCGCCTCAGTCAATTGCGTGGCCGTTCCCAGGTAGGATTGAAGGATCTCGATCAACGTCACCAGACCGAGCGATTTCTCCAAAGCGGCGAATGCATCGGCGTCGATAGCGGGCAATTCCCTATCGTCCGACGCAGACGCAGGCGCAACGGCTCCCACGCCTCCGGCGAGCTCGTTGACGACGGCATAGAGCTCGCCTGCCGATGCCGGCCAGCGAATGACCTGGGCTGCCGCCTCGGGCATGCGGGCGCCGGGGATGAGCAGCGCCAAAAGCGGCGCGGCGACGCTGGGCGCGGCAGCGAGGCCGTCGGCATCGTTTGCTTCGGCGATGATGAGATCGAAGGCATCGCGGCCAGCCAGGCCGATGGCCTCGACGGGGGAGTCCGCGAAGACGAATCTGTTTCCAAACGGCTCGAGCAGACCGGAAACCTGTGCCCGCAGGGCTTGATCGCGGAGAGCCGCGAGAATGCATAGCCCCTTCGGCGGCGGCGCGCCGGCGGCGATTGCAGCGGCCTCCGGCCGTTCGCCCGAAACAATGGCCGTGACCGGGACCGTGAACCAGAAGGTGGTTCCTGCGCCGGCGGCGCTCTCGAAGCCGATTTCGCCGCCCTGGGATTCCACCATGCGCTTGGCGGCCGCCAGTCCCAAGCCCGCACCGTCGTGGCGCTTGGCGTAGGAGGCATCCGCCATTGAAAAAGGTTCGAATACGTTCAAGGCGAATTCCGGCGGAATGCCCAGGCCCGTATCGACCACCAGGAATTTCAGCAGCGGGCGCTCGCCGCTGCCTGCGAGTTCGGCGCGGAGTTCGATACCGCCGCGCTCGGTGAATTTCAGGGCATTGTCGGCCAGCTTCAGCAGGATGCGCCGGACGCGACGGGCGTCGGCAGCGGCCTGCGGCAGTCCCGCGGCCGCGGTCACCGTGAGCCGAAGCTGCTTCTCCCAGGCGCGCGGCTGCAGCAGCCGGGCGACGGTGCGCAGCGCCTGCGCCGCATCGCAGTCCGCTGGGTCCGCGCCGTCGCCACCTTCGTCATGCGATAGCGCGATCACATCGTCAAGCAGCGTCTTGAGTCCCCGGCCGGCATCGAGCAGCACTTTGACGTGCGTTTTCTGCGCGCGGTCGAGCTCGCTGCGCTCCAGGAGCTGCGCCATGCCGAGCAGGGCGTTGAGCGGCGTGCGAATTTCATGGCTGATATTGGCAATGAACGCGAGCTTGGCGCGCGAGCTGGCTTCCGCCACATCGCGTGCCTTCTGCGCTTCCGCCGTTTCATGCGCGAGCTGTTCCGCCAGTGCCGCGTTCCGGCTGCGGAGCGTGGCGAACTCGCCCAGCATTCGCTTGAGGTACAAGCCGAACATGTAAAGCGTCGCGGCGGCTATCGGCACCAGCGCCAGCGCGAGCCATTGTCGATCCCCCCAAGCCAGCAGCGCGGCGATCGCCCCCAGCACCATGGCCAGGATGGCCAGGGCCCATGCCGGATTGGCTTGACGCAAGCTCGATGGCGCGGGCAACGCGGTCATTGACGCCCTCCCGAGCGGGAGCCTAGCTTTGCGCCCTTTCGAAACGCTTAAGGTTAAGCAATTCCAATGTCTTCCGGCGCCTTCCGTCCCTCCCGCGAGCTTGCTCTCGAGGGCCATGCCTGGCCGTTCGAGGAAGCGCGCAAGGTGGTGGCGCGGATCGAGCGTCATCGGGCGAAGGGACGCGCGGTCGACAGCGTCGTATTCGAAACAGGATACGGCCCTTCCGGCCTGCCGCATATCGGCACCTTCGGCGAGGTCGCCCGCACGACCTGGGTGCGCCGCGCCTTCGAGGCGATGTCGGAGGTTAAGACGCGGCTGATCTCCTTCTCGGACGACATGGACGGCTTGCGCAAAGTGCCCGGCAACGTGCCCAATCAGGAGATGCTGGCCCGGCATTTGGGCCAGCCGCTGACCTCGGTGCCGGATCCGTTCGGAACGCATGAAAGCTATGGCGCCCACAACAATGCGCGTCTACGCGCCTTTCTCGACCGTTTCGGCTTCGAATACGAATTCCTGAGTTCGACCGAGTGCTACAAGTCCGGCCGCTTCGACTCCGCTCTGCTGACCATGCTCGAGCATTACGAGGCGGTGCGCGACATCGTGCTGCCCACCTTGGGGCCGGAGCGGCGCGCTACCTACTCCCCCTTCCTGCCGATCTCGCCGCGCGACGGGCGCGTGCTGCAAGTGCCGATCCTCGAATGGAACAAGAAGGCGGGAACCGTCGTCTTCGAGGACGAAGGCAGCAAGACCGAGCTTCCCGTCACCGGAGGCCACGTCAAATGCCAGTGGAAGGCAGACTGGGCGATGCGCTGGCTGGCGCTTGGCGTCGACTACGAGATGTCCGGCAAGGATCTGATTTCGTCGGTGGAATTGTCGTCCAAGATTCTTCGAGCGCTGGGTGGGGAGCCGCCGGAAGGATTCAACTACGAGCTTTTTCTCGACGCCGACGGCCAGCGCATTTCCAAATCCAAGGGCAACGGGCTTTCGGTCGACGAGTGGCTCACCTATGGCACGGAAGAGAGTCTCGAACTGTTCATGTTTCAGAAGCCGCGGGTGGCGAAGAAGCTCTACTTCGACGTCATTCCAAAGGCCGTGGACGACTACATAGACCTCCTGGCGAAGTACCGCTCCAACGAGACGGCCAACGACGCGAGGCTGGAGAATCCCGTCTGGCACATCCATGCCGGCGACCCGCCGAGCGAAACTTATCCCGTGAGCTTCGCGCTGCTGCTGACGCTGGTCAGTGCCTCGAATGCGCACGACCGCGATCTGCTGTGGGGCTTTATCCGCGCCTATGCGCCGCACGCTTCGCCCGAGGCCAACCCTGGGCTCGATCGGCTGGTCGGCCATGCACTCAAATACTACGAAGATTTCGTCAAGCCGGCCAAGCGCTATCGCGCGCCCAGCGAGAAGGAGCGGGCCGCGCTGGCCGAGCTCGCCGATGCGCTGGAGAAATTCGCCGGCGAGCGCGATGCCGAAAAGGTGCAATTCGAAGTCTACGAGATCGGCAAGCGCCATTCCTTCGAGCCGCTGCGCGACTGGTTCAAGGCGCTCTACGAAGTTCTTTTCGGCCAGAGCCAGGGTCCGCGCTTCGGCTCCTTCGCCGTGCTGTTCGGCTGCGCGGAAACTGCCGCTCTCATTCGCCGCGCCTTGGCAGGAGAACCAAGCCGACATTCGGCCATCGACTAGACTGACGCGGCGATATCGACGCCCCTGGAAAAACGCCCCAGTTCCGGAAATTTTGACAATGACTGCAGCCATTCCGTTTGCCGATTCCGAGATGGAGGACTGGGGACGGAGATTCAGAGACGGCTTCTCCAATCGCGAGATGGCTTTCTTCCTGTTTGACGAACCTGACTACGATGCGCAGCAGCGAGCGATCCGGAGCATTCTCTCCTTACGCAAGAAGGCGGACGAGGAATTTGAGAAAGGGAGACGGGAGATCGAGGCGTTTATTGAGACCGCAAAAGGCGCAGTAAGCGACCGAGGACTGGATGAGTGGGTTGACCACTTACACGATCGTGTCTTTGTCGAGGCGGCTCACAGCATGGCCGCGGTCGGAATGCTGGCGCCGTTCATCGAGTCACTCTTCACCCAAGCCTACCTTGGTATTCAGCGGCTCTTTGAACGCGAAGGTCTGCGACTGGCGGCGCCAAGATGCAGCATGCGAGCGTCGAAACGCTGGGACCCTCACTTTAAGGCGGCCGGAGGGAAAAATTTGGTTGACGGCATTTTCGAGCTGGCAGCAGCGACAGACCTTACAGTGTACCTTCCGCCAGATCTCAGGCCGACGCTTGAAGCGCTTTATATGTATCGCAATAGAAATTTCCACCATGGCTTTGAATGGCCAATGCCGGAGCGCATGGGGTTCTCTCAGACCATCATCGACAAGAACTGGCCGTCGGATTGGTTCGACAAATCGGCTACGGGTGGTAACCCCTGGATTCTTTATCTCAGCGACAGTTTCGTTCGAAACTGCTTAGACATGATCGAAAATCTGCTGGAGAGGTTCGGCGCATTTTACAGAGACAAATCCCGCTAACCTTTGGATGCATAGCGAGCAATCCTTCTACTCAGAGCCAACATTGCGATTCCGCCCAACAAGGCCGCTGCGCCATAGTCGAGAAGATAACCCATCACGCCCGCGAACAGCGATTCGACGCCTATGTGTTCGAACACCGCATAGAACGCCCCGGCAATAGAGACGACCAGGGAAGCCATGCCGACTGCGACGTTCATCCCGGCGAAGAGGCGAACAAGCATCAGCGCGATCTCGTAGATGGATGGCACTTTCGATTTCCGCTTACTGGCTGGCCCAGATGATGCGATGAACGAACACCACGTCGGGCACCGGCAACACCACATCCTCGAAATCGGCGTTGAAGGATTTCAGCTCGACCTTCTGCGCCGTCATGCGCGAGAGCAGCTTGGCCATCACTTCGCCCGTCAGGGTCCGCACCACCACGCGATCGCCGCGCCGCAGGCTGGCGCCGGGCGACACCACGATGCGGTCGCCGTCCCGGTAAATCGGCATCATGGAGTCGCCGCTGATCTCCAGCACGTAGGCATGCTCGTCGGCGAGCTCGGGAAACGGGATCTCATCCCAGCCGGCGCCGGCTGGAAATCCGGCATCGTCGAAATACCCTTCGCGACCGGCCTGCGCGAAGCCGATCAACGGAATGGGACGCCCCAAGCTTCGCGGTGCTCCTTTGCCGCGTCCCATCTGCAGCACGAACTCTTCCAAAGTTTCGCCGGTGGCTTGCAGAGACTTCGACAGGCTCTCCGTCGACGGCCAGCGCGGGCGACCGTCCGGACCAATGCGCTTACTCTTATTGAAAGTTGTAGGATCGAGGCCTGCAGCTTTTGCGAGCCCCGATGCGGATAGGTCGTGACGCTCGGCAAGGGAGTCGATGCCTTCCCAGACTTGCGCGTGTGTCAGAAATTGGCGCGTCATATGAAGAAATTCCACTCGTGGAAGTTCCTCCTAGCCGATTCTCTTTTGTTATGCAAGGAGAATTTGTGGGCTGAAGCCGGTGCCGAGAGGGCTTAAGACTTGCTCGCGGAGCCGGGCAGGTCAAAAAAATGCTGATGGAAACGGGCGCAAGCCTGTTGCGGCTTCTGCCGCCGGAGTCCGCGCACCGCGCCACCATCGGTCTCGTGCGGGCAGCCGGTCCGCTGTTGCCCCAGCCTGACCCTGATGACCCGCGCCTGGCCGTTCGTGCCTTCGGGCGCGACTTCTCCAACCCGCTAGGCTTGGCGGCCGGCTTCGACAAGGATGCCGAAGTGCCGGACGCGATGTTGAAGTTCGGTTTCGGCTTCGTCGAATGCGGAACGGTGACGCCCCGAGCGCAGCTTGGCAATCCGCGCCCCCGGTTGTTTCGGCTGCGCTCCGACCGGGCGGTGATCAACCGCATGGGTTTCAACAATGCCGGCATGGATGCCATGGCCTCGCGGCTCGCTCGGCGGCGCCGAAAGGGAATCGTGGGGATCAATATCGGCGCAAACAAGGATAGCGCCGACCGCATTGCCGACTATCGCGAGGCCTTCGCGCGGCTGGCGCCGTTCGCAGACTACGTCGCCGTCAATGTTTCTTCGCCCAACACGCCGGGTTTGCGCGCGCTGCAAAACCGCGACGAGCTGGAGCGCCTGCTGGGAACGCTTCAGGACGTGCGTTCACAGCAGGATCCGGCGACGCCGCTTCTGCTGAAGATCGCACCCGATCTTGCGGATGCGGCCATCGCCGATCTGGCGGAAGTGGCGCTCGCTTTCGATCTCGATGGCATCATCGCCACCAATACGACGGTCGAGCGGCCAGCTTTCCTGCGCGCTCGCGATGTAAGCGAGCAGGGAGGAATGTCGGGCAGGCCTTTGTTCGAGCGCTCGACGGCCGTGCTTCGAGCGTTGCGCGCCCGCGTGGGTAATAGACTCGTGCTGATCGGTGTCGGCGGGATTGGCTCCGGCGCCGACGCATACGCCAAGATTCGCGCCGGCGCGACCTTGGTGCAGCTCTATACGGCGCTCTCCTTCGAGGGACCTCGCCTGGTCGGCCGCATCAAGCGCGATCTGCTTGCCCTCCTGGAGCGCGATGGATTTGCCGGCATTTCGCAGGCGATCGCCGCGGACGCCCCGGCTGAAGCGCTGGAAAGTTGACGGCGCGTCACGCTTGGCTAGACTACGGGACCATCTTTTTCCGCAGGCACCGCCCTTGGAGACCGAATTCATCCAGCCCATCGCGCGCCCGCAAAAGCCTTCGGGCAAGCGGGAGCAGACCAAGGCGCAGAACCGCCATACGATTCTCGAGGCGGCGCGCACCGTGTTCGCAGATCTGGGCTATGGCGCCACCACGGTCCGCGACATCATTCGCGCCACGCCGCTCGCCTCCGGCACCTTCTACAACTACTTCAAATCCAAGGAAGAGGTGTTCCAGGCCATCCAGGACGAGAGCGCGCTGCGCATTCGGCCGCGCCTGCGCGAGGAGCGCGCGAAGGCCCGCACGGTGGAGGAGTTCATCTCCGGCACCTTTCGCACCTTCTTCGAATATGTCGCCAGCGATCAGTCCAATTTCCACGCCATCCGGCGCAACACCGACACGTTGCGCGTGCGCATGGACACCGTGGAGATCATCGCGGGCTTCGAGGAGCTGCGGGAGGATCTCGAGGCAGCCATCGCCAAGGGACTCTTTCCGCCCGTCGATGCGGATTTTCTGATGGCGGCCATCGTCGGCGTGGCCTTCGAACTGGCCGAGCGCATGCTGCGGCGGGAGATCGTGGACACCAACGCGGCCGCCGAGTTCGCCGTCGCGTTGTTCCTGGGCGGAGTCCGGGCGCTTCCCACCCTGCCGGCCTTGCGCGCCGAGGAGAACGGTGCGGCATGAAGGCGCTCGTCTGCCGGGCGAACGCCGAAGACCTCGGCACGCTGGCGCTCGAAGACATCGCGCTTCCGCCACCGGCGCCGAACGAGGTGCGCTTGCGTATCCGCGCCGCCAGCGTGAATTTCCCCGACATTCTGATGGTGCAGGGCAAGTATCAGCACAGGCCGGAGCTACCGTTCATCGTGGGCGGCGAGCGCAGCGGCGAAGCGATCGCGGTGGGCGAGGCCGTTGTCGGGATAAAGCTCGGCGACCGCGTGGTCGGTGGAGGCTTCTCCGGCGCCTTCGCGGAGGAATGCCAGCTGCCAGCAAGCGCGCTGCGGCCGATCCCGGCGGGCGCCGATTTCGCCACGGCCGCCGCGTTCACCACCGCTTATCTCACGGCCTATGTGGCGCTGGTGCCCCGCGGCGAATTGCAGTCGGGAGAAACGCTGCTCGTCCACGGCGCGGCCGGCGGTGTCGGTCTGGCGGCGATCGATCTGGGCAAGGTCCTGGGGGCGACCGTGATCGCCACCGCATCGACACCTGAGAAGCGGTCCTTCCTGAAGGACTACGGCGCCGATCATGTGCTGCCGTCGGTTGGATTTCGCGAGGCGGTGAAGGAGTTCACCAATGGACGCGGCGCCGATGTGATCTACGATCCGGTAGGCGGCGACGTGTTCGACGAATCCACGCGCTGCATCGCCTTCAACGGCCGGCTTCTCGTCATCGGTTTTACCAGCGGCCGCATTCCCTCCATTGCTGCCAACATTCCGTTGATCAAAGGATTCTCAGTGGTCGGCGTTCGGGCCGGCGAATACGGCCGCCGTTTCCCTGACAAGGGTCGCGAAAACATCGTCGCCATCGACCGGCTGCTGGCCGAGAAGCGCATCCGACCCCATGTCGGCGGCCGCTTTTCCCTGGAGAACGCGGTCGATGCTATGCACGCGCTGGCGGAGCGCAAGATCGTCGGCAAGGCCATCATCGAACCGTGATGCCGCGCCCACGGTCATTGACCACGAGATGGAATTATTCTGAACTACCGGCAAACCAAGAACGGTGAGATTCATGTCGAGCGAAGTCCTGCATGTTCCGCGCGAAAAGCTGAAGCCCGAGACGCTGCATCTGCACTATGCCATCGTCTCGCTGATGGAGGAGCTTGAGGCGGTCGACTGGTATCGCCAGCGGGCCGACGACACCGACGAGGCTGAACTCAAATCCGTCCTGCTGCACAACGCCAAGGAGGAGCTGGAGCATGCCTCCATGCTGATCGAATGGATCCGGCGCCGCGAACCTCTGTTCGACAAGCAGCTGCGGGAATACCTGTTTACCGACAAGCCGATCGTCGAGGTCGAGCATGAGGCGACGGAGCGCGGCTCGCCAATCAAGAAATAGGGCAGGTGTCGTGAAACTTCGTCAGGTCCACCATGCGGCGGCCCTGGGGCGTGACTGAAATCACGTCGACAAAGCGCTGGTTCCAAACGATATCGTCCGGCCCATAGGCATGCCGGGCGTAGATGATATCGGCTAGCGTGTCGTCGGTGCCGCGCAGCAGCACAATCAGCTCCATCTCCCTGTTGAAGAGATCGTCCTGCGAAAGTCCACGAAGCGGGCTCGTCTCGTCGATCCGGTGCATCACCGTCCAGGACAACGCGAAGAGCTGCGTGCGCGAGCGCATCAGGTTCAATTCCTCGAACCGGCGCATGGTAATGCCCTCGCTTGTCGTCGCCTGCCGCGCCAGCGTCACCGAAACGGCGGCATCCAGAATCTGATTGCCGCGCTGGTTCGCGGCGCGGAACATCAGAGTCGGCATGCCGTCGAACGGGGTTATGACCGCCACGTTGCTGAAGACCACCCGGGCGGAGGGGCGCGAAAGCCGCGCGAACATCAGCGAGGCCATCATCGCCAGATAGACGAAGCCCACAAAGGCCTCGACCACCACCACGCCATTCACGAAGGTCGAGAGCGGCACCATCCGGCTGTAGTTGATCGAACCGATGGTCTGCACGCTGAACAGGAAGCGGTCCCAGAAGCTTCCGGGCCGGGCATGCTCGATGCCTTGTGGATCCGACATATACAACAGCGCAAAGGCGACGTTGATGGCGACGAACCCCAGGGCCAGTCCGACGAGGAACGCCCACCACGGCACCGTCAGCACGGAGTGATAGAAGTCGGTCCAGCGGCTGCGGTCCTGCCCCTTGACCACCACCCGGTAGCGCTTGCGGCTGCGCAGCAACTCGGCCGTGGTCGGCGGCCGCGGCGGCTCCTTGGTGTAGGGTTTGCCGCGGTCGTTCATGCCGGCTGCTCGCTGCGGCGCGCGGCGCGGCCGATGCGGCCAAGATGGGTGTCACCGAAGGCGCTGGCGTATTTCAGCCCAAACCCCAGCGCGCGGTCGATGCCGACGTGAGCCAGCCAGATCAGGCCGACGGCTTCGGCCAGTGGAACATTGCCGAGATAGCCGAACAGCGTGACGGCAATGGGCGCAATGGTGGCGTGCGCGCTGTTATAGGCAATGGCGCCGATGCGGGGGCCCGCGACATAGCCGAGCATGCTCAAATCGGGCGCCAGGAACAGAATGGCGAACATCCGCCAGGAGGCGCCGAGCTGCGCGTAGAGCGCGAGCGAACCAATCAGCAGCGCCAGGGCTTCCAGCCGCAGCAGCGTGCGCACCGAGCCGGTGACCGTTCCGCTTTCGCAAACCTCGGTTGTCACGTCCCCCTCCTATTGCTTCATCCACTTACGCGCCGCTGCCAGCGCCGCGCGGCTGGCCGGTCCCTTGGCCCGCGACGGAGGCGCCGTGATCTCCAGCACCGTGCCGTTGGGATCCTCGAAATAAAGCGAGCGCTGCGAGCCGTGATCCTCTTCCCAGAAGTCGATGCCCTTCGCCTTCAGGCGGCGGCGCCATCGATCCCTTTCCAGCACATTGGGATCCTAAGCTTAGAATTCCACGTGGACAAGTTGTCGC
>JADMIO011053156.1_pt1 | contig 16873 bp, 15 predicted proteins | sample 8958161 | NCBI WGS metagenome assembly JADMIO01 (sample SAMN16585339, study PRJNA669376) | soil metagenome | isolation source: Crop rotation soil | place: USA: Cullars Rotation, Alabama | collected 2011
GCCGCGACTTCAAGTCACGTGAATTCCAAGCTTCGGATCCCACTGTGCTGGAAAGCAGTACAACAATCTTCAGTAATTCCTTTAATAAATTCAGGAACAACAACCTTTAACGTAGGTGCGATACAGCCAGGCGGAAGCGTAAAGGTAAATCCTGTGATATTCGCTAGTGATACTGTTGGTAGTATATTAGAGAACATACAACTAAAAATATCTTACAACGATGCGTATGGTAACAAGAAGGAGATAGATAGGCTTATGGGAGTTCATATTTTACCCTCCTCTCCACAATCTGGATTAACTCTTTCACCCACGGCTACCAATTCTGACACAATTCGAAGTGATACTTCTTTATTAGGTGTAACTATCCAAAGTGGTCAAGATGATTCGGTTAGTATTGGTACCGGTAACAAAGAATATAGAAATCAAACCTATTCCTACCCATTGACTCGAGTTAGTGAATCAAACTTTAATGAAAACGGCATTATTCCAAATGCGCTTGAGAATAGTGATAATGTTAATAATAATAGCGATGCCATCCATATGCCCTCCAATGCAAATACAAATGCAAATGCAAATAAAAGTATCATATCCTTGGTAGCAGGCAGGGTAGATGAACTGAAGTTTAATATTACTAACACAAATACCAATCCTATTACTGATGTAGTAATTTCTCTTAATACCGATTCTAATTCTATGAAAATCCTTGGGGATTCTAAGTGGAATTTGAATAAAATTGACCCATCCACTACTCAAGAATTCATTACGTCGGTATTTGCTTCCAAATCCTTGATTAGCAGTCCTGTTTCCTTTAAGGTATCAATACAGTACATATATAACAACCAAGTCAAATCCGATACCCTAAATCTAGGAGCAAATGTAATAGGTGATATAACAGTAAATATCAATGATCTTGCTGTAAATTATATTGGTGGAAATCCAAATCTTGTAGGCAATATTTTGAACAAGGGGAACACACTGGCATTATTCACAACTATTGAGTTATTAAATCCATCATCTACCAACAATGTTGATAATCAAAAACTGACTACGTCATCAAATCCAATGTCGAAGGATGATAAAAACAATATCCTTCTACCTGCTTCCTCTTTCCCACAGTATCTTGGTGATCTTGAAGAAAATTCCCCGCTTCCATTTAGTATTCCCCTGGCCATGAAAAATGGCTCTACTTCGGGAATCTATCCAGTATCATTAAAAGTAACATATAGTGACGATCTTAGAAATGGGTACACTGTAATTAAAAATGGAACTGTAGACTTTATGGCTCCTGTGATGACAAGTAACCAAGGGCAAGCTTTTCTTGGTAATTATAATATTATATTTTTTGTAATAGTGGGCATAATAGCAGTTATAATTACTATTGTTATCCTTAGACGATTCAAGTCTAAAATAAAGACCAAACCGCTAGAAAGAGAACTGAATGAAAATGAAGGCAAAAGTTCTCAAAATGGCAGTCAAAACGAAGAAGACATTGAAACACTACTAGGCGGTGAAGATACTTCTAATGATGAGAATTTTAAAAAATAATGAAAGGATAAAAAAAGTCATGAATATAAAGGAAATCTTTGTTTTGTCTTTTGATGCATTGAAAGAAAGAAAGATGAAATCCATTTTAACAATTATTATGGTAATGGTTGGAAGCAGCTTAATGGTTGCTGTGGGTGGTATAAGTGCAGGATTTGGTGGATTTTTTAGCAAACAGCTAAGTAATCTTGCAGCAAACATCATTTTCATTAATCCTGCACAGGTACAGCAAGGTGGAGGAGGACCTGCAGTGGGTCCGCCACCGACGCCAAAAATTACACTGAATGCCGCAGTGGAAAACAGACTAAAGTCATTACCATTTGTAGATGACGTTATTCCATCGTATCAAGCACAAGTCATCTTACAATCTCAAGGTGATTCAAAAGAATATCAAGTGTTCTCGATGGATCCACAGAAGTTAACAGTACTTTCTCCTACACTAGAATTTGTACAAGGATCGACAGTACGTCAAAATGATCCCTCTTCTCTTATTGTTTCTAATGATCTGGCAAATCCTCCTGGGGAGGACACTCCATTTCTAAAATTGTATCAGACTGTCAAAGCCACGTATACTTTTGTGGATCCTACCACAGGAAAAAGGGAATCAGATTCAAAGAGTTTCGTCGTAAGAGGAATAATTAAACAGACAGGAAATCCAAATATCGATAATTCTGCAGTGATAGATACTGATGTAGGAAATGCATTGTTCCATAAATCTGGAAAATTTGATTCGTTAATTGTCGTGGCCAGATCCGGGATTTATGTAGACACAATTGAACAGGAAATTAGAAAGCTTTATGGTAACGATATTGGGATAACGACCGTTAAGGCAATTATAAAAACAGTACAACAATTTACGGGTGGGATTAGTGCTTTTCTATTGAGTATCGCAATAGTGTCTCTAGTAGTTGGTGCAGTTGGTATTATCACAACACTATATACATCAGTTGTAGAAAGGACACGAGAGATTGGTACTATGAAAGCCATCGGTGCAAAGAGCAAACACATACTTGCCCTATTTCTGACGGAGGCATTTATGATAGGTATATTCGGAGCTAGTCTTGGTATATTAGGTGGAATAGCTGGAGCGTACATATTGAGTGCCGGACTAGCAGGAAACAACGGAGGTGGAAGTCAATCACATATAGCTCCCATATTCCTGGCTGCAGACATGACAAGGGTCTGGCTTACTTCGGCTTCACTAAGTCTTCTAGCTGGTCTGTTTCCTGCATTAAAGGCTTCAAAACTGTTGCCAATTGTAGCTCTAAAAAGAGAATAGATTACTTTATTGATAATTTGGCGACTTTACACAAATAGCGTTATCATCTGTATTCTTCACCGCAATCGCCGATATTTTCGAATAGATCATTTGATTTTTTGCTAATATCGTCTATGGAATCTCGATCGGCCTGGTCCAATTCAAAATTGAAGACGTTAGCGTTATCATGTATGTGATTAGATATTCCAAGCCTAACGCCAATTATGACTCCTGCCACTGTTGGCTTACTGAGAATATAGTTTGTTGCTACATTTGGTATACTTACACCGTATTTTTTTGCTATCCTGTCTAATGCCAATAAAAGATTCTGGAACAAATCCCAGCCTCCCCAGATATCTATCATTTTCTTGTATTTTTGCAAGCTTAAAGTGTCCAAATCGATAATAGATGGCTCTGGCTTTCCGAGGTATTTTTCAGACAGAAGCCCTCCGCAAATGGTTCCATAAGTAAGTAATTTAATATTATATTTACTACATAAGGGTATCATCCGAACTTCGGGTCTTCTATCTATTATTGAATATTGAATTTGATTTGATACTAGCTGTATACCAGAGTCTAAAATAATTTGGAGGTGTTCAGTATCAAAATTTGTTAGACCCAGATGTTTGATGCTTCCTGAATCCTTGAGTTCAGATAAATACTTTAAAGCATCCATATAATACGGATTATTATAATCCCACCAATGAAATTGGAGTAAATCGAGATGATTAACATCCATTCTGCGAATTGATGATTCTATACTGTTTTTTGTCATTGAACGTGTTATAGTGCTGGGTCGAGGTACCCATTTGGTAAGGGCCTTTACTTTATCAAGTTCATTATTTCCATCTGATTTCATCAAATGTCGTCTGAACTCGCCAATAAAATTCTCTGCAGGACCATAAATGTCGGCAAGATCCCAAGTGGTAAAACCTTGTTCATGATATGTTGACATATCTTGTATTGCCTTTTGCCGATTGATGTCACCGTGCCCGCCAGCGACCTGCCACATGCCATTTACAATTCGACAAATAGTTATATCTGGGGCTAGTTGGTAGAATCTCTTGTCCATGAAGGGACTTGGCCACTACTCTATTTTTAGCTTACAAATCAAGGAAAACCATCCAGAGAAGACCAACTAACTGCACTGAAATGAAATGACCCCATCATTGAAAGCCTCTATTTTAGATAATTTTCAATTATATTCTTTAATTTGGTATACAATTCAATTCGTCAATTATAGTTCCTTTACCGAACAGAATGAAAGCCCAAATAATTTGAAGGAAATATGATCACTATAGAGTCGTTAGTGATTCTAGATGTTAACGGAATTATCTAATCTTCGACCTTTTTATTTTTTCTTGGAGCAACATACAACCTTGAATTAGGGTTTCAGGTCTTGGTGGACATCCTGGCACATATACGTCAACAGGAACAATGCCATCAACACCTGGAAGCACGTTATAAGAATCAATGTACAGACCTCCTGTAATTGCGCATGCACCCATGGCAATAACATATTTTGGATCTGGCATCTGATCATAAACCATTCTTAATCTGGGAGCCATTTTTCTTGTAACAGTACCCTGAACTACAATCAAATCACATTGTCTTAATGAACCAAAAGCTTCAATTATTCCAAATCTTTCAACATCATATCTGGGACCAGAAGCAGCTCCAAATTCTACACTGCAGCATGCTGTTTCCAAATGTACTGGCCATAGTGACCAGATTCTACCCCAATTTATCGCATATCCTAAGGGAACATCTAGCGCCCGGGTAAGAACGTCTCCGAGTTTTCCAACCAAGACATTGAAATTAGAAGGATTGACCAGGTCTTTTATCATTAATTTGTTTCAGCCTCCATTACTCTTATGCATTATACTGAGACTTCGACCTATATTATCTATATGTGCACTTGCGACTAGATAGATTAGGTACTAGACGCAAAAATTCCAAAATTAAAGACGACTAAAACAACAAACAGGAAAACCCAGCGGTAATCAATCTGGTCTAATTTTCTTGTTGATTTTTTATTCTGTCGATTTGAGTTCAAATTTTGTTAAGCTTTTAAGCTATGTTGTTGTTAATTGGTTGGTTGCTTGACCTAGCGATTATTTGTTAAGATAGTGGATATATCTTATATGAAATCCTAGTTCTGCAATTAGAAATGTAATGTCTCAATCAAATAACGAAAAACTAAAGATAATGATTCTTGAGGATGAAGAAGATATTTTAATACTGTACAAAGACTTCCTTGTGAATAAGGGATATGAAATAACAACAGCCTATCATACTGGCGACGATGTGATTAATGAAATAGATAATTTAAGATCTGACGTATACATGATAGATTATAGATTACCAGGCAACAAAAATGGTATCGATGTTGCTATTGAAATTTTGTCCAAATTTCCTTCTGCGTCAATACTATTCATAACCGCTTACGAACAATTACGCAAAGAGATTTTAAAAAACCCAGTCTTCTACAAGAAAAATATCGCAGTTCTAGTTAAACCTGTTAAATTAGATAAGATTGAATATACAATATTTGATCTTGTAAAAAAATCAAAAACATGAAAACAATTATGTTGTGAGAGTGGAATAATGATTTTCAACAACAAAATATTGAAAGTAGTATTTTTAAAGTAACATTCCAGATATCGCTACTACTTTATGGATACGCATTATTCACAAAGACTTTATTTTAAATGTGATTTTAATTGATAAACCTGAAATTCGTCTCTTACTCTCTGACACAAAGCAGGTATAGTTACGGGTTTTTCGATAGCGGAGTCTATAATCCCTTCTTTCAAATAAGTCTGATATAATTTATCTAATTCAAAATTATAGGCACTCATAAGGATCGTTCTCACATTGGGGTTTGCTCCCTTTATTCTCTTTAAGAGCTCTAGGCCATTAATCCCAGGCATCCTTAAATCTGAAATAATAAGAACATAGTTTTTCATATTTGCCATAAAGTGTTCCAAAGCCAGGACCGGATCATTAAAAGAAAATACGGAAATACCCTCAATAGAGCCACACATTGCAGCCTGAAATGTTTCAGTAATATCAATCTCATCGTCAACTATACCAACAAATCTATCAGGCATTTTCAAATCCCCTTTGATAAGTAATACATTTGGAATGGTTAGTAAGAGAAAGTTTTCTATAAAGTTTATTTGATTTTGAACGGATATCACTTTCTAATATGCTGACGTAATATACCATAATCTAGTGGGAAATTCGACTATATGGCATAAGATTTGATCTAAATTTGACACAATAAATCAAAGTTTAAATAGAAATTATTAGCGTATCTGTTGTCTATTGTTATGATAATAGATGACCACTTCCGATTGGCTGGTATCTATATTATTGTGACACTAGGTACCGGCCAATCTTTTCAAATAAACTTCTAACTTTCAATGATACAATGCCTTCTCCAATTCATACATTCTATTCACAGTCTAGCAATATTGAATGTCTGAATCCTCAAACAAAGATCTGTATTCAGGTTTTCAAATCATCATTTGGTTTACTATGAGTTTGTCATGAAATTATTCTCTTAATTCAGACGTGTCATGAAGTTGAGTAGAAATTATAAACTTGCCATTAATTTTCCATTTTGCGCTACCTAATTCCTTACCCTCAGGTCCGGTTGCTTTCGGAATATCGATTTCTAAATCATCAAAATCATATGTAACTTCCATGTCCTTTCCGGTTAGTTTGTCCACAATATCTTTAACAACATCAGACCAATTTGAAACATTTTGTTCGTTATCTTTATCTTCATTCGTTACCTTCGAAGTTTCTTGTTTTAAACTTTCCATGTAAATAGTTTCCACTACATTTTATTTAACGCTTGCAAATGAATCCCTGACCAAGTTATGGTCAGTTTTTATGATTCCAAATTCCAAATGAGGACACAATAAAGTAATGAAAAGGCAGGCATCTACAAGGTGATTTGATAATTAGTATATAGGTGTTTGGATTTACTATATTTTTAAGGGTAACGTAACTACAAAAGTGGCACCTTTCGAATCATAGTTATTATAAGCTTCTATCCTTCCTCCATGAGCTTCAACAATATTTTTTGAAATATACAATCCGAGTCCTAGGCCTTTCTCAGATTTAGTCTTAAATTTTGAAAATAAGTGCGGAATTATTTCTGAATCTATACCAGGACCGCTATCTCTTATAGTAACAATAGCTTGATTTGTTTTGTCTTCCCTCTTTAGATTGATAGTAATTGTTCCTTGTTTTGTAAATTTTATTGCATTATTCACCAGATTAGCGAATACTTCAAATATTTTTTCTTTATCAGCTAATATATTTAATTTTTCAATTGGAATAAATTTTATCTTGATTTTGTCAAATCTATCCAAGTCTGTTTGTTGACTAATGTCTTTAATTACATTTTGAATTTTTACATTAAGATCAAAAACTGTCTTATTTAGTTTCATGGTTTGAGATTCTATTCTAGCTACATTCAACATGTTTGTTACCAAAGAAAATAGTCTTTCAGCATTTCGTAAAATAGCTTCCTCATATTGTTTGTTCCTTTCTGGGAGATTTTTTAGTAACTCCGAATAACCAATAATCGATTGAGAAGGAGTCCTTAACTCATGGGCAGCAATATTGATAAATTCTTTCTCCATTGCATCTTGTTCTTCCAGCTTTTGATAAGAGTACAAAAGATTTTTGTTTGCTTCTCTCAATGAATCATGCAAATCAGCTTGCCTCCAAATTGTGTCAAATATGAAATTGTAAGATTCTGTCCGGGACTTGCTAGTATGATAAGTAGCATATCCTACAGCCTCTATAAAATTTTCTTGAGTATCATCCTTTACATCTATTATTAAGATTGATTTTTTGTCTACAATTAAAAAGGTAGTTTTTATTAAGTGGGTTTTTCTAGTAGGTGGAACAATAGATTTAATTTTGAAATTCAGATTTTTTGATAGTGAGTCGATGGGTAATAATCCAATCTTAGGGTCAATATCATAAGTAGGAATGATTAAATTCACACTTACATTCCTTTTTTCGGAAGCATCTATTAGCATCGATATTATCCCTCCCTTGTAATTTCTTTGGAGTGCATTTGGAGTAGCTATTATTAGTGATATTTCGGAAACTGCAGAATTTATCAATTTCAGATAAGTCCTACGAATTTCGTGTGGATCCGATAAAATTTGGATCTCCTCTGGATCGACGCCGACCTCCAAAATGGACATTTTGTCATGTTGAGTAATAGCGTTGTTCCATAGATTCTCGAAAACATATTTCTGCTGTTCCACCATTCTGTCATCGTTGTAGTAAACTATATTGGATGCAAAAGCATTACCTTCACCTTGGCCAAAATATTCTAGATCGTTTATCGCAAAATTTCCAACTAGTTTTTCGAGGTGCTTAATTTCAGCAAATTGTTTTATTTGTTTACACGAGTTCAAATTATCTCTGGTGATTTCCGTTATTAATCTAATTCTTATTCCTCTGGCTTTGGCATCCTGAAATGCCTGCTTGATTCTTTCTGTTAAAATGTAGTCTGGCAAGGTAAAATCGCCACAAATACGCAAGTCCTTTTTTGTGTTGCTTACTATGTCATTCAGTGTAATTTCCGATTGCTCACTGTTGGTCTGAGTTTGAGAGTTTTTACCATATTGCAAGGCTTTTAGTCGATACATCTAGTTCAATATACGATTTAAACCAATCGTGTTTAGGACTGCCTGTTTAGGAATTAAAATTCGTGTTTTGAATTTATTTTTGGATGTCCAACGTTTCGGAATAATAAGTCCACAAATAACTGACTTTCACATGCAATTCACTATGATCGTCATTCTCATAAACTTTGATAAATAATCATTAGGACTTTGATTTATTCTTAGACTTACCTCCCCCAAGAACTATCCAACCTTTCTTGACAAAAAATAGAACAAACCCAATTACTATAATTGCCATAGTTACCAATACCACTAAGAAACCCAAAGGTACTTGTGTAATATTTTCTAAATCTATTCCATTCATACCGTATATACCTGCAATTAGTGCAAGTGGGAGTAAGATAGCAGTAAAAATAGTGAGTATTCTCATTGTTTCATTTATTTGCAATGATACCTTCGCCACATATAGTTCCCTAATTGAATTAATCGTTCCTTCATAGGACTCTACAAAATCAATTAACTGTGTAATATCGTCATATACCATTTCTACATATTTCACGTCTTCCTTGTCCTTTTCTGTATGCAACAGAAAATTAATTATGTTTCTTACGTGCCAAAATTGTCTGCGCAGCATTATGGCTTGCCTTGACAAAATATCTATACTTTCAAATATTTCTGGAAGAGGGCGAACAAATGACCGTCTCTGATATTCATTTACGGATAGTTCTAATGCCGTGAGCAGTTGCTCATATTTGGTAACTAAATCCGCTATTATATTATAGTACAAGGCGTCAATACGAGTCTTCTTTATTGTTTCGTTCTGTACCTTAAGAAGTCTTTGAACTATTAGCTTAATGTCGACCTCAGTCGTATGTATTGTTATTAACCAATTTTTACCCAAGAAAAAATATACTGATTCAATAAGTAAGGTCTCTGGGTCTTTATTTTTCATGTCTACTATCACAGTAAACGTGTGATTCTCTAGTTGACGAATTTCTGGTTTCTTTGATTTATTTATGCAGGTTTGAACGGCTTCTTTATTCAAATGAAATTTTTCTGCTAGTTTATTTAGTTCTAATTCGTCGGGATCAATTAGATCGACCCAAACATTGTATCCGTGATCTAAATCCTCGAGCGAACCGTTTATTCTAACTTCGTTCTTGTTGTAAGAAAGGATATAGCTCAAGTCCCAACTCCGGATTAATTATGTTCAACAAGCTATAAAAAGCAGTAGCTCACGCTCTGAATAAAATAAAATGGGTAGGATATATTGTAATATCACTCAATAACGAACAAAACTGAAATTAAGTTATTGTCCAAAAGGACTTACAAACTTGGCGCCTGCTACTACTGACACCGCATTGGGATCAGGGTCTTCAAAAGATTCTTCTGTGATAAGGAATTGTGTGTTAGTATATGGATTAACCATGGCGCTTGTGAAATGTAGTGTTCCATTTTGTGAGAACGCGCCTACGCTTAATTTATAATCTGAACCCCCGGCATCTTCTAACCATCCTTCAAACACCTTTCCTTCTTTAGGAAGTGTACTCATATTGGCAATTATATTAATAGTATGTTCTTTGGGAACAATCGATACAGTGCCTTTACTATCTTCCACTAAATGCGTCATTGCCACCAGGAGTCTTCAGGTCTAAAAATTGCTGACCAAATACAAATCCTGCCCCAGCCAACATCCCCCATCATAACCTTACTACCGATCATTAATGCTCATTGCAAAATTAAATTCATATTAACTTTCATCAAATAATTTAGTTCTACAAACTTTATATATCGATATATAATATCCAAGTTTCCCATTTTAGGACTATCTTCTTTATGCGATTTTTAATAAATCAAAATAAGGTAAAGAGTCAGATCCGTAGAAGGCTTATATCGAATGTTGGCCCTAAGGTATCATGAACAACATAACTAACTGGGATGATATCTTAAAAAAAGAAGCACGAGGTGTAAACGACTATGATTTAGGCGAAGTCCATGAAGTCGAGCCAGAAATTGTCGTGACGAAAAAAGGGGTTGTAGATAAAGACAAATTTTACTTGCCAAAGAGTCTCGTTGAGAATTTCGATGGACACAAAGTTTGGTTTTCCATAACAAAAGAAGACGCTCAAAACTATAGAAAAGACTAAAGTTTGTTCACACCAAAATATTTTTTTAGACTAATTCCGTATGTTTATGGAAAGTTACGATTCTAAGTAACCGTTTATCAATTATGATCGCATTGAATTGTGATTGTAAGAGCAAATGTAATCCCAATGATCTCATACCTTTAAACAAATTAAATTAAAAACATTTAGAGTATGTTTTGAAGTAAACACAAATATTCATTAAATAGGAACATAATATTAACTGACTTTTTTTCTTTTGTGCCTAGTTTTTCCTGACATGCTTGCATTACATACAGCATACGGATTGGTTTTTTTGCCTGACTTGCGCTTCACTTTTGTAATGCATCTGTCGAACTTTTTTGTATTTAATCCCTTTTTTACTCCTCTCGGCATCGCTCTTAATAATGCAACATTTCTAATTAAGCTTAGAACAGCTCGATTTAGAGGTTCAATTTCAATATCGTTCTCTCTTAATCGCTATCTTTTTCTTGTGATCAATTCATTAATTTTTTCTCTAATCTTGATTTACTACATGGTTAAATAAGTCATTGTTTTCGTCGAGGTGGCTATAAATTTCAAAAAATAGAATATAAATACAACTTTGATGTTTAATAATACAATGGTACGACACCTAAACTTACATGAAGAAGTTAATAAATCCGATATAAAATATCCAAAAGGTAATGGGTTGCATTCATTCATTCATTTCATAATTTACAAAATCGGTGTCACGTAATGCCATCATTAAAGACAAAACCAAAAACGATACAAGAAAATCAGTTTGGCCAAATAGATAAATTAGATGGACAAATAATTCAATTACTCCTTAAGGGAAAGAATAGCAAATCCATTGCAACTAATCTTAAATCCCCATTAAGTACAGTCCAAAGAAGAATTCGCAAGTTGTTCGAGCATCATCTTATTGTCAGTACTGTGGACTTAAACTACGAAAAGTTGGGCTACAAAAGAGGTATGTTACATCTTTACCTTTCAAATGGCCATGTTAACGAAGTCGGTCAAGTTCTGGCCGAAATGCCTGGAATTCTTTCTGTAGCGGTTCATATTGGTAATTCAGATCTGGTGGCATTGTTCGTGTATAAAAATAGTAAACAACTTCTGGACACAATAAGCGAATCTAAAAAAATAACAGGGGTTGACAGAGTACTTTGGTCAGAAGAAGTTTACTTTATCAAGATGAACGAAAATAAATTCAATATGCTAAATAATGGTTAAAAATAATTTAAGAATCACAGACTTCTTATTTTGCTAATGTGTTGAATCTTTATTGTTACCATTCTTATTGTATGGCGAATTATTACACATTTTCCTGAATGACTTCACAATATTTTCCGCTTCCACAGGGATCGTATATACTTCTTCTGACCAGAGAACCCTTTCCACACTTTCAAGGCGTTTAATCTTAACTATGGTATCAATAAGCTGTTCACTGTCTTCATAGACAAATTCTGCAACTACATCCGAATTACCTATATGAACGGACGAGCTTAGAACTCCATCAAATTTTGAAAGTCCTACGGCTATTTCTTTTATATTCCCACCAAGTACATAAATATGAAGTAGACCCTTTTTGATGCCTATCTTTCTAAAGTTAGGCTGAACTCTTACCTCAACCAAACCCTTTCTAATAATATTCCTAGTCCGTCTTTGAACTGTACTGAGCGGAATCCCTAATTCTTGTGATATTTCCTTATTTTCAAAGCCAGGAATCAAAAGTGATATTATCTTGTAATCTATTTTGTCCAACATGGCATGGTCCAGATGTTCGCCCATTTTCGGCGCGGTTTTGACATCAAGACTCATAAATAACAGATAAGTTTCGTCGTTAATAACACTTCGCTTTATTTTCAGTAAATTTTCACTAATTTTTTTTCCATTTGATGATTTTAATAATCATTCCGTCAAAAAAATCAGAGGTAGAAAGGAAAATACATTCTTAGATTATTATCTCATTAGCAACATGTATCTGCTATCGTGAACATCAAGTACCTGGCTTTCTTCAAGTTTATTCAACCTTATTTCAAAATCCTTTTGATGATATAGACAAAACTGCTTTATCATAGTATTTTTTAAAACCAATGGAAGCGATTTTTCATAGATAAAAAGTGGGTGATGATAGTTTTCATATTCCTGAAAAGCTCCAGTATCAATCCATACGGAGACGGCGTTTTTACCGATTTTTTGAGCATAAATCACCATCTCATTTAAGAAATTAACAATATTCCTAACCGCAGTATCGCTTTTTAAGGAAAAATTATTAGATTGATTAATATCTTTACCAAGAATATCCGGACAATCTCGAATGATTAATGAATCATTGACATTCGATTCATTTCGTGATATAGGTGTATTTTTATTTGACACAATATTGTTCCTAACATTTTCTACTGTTTCGTAATAGGGAAGAATTACAAACAATTCGGACCCTTTTTTTCGATTCGCGGAAATGTAATTTGTGTAAACTTCTCTAATTGTCTTTAAATCCGGATAAACCAAAACTGTATGGGTACCGATTCCTGTGGAGAGCAAAGAATTCAGGACATGACGGACTCCGTTATTACTCGACTCGCATTTGTCCGGATTCATATTCATGGTAGTAGAAAAAAGTTAATTAAGATTATAACCTCGGTGTCATTTTAAATCTAATAAATAACTTAATAGCAATTTCTGGCGTCAATTTTGAGTTCATAAGTTATGGATCGACTAATTATATTTGTTAAAATCACGATGCCCTTTTATATCTCATAAATAGCATTGATGCTGTTATGCTACTCCACAGAAAAAGAATTCCCATCTATCTTATGTTTTCAAGTAAAGTTGTTCCGAAAAAGAAGTTATTCAGCACATTTCCCATCATGTTATTACAAAATAGTGACTACCAACGGTCAGTGAATCTAAGTATTTATAAAATGACAATGCAAGAATGATATTCGATAATGTCCCGTTCTATTCGTAGTTCTATTAAAATACTCATTATTGATGATGATGAGGACATATCCAATTTATTTAGCCAATTTCTAAAAAAAGAGGGCTTTAAAGTAAAATCATTTATTGATCCCTTTAAGGCTCTTGAAGAAATTGAACAGCAACCAAAAAGTTATTCACTTATAATTACGGATATTAGGATGCCCGGCATGTCGGGAATTGAACTAGTGAGAAGGATTTGTAGCCTTAATCAAAATATTAAAGTCATTATCATGAGTGCCTTCGAGTTAGATGGGAACGATCTTACAAACGTAGGATATGAAAAATTTATTGGAAAACCAGTACATATGCGATCGCTTGTCGAAGCAATCGACGAAATAGTAAAAAGTTAATCTCTTAACCACATTCTAAATTTGACCCGCAAACGAAAAATCTTGTCGAATAAAATTATCACACTTTTGCAATCAATTTCTCAATTTAGATGAAATCTGAATAGCAGAAGCTTACTAATGCTCATATGAATATTTGTTCCAGAGCGGTAATCAAGATTAAAGAATTCTAAACTTCAACATAAACACGCTCATAAAGTTGAATTGAATTAGTACGATGAAACTTGAAAGTCCTGTAGTTTAAGCATATGACTTTTTAACATATGCTTTTGCATCTCTCCAAGGCTTTTGAAATAAAGTCCACACAGTGAACATTGATAATTCTTAACATAGGATTTAGAGGGGTTGAAAACTTCCATGTATTATTTAGTGGGACATACTACTTAAGAATTAAATTAGCGAACCTGCTATTAAGATTTGAAGTAGTTAAACTAGTAAGATGAAAAGGGTAAAGTTAATTCATGAGGATCTTAATGCCGGCGGAGGTGCCGAACGTTTGGCAGCGGCGTCACTTGAGACATTAAAGGAACTGGATTTTTCAGTAGATCTAGTCACTTTTACTAAACCAAACTGGAATGAACTTGAAAGAACTTTCGGAATTTCCAAACTACGGAATTTTGTAAATACTGTCATTAAAGCTGACATCAATACTTTGTTAGGCGATAGCCCCAATGTCCAATCTGATGATAATAAGTATGATATAATCATGAATGCACATGGAGATATACTTCCTTCAAATATGCTTGCCGCCGATAAACAAAAGGTAATTACCTATTGTCATTATCCGCTTGTTCCAGAATTGATTCACAACCTAAAATATGATACTGTCTTACGGAACTATTTGCATATGTGCGATAACAAATATACGTCTCTGGATAAACTTCGATCAAAAGCTCTTGCAGTGTACAACCAAATGATAAATAATTCAACGGTAATAACCAATTCTGTATTTAGTTCAAAAGCAGTTCAGTTGTATTATCCACATACCCAACCACTTATAATATATCCTCCAGTTGATATTGAATTTTTCAGTCGCGTTGTCAATTCTGATTCTAGAGAAAATAGAATAGTCGTTCTCGGCCGATATAATCCGGATAAAAATATTGAGTTGGCCCTAGAGGTCGCCAAAGTTCTTAAAGATACAAACATCAAGTTTGAGATGTCTATTGTTGGAAATCTTTCAAAAGCGTATTATCCCTACTACAATTATCTTCAAAAGGTCGTCAAGAAATACGAACTTTCAGATATGGTCGAACTGAAAACAAATGTCGACATACAAGATTTATTACATGTCTTTTCAAAGTCCAAAGTACTATTCCATCCCACTATTGGCGAGCCATTTGGAATGTGTGTGGCTGAGGCAATGTCGGCTGGTTTGGTACCGGTAGTACCTAGCTTTGGGGGTAACACCGAATTTGTTCCTGAAAGCCTCAGGTATAATAATTCCAAAGAAGCTGCAAAAATAATAACGCGATCTATGAACGCAGGTCTTCACCAACGACTAAACTTGAGCAATTCTGTCAAGAAATTCGGCAAAAAACATTTCAAAGATGGCCTTAGGAACTTGCTTGTTAGCCGTGCGACATCCTAAATCAGATCTAATTTACCTAGTACTTGCGGATGTTGATTCGACAATAGTATAATTAATAAGTTACAATTGTATCAGCACTGCAAAGCCTTGAAAGTTGCAGAGATGAATTGGATTAGTGTACAGAATAAAACTGTGAGTTCATTAACGAACTTTTTGGCAAGTACTGAGAAATATATCACACAAAGCGCAGAACCTGGAGATTACTATAAAGCAATCTGGTGTAGAGATGCAGCGTACATTCTAAAAGATCAATTTGTCACAGGGAATCACAACGAAACATTTAATCAACTAAAGTATATTTGGAAAAACCAAATAAAAAGTGATTCAACTAATTTAATTTACGGCAGAGGTTCACCAAAAACTGAATTTACTCCATTAAAAGCCAATAAGGCATCTATTAAAAATTTTTGCGGTGCTCTACCCACTACGATCTATAACAACTTCTCAGAAATTTATGCTCTTAACCCCGATATTGATTCTACCGCGTTAATGCTCTACATAACTTCTTGGATTCTCGCCCAAAGGATAATTCCAATTATTGGGAAAGGTAAAAGTAAATCTGGGGATACCTCCGAAGTGATTTCATTCCTGCTGCCATACCTTTTTCAAAGTGTAGATTATCTTCTTACAAGAGATGAAGATAATGATGGGTTACTTGAACAGGAATATAATGAGGATTGGATGGATACTGTTCTTCGTGATGGTAAAGTAGTCTATAGTCAAGGTTGCTGGCTACTAGGTTTGTCCGGATTTGCTAGATTATTAAATTTACTTGGTAAAGAAGAAGAATCAAATAGAATACAATCAATCGCCGATCGTCTCATAGATTCCATCGAATCCAAGATGTGGTCTGAAAAAAGCCAAAGCTATATTAATATTGACTCCACTAGAACAGAAAATGGCTCATCGGAAATTCTTTACCAAGATATTGTATTTTATGTATTCGCAATGACTGAACAGCTCACTGATATGTCCTTTGCTATCTATAAAACTGGCAATAATAATAAGAATTTCAATACTTTGAGTGCTGAATCCACGAACCAAGAATCGTTTCAAACACATGGTTCTGAAAGACTCCAGAAAAGAATGATACTTGCGCTAGAATCATTACGAAGAAGAATTTGGGTTAATGACATCCCGTTGGTAACTGAAAAACCGATTCAAAAAACTGGCCCCTGGATTTTACAATCAAACGAATATCATAATTACACTTACTGGCCTTGGATAACAGCGATGGAGTTGCTAACCCGATTTCGTTTAGGACAAACAGAAGAATGTACTACTTTACTTTCAAAACTGTTGGATACTTTCCAGCACATTGGGATCCTAAGCTTAGAATTCCACGTGGACAAGTTGTCGCG
>JADMIO011356736.1_pt1 | contig 16866 bp, 10 predicted proteins | sample 8958161 | NCBI WGS metagenome assembly JADMIO01 (sample SAMN16585339, study PRJNA669376) | soil metagenome | isolation source: Crop rotation soil | place: USA: Cullars Rotation, Alabama | collected 2011
CGCGCGCGGGGACGCCGAGCCGGTCGAGCGCCGCCTCCGCCCGCGCGCGCGAGATCTCGATCCCGCCGTCGGCGATGCGCCCCTCGGGGATGTACCCGAGCGCGACGTTCGCGTCGGTCACGGTCGGCTCCTCGCCGCCGAGGCCGTAGCACGCGGGGCCCGGCGCGGCGCCCGCGGAGCGCGGCCCGACGTTGACCCCGCCCGCCTCGTCGACCCAGGCGATCGAGCCGCCGCCAGCGCCGACCTCGGCGATGTCGATCGTCGGGATCCGGATCAGCTCGCCCGACCCGCGCAGCAGCCGCGAGCCGGCGGAGAGGGCGGCGCCGACCTCGTACTCCTGGCTCCGCGAGACGCGGGCGCCCTCGATCAACGACGCCTTCGCCGTCGTCCCGCCCATGTCGAACGCGATCGCGTTTTCGTGCCCGAGCGCGCGGGCGAGGGCGAGCGCGGCGACGACTCCGGCGGCAGGCCCGGACTCGAGCGCGTAGACGGGCCGGTCGGCGGCGTGGCCGGCGGACATCACGCCGCCGGACGACTGCATGATCGTCAGCGCTGCGTCGCCGAGGCCCCGGCGGAGGTCGTCCACGTAGCGCGCCATCAGCGGGCGCACGTAGGCGTTGACGACCGTGGTCGCGGTGCGCTCGTACTCCTGCTGCTCCCGGAGGATCTCGGACGAGAGCGACACCGGCACGCCGGGGAGCTCCTCGCGCAGGATCGCGCCCAGCCGCTGCTCGTGGCCGGGGTGCAGGTGCGAGTGGAGCAGGCAGACCGCGACGGACTCGACCCCGGCCTCGCGCAGCCGTGCGGCGACGGCGCGCGCGTCCGCCTCGTCCAGCGGGCGCTCGACCGTGCCGTCGGCGAGCATGCGCTCGGCGACCTCGAAGCGCAGGCGGCGCGGGACGAGCGGCGGCGGCTTCGTCCAGAAGCTGTCGTAGAGGTGCGGCATCCGCATCCGCCGCAGCTCGAGGACGTCGCGGAAGCCCGCCGTCGTGACGACGGCCGTCACGGCGCCGCGGTGCTCCAGGACGGCGTTCGTCGCCACGGTCGTCCCGTGCACGACCTCGTCGGCGCCGCCGAGCGAGACGACCGCCGAGACGACGGCGCGGTCGTACGCGGGCGGCGTCGAGAGCACCTTCGCGAACGTCAGGGCGCCGTCGTCGCCCGCGGCGACGACGTCGGTGAACGTGCCGCCGACGTCCGCGCCGACCCGCGTCACTCGAGCTCCGACGGGAGCGACTCCCAGATCAGGTCGACCGCCCACTGCGTGGAGTCCTCGATCACCGCCGCGGCCCGCTTCGGGTCGCCGGCCTTGCACGCCTCGTAGAAGCGGCCGTAGTTCGCGACCGAGGCCGAGAAGCGCGACGGGCCGGAGAGCACGAGCCGGTTGTAGCGCTCGGCCCGCCAGAACAGCCGCTCGACCTCCGCGAGCAGGCGCGGGCGTCGCGCCGCCTCGTAGCAGGCGGCGTGGAACGCCCAGCGGACGCGGAGGTAGCCGTCGACGTCCTGCTCGTCGGCGAGGCGCTCGAGCTCCGTCAGCAGCTCCTCCATGCGCGCGAGCTCGGCAGGGCCGACCGCCGCCGCGCCGACGCGCGCCGCGAGTGCCTCGAGCCCGCGCCGCGCGGCGTAGATCTCCTCGAGATCCTCGCGGGTGAGCCGCGAGACCGACGCCCGGCCGATGTCGTTCGTCTCGACCAGACCGCTGCGCTGCAGCCTCGTGAGCGCCACGCGCACCGGCGTCTGCGACACGCCGAGCCGCTCGGCGAGGTCCCGCTGGACGAGCGGCGTCCCCTCGGGCAGCCGTCCCGTCACGATCAGCTCGCGAATCGCCTGGGCGACGCGGTCCTCGACGGACTCGCGCGTGATCGGGCCGATCCCCTTGAGGCCCTCGGTCATCGCGGTGTATGGTCGCAGATCGCAATCTGAAATTTCAAATTGCAATCGCAGATGGCAAGCACCGATTTGACATCGCGTATCGGCGTCGACGTCGGCGGGACGTTCACGGACGTGATCCTGCAGCACGGCGACGGGGCGGCGGAGATCCGCAAGCTGCTGTCGACGCCGCCGAACTACGACGCGGCGGTCGTCGAGGCCGTCGCGGGGCTGGCCGAGGGAACGCGCGTGACCGGGGTCGTGCACGGGACCACGGTCGCGACGAACGCGGTGCTCGAGCGGCGCGGCGCGCTGACCGCGCTCGTGACCACCGAGGGCTTCCGCGACGTGCTCGAGCTCCGCCGCCTCCGCATCCCGCGCATGTACGAGCCGTTCTGGCGCAAGCCCGACCCGCTCGTCCCGCGCCGCCTGCGCTTCGAGGTCGGCGAGCGGATGGCGGCGGACGGGACGGTGCTCCGCCCGCTCGACGACGGCGAGGCGCGCGCGGTCGCGGCGCGGCTGCGCGAGGCCGGCGTCGGGTCGGTCGCGGTCTGCCTGCTGCACTCGTACCTCTATCCCAAGCATGAGGAGCGGCTCGGCGCGATCCTGCGCGAGGAGCTGCCGGGGGTCGCGGTGTCGCTCTCGTCGGAGATCCTGCGCGAGCAGCGCGAGTACGAGCGCTCCGCGACGACGGTCGTCAACGCGTACGTGCGGCCGCTCATGGAGCGCTACGTCGGCGCGATCCGCGACGGGCTCGACTCCGCCCGGGTCGACGCGCCGCTGACGATCATGCAGTCGTCGGGCGGGGTCATGACCGCCGAGGACGCGACGGTTCGGCCCGTGCTCGCGCTCGAGTCGGGGCCGGCCGCGGGCGTCGTCGCCGCGGTCGGCACCGCGCGCCGGCTCGGATTCCCGAACGCGATCGCGTTCGACATGGGCGGGACGACGGCGAAGGCGTCACTCGTCGAGGGGGGCGCGGTCGCGCGCGGGCGCGAGTACGAGGTCGGCGGCTCGCTGTCGGCGGGCAGCCGGCTGATGCGCGGCTCGGGCGAGCTGCTGCGCATCCCGACGATCGACATCGCCGAGGTCGGCGCGGGCGGCGGCTCGCTCGCCTGGCTCGACACGGCCGGCGGGCTCCAGGTCGGGCCGCGCTCCGCTGGCGCCGTCCCCGGCCCGGCCTGCTACGGCCGCGGCGGCGAGGAGCCGACCGTCACCGACGCGAACGTCTTCCTCGGCTACATCCCGGAGGGGCCGCTCGCCGACGGGCAGATCGCCGTCGACCGCGCGCTCGCGGCGCGTGCGCTCGAGCGCGTGGCGGGGCCGCTGGGCCTGCCGCTCGACGAGGTCGCGGCCGGGATCCACGCGATCGCGAACGCCCGCATGACGCGGGCGCTCCGGTCGGTCTCGTCGGAGAAGGGCCGCGACCCGCGCGAGTTCGCGCTGATCGCGTACGGCGGCGCGGGGCCGGTGCACGCGGTGGGGCTCGCCGAGGACCTCGGCTGCCGGACCGTGCTCGTGCCGGCGCTCGCGGGGCTCTTCTCGGCGCTCGGGCTGCTCCACGCGCGACCGGAGTTCCACGCCGTGCGGGCGGTGCACCTCGACGCCCGCGCGGTCGACCCGCGCGAGCTCGACCGGATCTTCGAGGAGCTGGCTGCGCCGTTCGCCGGCCTCGAGCTCGCCCGGACCGCGGAGCTCCGCTACGACGGCCAGACCTGGGAGATCGAGGTGCCGGCGTCGGATCCCGTCGACGGCGATGCGCTCATCGCGGCGTTCGAGGACGAGCACGAGCGGCTCTACGGCGTCCGCGGCGAGCCCGGTACGCCGATCGACGTTCGCGCGCTGCGGCTCGCCGCCCTCGGCCCGGACGGCGCCGTCGACCGGCTCCGCCTCGGTGACGGCTTCGAGCCGGGCACGGCCTCGCGCACGACCGCGCTCGGCGAGCTCCCGGTCCGGTCGCGGGCCTCGATCGGCGAGTCGCCCGAGCCCGGCCCGCTGCTCGTCGACGAGTACGACACGACCGTCGTCGTCCGCGCCGGCTGGACGGCGCGCCGCCACCCGGCGACCGAGACGCTGATCCTGGAGCGGCCGTGAGCGTCGACCCGATCACGCAGGAGATCGTCGGCAACGCGCTCGCGTCGATCGCCGACGAGATGGCGACGACGATCTTCCGGACGGCGCACTCGACCGTCGTCCGCGACGGGATGGACTTCTCGGCGGCGCTCTGCGACGCGAACGGCGAGACCGTCGCGCAGGCGGTGACCGTCCCGTTCCACCTCGGCTCGGTGCCGCACGCGATGGAGACGCTGCGCGCGAAATGGGGCGACCGGATGAGGCCGGGCGACGTGTTCGTGATGAACGACCCGTTCGACGGCGGCATCCACCTGCAGGACATCTTCGTCTTCCGGCCCGTGTTCCTCGACGGCACGCTGCTCGGCTTCGCGACGACGACGGCGCACCACGGCGACGTGGGCGGAAGGCTCCCGGGCTCTGCCGCGTGCGACAACACGGAGATCTTCCAGGAGGGCATCCGCCTCCCGTGGCTCCGCCTCTACGACCGCGGCGAGCCGGTCGGCACCGTCTTCGAGGTGATCCGCGCGAACGTGCGCATCCCGCGCATGACGCTCGGCGACCTCGCCGCGCAGACGGCGGCGACGACGGTGGCGGAGCGCGAGCTGCAGGAACTCGGGCGGCGGTACGGGGCCGAGCGCCTCGCCGCGCTGATGACCGGCCTCGTCGACCACACGGAGCGGCTCGTCCGGCAGGAGATCGCGTCCTGGCCCGACGGCACCGCGTCCTTCACCGATTACCTCGACTCCGACGGGATCGAGCGGCGCGACGTGCCGATCTCGGCGACCGTGACGATCGAGGGCGACGAGATCACCGCCGACCTGACGGAGTCGTCGCCGATGGTCGCCGGCGCGCTCAACTCGACGCGCTCGTTCATCCAGGCGTGCGTCTACCAGGCGGTGCGGAGCGCGCTCGAGGTCGAGATCCCGAACACGTCCGGCGCCTTCCGCCCGATTCGCGTGCTCACGAAGCCCGGGACGATCGCGCACGTCGTCATGCCGGGCGCGTCGTCGATGCGCGGCGTGACCGGCTTCCGCGCGCTCGACGCGGTCAACGGCGCGCTCGCCCAGCTGATCCCCGACCGCGTGCCCGCGGCCGGGGAGGGCGGCAACACGCTCGCCGTGTTCGGGTCGGAGCGGGAGGACGGCTCGCGCTTCGTCTTCTACGAGCTCGTCGTCGGGACGTGGGGCGGCACCCCGCGCGACGACGGCAACGACGGCGTGACGAACCCGGCGAGCCTCGCGGCGAACATCCCGGTCGAGGTTGCGGAGTCGGAGTTCCCGATCCGGATCGAGCGCTACGGGCTCGTGCCCGACTCCGGCGGCGACGGCGAGCACCGCGGCGGGCTCGCGGTCGAGCGCGTGTGGCGCTGCCTGACCCCCGACACGTCGCTGATCGTGCGCTCGGACCGCGCGGCGCACCCGCCCTACGGGCTGCGCGGCGGCGCGCCGGGCGCGGTCTCGTCGAACCTCCTGATCCACGCGGACGGGACGGAGGAGATCCTGCCGTCGATGTTCTCGATCACGATCCAGCCGGACGACGTCTACGTCCACCGCACGGCCGGCGGCGGCGGCTGGGGCGACCCCGCGTCGCGCGACCCCGCACGGCGCGAGGCCGACCGCGCCGACGGCAAGGTGACGGCGTGATCGACCCGATCTCGTTCGAGGTGATCCGGAACGCGCTCGTGGCGGCGACGGACGAGATGGTGCTGGCGCTGAAGCGGAGCGCGTACTCGACGAACATCAAGACGCGCTCGGACTTCTCGTGCGCGCTCTTCGACGCCGAGCTGCGCGCGGTCGCGCAGGGGTTCAACCAGCCCGTGCACCTCGGCTCGATGGTCGAGCAGACGCCGCGCGCCGTGCGCGACTACGGGCCGGACCGGCTCGGCCCGGGCGACGTCCTGATCACGAACGACCCCTTCCCGAGCGGCGTCCACCTGAACGACGTGTCGCTCATCTCGCCGGTCTTCCACGGCGGCGAGCTGCTCGGCTACGTCGCGAACCTCGCGCACCACGTCGACGTCGGCGGCGGCGCGCCCGCGTCGATCGGCGCGTTCCGCGAGGTGTTCCAGGAGGGCGTGATCGTGCCGCCCGTGAAGCTCGTCGAGGGCGGGCGGATCGTCGACGACGTCTTCCGCCTGATCCTCGCGCAGATCCGGTCGAAGCACGAGACGGGCGGCGACTTCCGCGCGCAGATCGCCGCCAACGCGACCGGGGCGCGACGGCTGTCGGCGCTCGCCGACCGCTACGGGCGCGAGACGCTCGCGCAGACGATGGACGAGCTGCTCGACTACACCGAACGCCGCACGCGGGCCGAGCTCGCGCGCCTGCCCGCGGGCGTCTACGCGTCGGAGGGCTCGGTCGACACCGACGGCTACGGCGACGAGCCGGTGCGGCTCGCGGCCCGCGTCGAGATCTCGGAGCGCGGCGTCGCGTTCGACTTCGCGGGCTGCGACCCGCAGCGCCGCGCGCCCGTCAACTCGACGTACGCGCAGACCTTCTCCGCCTGCGCGTACGCGCTCAAGTGCCTGATCGACCCGGACCTCCCGGTGAACGACGGCTTCTACCGGCTCGTCTCGCTCGACGCGCCGCGCGGCACGGTCGTCAACTGCACGTGGCCGGCGCCGGTGGTCGGCGGGTGGGAGACGCAGACGCGGCTCGTCGACGTCCTCTTCCGCGCGCTGCTGCCGGCGCTCCCGGAGCGGCTGCCGGCGGGGACGAAGGCGATGATGTGCCACGCGGGCTTCGGCGGCGTCGACCCCGAGACCGGCGAGTACACGTGCTTCCTCGAGACGTTCGGCGGCGGCTACGGCGGGCGCGCCGGGAGCGACGGCCCGGACGCCGTGCAGGCGCACGGGCAGAACACCGAGAACGCGCCGGTCGAGGAGACCGAGCTCAACTACCCCGTGCGGGTGACCCGCCTCTCGCTCGTCGAGGACTCCGAGGGAGCGGGCGCGTTCCGCGGCGGCCTCGGTCTGCGCAAGGACTTCCGCTTCGACCGCCCGACGACGTTCACCGTGCTCGCGGACCGCACGGCGCGCGGCCCGTGGGGGGTGCTCGGCGGCCAGGAGGGCAGGCCCGCCGAGTACGTCCTCGTCCGCGACGGCGTCGAGACGCGGCTGCCCGCGAAGACGACCCTCGACGTGCGCGCCGGCGACACGATCAGCTACCGCACCTGCGGCGGCGGCGGCTACGGGCCGCCGGCGGAGCGCGACCCGGCGCTCGTCGCGCGGGACGTGCGCGAGGGCAAGGTCAGCGAGCGGCGCGCGCGGGAGGTGTACGGGTGGCGGTAGACCCGATCTCGTTCGAGGTGATCCGGAACGCGCTCGTGGCGGCGACGGACGAGATGGTGCTGGCGCTGAAGCGGAGCGCGTACTCGACGAACATCAAGACGCGCTCGGACTTCTCGTGCGCGTTCTTCGACGCCGAGCTGCGGGCGGTCGCGCAGGGGTTCGCGCAGCCCGTGCACCTCGGCTCGATGGTCGAGCAGGTGCCGAAGGCGGTGCTCGCGTACGGGCCCGACCGCCTCGGGCCGGGCGACGTGATCGTCACGAACGACCCGCACCCGAGCGGCGTGCACCTCAACGACGTCTCGCTGATCTCGCCCGTGCACTGGGAGGGCGAGCTGCTCGGCTACGTCGCGAACCTCGCGCACCACGTCGACGTGGGCGGCGGCGCGCCCGCGTCGATCGGCGCGTTCCGGGAGGTCTTCCAGGAGGGCGTGATCGTGCCGCCGGTGCGCATGGTCGAGGGCGGCCGGATCGTCGACGACGTGTTCCGGCTGATCCTCGCCCAGATCCGCTCGAAGCACGAGACGGGCGGCGACTTCCGGGCGCAGATCGCGGCGAACGCGACCGGCGTCCGGCGCGTGCAGGCGCTCGTCGCGCGGTTCGGCCTGCCGCTCATCCGCGACACGATGGCCGAGCTGCTCGCGTACACCGAACGGCGTACCCGCGCCGAGCTCGAGGCGCTGCCGCACGGGACGTACGAGGCCGAGGGCTCCGTCGACACCGACGGCTACACCGACGACCCGGTGCGCCTGCGCGCGCGCGTCGAGCTCGCAGCCGACGGCGTCCGCTTCGACATGACCGGCTGCGACCCGCAGCGGCGCGCGCCGGTCAACTCGACGTACGCGATGACCTTCTCCGCATGCGCGTACGCGCTCAAGTGCCTGATCGACCCGGACCTGCCGGTGAACGACGGCTTCTACCGCGTCCTCGACGTGCACGCGCCGGCGGGGACGGTCGCGAACTGCACCTGGCCGGCGCCGGTGGTCGGCGGCTGGGAGACGCAGACGCGGCTCGTCGACGTCCTCTTCAAGGCGCTCCTGCCGGCGTTCCCCGACCGGCTCCCCGCCGGGACGAAGGGGATGATGTGCCAGGCGGGCTTCGGGTCGCTCGACGTCGAAGCGGGCAGCTACGTCTGCTTCTACGACACGTTCGCGGGCGGATACGGCGGTCGCGCGGGAAGCGACGGGCCGGACGCCGTGCAGGCGCACGGGCAGAACACGGAGAACGCGCCGGTCGAGGAGACCGAGCTCAACTACCCGGTCCGGATCGAGCGGCTCGGGCTCGTCGAGGACAGCGAGGGGCCGGGCCGGCGCCGCGGCGGGCTCGGGCTGCGCAAAGACTACCGCTTCGACCTGCACACGACGTTCACCGTCCTCGCCGACCGCGACAGGGCCGGGCCGCACGGCGTGCTCGGCGGCGGCGACGGGCGCATCGCGGAGTACGTCCACGTGCGCGACGGCGTCGAGACGCGGCTCTCGTCGAAGACGACCCTCGACCTCGTGCCCGGCGACGTGATCAGCGTGCGCACCTGCGGCGGCGGCGGCTACGGGCCGGCGGACGAGCGCGACCCCGAGGCCGTCCTCCGCGACGTGCTCGAGGGGAAGGTCAGTGCCGCGCGGGCGCGCGCGGTCTACCGGGTGGCCGTCGACGGTCACCGCGTCGACCGCGAGGGGACGGAGGCGCTGCGCTCGTGATGCAGAGGCGTCTTCTCTGTACACGCGCGCGTGTACTTCGGGTCCCGACCCGCCCCCTGCTCGGCTCCAGCCTAACGCCCGGGAGCCCGCTCCGCATCGTCCAATTCGTGCCGAAACTGTGCCAATGAGCCTCCGCGTCGCGATCGACATCGGCGGGACGTTCACCGACGGCACGGCGATCGACGACGGCACCGGCGAGGTCGCGATCTCGAAGGTGCTGACGACGCCGGCGGATCCGTCGGAGGGCTTCATGCGCGCGTTCGAGCGCGTGCTCGGCGACCGCGCGGCGGGCGAGGTCGGGCTCGTCGTGCACGCGACCACGGTCGCGACGAACGCGATCATCGAGGGCAAGATCGCGCGCAGCGGCTTCGTCACCACCGACGGCTTCCGCGACCTGCTGGAGATCGCGCGCCAGGTGCGGCCGACGCTGTACGACACGCGCTTCGAGAAGCCGCCGCCGCTCGTCCCGCGCGACCGCGCCGTGGGCGTGCGCGAGCGGCTCGGCCCGAAGGGCGAGGTGCTCGAGCCGCTCGACGAGGGCTCGGTCCGCGACGCCGCGGCGCTGCTCCGGCGCGAGGAGGTCGAGTCGGTCGCCGTCTGCCTCCTGCACGCCTACGTGAACCCGGAGCACGAGCGGCGGATCGGCGAGATCCTGGCCGAGGAGCTCCCGGGCGTGCCGGTCTCGCTCTCGGCCGAGGTCGCACCGGAGTTCCGGGAGTACCTGCGCGCGTCGACGACGGTGATCAACGCCGTCATCCGGCCCGTCGTCCAGCGCTACCTCGAGCGGATCGAGCGGCGGCTCGCGGACGCGGGCGTCGAGGCGAAGCTGCTCGTGATGCAGTCGAGCGGCGGCGTCTTCGGCGCCGACGCGGCGGCGCGCCGGCCCGTCTTCATGGTCGAGTCGGGGCCGGCCGCCGGGCTGATCGCGTCGGCGCACCTCGGCGAGACGCTCGGGCTGCCGGACATCCTCTCCTTCGACATGGGCGGGACGACCGCGAAGGTCGGCCTGATCCAGGGCGGGCAGCCGTCGGTGACGAAGGACTACACGGTCGGCGGGCACGCGGGCGCGGGGATCGGCGGGCTGTCGCTCTCCGGCTACCCGGTGCGCACCCCGGTCGTCGACCTCGTCGAGATCGGCGCGGGCGGCGGCTCGATCGCGTGGGTCGACTCCGGCGGGCTGCTGCGCGTCGGGCCTCAGAGCGCTGGCGCCGACCCTGGGCCGGTCTGCTACCGCAACGGCGGCGAGGAGCCGACCGTCACCGACGCGAACGTCGTCCTCGGCCGGCTGAACCCGGAGTACTTCCTCGGCGGCGAGATGGAGCTCGACGTCGAGGGCGCGCGCCGCGCGATCGAGGCGCGTTGCGCGGCCCCGCTCGGCCTGTCGGTCACCGACGCCGCGTACGGGATCGTCGAGATCGCGAACGCGGCGATGGTGAACGCGCTCCACCTGATCTCGGTCCAGCGCGGATACGACCCCCGCGACTTCGTGCTCGTCGGCTTCGGCGGCGCGGGGCCGGTGCATGCGAACGCGATCGCGGCCGCGGCCGAGATGCCGACGCTGCTGATCCCGCCCAGCCCGGGGATCTTCTCCGCCACGGGCCTGCTCACGACCGACCTCAAGCGCGACGCGGCGCGCACGATGCTGCGCGCGTACGACCAGCTCGACCCTGCGGCGGTGGAGGAGGCGTTCGCCGAGCTCGAGCGCGCGGGCGCGCAGGACCTCGCCCGGGAGGGCATCCCGGCCGACCGCGTCGAGTTCGTCCGCCAGGTCGACATGCGCTACGTCGGCCAGAGCCACGAGCTCACGCTGGCCGCCGGCGACGGGCTGCTCGAGCGGTTCCACGCCGAGCACGACCGCGTCTACGGCTTCGCGGCGCCCGCCGAGCCGGTCGAGCTCGTCTCCGTCCGCCTCACCTCGGTCGGCCGGATCGAGAAGCCGCCGGCGCGCACGCTCGGGCCGGGCGAGGCGCGAGAGCCGAAGGCGCGGCGCGAGGTCTACTTCGCCGAGGCCGGCGGCTTCGTCGACTGCCCGATCCACGACCGCGAGGCGCTCGGCGCGGGCGCCGTCCTCGCGGGCCCCGCCGTGATCGAGCAGTTCGACTCGACCACCGTCGTCCACCCGGGCTTCTCGCTCCGCGTCGACGACACGGGAAACCTCATCGTCGAAAGGGAGAGCACGTGACATACGGGATCGTCGTCTCGAAGGACGTGATGGTGCGGATGCGGGACGGGATCCGCCTCGCGACCGACCTCCACCGCCCGGCCGTCGACGGCGAGCCCGCGGAGGGCCGGTTCCCGACGATCGTCTGCCTCACGCCGTACGACAAGACCGAGCGCCGGTACGTCGAGATCGCCGACTTCTTCGTCCCGCGCGGCTACGCCGTCGTGCTCCAGGACCTGCGCGACCGTCATCGGTCCGAGGGGACGAAGGAGTACTTCCACAGCGCGACGCCGCACACCGGCGAGGACGGCCACGACACGATCGAGTGGATCGCGCGGCAGCCGTGGTCGGACGGCCGCACGGGGATGGTCGGCAGCTCGTACGCCGGGATCACGCAGATTCGGACGGCGCTCGAGCGCCCGCCGCACCTCACGGCGATCTGGCCCGACGTCGCGCCGACGAACACGTACCACCACCAGACGCGCGAGGGCGGCGCGATGCAGCTGCACATGTTCTGGGCGCTCTACATCCACGCTGCCGACGCGCAGGAGGTGCAGGCGCGGCCGGAGCTGCAGGAGGACGTCTGGGAGGACCTGCGCAACCTCCGCGAGCTGTTCTGGGGCTGGCCGTGGCACGCGGGCGAGCGGGCGCTCCGGCACGTTCCGGCGCTCGACCGGACGCTCGAGGACTACTGCACGCGCGGCGCGTACGACGAGTTCTGGGCGCGCAAGGAGAACGACATGGCGCGCTACTTCCCCGAGCACGCGGACATCCCGGCGACGATGACGACCGGCTGGTACGACGGCTTCCCGCACTCCGACACGGAGTACTTCGCGGCGATGGCCGCGAAGAATGCGTCGCCGCAGCGGCTGATCGTCGGCCCGTGGAGCCACGTCGGCATGCGCGGCGACGCCACGTTCACGCTCGACGTCGACTTCGGGGAGGACGCCCGCTGGGGCGTGCAGCGCTACTTCGAGGAGCAGCTCCGCTTCTTCGACGCGTACCTGAAGGGCCACGGGGCGCCGCTCGACGACCCGCCCGTCCGGATCTTCGTGATGGGCGGCGGCTCCGGCCGGAGGACCGCGCTCGGCAAGCTCGACCACGGCGGCCGCTGGCGCGACGAGCAGGAGTGGCCGCTCGCGCGCGCGCGCGAGACCACGTTCTGGTTCGCCGGCGACGCGCTCTCCGGGACCGAGGCCGACGGGCCCGCGCGGACGTTCACGTACGACCCCGAGGATCCCGTCCCGACGATCGGCGGCAACTACTGCGCGGTCGGCGAGTTCCCGCGCGAGGGCGAGGGGATGGAGCCGATGTGGATGCGGCTGCTCAACCCGGCGCTCCTGATGCGGAACATCATGACCCCCGGCCCCGCCGACCAGAAGGAGACGGAGGAGTTCTTCACGGCGCGGCAGCCGGGGCGCCGCCTGTCCGACCGCGACGACGTGCTCGTGTACCGCACGGAGCCGCTGGCGGAGGCCGTCGAGGTGACCGGCGCGCCGGTCGTCCACCTGCGGATTTCGTCGAGCGCGCGCGACACCGACTTCACCGCGAAGCTGATCGACGTCTACCCGCCGAACGAGGACTACCCCGACGGCTACGACATGCTGATCAACGACTCCGTGATCCGGTGCCGCTACCGCAACGGATTCGAGTCGGAGGAGCTGATGGAGCCGGGGCGCGAGTACGACGTGACGATCAGGCTGCCGCCCACGTCGAACCTGTTCGCGGCCGGGCACCGGATCCGCCTCGACGTCTCGTCCTCGAACTTCCCGCGGCTCGAGCGCAACCCGAACACCGGCGAGCCGATCGGGCGGCACACGCACACGGTGGCCGCGGAGCAGACCGTCCACGGCGGGCGGCTCGTGCTGCCGGTCGTGCCGGGGTGATCGACTGGGTCGAGATCCCGGGCGGCCCCTGCGCGCTCGGCACCGACCCCGCGGACGCGTTCCCGCCCGACGAGGACGAGACTCCGCGGCGCGTGGTTCACGTGGCCGGCTTCCGGATCGGCCGCACCCCGGTGACGAACGCGCAGTACCACGGCTCGGGCGGCGACCGGCCGGTGACGTACGTCTCGCGCGCGGAGGCCGAGGCGTTCTGCGCGCGCGCCGGCGGGCGGCTGCCGACCGAGGTCGAGTGGGAGGCGGCGGCGCGCGGCGGCGACGACCGGCTCTGGCCGTGGGGCGACGAGCTGCCCGACCGGACGCGCGCGCTCTTCGGCGCGGGCATCGGCGGGCCGGGGCCGGTCGGCCGCTTCCCGGCCGGCGCGGCGCCGTGCGGAGCGCTCGACCTCGCGGGAAACGTCTGGGAGTGGACGGCCGGCGACGCCGTGCGCGGCGGCTCGTACCTGAGCGGCCCGGACGAGCTCCGCTGCTCGGCGCGGCTGCCGGTGCACCCGGCGGCGCGCGACCCGTACGTCGGCTTCCGCGTCGTCGCGGTCGAGCCGACCGTCGACCTCGACTGGCTCGAGGTCCCCGGCGGCGGCTACGCGGTCGGGCGCGACCGCACGTCGACGCGCGTCGTCCAGGTCGCCGCGTTCGAGCTGTCGCGTGTCCCGATCACGAACGCGCAGTACGGCGCGTTCGTCCGTTCGACCGGAGCGGCGGCTCCGCCGCTCCTCGGTGCGGACGACGACCTGCCCGTGACGTTCGTCGACTGGGACGAGGCGAGCGCGTTCTGCGCGTGGGCGGGCGGCCGGCTTCCGACCGGCGAGGAGTGGGAGAAGGCCGCGCGCGGCGCCGACGGGCGGCGCTGGCCGTGGGGCGGCGACGAGGATCCGTCGCGCGCGCACGTCGGCGCGGGGATCAAGCGCAGCGCGCCCGAGCCCGTCGGCTCCCGCCCCGCGGGCGCGAGCCCGTACGGTCTGCTGGACATGGCCGGGAACGTCTGGGAGTGGACGGCGGACGAGGGGCCGACCGGCGAGCGCGGGCTGCGCGGCGGCTCGTACGCGAGCCCCGGTCTCGCGTGGGCGCGCTGCGCGATGCGGAGCCATAGCCGCCCCGAGCGGCGGCAGGCGCACGTCGGTTTCCGGGTGGCGCGGTGACTGTCGACGCCGGCCGCCTGCGCGACCTGACGCTCGAGCTCGTCGAGGTGCCGAGCCCGACGGGTGACACGGCGGAGGTGGCGCGCCTGTACGGCGAGCGGCTCGAGCAGGCGGGGCTCGAGGTCGAGCTGCTCGACGACGCGTTCCCGGCGACGCCGACGGTGGTCGCGCGTCTGCGCGGCTCCGAGCCGGGGCCGACGGTCGTCCTCAACGGCCACCTCGACACGGTCCCGATCCCGCACGACCCGCCGCGCGTCGAGGACGGCGCGATCGTCGGGCGCGGCGCCGCCGACATGAAGGGGGCGCTCGCGGCGGCGGCCGAGGCGGCGCGCGCGCTCGCGGGGCGACCGTTCCGCGGCGAGCTGGCGATCGTCGCGATCGGCCTGCACGAGGCGCCGGGCGGGCGCGGGGAGGACCTCCGGCACCTGCTCGACGCGGGCTTCCGCGCCGACCACGCGGTCGTGTGCGAGCTCTCGGGCAAGGGGCAGGTCGCCGTCGCGCACATGGGCCAGGCGACCGCCGAGATCGAGATCCTGCGGCCCGGGATGCCCACGCACGAGCTTCAGACGCCGCCCGGGACGCCGCACCCGCTGCACGCCGCGGCGCGCGTCCTCGAGGCGATCGCGGCGCGGAACGCCGAGCTCGCGGAGCGCGAGCATCCGTGGGTCGGCGCCGAGACGTACTTCGCCGGCGAGGTGCACGGCGGCGACTTCTACAACCGCTTCCCCGCGAGCTGCCGCATCGTCGGCACGCGCCGCTGGATGCCCGGGAACACGCTCGAGGCGGTCGAGGCGGAGTACCGCGCGCTGCTCGACCGCGTCGCCGCCGAGACGGGCTGCGAGATCGACCTCGACCTGCGGCTCGTCCGCGGCGCCTACGAGATCGACGAGGAGCACGAGCTGCTGCACGCGCTCGAGGCGGCGTACGCGGAGGTCACGGGCGAGCCGCTCGAGCGGGTCGGGCTGAAGGTCGTCGCGGACGGCGCGCTCTTCGCCGCCGCGGGGATCCCCGCCGTCTACCACGGGCCGGTCGGCACGGGGGCGCACGCCGACGTCGAGTCGATGCCGGTTGCCGAGCTCGTGCGCGCCGCCGAGGTCTACGTCGCGCTGCTCCGGCGCCTGCTCGCATGACCTACGACGAGCTCTACGGGAGCTTCCGCTGGGACGTCCCGCCGGACGTCAACATCGGCGTCGCCGTGTGCGAGCGGCAGCCGCGCGACGCGCCGGCGATGCTCGTCACCGACGGCCGCGAGGTGGTTCGGCGGGTCACGTTCGGCGAGCTCTCGGACGACTCGAGCCGGCTCGCGAACGCGCTCCGCGGGCTCGGGGTCGAGCCGGGCGACCGGATCGCGATCGCGCTCGGCCAGCGACCCGAGACCGCCGTCGCGCACGTCGCGTCGGCGAAGCTCGGCGCGATCGCGGTGCCGCTGAGCACGCGCTTCGGCCCCGACGCGCTCGCCGTGCGGCTGGAGGACGCCGAGCCGCGGCTCGTGCTCGGCGAGTCGGAGACGCTCGCGCAGGTCGAGGGGCTCCCGACGCTCGACGTCGACGGCGAGCTGCCCGCGCTGCTCGCGGCGGCCTCGCCGCGGTTCGACGCGGTCGCCACGACGCCCGACACGCCCGCGCTGATCGTCTACACCTCGGGCACGACGGGACCGCCGAAGGGCGCGCTGCTCGCCCACCGCACGCTCCACGGGCACCTCCCGGGCTTCGAGCTCCAGCACGACTTCTTCCCGCAGCCCGCAGACGTCATCTGGACGCCCGCCGACTGGGCGTGGATGGGCGGGCTGTTCGACGTGCTCCTGCCCGGCCTCTACCACGGCCGCCCGGTCGTCGCCTCGCCGCCCGGGAGGTTCGACCCGGAGCGCGCCTCCGACCTGATCGCGCGGCTCGGCGTCCGCAACGTCTTCATGCCCGCGACCGCGCTCCGGCTGATGGCCGCCGTGGACGGGCCGAGGCTCTCGCTGCGCACGGTCGCGAGCGGCGGCGAGACGGTCGGCGAGGCGACCGCGGCCTGGTGCGAGGAGCGGCTCGGCGCGCGGCTGAACGAGTTCTACGGGCAGACCGAGGCCAACCTGCTGATCGGGAACTGCGCCGCCTGGCCGGCGCGGCCCGGCTCGATGGGCCGCGCCTACCCCGGCCACGTCCTGCGCCTCCGCGACGGCGAGGTCGAGCTGCGCGTCGACGGCGACCCGGTCGCGTTCCTCGGCTACTGGCGCAACCCCGCCGCGACCGCCGAGAAGGTGCGCGACGGCTGGCTCGCGACGGGCGACCGCGCGAGCGTCGACGACGAGGGCTACTTCCGCTTCCTCGGCCGCACCGACGACGTCATCTCGAGCGCCGGCCACAGGATCGGGCCGGGCGAGATCGAGGACTGCCTCGTCCGCCATCCCGCGGTCGCGCTCGCGGCCGTGATCGGCGTGCCGGACGACGTGCGCGGGGAGGCGGTGAAGGCGTACGTCGTGCCCGCGCCGGGCTCGGCCCCGACCGAGGAGCTCGCCGCCGAGCTGCGCGCGCTCGTGCGCGCGCGGCTCGCCGCCTACGAGGTGCCGCGCGAGATCGAGTTCGCAGACGACCTGCCGCTGACCGTGAGCGGGAAGATCCGCCGCAACGAGCTCCGCCGCCTCGACGCGCTGGGGCGGGCGCCGTGAGCTGGATGCCGTCCCGCGAGCTCGGCGAGCGCCACCGGAACCTGCTCGCCGTCGGCGGCCACCCGGCGGTCGACATGCCCGAGCACGTCGTCGAGG
>JADMIO011124206.1_pt1 | contig 16865 bp, 18 predicted proteins | sample 8958161 | NCBI WGS metagenome assembly JADMIO01 (sample SAMN16585339, study PRJNA669376) | soil metagenome | isolation source: Crop rotation soil | place: USA: Cullars Rotation, Alabama | collected 2011
CAGCATTGAGGAAAAAATCGAAATCCCCGAGAGCCGCAAGGACGATTTCCGCCGCGAGATCATGAACTACATCGGCGCGCTCGCGATCGACGGCCGCCAGTTCGACTTCCGCATGAACGAACGCCTGCACCGCGCGCTTGAACTGAAACTGTTCGAGGACCAGAAAGACAGCATCAAGCTCAGCACGCTGGTCTCGAGCGTCGTTGACCGCGAGACGCAGGAAAAGATCGACATCGTCAAGAGCCGCCTGATCCGCAACTTCGGCTACGACGAAGAAAGCGCAACCGACGTCCTGAACTTCGTCGCCAGCATCTTCGCCCGCGGCGATACGAAGGGGAAGAAGACGTCGTAAACGGATTGTCTCGCGCAAAGACGCGAAGCACGGAAAAGAGAGAACGAGCGGCGAGAAAATTCGCCGCTCGTTTGTTTTGAATGAGTCAACATTGCAGCACAGTCGGCAGATTTTTCCATAGGCGCAGATTTCGAAACAGCCTGCCGTCCGTCGCCGGATGGACAGCGAGCGCTGTCGCCTGATGTCCCACGTCAGGCTCGACAAATATTTCGCAGGCACATCCGCGCATAATGAGCTTACTCTGCCAGCGCAGCAGATCTGCTTCGCCGCTGACGCCGAGAACGACCAGCGTTTTGTGGTGCGTGGCCCACTCGCGGACCTATGGATCTTCGCCGTGTTTCAGCATGAGCTCGGCCAGCGCGTGGGCGGTCTGGACGACCGCCTGCGCTGGAGTGAGATCTTCGCGCGTGAGAATGTACACGCGATTGGGCAAGTGAGCGGGCGCGTCATTCGCCGGCATGGCGCACCTCCCGTTCTCGCGCCGCGGCTGCGCGCTCGGCGGCGAAGCGCTCGGCCTCGGCGAATGCGCCGGGATTTTCCGCGAATTCTTCCGACGTCTTGTTCAGCAATGCCAGCGCGCTGAACACAAAGGCGGACGCCTTCGCTTTCGCGACATGATGTCGCAGGCCGCCCGCACGGACGGACTTGCGAACATCTTTTTTCAGAGGCGGCTTGCCCTCGCCGAGCTTCAGAAGATGAAGCGCGGTGCACCAGCGCGAGACCTCTTCCTTCGCAGCAACGTACTCTTTCCACGTCGCATGGCTCGGACACATGTAACTCGTCGTGCGCTGAACGTCGTATTGCTTCCATTTCAAAAGGACTCTTTCCGAGCCGGAATTCGCGGCCGGTGGCGGCGAACCGTCGGGCAAAAAGTAACCTCCACGCTTCTCAACAACCGATTGAAAAGCCTCCGCTTTCAAGCGGTGGATTCGTTCCGAACAGCGGAACACATTGAACTGCAGAACATTCCTTAAAGTCATCATGACTAAATTTCCTCGCAAAAGTTGGTTTTTGAAAACAGCACAGAACTGCGGAAACCACTTTGCGAGGTCACGGCGGACGGAAGACCTAGAGCATGGCGTCTCCTCCCGGAAAGATATTTTTTTGATCGGCGATGATCGACATATGAAGCGGCGGGAATACAAAAAAGCCAACGCGAGATCCGTTGACCGTCATGGCGGACTTAAGTGTCGGAGAGATTGAGACCTACAAGAAACCGCTCATGACCTTTTCCTTTGCGCCGCAGTCGCGGCTACCGCCACATCTATACCCCGCGTTTGCGGCGTTGTCAAATTTCTGGTGCCCCCGGCGGGATTCTCACCCGCAACCGCAAGCTTTAGAGGCGAGCTGCTCTGGAATTGAGCTACGGGAGCAACGTCTGCAATAAAACATTCGACCGAGTGAAAGTCAAGCTTTCCTATTTCACGGCGAGAACAACATGATATCGCCAGCGCCATTCAATGGACGCGTCTGCCAGAACTCGCGTCGCAATTGCTTCGACCTGGTCCAAGCCGATTTCTGAATCGCTGCGGCAGTGCTGCAAAGGCATTTGAATCGTTCCCAAGCTGCGCAGCAGTCCCAGTAGTCGAGTGGCGTTGCCGCGGTCGCGCAGCGTGAACGCTTCGATGTCGCCGGTTTCTCCAAATTGCTGAACCTGGCGGAACTGGTTGCTCGATTGAATTTTTTCAGCAGCGTCGCCGATCCATTTGCGCTCTTCTTTGGGCATACCCAGCGAAATGCCTTTCTCCTTTGCCATGCGCAGGCAGTTTTGAACGGCGCTGTCAATTTCGTCGCTGATCTGCGGCAGTTCGTAATCAGCGACTAGCCACGCCCCGCCGGGGCGCAGGATGCGTGAGACTTCGCGGATCGTCGGCTCGGGCAACATCCAGTGCAGCGACTGGCAGCAGGTCACCAGGTCCGCGCTCGCAGATTCCATTTCGGTCTCGTGTGAGAAACCGAGCCGATGCGTCACGTTCGCCGGAGCTTTCGCGCGTGCGACGGCGAGCATTTCCGGATTGGGGTCGATGCCGGTTACGCGTTCGGCTTTCTGCGCCCACGCGCGCGTGGACAGTCCCGTTCCGCAACCCAGATCGACGACATGTTTCGGACGCGCGATTCCTGCGGATCGTTCAACCAGATCCATCAAGAATGCCGGCGGAGCGGGACGGTGCCGGTCGTAATCCTCCAGCGAACCGCGAAAGCGGCGCGCGCTGGCTTCGTCTGCGGAATCGGCGGCGTCGGGCATAAATCCCTCGTGCGCGATAATGCGAATTCCATTCAACCAGCCATCATCTGCTTCACCGTATCCTCAATCGCCTTCGCCCAGATTTCATAGCCTTTTAAATTCGGATGCAGGAAGTCGGGCATGATGTCTTTGCTCATGCTTTTGTCTGCGTTCAAAAATTTGTCGCCGATGTCGAGGTACTTGATCGATTTCTTGTCGTCGAATTTCGCGATCAGCTTGTTGACGTCGTCGTTCTTGTTGCGCACGGGATCGGGCTGTTCGCTGCGCGGGAAAATACCGAGCAGGAGGATGCGCGCGTTGGGCTGCTTGGCTTTGATTTCCTTGATGATCGCCTCGATGCCGGCGGCGACATCTGCCGCGGAATCGCCGCCGTTGTTGGTGCCGATCATGAGCACGAACAGGCGCGCGAAGTAACCTTCCAGTTCACCGTTTTTCATGCGCCAGAGAACGTGCTCGGTGCGGTCTCCGGCGATGCCAAGATTGAGCGCCTTGAACGGCGCGAAGTGTTTCTGCCAGACGGTTTTCCCGGCGCCGCGCCAGCCGTCTGTGATCGAGTCCCCGACGAAGACCAGGTTCGCGACGCCGTTCATTTTCTTGATGTCCGTCATAAAACCTTTGTGCCGCGCCGGGTCTTTTTCTGCGGGCTTCGTGGTATTCGCATCGCCGGCGTTAAGCGTGGAAAGCGCAAAGCAGAGCATCGTCATCGCCCATTTCATAGCGGTCATTCTCCAATGGACAGTGCGGACTATACCGAAGCTCACTTTTCTTTGATCACGATCTTCTCGCTGTTCACCCACGCCGAATACCACACGTCCATCGACAACTTCACGCCGGCACGGGCGCGTTCGAGCATGAACTCCTTCGCCTTCGCCGGCTCCTTCTCGAAGGCGCCCTGCTCGTCCAGCTCGTAGCACTTTTCGACGAAAGTGTGTGACGTCTCGATGGCCTTGATCACCTGCGGCCAGACGGTGGGCGCGGACTCGGCTTTCTGGTTTTCGGCGAGAACCTCGGCTGTGAGGTTTTTCTCGGGATACGCGTCGATGCGCGCGTGAATGCCTTTCTTCGGCGGCAGAGGCGGTTCGCCGTTGGGACCGGGCTTGCCATCGAACAGTTTCGTCGTGTGCAGCGGCATCGAAGCGTCTTCGCAATAATGCGCGAGCAACCCCGCGTAAAGCAGCACGCGCTGGCGCACCGCCGGCGCATCCGGATGGTTGCGGTAGTCGCGGAAGGCGAGCATCAACTTTTCGTAGCCTTCCTGAATCGCGTACGGAAGGAATCCGCCTTTGCTCAGATCCACATTTTTCGACACGTAGAACTTGATCAAGTCGTAGCGTTGCGCGGGTAGCGGCGTGCCTTCCAGATACTCCAGATCGATGTAATGCTCCGGGCCTTCGCTGGCTTTCAGATGCGGTGCGGTGATGTGCTTCCAATTGTCGGGCTCGGCGCTGGCTTCGGCGAGCTCCACCGCGCCTTTGCGAAAAAATTCCGGAACGTCGTCCGGCATTTTCGAAACGGCCGCGCGCGTGCAAATTTGATGGCCTTCAGTCCACCACGCACGCGCGGTGAAACCCCAGACCGTCAGCGTCAGCACCAGTGCAACGAGCGTCAGAGCGCGAAAATGATTTTGCATAAGTCGTTCTCCACCCAATGAGACCGTAATTGTAGCCGTGCAATTCAAAAAACAAGCGGTCGAGATCGAACATGCACCTTGCGAACTTAAAAGGAACGTGGTAAATTCATTTTACGGAGACGCGAAATGCATCTGCCACTGTTTATTGAAGTTCTTCAGAGCAAAGCGAACGCAGAATTGCAAATCTGCCGCCGCGTGATGGCTCAGCTTTTCCGTCAGCGCATTTCTCCATTGCCTTTCGCCACAAGCATTAATGAGGTCGTCGACGTCCTGCACAGTCTGCGCAACAAGGGGCTAGAGCCTAAAGTCTTCGTGATCAATACGTTATGGGCTGAAGAGATCCTGCGCGATCTGGATGCAATCGTCGGCGATACGCCCATTCTGCTTCTCAATCGTCGCATGCTCGACTCTAAAGACAATGGGGATATACCTTTACAAGATATGGAACACCGCAGTATCGCGGTCTGCCGCTATGGCGCCAAGACCGTCAACGGGACCTCCGAGCTGGTTGCCAACGCCCTCTATCAATTCGCACACGACGGCGAATTCTGGCATCTCCAGTCCCTCGGTGGGATGTCATCTGTTCATCTTAGTTCCGTTTGTCGCTAAAAAAATTTCAAAAATCATTGATATGCACCTTGCGTGGTCTTGTGAAAAGTTGTAAAGTTCAAGGCATACAAGAGGGGATGGGGAGGCTCGCCACGTGAATCTGCCATTCTTCATCGAAGCCTGGGAAAGTTCGGATCTGGCCAACCTTCAGATCTGCCGCAAGGTCATGGCGCTGCTGTTCAAGCAGCGCATCCGCCCGCTTCCTTTTGCCTGCAACGGCCGCGACGTTTCGCAGGTGAAAGGCAACATGGCTTCGCGCGGCATGAAGCCCGGCGTCTTCATCGTCAACACGTTCCTCGCTGAAGCCATGCTCAGCGAGCTCGGCACGCTGATGGGCGAGACGCCCGCGATTCTGCTGCGCCACGAAACACACACGCACACGCTCAAACGCAAGAAAGATCTGCTCGACACCACCGTGATGCTGAAAAAAATGGATGGCCGCCAGACGCTGGTCTGCAATTACGATCAGAGCAACGTCGCCATGGTGGCTGAGCAGGTCAGCGAATGCCTGTGCCAGTTCGTCAAAGACGGAGACTTCTGGCACTTCGCGCGGCTGAACGCGCTGTCTATTTCCCTTTCAGACCTTTGAGCGGGCCGGTCGCGCCGCCGGCATTCAGATCCACGCCGCCCGACGGGCCTGATGCGGTCAGTTTCGTGCCGTCGTCGAAAACCATGATGATGCCGACCGACTTGCACTGAGCCACCGAATCGCTGGTGCCGACTGCGGCGAACTGCATGCCTTCGCCGCCGGTAATCTGGTGCGAGCCGGTCGTCAGTCCATCCAGGCTCTGAGTGGACGGGTCCGCAATGTCGGCCTTGAATCCGTTATAGGGATAAACACCGACCGAAGGCGCGTTGACGATTTCCTGGCCGTTTGCGTTCTTGAAATAAACGGCCTGATTCATGATGCGCCGGCCGTTTTGGCTCTTGTTGTAAACCTGAAAATACGCGATCGCATACTTGCCTTTCACCTGCAGTTTCACGATTTCCATTTCGGGACTCTGCTCAGTGATCGCAGGGAAGGGGCCTTTCGCCTCCTTGATCGGCTTGCCCTTCGGAGCTGCGTCGCCGCCGGCCACTGCTGCGTCATCGGCGCCGTCGCCTTCCTTTTTCGCGGGCTTATCGGTCTTCGCCGCCGGTTCATCGTCGTCGGCCGTTTTCTCTTTGGCCTTGCCGACCGCGACGCCTTTCTGGAAAGTCGCGTCGAGCGCCGCCGTGGTCTTCGCCGCTTCGGCCTTGCGCTTCTTTTCAATGGCGTCCTCTTCGCGCTTCTTTTTCTCTTCAGGATCTTCGCTTTTCGCCGCATTTGCGGCCGCGACCACCTTGGGCTTTTCCGGCTGGCTGGCCAGGTTGATCTTCTTGATTCTCAACGCGCTCACCTTGGCGCGCGCTTCGTCTTCCATGCTGTTCAGCTGCGAAAGTTCCGAACCTTCGGCGATTTCCTTGCCGCGGCCGATCGCTTCCTTCGCGCGCTCATACGCTGCGATTGAAGCGTCGAGCTGCCCCATTTTTTCCATGGAGCGCGCGGTATCCAGATTCGTCTTGGCTTCGTCGATGTCTTTGGCGGCGCTGGGCGGCGGAGGCGGCGGGCTGCCGCAGCCGGTTAAAATCACGAGCGTCAGTGCCGAAACCCAGGTGAAATGCCGTGAGAAATTCATGCTGAAGATCCTTTCGGAGAGCCGTGTTCGCGCATTCAACAGTACGCCGTTCCGCTGAATTGACAACGGATAAAAACCCCGCGTCTTTCAGTCTTTCGACGCACTTTCGAGCACGCAGTTTCGAAACTTTTGCACCATGTTCAGTCGCCTGCAAGAATGCGTCGATCATTCCGACTCTCAAGCTGCCTGAACATTAGACAATTCCAGCAGCCTGAACCCCAAGGCTGAAAACTTTTGCACAACACGCGGTGCACGTATGTTTTCATGCGAACGATCGCGTTCCCAATCTGTCCAAAAACGCACATCATGCAATATTTCGGCTTCGTGCTGTTCTCCCCCCGCTCCGTGAACGGGGAGGGGCCGGGGTGGGGTTTCAGTTTGCCGAAAACTTTTGCACACGTGCAGTGTCGATCAGACCAGCCTGATCAAGCCCCTAATATCAAACGACTGAGCCCGCCATTCCGTGCATGGTTTCTGAACGGAATCGCAAAAATTTCGCGCGCGATTTTGAGTGAATTAACGTGGGATTTTCACACCCCGGCATGCGCTGAGTTTCTCTTCTCAGTCGCAACCGCATCCGCCTCTTGCACGACGGAGACGAACTCGTCGACATCAAACGGCTTCTTGACGGAAAAGCCCACGCCTTCACGCTTACAGTACGCGTGAAGATTATCCTGAGTGCTGCACAAAATAGCGCAACGCGCCAGGCCCTGCCGTTTGAGCTCAGAAAGCAGGCTGTTGCTTGCTTCCGAAACAAAGCAATCCAGAACGACCAGGTCCGGAGTAATGATGCTCAAAATATTTTTCGCGCATTCGATGTTTTCGGCCACGACCGTTCGATAGCCCTGCTTCCCCAGAATGTAAGACATCAGCTCTGCACTGTCAGAATGGTTTTCCACAATCAGGATCAACTTTGAATAGCGCATAAAGTCCCCTTCGCAAGGATAGTGAACGCCGCGATCCAAACTGAACGATTCAATAAAGTGCTATAAAAACATAGAAGATATCAGGGACTATAAATGCGATGCATTTGCGAATCAATTTTTATATTTAAAAAATCAGAGATTCGCCGGCCCACATCTCAAACAGAGGCGCAGAGAAAACCTGAATGAAAATCTGTTCTCTGTGAACCTCTATGTTCTCCGTGCCTCTGTGTTGAGATGTTGTCGTTTTTCTCGCCGCTGCCCGCGAACTTGCACTTTTCGCCGCTCCTCTTAACGTTTTGCTTTCTAAGTTTTTTTCGTTCACCATCGATGAACTTGAGGAGCCCACCGCATGCCTTTGCCGTCCAAAGATTCGCTCGCCCTGCTTGAAAAAATGTTGAGCACGCCCTCGCCGTCCGGATTTGAAGCCCGCCTGCAGGCCGTCATTCGCGAACACTGCGCGCAGTACGCCGACGAAGTCCACCGCGACGTCCACGGCAACCAGTGGTTCGTCGTGAATCCCAAAGGCAAAGTCCGCCTGATGCTCTGCGGCCATGTCGACGAAATCGGCCTGATGGTCCGCTACATCGATGGCGACGGTTTCATCTGGGTCACGAAAATCGGCGGCCCCGATCCGCTGCAGCACTGGGGACAGCGCGTCGACATTCACACCAAGAACGGCCCCATCCGCGGCGTCATCGGCCGCAAGCCCATCCACAACACGCCGCCCGACGAACGCTCCAAAGGCGCGAAGCTCGAAGACCTCTACGTCGACATCGGCGCGAAGGATAAGGAAGACGCGCTCAAGCGCGTGCGCATCGGCGACCCGATCACCATGGCCGTCGGCTACGAACGCATGACCAACGACCTCGCCATTGCGCGCGCGATGGACGACCGCATCGGCGCCTTCGTCGTTCTCGAAGCGCTGCGCAAATATTCCGCGTACGTGAAGAAGAAAAAAGGCGTCGCGCCCGATTGCGCGCTCTACGCTGTCTGTTCCGTGCAGGAAGAAGTCGGCCTGCGCGGCGCGCAGACCGCCGCCTACACGATCGACCCGCATGTCGGCGTCGCGGTCGACGTCGGTTTCGCGACCGATTACCCGTCCGAAAACAAGAAGATCATCGGCGAATACAAACTCGGCGAAGGCCCCATCCTGCATCGCGGAGCCAACATCAATCCGCCGCTGGCCGAGATGATGGAAAGCATCTGCGACAAGAACGACATCCCGTACCAGATGAGCGGCGATGGCGGAATCATGGGCACCGACGCCGGCGCGATCCAGGTCACGCGCCAGGGCGTCGCCGTCGCGCTGATCTCGATCCCGAATCGCTACATGCACTCGCCCATCGAAATGATCAGCCTCAAAGATGTCGAAAACTCATCCGAACTCCTGGCCCAGCTCGCCGCCGGCCTGAAAGAAGGCCAGTCGTTCATTCCTGAAGCGCCCTAGAAATACGAAGGACGAGCTGCGAAGTACGAAGTAATTTGTTACTTCGCACTTCGCACCTCGAACTTCACACTTCCCGTTACTTCGCGCTCTCCGCAAACTCCTTCCACAACGTCTCCAGATCCTTCCCGGTCGCGGTCTTGAACAAATCCATGCTGAATGAATTCTCGCGCATCGCCTTGTTGGCTTTCGCCGTGAATTCCTTGTCGTGGGTCTTCTCAATCCAGACCAGAAACGCCGCCGTGTCCTGATAACCGTTCGTGTATTTCGCGCGCGCCGCATTGATGCGCGGACGCTTGTCGATCGGCTCCCAGTTGAACCAGCGCACATAGTCGGCGACGCCCTCTACCAGCCAGCCCGGATTTTTTCCGTGGTAGCTTTGAATCACATGCGTCAGCTCGTGAATCACCGTCCCCGTGTCGCGCGGATTGGCCTTGATCCAGCCTTCGGCGTACGTGATCGTCGTGCCGACAGTCCAGGCAATGCCTTTGTCCTTCTTGAAAATAAACATGATCTGCCGCGGCGCCGTGAAACCATCGCTCTTTAGGCGCTCGCAGATGCTGGCGTACTCAGCGTCCGCATCTTTCTGCGCGCGCAACGCCCAGTCCTTCAGATCCGGCGTATCCGAAAAATCCAGATTGATCGCCGCAGTCGGCTTGCCGCTCAGCGCCGGCGCTTTCGCGTTGAGATAAATTTCGCGGATCGCCAGCCAGGCGCCCTGGTTTTTCGTCGAACGAATCCGCAGCGCCTTCACGTTCTTCCCGCCAAGCGCGGCGCTTGCATTGCCATAGCTGAACGTCGCCGCTTCGCTGAACGCCGCGCCGTCTTCCGAAATTTCGAGCACGCCCTTCTCCAGCGAATCGCCGCCCTCCGGCTTTCCGGTGATGATTTCGACATCATTCAGCGCCAGCGGCTTCGCAAATGTTAGCGTTAGATGATCGTCCGCATTCAGCCCGCGCGAAGTCCAGAAAAAAGTCCCCGGCCGTCCATCCACCGCGAGTTCCGGCTTGTAGTATTTGTGAAATTGCATCGATGTCGAAACGCTGATCCCGCTTACCGGCCGCTGCTTCGCATCGCGGCTGAGCAATTCCGCTGGGATCTTCTGCTTTGTGAGTTCCGGGCCTTCGATGAAAACGCCCGGCGCCGCACCGCCCGCCGCGACACACGTCAGCGCGATTGGATACGTTCCCGCTTTTAGCGCCACCGTTCCCGCGTTCGCATCTTTCACCACGCGCGCCGTCGCAATGCGCAGCGAACGCGGCCCGTTTCCGTCGACGGAGAAAGTGTACGTGCCATCTTTCTTAATCTGGATGAATCCCTCGAACTGCGCCGCGCACGCGTCTTTCTGCGCGAGAGAAAAATCAGCTACCGGCTGCGCCTCTCCCGCAAGCGTGCTCAGCACCGGCAATTCAGTCCACGTGCCCGGCGCAACCGTTGCATAGAGCCCCGCCTCGCGCGTCGCGCCCTGCGCGTCGGCCCAGCGCGCGCAATCCACAGTCACCGCGTTGCTGCAGCGCTGCTCGCCGTTGAAAAACGCCGCCGTGATCATCAGCGATTCCGCCGCGCGCAGAGGCGCGCTATACACATACGATTTCGCCGTCGGGGTAGTCCCATCGAGCGTAAACCGCAGCACAGTCCCTTCCGGCGCCGCCTCGAATTCCACGCTCCCAACATCCGCAAACACCAGCGCCGAACAGCTCGCCTTAGGCGGAGCCACCTGCGTCACTGGCGCAGGAGCCGCCGGAGTCGCAGGCGCCGGTTCCGCCGCCAGCGCAATTCCATAGAGGAGCGCCAAAAACACCACGCCCCGAACCTGTATCGATTTCATGCCTTCCCCCAATTGAGCTGTATTGCGTATCGAACGACATTCCATTATACTGGAACAGACGTTCGGCGTTGAAAGTCTTCATAAAATTAGCAGAAATATGGAAAATAGTGCATTTCCAACCGGACTCGTGCATTTACTTTTTGGACTTGGACTCAGCGCTTTTCTAAAAATTTCTGCGCCTTCAGCCACTCCGCGCAGCGCAGCGGCCACTGCGCGACTTCGCCGCCGTGAATACCCAACCCATAGCCGTGACCGCCCGCGTCATACAACCGGATCTCCGCCGCGACGCCCGCTTTCTTCAGCGCCTCATAAAACAAAACGCTGTTCTCGTATTTCACGCCGTCATCTTTCGCATGAACGAGAAATCCCGGTGGCGTCTGCGCCGTCACCTGCAGTTCGTTGGAATACTTTTCGATTAACTCAGCACTGGCCGATTTCCCCAGCAGCGACCCGCGCGATCCCGCGTGACCGACGCCCTCTTTCATCGAGACCACCGGATACACAGCGATCATGAAATCCGGCCGGCAACTCGCGCGATCCGTTGCTTCCGCCGCGTCCGCTTTGCCCGCATCGAAATGCGTAGCCGCAGTCGTTGCCAGATGCCCGCCCGCCGAAAAACCCATGATGCCCACGCGTTTCACATCAATTTTCCACTCGTCCGCGCGCGCTCGCAAAAGACGCAGCGCCCGCTGCGCGTCCTGCAGCGGCATGGGAATATCCGCGATGTTTCCGGTCGCCTTGGGCAACCGGTATTTCAGAATCGCGCCCGTCACGCCCAGCGTGTTCAGCCAGCGCGCGATGTCGTGGCCTTCCTTATCGATCGCAAGCGCGCCATATCCGCCGCCGGGACAGATCACCACCGCCGCGCCGGTCGCAATGTCAGCAGGCGGCGAATAAATCGTCAGCGTCGGCCGTTTAACGTTCTTGATCGAGCGATCCGCATGATCCGTCTTGCTGCGCTCGGTGATGACCTCGTCTTTCGCGTCCGCCTCAGTGCCAACATCCGGCCACAGCGGCACAATCAGCGGTTCAGCGCAAAGAATGGGAAGCGAGACCAGCATGGCGGCGGGCAGGATCAGTTGGCGCAGGCGTTCGAGCATCAAGACTCCTCGGTGCGAGACAGATTAAATACACCAGAGGCCTGCGAAGTCGCTCTATTTCGAGCCCCGCACTTTGACGCCCGGTCGCACCTGCCACTCTTCCAGCGCCTTGTCGAGAAACTCCAGGAATTTCTCCGCGTGATAATGCGCGCTCGTCTTCCACTCCGGAATCGCCGCGCTCCCGGCATCTGCGAGCATCTCTTTGCCGTCCGGCGTCAGCGCCACGCACGCCGTGAAACCAAGCTCCGCGCGCGGCAGCAGTCCGTAAATGAATTGCCAACGTCCAAGCCCCGGCAGGCTTTTCGGAAAAAGCGAGTCGGTGAGGTTCAATTCCAGCGGAATGAATTCACGGTTTAGCGTATCGATCACTTTTGGATGCGAGAGCGCACGGCCCCGCGTGGCGCGCGCGCCCGGTCAGCACTCGCTCGCTTCTTTTTTTCCGCCTTCGCGCACCATGATGAAGACCATCAGAGGCTTGCCCGATTTCTTCGCCGCCTCGAGCGCCTCGTCAGCCGATTTCCGCCACTGAATCTGCTTCCATTCGCCTTTCTTCTCGGCATCAAAAGCAGACTTCATAGCCTCGAAGAAATTGCTGAACTCCTCGCCGCAAAGCGCTGTTCCACACCATAACATCGCGAGCACGATTGCCGTTTTTCTCAACACAGACATGAGACCTCCAACAGTGCGTGCGGAAAAAGCCGACACGGCGCGCACACCCATGAAGCGGGATCAAATTTCGGGCCACGGTTGCCATTCGTCACACGTGGCAAGCCCGTTGCTGTTGCGTTACACTGCGACATATGGCCATCGTTGAAAAGAAAGTCGAAGTCAGCGCCGAACTCGCCGGCCGCGCCGACAAAGTCGTGCTCAAGCTGACCGGCCTCTCGCGCTCGCAGATGCGCGGCCTGTTCAGCCACGGCTGCATTTATCTAAACGATGAGCTCTGCGACGACGGCGGCGCGATTGTGCAGCCCGGCGACGTCGTCTCCGCGCGCTACGACATTCACCAGCGTTATCACGAAAAACCGCGCACGTGGGAAGATGATTCGTTCAAGGTTGTGTTCGAGGACAAGCATCTCATCGTCGTCGACAAAGCCGCGGGAATTCTGACTGTCCCTGCTCACGCCGGCGATTCAAACACGCTGGTCCACGCGATCGCGAGCTACTTCGAGCACCGGGGCCTGCACGCGCGACCGCAAGTTGTACACCGCCTCGACAGAGACGTCTCGGGCGTGCTCGTCTTTGGAAAAACGCGCGCCATCGCCGAAGAATTGCAGCGCCAGTTCGAAGACCGCAAACCCGAACGTGAATACAGCGCAATCGTGAAAGGCGTCGTCGAGAAAAAGGGCGTCTTCGAGAGCTACCTCGCAACATCGAAAAGCTTGCAGCAGCATTCGACCGACCGCCCCGACGGCGCGCAGCTCGCGATCACGCATTACGCGCTGAAAAAAGTCGCGCGCGGCTGCTCGTGGGTGCGGGTCTGGCTTGAAACAGGCCGCCGCAACCAGATCCGCGTGCACTTCGCCGAAGCCGGCCATCCTGTCCTCGGCGACCCGCGCTACGGCGTCGAAAATGCCACGCACCCGCAGTGGAAAGTCCATCGCCTCGCGCTGCATGCCGCGCTGCTGGGCTTCGAACATCCCGTCACTGGAAAAGCGCTGCGCTTTGAATCGCCACTGCCGGGAGTCATGCGGCGTTTTGTGGGAGATTGACCTGTGACCCGCGCTGACGAAATCCTGGATCTGGCCGTCGCGCCGCTGGTTTCGATGCTGAACAAGCGAACCGGCCCCGCTGAAGAATGGGTGCCGCAAGTAAACCTGTATTCAAAAAAAGGCGTCCGAGTCTGCGCGCTGTCAGGCGGTTTTCCAGACGATCCGATCGAGGGCCTAGAACAATTCGGCCGCAACCTCTCGTTCGAGAAAGACATCGACGGCGTGGTCGTGATCGCTGAATCTGTCGACGACGAGTTGATGTGCTCGGCCGCGGATTCTGAATGGAATATGGCGTTTGCCGTCGTTGCTCGCGTAAAAGACAAATGGGTAGTGGCCCGAAAGACCTCAGCCGCCGATTTGCGCGTAAAAGCCGATCGCTTTCCCGCAGTCGCAGTCTTGCGCGGCATGAAGGCAAAACGAACTTAGTCCTTATCGGATTTCCAGACGACCTTCCCATTCACATACGTCCGCAACACCTGCGTCGCCACAATCTCCTCTTCCTTGCACGTCAGAATATCGCGATCCAGAACCGCCATGTCCGCAAATTTTCCCGGCTCCAGCGACCCGCGCGTCCCTTCGCAGAACAGCAGCGTCGCGTTGTTAATCGTATAAAACCGCAGCGCCTGCTCGCGCGTCAGAGCTTCCTCGGGATGCAATTGACCCTCGAACCACCGCGCGCGGCGCGTGATTGCCGTCGCCATGCCGAGAAACGGATTGTACGGATTGATCGCGCGCATCGAACCAACCTTCTGCATATGGTCCGACCCTCCGCCGATCACGACGCCGGCCTCGAAGAGCGATTTCAGCGGCTGGAAATACCGTAGGCGCTCGTTGCCGAATTGCTTCATCAGCGTGCGCATATCGAGGTAGAGCCACACCGGCTGAATATCCATCACGACGCCCAGCTTCGCCGCGAGTTCCACCGCTTCCTTGCTCTGAAAATTGCAATGCGTGATGCTCGGCCGCGTCGCGCGCACGTTCATGTCTTTGCTTAGCTCGTCGTAAACTTCGAGCAACTGATGCACCGCGCCGTCGCCGACCGAATGCGCCGTGAACTGCAAGCCGCATTCGACGGTCGCTTTCACCATCGCGCGCAACTTTTCCTTCGGAATGAACAGTACGCCGCGATACTCCGGATCGGTGATCGCATACACGTCACTCACGCCCCACGGCTTGCGCATGTACGCGCTGCCCGTCAGCATGCCGCCGTCGAGATACGTCTTGATTCCGATCACGCGCAGCCAGTCGTCGTGCTCCTTAAAGAGCGTGCGGGCCGCAATGCCGTGAATGCGTTCGGTGATCTGTTCGTTGGAACCAATGTACGGAACGTCTTCGGAAACCGCGATGCGCAGGGTGAGCGCGTTTTTCGCGCGCATCGATGTGTAGAGTTCCACCGTGGCCGCGCTGCAGTCGCGATCGCCGATCGTAGTGAGACCGATGGAGTTGTAGTCTTTAAACAATTCCGCCAGCCGCTGGATTTTCTCGTCGTCCGTGGGCTTCTTCAGAGTCGACACAACTTTCACGAAGCGCGTGCAGTTGCGCAGAATGCCGGTGGGATTGCCGTCCTTGTCTTTCTCGACAAATCCCGGCCCGCCGTCGCTGACTTTGAATTCGCGATCGATGCCGCTCAATTTCAGCGCGAGCGAATTGATCGAAGCGTCGGGCCCCGTCGCAAAAATCACCGGATTTTCCGGCGCAGCCTTGTCGAGTTCCGCACGCGTCGGATAACGCTGCTCTTTCAGGCGCGTGATGAACACCTGCCGCAGCTCAATCCATTCGCCCGGCTTCACGATTTTTGCGCGAGCTGAAATATAGGCGAGGACATCCGCGACCGATTCCATATCCGGCACCGGATGATCGAACTCGGTCAGGCTCGCGCTGGCCGGGTGGACATGCGAATCCATCAGCCCCGGAATAAGCGTCCGGCCTTTCAGATCGACAAGCTCAGTTTTGTCGCCCTTGAGTTTCAGAATCGTCGCATCGTCGCCGACTTGAACGATCTTTCCGCCAGCAATTGCGATCGCACTATGAATCGAAAAGGCGCGATCGACCGTGACGACTTTGCCGCTGTGAAGGATCAACTCGGCGTCGGCAGCGCGGATGTACTGACATGCGGACAGCGCTGCAATGAGCAGCGCTGAGGTGAAAAATCTTTTCATGTCCCTATCTAAACCGGGTCGAACTGGGCAGAGGGCGAAAAATTATTTCGAGAAAATAATGATGAGTTTTCTAATTTCCTTTCCATGCACTTTTTTTGCTTTGGAGGACATTGCGGCAAAATAAACGTCTGCAAGAAACCAGCTAATTTGTGGGTTGGTTATGTCCTCCTTCTGTGTGACTGTTGATGCCCCAAATGAAATCAGCGTTGCGAAATCGATGCCTTGAAAGAAATCGGCATTCGGGTCGAAACCTGACGCCACCAGCGGATCAAAGAACGAGCTCTTTTTGATTGACAGGCTGATTGGGATGTTTCCGCCGGCCCCATTTTTGGGCAACTTGAACTTGATCGTTCCATTCGCGTTCTTCCCTTGGCCCTTGCTGTTCACCGGAAAAATATTTGGGATGCCAAGAACGTTTACAGTCACCGTCTGATCTGCGGGGCTTAGTCCAGCAGGAACATTCTCCGCCACACCGCTGAAGCTAAAGGTATCCGTTCCCGTTTCGGAAGAAACCTTCGCCTTCCCTTTATCGACACGCATCTGAACGAATGTGCCTCCGTCGATGACGGGCAATTCGATGCGGTCGCTGATCGAATTGCCTTGCGCGGTACTGACGGTGATTTTCGCGTTATAAATTCCCGCTGCTGTGTACGCATGCGTCACCGATGCGCCATCACCTGTGGTGCCATCGCCAAAATCCCACGTGTACGTCAGCGGCACATGGTCCGTAGTTGCCGCGTCCGCTGAAAACGCCACAGGTTGATTCGTGATTCCTGGATTGGGTGTTGCCGTCGGAGATGAATTGAAAAATGGCTGCGACGCGGCCGCCTGTACGCTCAGCAAAAGGACTCCGAAGATCGGAACGAAAACGCGTGTCATAGATTGCCCCCAAAGATTCTATACGGCAGACCGCGCTGCGGCGGCCGGCACTGTGTGAATCCGGTGGCAAAAACGAGGCCTGTTGGGTTACGGCTTCAATTTGAAACAATAGACTGAGTACTTCATCTCGCTCCACGCCTGCTCAGCGAGAGGCTGCCCGATGAACAGCGGAATGTTTGCCGGCGTGAACTGAACGCGCACGCGTATTTCGCTCCGTCCCTGCGTCAAATCCTTCGGTACGAGAAACTCATCGTCGCGGAAGCGGCGATTGGACGTCTGAATGTTGTGCTCAGTCGGCCCGAGTTCTTTCCCCGGCTTCGAGT
>JADMIO011227315.1_pt1 | contig 16865 bp, 18 predicted proteins | sample 8958161 | NCBI WGS metagenome assembly JADMIO01 (sample SAMN16585339, study PRJNA669376) | soil metagenome | isolation source: Crop rotation soil | place: USA: Cullars Rotation, Alabama | collected 2011
GCGACAACTTGTCCACGTGGAATTCTAAGCTTAGGATCCCAATGTGCTGGAAAGATCTCGTACACCTTCTCGAAACCACCGACGATGAGACGCTTCAGCGGCAGCTCCAAAGAGATACGCAGCTTGAAATCGTAATCCAGCGCATTGTGGTGCGTCATGAAGGGCCGCGCGGCGGCGCCGCCGGCCTCCACTTGCAGGACGGGCGTCTCCACTTCCAGATAGCCCTTCGAGTCCAGGTACCGGCGCATCGCCTGCACGATCTTGATCCGCTTTACGAGAATGTCGCGCGACCGCGGGTTGACATGGAGATCGACATAGCGCATGCGGTAGCGCTGCTCCACGTCCGTCATCCCACCGTGCATCTCGCCGTCCGCCTCCTTGCCCACCGGCATGTCGCGGTGGCAGAGGGCCAGGACCTGATACTCGCGGGCGTGGATGCTGATCTCGCCCGTGCGCGTGCGGAAGACCTCGCCGGTCACGCCGAGTATATCCCCCACCCCCACGAGGTGCTTGAACCGCTCGTACGCCTCTTCACCCACGTCATCCCGGCGCACGTATATCTGGACTCGGCCCGTTTCGTCGCGCAGGTCTGCAAAGGCGGCCTTACCCATGATCCGGGGCTGGAAGAGGCGGCCCGCAATGCGGACCGACTGGCCTTCCAGGCCGTCGAAGCCCTCGACAACCTCCGAAGCGTGGTGGCTGCGGTCGAAACGCTCGACCGCGTAGGGGTCAACGCCCTGCTCGCGCAGGGTCTGCAGGCGGGAATAGAGAGGTTCTTGCTCTTCGCTCATAAGTAGTTGGGGTTACTTTCGGATGCCTTCTATACGGTAACGGATTTTGCCGTCCGGAACGAAGATGGTCACTTCGTCGCCGGCTTTCTTCCCGAAGAGCGCCTCGCCGATGGGCGATTCGTCGGAGATTTTATCCTGGTCGGGATCGGATTCGATAAAACCGACCATTCTGAACTCCCACTCGTCGTCCATGTCGAGGTCCCGGACCTTCACGATGGAACCGAGGCCGACCGTGTCGGTGGGGATATCCTCTTCCGCCAGGATGTGCGCGACCTGGAGAATGCGCCGCAGCTCCTGAATCCGGCCTTCCACAAACGCCTGCTCATTCTTCGCGTCTTCATACTCGGCATTTTCAGCCAGTTCGCCGAAGTGCTTGGCGTCTCTTATCCGGTCCGCGACCGCGTGGCGGTCCACGGTTCGCAGATGCTCCAGCTCTTTCTCGATCTTTTCATATCCGGGTTTTGTCAGTACGACCCGATATTCCGACGTCATTACGCACTCCTTGCTCTCGCACGGTCCAAGAGACCCGCGACCTTCAGCCGCTCGACTTATGAAACAAGCACTGAGGCCAAGCCGGGCCATCAGTGCTTGCAGGGCGTGCGCTAAAAGAACGGCACACATTATACCATACTGCCCGCACTGCGTCAAAATCCCCCGAAAGGCACTTTTGGCTCGCCCTCTGGAGGATTCGGACGCTGGAATACGTAATATTGTTACACCATGAAACCGTGCACGATCGGTTTCGTCTCCCCTTTAATGTCGCGCTCGCCTGCGTGACGCCCTAATCACTTCGTGCTTGAACTCGTGTTGTGGAGGAACGGATGCGACAGATTCTTCGGGCCGCGCTTGTAATGAGCGGGCTCATGCTGGTGGCCGGAGCCGGCTACGCCAAGCCGGAATACGCCAAAAAAGAGATGAAAGCGTGCGGCTACTGCCACGTCAACCCGGCCGGCGGCGGGCCGCGCAACGCCAAGGGCATGTACTACGGCATGCACGACCACACCTTTAAGGGTCTTGCGCCGGAATACAAGTCGCTCTGGAAGATGGACGTCTCCAACAGCGCTCAGCGCATCGCGCTGGGGGACGTGACGGGCGATAAGACCGCCCGCGTAATACTCGTGGGCGCTGACGGCAAGGCCACCGTCAACAAAGTGGGCGACGGCAAGCTGACCGAAGAAGCGAGTATCGACCTGGGCAAGGACTCGAAGAAGGTCGTCGTCGGCAACTACGCCAAGGGGAAGCCGGCCGTCATCGTCGTACCCGGCGCCGTCTTCTTCAAGGATGGAGACAAGTACACCCGTAAAGAGGCGAAGGATATCTCCGATGTCAACGGTCACGCCCGGTTCTCGGACGGCACCGAGAACGCCTTCTTCTTCGCGGGCGGCGGCCCCCCGGATGCGTGGGGCATCGACCTGGCCGCCGATAAAGGGGTCACTGCCGGTCACGACTTCGTCGATCCGGGCCAGGGTGGCGGCGTTTACTCGGAGCTAATCGTCCGCCCCTCGGTGGACATCATGGCCATGCTGCAGATTCCCGAAGAGGGTCAGAAGACCCAGGTGCTGGGCATCTACGATCCGCGCAACGAAGGCAAGCTCTACCAGTGGCTCACCTGGGCCCCGAAAGAAGGCGGCGCCTACATCGTGGTGTCGGAGTTCACTGGTCTCGGTCCCGCCGCAGAGTTCAAGCCGATCTGGAAAAGCCCCAAGCTGGCCGGCAAGATCATCGACGTTGCGGTCGGCGCGGATCCGAAGGGCTCCAAGAACGCCGGCTTCCTCATCCTCACGCAGGACGGTGACAAGCGCAACCTGGAGTTCTTCGCGCTCGATTAGTTTAGAGAGTATGCTATAGGGTGTGGGGTGTAGCTTGGTCCGTCAGGCTGCGCCCTACACCCTACTTACTGAGTCCCGTTATGCCCCCTCGGATTCTCCCAGCTCTTACTCTCTTGCTGTCTTGCGGCGCACTCGCGGCCCTATACGGCTGCGGGCGCAGCAACGCCGAAGACAAGTCCAAGATTCGTCTTACAGTCTGGTCGATGTGGAACGGCCAGGAAGAGAAGAATTTCCAGCAGGTGCTGGACCGGTACCAGGAGCTCCATCCCAACGTCGTCATCGACAGCCTGCCCGGTGTGCGGGACGACACAAAAACCATCCGCGCCATCGTAGCGGGAACGCCGCCCGACGTATTCACATTGGCCGACCCCCTCTACCTCGGTCCGCTTGTCGCGAACGACGCGCTCTACCGTATGGACGACTGGTTCCACGCCTCCGGCCTGCGAGAAGCTGATTTCGTACCGACCTCGCTGACACAGTGCCGGGCGGACGGTGGCCTCTACGCAATGCCCTACCTGATCGACGATTCGGCGCTTCTCTGGAACAAGAAGTCCTTCCGCGATGCCGGGCTCGATCCGGACCGGCCACCCAAGACCCTGGAGGAGTTCCAGCAGTACGTCGCCAGACTGACCAAGAAGGACGCGAACGGCAGGATTACGCGGCTCGGCCTGCTCCCGCCGGATGACATCTACGTCATCAATCGGCTCTTCGGGGGCTCGCTTTATGATTCGGCGAAAGGCGTCGTGACACCGGACAGCCCCGAGAACATCGCCGCTCTCACCTGGTATTGCAACCTGATCAAATCGATGGGACCGTGGGATGAAGTGAACGGATTCAAGGCGAGCTTCGGCAACACCCAGAGCCCTGACAACCCCTTCTATACCGGCAAGGTCGCCATGATGATAAACGGCGAGTGGAACCCATACTGGGCGCATCGGTACGCCCCGAACTTCGAATATGGCGTGGCGCCGCTCCCACCGCCTTCCGCCCACCCGGAGCGCGCAGGCACCACCTGGCTGGGTGGGAATATGTTTTGCATCCCCAATGGCAGCGCGCACCCCAAAGAGGCGTGGGATCTCCTGGTCTGGATGCAGTCGGACGAAGCGCAGGTGCTCTACGCGGGCCTGAACAACAACGTGCCCAACCAGCGCTCCGCGCTGAAGTCTCCCGCCCTGCGAACAGGCGCGCCGTATAAAGAGAAATTTGGTATCTTCCTCGACCTCTCAGACAGCCCGAACGCCGCGGCTTTTCCCGCGCTGCCCGTCTCCAACCTGTACAATGCCGAGCTCTTCACCGCGCGCGACCTGGCGCTGAGCGGCGACAAAACCCCGGCGGACGCCCTCCGCGACGTGCGCGTGCGCGTGCAGCGGGAGCTCGACCGCTATGGGCGGAAATAGCCGTATGGCCGCAACTCTAAGAACAGGTAAGTCTTCGCGCCGCGCCACATGGCTGGGGCTGGCTTTTATCTCGCCGTGGCTCTTCGGGTTTCTCGTCTTCACGCTCTACCCTATTCTGGCCTCGCTCTACCTCAGCTTCTGCGAGTATCGTGTGCTCTCTCCTCCACGCTGGGTGGGCCTCCGCAACTACGCCGAGCTCTTCACGGACGGGGATTACTTCCTGCCTTCCTTGAAGAACACGATTTTCATGTTCCTGGAGCTGCCGCTGGCGCTCGTGCTCTCGCTCGGGATCGCACTGCTGCTCAACCAGAAGCTCAAGGGCATGGCGCTCTTCCGCACGCTCATCTACCTGCCATCCGTGGTACCGACCGTGGCGACCTCCATCCTCTGGCTCTGGCTTCTGAATCCCCAATACGGACTGATAAATAAGGGATTGGAGTTCCTGCACCTGCCCGGACTGGAATGGCTGCAGAGCCCTACATGGTCCAAGCCTGCCTTCATACTCCTCGACCTCTGGGCGGTAGGAGGCGGCATGGTGATCTACCTCGCGGCCCTTCAGGGCGTGCCGCAGCACCTCTATGAAGCCGCCGAGTTGGATGGCGCGAGCGCCTGGCGGAGGACCTGGCATGTCACGCTGCCTTCCATCTCTCCGGTCATCTTCTTCAACCTGGTGCTAGGTGTGATCGGGACATTCCAGTATTTCACGCAGACCTTCCTGATGACGGCTCCTCCCGGCACGTCGATCGCCCCTGGCGGTCCCGCCAACTCCACGCTCTTTTACGCGCTTTACCTCTTCGAGAACGCGTTCAGCTTCTTCCGCATGGGGTACGCGTGCGCCATGGCCTGGGTCCTCTTCCTGCTGACGCTGGCCGCAACGCTGCTCGTTTTCAAGACATCAGCGCGGTGGGTTTATTACGAAGGTGATGGACGTTGAAAGAGGCCAAGGTTTGCCTCATCGGTCTCGACTGCGCGGCACCGGAACTGGTGTTCGAGCGTTGGCGGGATGACCTTCCAAACCTCGACCGCCTAATGCGACAGGGAGTCTGGGGACCGCTTGAAAGCACCATCCCGCCGATCACCGTACCTGCCTGGATGTGCATGATGACGGGACGCGACCCCGGCGCGCTCGGCATCTACGGTTTCCGTAACCGCAAGGACCGGTCCTACGAGGGCCTCAGCTTCGCGAACAGCCGACAGGTGAAGCACCCTGCCGTCTGGGACATCCTGGCGCGCGAGAGCCGGCGATCCATCCTCTTGGGCATTCCGCTGACCTATCCACCACGGCCTGTCGATGGCCTGCTCGTGTCAGACTTCCTCGCGCCGGATATCGAGAGCGAATACACCTATCCACCTTCACTCAAGGATGAGATCGTGGAGGTAGTCGGCGAGTACGTTTTGGACGTGCGCGACTTCCGCACAGACGATAAGGACAAGCTCCTCGCCTCCGTGTACGAGATGACCGAGAAGCGCTTTCGGCTTGCACGGCACCTGCTCGTCAACCATCCGTGGGATCTCTTTGCGATGGTCGAGATGGGAACCGACCGGATGCACCACGGCTTCTGGCGCTACATGGACCCGTCCCACCGCTACCATGAGGCGGACAGCCCCTACCGGGAGGCTATACATGACTACTACATCGCTGTGGATCGGCACCTTGGAGAGCTGCTGAGCGAGCTGCCGCCCGGCACAGACGTGCTGGTCGTATCCGACCACGGCGTGAAACGGATGGACGGTGCGGTCTGTCTGAACGAGTGGCTGATCCTAGAGGGCTACCTGGTCCTGAAGGAGACACCAACCGCTGTGACGAAGTTTTCCCCCGCGCTGGTCGATTGGGACCGAACGGCAGCATGGGGGGACGGCGGCTATTACGGCCGCCTCTTTCTGAACGTCCGGGGGCGCGAGCCGCGCGGTATTCTTAGTGCAGAGAGCGCCGTAATTTTACGGGATGAGATCGCCGGAAAACTGGAAGCGTTAACCGATGCAGAGGGAAGCCCTCTCGGCAACAAGGTTTACCGGCCCGAAGAGGTCTACACGGCGACCGGGGGAGTACCACCGGACCTCATTGTATATTTCGGTGACCTCCACTGGCGATCCGTGGGCAGCGTGGGACATGGCAAGATCTGGGTGCACGAGAACGACACCGGCCCGGATGACGCCAACCACGCACAGCAGGGCATCGCAATTCTTGCGCGATTAGGCGAGACGTTGCCGGAAGCGGACAAGAGGCGTGACGGCCTCTCGATCTACGACATCGCGCCGACCATCTTGGAGCGCTTCGGCATTGAGCCGCCGACCGGCATGGGGCGGCAAGCTATTACCGGCACCATAGCGGATTACGCAGCAGACGACGATGCGGTCTACTCGCCCGAAGAAGAGGCGGAGATCGCAAGAAGGCTGGAAGAGCTGGGATACCTGTAGGCGGTTAACCTTCTGTTTATTTGTGGGAAGTGGAGGGCAGGCAGATGAGCGCGAATTGTCCCCGATGCGGAAGCGAATTGACGGACCGCGAATTTGGCTCGGTTACGCTGGACGGCTGCACGGCGTGCGGCGGCGTGTGGTTCGACTACGAGGAGCTGACCAAGCTGACGCGCGACCCCGCTACAGGCCTCATGGACGTCGAGCGCGCGTTCCAACCGGCTGTGGGCGGGACCGAGACCATCGGCAAGATGCAGTGCCCGCGCTGCGCCGCGGCGCTCTACCCTTTCTCCTTCCCGCATACGCCCGGCGTTCGCCTGGACGCCTGCCGCCAGTGCAAGGGCATCTGGCTGGATGACGGCGAGCTGCAGCTGATCGCGGAGCGGATGCAGGCCGCACGCCAGACACAGCCGCTGCCCGCGCAGGCGCCGGCGGGACTGAATCAGGCGTACGCGGATCGGCAGCAGGTTCGCGCAGTCGCGACGTTCCTCATTACGCGCCCTTGCCCTAACTGCCGCGAGAGTAACCCTGCTGCCGCGCTCGTCTGTTGGGCGTGCGGGCAGGCGATGCAGACGGGCAGCGCCATCGTGCTCTGCCCCCGGTGCGACCGCTCCATGGCGGAGATACAGCCGGAGCAAGCGCCGACACGGCTGGACTCCTGCCTGACGTGCAAGGGCCTCTGGTTCGCGGGCGGCGAGCTCTCCGCGTTCCTCCAGTTCGGGCTCGGCGAAATCCAGAGCGTGCGGCAGCGCGTCGGGGACGGTCTGGGGCACTTCGTGGATCGTAACATCAATGAGAACCGCCTGCTCACGTGCCCCAACTGCCACCTTTGCATGGAGCGTGAGGTACTGGGCAACAACTCGTCCGTGATGGTGGATGTCTGCCAGTCCTGTCGCGGCATCTGGCTGGATGCAGGCGAGCTCATCGCCGCGTACGAGTTCTACCAGCAGGGCGGGCTGCCGGGCGCGCGGTCCCAGTCGGACCCCTGGAGATAGGCAGGAAGCAATGAGAGAATTCGAGGCGGAAGTTATTGCCGAGGGAGAGGGCGGAGCGTGGCCCTGCATCTGGATTCCGTTCGATGTGGAGAAAGACTTCGGGTCGAAGGCACGCGTGGCCGTTAAGGGAACGATCAACGGACACGCCTACCGCTCCTCCATCTTCCCGAACGGCAAGGGCGCGCATCTGATGATGCTGAACAAGGAGATGCGGTCGGGAGCCAGCATCGGAATTGGTGACAGGTTACAAGTGACGATGGAGGTCGACACCGGCCCGCGCGAAGTAACCGTGCCTGACGATCTCCGCGAGGCGCTCACCGGCGGCGGGATGTGGGACCGCTTCGAGAAACTGACTTACTCCGCCAAAAAGCTCCACGTCGATGCCGTGGAAGGCGCGAAGAAGCCGGAAACTCGGGCCGCCAGGATCGAGAAGATCGTAGCCGCATTAACGAGTGGATCAAAGAACGAAGGGCAGAGGACCTAAATGGGTGACGGCGTGATCCGGTGCCGGTGGGCGGAGGGCCATCCGCTTTTGCAGGACTACCACGACACCGAGTGGGGCGTCCCGGTGCATGACGACGGCGTCCACTTTGAGTATTTGGTTCTGGATGGGGCGCAAGCCGGGCTGAACTGGCTCATCGTCCTGAAGAAGCGCGAAGGGTACCGCGCCGCCTTCTCCGATTTCGATCCCAACGTCGTCGCCGGATATACGGACGCGGACGTCGAGCGGCTGATGGGTGACGCCGGCATCATCCGCAACCGGGCCAAGATCACGGGGGCCATTGCGAGCGCGCGGGCGTTCCTCAAAGTCCAAGAAGAGCTCGGCTCGTTCGACCGGTACATCTGGCAGTTCACGGACGGCGGCACGCTCGTCAACACCTTCACCGATTTCTCCGGCGTCCCGGCGACCAGCCCCCAGTCCGACGCGATGAGCAAAGACCTGCGGAAGCGCGGGTTCAAGTTCGTCGGCTCCACGATCTGCTACGCGTACATGCAGGCCGCCGGGATGGTGAACGACCATACGACGGATTGTTTTCGTTATAAGGCGTGTGGCGGGTAGAGCATTGGGTCGCTAGACGGGCGTGCAAATTTTCCCGACGTCGGGAAAAATGGAGTGGTGCCGGGAGAATGAATTCTACACTCCTCCCTAGTGAAGTCCGCCTGTGCGGGCTAGTCATGTGATCTTGGTCGATTGAGCAAGGAGAACCTGAGTTAATGGCGATATCGGAAGGGCAGATGGCGCCGGATTTTACGGCACAGACGACGGACGGGTCGACCGTTACGCTTTCGGGGCTGCGCGGGAAGCCGGTGGTGCTCTACTTTTATCCCAAAGACGATACGTCCGGCTGCACCATGGAGGCCTGCGACTTTCGCGATAACCTGAGACGCCTGCAAGCGAAAGGCGTGACCGTGTTGGGCGTGAGCCCGGACAGCGTCACGAAGCACGTCAAATTCACGGAGAAGTACAGCCTCAACTTCCCGCTCGTTGCGGACGAAGGGCACGCGATCGCCGAAACGTACGGGCTCTGGGTGGAGAAGATGCTGTATGGACGCAAATACATGGGGGTCGAGCGGACGACGTACGTTATTGACGAGAAGGGAGTCGTCCACAAGGTCTTCCCGAAGGTGAAGGTCGAGGGGCATGTGGACGAGGTGGCGCGGGCCGTGGAACAGCTCTGAATGAACGATGGCTTCACTGCGGTACAATCTCCGTCCGAAGGGAGTAAGGGCACTGTGAAGCTGATTGTTGGACTAGGAAACCCTGGAACGCAATACGCAGGCACCCGGCACAATGTCGGCTTCGAGGCCATCGAGGAGTTGGCGGAGCGGCATGACATCGCCGTCAAGAAGCGCGATTTCCGCGCTGTGCTGGGCGACGGAACCATCTCCGGGCAGCGTGTCATCCTCGCCCGGCCCATGACCTTTATGAACCTTTCCGGCGAGGCGGTGGCATCGATCTGCAGGATGTACAAGATTGAGTCCCACGACGTCATCGTTATCGTAGACGACATCGCGCTGCCCATCGGGAAGTTGCGGCTGCGGATGAAGGGCTCCGCGGGGGGGCACAACGGGCTTACTTCCATCGAGCAGCATCTGCATACAAGGGACTACCTGAGAATCCGAATCGGCGTCGGCGGCGCGCAGCCAGGGCGAATGGTAGACCATGTGCTGGGAAAGTTCCGCGCGCCGGAGCGTGAAGCGATTGCAGAAGCGATTGAGCGGGCGTGCGATGCGGTCGAGCTGGCGCTGTCGGAGGGGTTTGAAAAGGCGATGAACCGGTTCAATCAGGACCCGCCTGCAGAGGCGGGCTAGTTTTTTCCTTTACAAGGAGCGGGACATGCAGCTCGGCGCGTTTTCCATCAGCCTGGCGGTCAAAGACATCGAAGCCTCCAAGCAGTTTTACCGGAAGCTTGGATTCGAGCCTTTCGCCGGGAACCAGGAACAAAACTGGCTAATCCTGAAGAACGGCGACCACGTCATCGGGCTGTTCCAGGGCATGTTCGAGGGCAATATCATGACGTTCAATCCCGGCTGGGATCAGAACGCGCAGAACCTGCCGGAGTTTACCGACGTGCGTGAGCTGCAGCGGGAGTTGAAGGCGCAGGGGGTGGAGTTCGCGAGCGAGGCGGACGAGAGCACGACGGGACCTGCGAGCTTAATGATGACGGACCCCGATGGGAATGTGATCCTCATCGATCAGCACGTTTGATGCCGGGCTTCCGGCAGGAATCCTTACTCACGAAGGCAATTGAGAAACTACGCATGAGCACAATTCATTGGGTTGTGATTAGTGCGGCTATATGCCTGGCGATTGCTTCCTATTCCTCCCGCTGCTTATCAATGACTCCAATATTGCGCCCAAGCGTAATGGGAAGTCCGAACTGCGTGTTCGGGTGGTGGCTCGTTATGAGTTTAGCGCATTGGTCCGCAGCCATGCTCCTAGAGCGTGTTAGGAACTTGAGTACGTCTTAGCTTTCATTATGAAGGCTCAAGAAACGACTCAGTCCGTTAGGACTTCGAAGAAGGGCGGTTACCCTTCTGATGTGAGCGATGAGGAGTGGTCTTTCGTCGCTCCGTATTTAGCTCTGATGACGGAGGATGCTCCTCAGAGACGACACGATCTGCGGGTCGTTTTCAACGCACTCCGCTGGATGGTGCGCAGCGGGGCTCCCTGGCGCTACATCCCGAACGAGTTTCCGCCCTGGTGGGCGGTCTACCAGCAGACTCAGCGCTGGATCAAGGCCGGCTGCTTCGAAGCGATCGTCGACGACCTGCGACAGGTCCTCCGCAAAGCGGACGGACGCAAGAAGGAGCCGACAGCCGCCGTATTCGACGCCCGCACGATGCAGTCCACTCCGGAGAGTGGCGGGCGGGCCGGCTACGACGGGGCCAAGAAGAAGCAGGGCTCCAAAGTGCGCGTGGCCGTCGATACGCTCGGAAACCTGCTGGCCGTGCTCGTCACGCCCGCAAATGAGCAGGAAAGGGCGCAGGTCGCCGAGCTCTCCGGGCAGGTGCAAGCTGCCACCGGAGGAAGCGTCGAGGTCGCTTTCGCCGACCAGGGCTACACCGGCAGGAGACCCCGCGCCGACGCCGCCGAGCAAGGGATCGACCTGTTAGTCGTCAAGCTCGAAGAAGCCAAAAGGGGCTTCGTGCTCCTGCCGAGGCGCTGGGTCGTAGAGCGCTCCTTCGCCTGGGCGTCGCGTTTCCGAAGGCTCGCCAGAGATTACGAAAGGCTGCCCGAAACGGTCGCCGGGCTGCACTTCGTAGTCTTCGCCATACTCATGCTCGTAAAGGCCGCACCCTTGCTCAATAGTTCCTAACACGCTCTAGTGTCTTCACTACCATTTCCAGTCGGCCTCCTTCCAGGAGTAGGTATGTGGCTAGGATTGAAGTGGACGAAGGACTCAATAGTCGCTTCCAATTATGAACAAGGTGTGAAGCGCTATACCGCGCTATTGGAACGCATGCCTGTCTCCTCGTTCCCTGCTTATAATGCGAGTGACCCAGAAGATGTAGCAAGCCTGAACGAAGAGTTTGCACGCGATGAGGTTGCGAGATGGCATCGATATCCCTACAGTTGATCAAGCAGCCGTAGGCCCTCCTGAGGCACATCCTGTTAGGATCCTCAGTAAAGCACAGTTGATAAGATAGCTGGGTCGTTCTGAGCGAAACGAAGAATCCCGACTCGTCGGTAAGTGGTACCGACGAGTCGGGATTCTTCGTTTCGCTCAGAATGACGGATTGTGACGTGGCTCGATCAGACCATACTCATGCCGCTTGTAGCTCCGGGTGCTTGCTGAAGAACTTCTTCAGCGCCGGCCAGACATCCTCTTTGTTGTTGATCTTCACGAGGACGACGCGCTGGTCGTTGGCGAAGGCTTCCTGGTAGGCCTGGCCGAGCGGGGCGAAGTGGGAGGACTGGCTCCAGATGTCGCTCGCGATCTCGCCGTAGCCCACGATGTTCGAGAGGCCGGCGAGCTTCTTCACCAGGTCCACGCACTCGGAGTCGCCCCAGTTGTAGCCGTCGCTGAAGAGGAAGGGGTAGATGTTCCACTCGCGCGGGTTGTAGCGCTTGTCGATGATGTCCAGCGAAAGCTTGTAGGCCTCGGACATGCGCGTGCCGCCGGATTCTCCCAATCCGAAGAAGGCATGCTCGTCCACCTCTTTCGCCTCGGTGTGACAGGTGATGAAGACGATCTCCGCCGAGTTGTACTTCGTCTTGAGGAACTGCAGCATCCAGAAGTAGAACGAACGGCAGATGTAGGCCTCGAATTCCCCCATGGAGCCGGAAACGTCGCGCATGGCGAAGATGACCGCGTTGCGTTGCGGCTCGGTGACGACCTCCCAGGTGCGGAAACGCTGATCTTCGCGGCGCACGGTCCAGCCGGGATTTCCCTCACGCGCGTTGCGCTTGTAGGCTTCCAGCAGGGTGCGCTTGCGGTCCAGGTTGCCGATGAGGCCTTTCTTGCTGATGGAGTTGAAGTCCATCACGTCGGAAAGGACTTGCTTCACGCCTTTGTCCTGCATGTTAGGCAGGTGGAGGTCTTCGAAGACCATCTGCGTGATCTCGTCCATGGTGAACTCGGCTTCGTAGAAGTCCACCCCCGGCTCCTGCCCCGCCTGCTTTCCGCGTCCGGGTCCCTGCTGCTGACTCGGCGCGCGGCCAAGGATATCTCCCGGCTTGGTGCCGCCCTGCCCCTGGCCGATGCGCTCACGGTCGCCGCTGTCGTAGCGGATGCGCGGGAGCTCCAGGCCTCGGATGGGAATCTTGACGATCTTTCCCTTGTCGGCCGTGATTATGTCCTGCTGGGAGATGATGTCGCCCAGGTTCTGGCGGATGACCTCCTTCACTTTCTCGTTGTGACGCGCACGGTCACGCTCCGCCCGGCGGTGGAGGTCCCAGGTGTCGGTGCTAAGGCTAAAGTCCGGCATATCTCATTCCCCTCCCGTTCAGGAGTGGACGTCTAGTCCTACGGCAATGCAATCCAGGTGTTTGTATAAGATGGCACGCGCCATCGACGGCCACTGTGCTTCCGCTTCTTGCGTCCTGCCTCGGTAGACTCCCTCACCGTATGCTTCGAGCAGGCTCCATCCAAGATCCATCTGCGACACCCACTCTCCGGCGGGTGTGACGACGGAGAACGGGATCACGTTCTCCGGCATATCAATCACCGGGCAGACATTCCGGCGGAGGTGTTCCTCTTCCGATATCGATTCACCATCGTCGGCGCACAGATCATGCACTGCGTTTCCGCGGACCAACCCACTGTAGTTCCCGCCGATCGTCCAATAGTCCCAGCGGCTATCTATGTTGACTTCCGTAACGACCCATACACCGATCTCATCGACGCCTGCATCATCGTATCGGTATTCGGCCTTCAGTCGTGCCGCCAAACGGTGCAGATCGCCACCCGTTTTGTACTGCCACGTATAATGGTCAATGTCCCTGTGCGGCATATACTTCTTTATGGGTGCGGTATATGCGTTCTGGTCATACCTTGCAATGAGCCGCTTGACGGCTTTACGAACATCTGCCGTATCAGCGGGCAGGAGCACGGCTACAAACGAATGCAACGCGCTAGTCGCTTCCATTCTGAGACAGAGCTTGCTGAAGCGCCCTCCAGAGATGCAGCGGCTGGATGCAGCTCAATCCCGAAAACTGAGCGTCTCCGCTCTCGATCACGATCCACTCGCCGGTCTCCAGTTGGCCGATGTCGATGGTGACGTAGGGAGTTTCCAATCTCCTCGCCGCCTCCCTCGCCAGGTTCAGGACAATGCGCTCCTCTTCCGAGTTCAGCTCCTTGAGCGGGTCGTCCCCTTCCCAATAATAACCGTGCGCCAGAACCTCTCCATGATATAGGAACATGCGGTACTCGCGCCCAAAAGGGAAGCCCTGCGGCGACTTCTGGACGTACCGCAGCTTAGCCAGCTTCCGGACGATCACCCGCCCGCGTGTCCGTCCCTCTAATGAGATGTACGCAGCCGCGAGGCGCTCCAATTCATCTTCGGTCTCTGCAACACAGGCTTTCCATCCGCGTGACTTTCGACTCTGCACCGTTCCCTTCACGAAAGCCGGCAGACCTACCGTCTCAACGGCCGCTCGGCACTCGGACGGGTCTGTGATGACAACACTGTCCGGCGTCAGCTCCGCCAGGCGCAAATAAGCCCGGTCGAACTCCTGCACCCGCAGATGTTCTTCCGGCGTGTTCAACAGCCGGATGTTGCGTCGCAGCGCTGCCTGATAGATCCCCTCGTACCGCTCCGGTGTCGGAATGAATCCGATCCAGATTGCGGGCGTCAACCGATCTTGCTCCGGGACATAGGCGAGAGCGCCTTCCGCATCTCCGCAATCGGTAAAGTCGTCCGGCATGTAATAGACACGGAAGCCGAGCAACCGCGCAACTTCGGTGCCGGTATGGTTCTCCCTGGCGCTCGCGGACTGGGTACGGTTCGGCGAGTCTTCACTCAGTACTATCACACATCACACTCCGGCGTGCATAATATCATCATGAACGAGCAATACAGACTCCTCATCACCGGTGCGGCGGGCCGGATCGGGACGTATTACCGCAAGCATCTCGGCGAGCGTTATGCGCTGCGGCTCGTCGATAACCGCCCTGTTCAGGAGCCGGCGGGTCATGAGACCATGCTGCTCGACCTTGCCGACCTCGAAGCCGCTCGGCAAGCCTGCGCCGGGATGGAGACTATCCTCCATCTGGCGGCGGACCCGCGCACGGAGGCCGAGTTCTACCAGGACTTACTCGATCCCAATTTCAAGGCGACCTACAATATCTACCGGGCCGCAAAGGACGAAGGCTGCAGCCGAGTCATTTTCGCGTCCAGCATCAACGCGGTCGCCGGGTATCCGCCGGACCGCCAGATTCGCGAGAGCGACGCCCCATGCCCTCTCAACGTCTATGGCGCAAGTAAGGCGTTCGGTGAGTCGCTCGGCGCCTACTTCGCGGCGGTCGAAGGGCTCTCGGTGATCGCCGTGCGAATCGGGTGGGTCGGCACTATCGATCAGCCTCCCAGCGCGGACGACAAGGGCCGCGCCATCTTCGTCTCCTACGCGGACCTTGCACAACTCTTCGACCGGTGTATCGAGACGCCTAGCATCTCCTTCGCCGTGGTACACGGTGTTTCGAATAACCGCGTTCAGCGCCTCGATCTGACTGCTACGCGCGAACTGCTCGGGTATGCGCCCAAGGACGACGCGTTCGCCTGATGCGGCTTAAAATGCCCGCCTGGATTGTGTCCTGGTTGTCATCGTCCTGTCGCGGCATGGCTGGCCGCACCACTCCGTGCAGATAATCCTCCAGCTCGCGCACGGCGGCCATCTCCTCTTCCGTGCGGACGAAGGAGGTCGGCTGCTGGTTGATGACGCTTGTCGTGCGCTTTTTGGAGAGCTGCAACGTGCCGGCCGTCACCAGCGCAAATGAGATTAGCCAGGCGTAAAAGCCAGCGTGAAATGAGCCTAATGCTCCCACGCCATCCCAAAGGACCATTCCCAGATACACCCAGGTATAAACCGTCGCCCCGCCCATAATGAACGCAAGACGACGCAAGCGGCGAAGGTCGCCTCGGAAAAGACGATGCAGTAACGGGGTCGCCAGAAACAGTGTATTGGTTACCGCCAAGCCTGTGTAGTAATTGGCGAGGCCGCCGCGTACCAGCCCGTCAATGCCTGTCAGAATGGCCCACACATACTGGTACACACTCCACAGACACACCCACCCTGGCACCCAGCCAAAGACATTTATCGCTGGGAGCGCAAGTGAGAGGGCGAACGTCGCCCACCCCGCCCGGCAAAGCCACCGCCCCCGCTTGCGCGTTCTTGCCTCGTTCTCCACATCGTTTGCCATGCTTCCGCTTCCTTTCCTCGGGGTAAATGAACGCCGGCCCCGAGGAAAGGAAACCACTTTTAGCTGACGATGACAATGGGCCGAAAGACCCATTTTCGGGCCTGCCCGCGACCTACCGGTTCAATAGCGTGCCGACGTAACGCAGCAGCTCGTTGGCGCAGACGGGGCAGTAGCCCTGCTCACGGACCAGGCGGTCGACGACCTCGTTGATCTTCTTGAGCTGGTCGGCGTCCGGCGTCTTGGTGGAGGTCGTGATCTTCACCACATCCTTCAGGTCGGTGAAGAGCTTCTTCTCCACGGCCTCCTTCAGGCGCTCGTCGCTGCCCACCACGAAGGGCTGCCCGCGCCGCGCCAGCGAGGCCACGGAACGCATTACGCCCTCCCTGAATTCCCGCTTGGCGTTCTCCGTGACGCCGATCTGGTCCTCGATGCTGCGCATCAGCCGCTCGTCGGGCTCGATCTCGTCTTCCGTGAGCGAGTCCTTCACCTTGGTGCGGTTGCAGTAGGCATCCACATTGTCCAGATAGTTGTCGAGCAGGGTCTTGGCCGACTCCTCGTAGGAGTAGACGAAGGCGCGCTGGACCTCCTTCTTGGCGGTCTCGTCGAACTCTTTGCGCACCTCGTCGATGAATCCGAGCAGCCTCCGCTTCTCCTCTTCATGCGAGGTGTACTCAGACAGACCGTCACGCAGCGCCCGCAGCACGTCGATCGGGTTGACGCAGTTCTTGCCGCCCCGCACCAGCGCGGACGAGATGCGGTTGATGATGAACCGTGGCGAGACACCGTTCATCCCTTCGTCGGCGTACTCGTCGTGCAGCTCGCGGACGTGCTTCTGGTCCCAGTCGCCCACCTGCTTCTCGCCGTCATAGAGCTTGAGCTTCGTGATGAGCGAGAGGCCGGACTTCTTACTCGGCTTCAGCCGCGAGAGTACCGCGAACATCGACGCAACCCGCAGCGTGTTCGGCGCGATGTGCATACGGGTGAGGTCGATGCCCTCTTCCTGTACTTCGCTCTGAGAGACTTTCCAGCACAGTGGGATCCGAAGCTTGGAATTCACGTGACTTGAAGTCGCGGC
>JADMIO011113612.1_pt1 | contig 16862 bp, 11 predicted proteins | sample 8958161 | NCBI WGS metagenome assembly JADMIO01 (sample SAMN16585339, study PRJNA669376) | soil metagenome | isolation source: Crop rotation soil | place: USA: Cullars Rotation, Alabama | collected 2011
GATCAAAAGTCCACCCGGTTTTTTTCTTGCATTTTTACCGGCAGATGAGACAAGTCAGAGACCAATACCTCCCGCCTGATCGCGACGCATTCGTTGCGGCGGATCCGCCGACAGGACGAATCATCGTCATTGCTCCAACACGCGCCGCGTGCGAGACAATCGAGCTCGCGCTGCACCTGAATCTCGAGACGCTTCTCGAGAAACAGCATGGCGACGAAATCCGCAACCTTGCTGAACAAGGAAAAGGATTTGGAATCGTCGCGGGCACAGGCACGGGAAAAACGCTCTCCATTCGTCCGATAGCCGAGACGATCCTAAAAACAGAGCTGCGTGTTGGAGTCGTGAATCGCGAGCGTGAAGCGACTCCGGAAACTCCGACATGGAACGTGATCGTCGTGACGACCGGAATTGCGCGCCGATGGTTTCAGGACGGCGACATTCTGGCGACCGATACACTCGTCGTCGACGAGATCCATCAGACATCAGCCGAGCTGGAGCTTTGTCTCGCCCTCGGCAAGCGCGTGGGGTGTCGTTTCATATGGTTGTCCGCGACCGTCGATCCGACTTTTTATGCGAACTACCTGAACGCTGCAACTGTGCTGCAGAGTTACGCGTTCGATCCCGCGCGTGCTGCTGATGTGAAGATCATACGAAAGGACCCGCTCGAATTTCTCGACGACCGGTTTCTTCTTCGCATCATCAAGGAAAAGCGCGGCGTTGGAATGTTCCTCCCGACTCGTGCAGGAGTCGAAGCAGCCGCTGAATCAGTCTCGTCAGCATTTCCGCGAATCAACACTGCGTACTATCACGGCGGCGAGCCGATCAGAGTTATCAGGCCGTTTCTCGAGGGCGGAGAAAAGAAACCGTATTTCCTCGCGATGACTGCCGCGGGACAAAGTGCGCTCAACGTGAGAGGACTCGACACTGTCATCATCGATGACACCCGTTTCGGCAACATCATCGAGCGCGGAAAAAATGTGCTCACCAGAATGCACCTCGGTGCCAATGAAATTCTGCAGATGGCGGGACGCGTGCATGGACGCGTGAGCGGTGGAAGAGTTTTCATTCTGTCCGATCGCGACATTCAGTTCGACACACTTCGCCCAACCGCTCCAGAATTTCAGCTGGCAGGCGATTCCGAGAGAGTGGCGATGACTTGCGCAGATCTCGGAGTCGATGCTGCGGCACTCGATCTTCCGGTTCCGCTCGATCGCATTGCATACAAGCGAGCGATCTCGCTGCTCGAGTCGCGCGGCATCATCGAGAATGGACGGCTGTCGAATTATGGAAAGAGCGTCGAGGCGCTTCCTGTCGATCGTCCGTGGGCTGAGCTGCTCGTCAATGCGGACGATGAGATGATCGCCTATCTCGCAGTGATGAGCTCGATCGAATCGCTGCATCGAATGACGCGCGAGGAGCGCGATCTTGGGGGTGTGATGGTGCAGGGAAGCGACCATCTCACGTCGTACAATCTTTACGCCGAAGCTTTCGGACGGTGCGGGTACGTTGGCGAAGTGTACGGATTGCCAAGGCATCTCTTCACCGAAGACATCGAGAAATGGGCGGAGCGTCGCGGCGTGCTGGTGAAATCGATCGAGGATGCAGCACTCGGAACTGCGAGCGTGTTTCGTGGACTCGGAATGGAGCTGCCCACGAAGATGCCGATGGCCCGCGATCACATCTACAGGAAATTCACTGAGCTTCTCGCGCAGTACATGCCGCTCGATCTCGTGATCGATGAGCAGACGCGTGACGGAAATGAAGCGCGTGTCTCAAAGACGAGCGTATGCGGAAGCTGGGGAGCGATTGCAGGCGAGCTGCGCTATTTCGCCGACCGATCCGGAACGCCGCGCGCGGGAATCGAGGGAACGCAGGTACCGATGCATCTCATTCGCCGGTATGCGACTCGAGGCGTGTCAAATCTTTCGTTCGATTCAAAGCGAAAGGGTGGCGTTCTGATTCTGGAAACGACTCTCGAGTATTTCGGATTCGAGCTCGAGCGTGAAGTCGAGCTGATCGAGGAATTCACACCGGAGATTGCGGAGCAGGCACGACATGCTCTCGCGGATGCGCTTGCCCGCGGACAGATACGTCATCCATCGGCGAAAAGAAACCGGTCGAAGGTGGAAGAGATTCGGGAGACGTATCGTCGCTCGGGAGGAGTGACGCCGAGGTTTGGGCTCGCTGATCTCACGAAGTGGTACGAGGACAAACTGCGTGACGTGAATTCCGTAAATGAATTCAGGAATGTGCGGCTGCGTCTCGATCCCGATGACATCGTCCCGGCGGAAGTGCGCGAGCGCTACGCGAATCTGCCGACAACTGCGATCATCAGGGACCGCGAGATCGACGTCGAGTACGATGTCGAAGGCGAAGATGGAGATAAACGCGGTGTAGCGCGACTTCGTCTTCCGGAAAAGCTCGCGCGGAATCTCGTTGAAGAAGAGCTGCCGGTGCTCGATCGTCCCCTCCGATTTGTGGTCACACGCGGTCAACGCGGTGCGGTGCGAGCGGATTCGCTCGATGCGCTTCAGGAAGCACTGGATCTTCCGTGGTCGCCGGAAGAGGAGATCGAAGCTCCGTATCGCGACGACCGACCGCGGCATCGAGAGAAGCATCGTGCGCCGCGAAAACGCGGAAGCGACAGGCAGGACAGGAATTCGCGGCGAAACCCGGGGAGGCGTCGTAAATTTCGCGGGCGATGACGCCCAAACTCGACGAATTCTTTTCCGCGCATATCGATGTTGTGAACGCAGCGAAGTCGCTGCGAGCGCAGGCCGATGCAGCAGCGAATGCAATTGTCTCGGCACTTTCCAGCGGCCACAAGCTCATCTGCATGGGGAACGGCGGAAGTGCGAGCCAGGCCAGTCACATGGCGGGTGAGCTCACCGGGAGATTCAAGTTGAATCGCTCTCCGCTTCCTGCGATAAATCTTTCCTCCGACGGAAGCACTGTTACCTGCATCAGCAACGATTTTGGTTTTGAGTCGTTGTTCGAGCGTCAGATACAGGCTTTCACATCGAAGGGAGATGTTGTTCTCGGACTGACGACCAGCGGAAAGTCAGAGAACATCGTGCGCGCGATGCGTGAAGCAACGAAGCTCGGCGCAACGACAATTGCGTTGACCGGATCGCGGGGGCTCGTCGGGTGCGAAGCAGATCATCTGCTCGCGGTGCCGAGTGACGTGACAGCGCATACGCAGGAGGTGCACCTCATGCTGCTGCATTATTGGTGCATGTCGATCGACGACGCTTTCGCAGCCAGAGGGTGAATGAGCAGGTAATTCTGGCGGTTCTTGCATCGCTGCCGTGGATCGCGCTGCCGATGCTGCTGCTGAAACGGCTTTTTCATTCGACGTCGCTCGATCAGGAGTCTGCGGAAATTGCGCCCGATGCACCCTGGGTCAGCATCGTCATCCCCGCACGCAATGAGGAAGACAATATCGCTCGGTGCGTGCGTTCGATGCTGTCGAGCACGTACCCCAGCTTCGACATTCTTGTCGTCGACGACGGGTCCACAGATGCGACGCGTGAAATTGTCGATGGAATTTCCCGCGAAGATGAGCGCGTGAAATTGCTTGACGCCCCTCCTGTGCCGCCGGGCTGGTTTGGAGGTCAGTGGGCGATGTTCAACGGCGCTCGTGCGACGCGCGGAGTTATTATCTGCTTCGCTGATGCAGATACGTGGCACGAGCCCGAGTTTCTTGCGCGCGCCGTGAATGCGATGACGCGTCGCGCAGCAGATCTTTTTTCACCTGCCCTTCATCAGGTGCTGCGAAGTGCGTGGGAGTTGATCGTGCAGCCGCAGGTGCTCGTCCTTGCAGGGGCGCGGTACGGAGGCACTGAGCACATTACCGACTCGGCAAGGGAAGAAAACAAGTTCGCGTCCGGCCCGTGCATCTTCGTGCGGCGGGAAGCCTATGAAAGAGTCGGTGGACATGAGTTAGTGCGCGGATACATCGCGACTGACGTGATGCTTGCGCGCGGCTTTTTTCGCAACGGGCTCAAGGTCGTATTCGCAAGCGCCGGCAGTCAGGGCTCCGTTCGCATGTACCGTTCTCTTCGAGAGCTGGTCAACGGATGGTCCAAGAACATCGTGCTCGGCAGCCGGATCGCAGCGGGTAATCCTGACGCGAGAGACTTTGTTAAGAATTTGTTGCAGCTGCTGCTGCCGATATTTCAAATCGCGCCGACGATTGCGCTTGTGGCTGCTCTCATGAGTGGTGATGTTGCGCTGTCGACATGGGCAACGCTGTCGTCGCTCTTTCTTCTTGGGTTCTGGATTGTGTTCTACAGAATCCTTGGAGAAAAAGTCTGGCCTGCATTTGCTTTTCCCGCGGGAGCTGCGTTGCTGCTGTTCATTCTGATGCGGTCGCTTGCACGAGGTCGCCGTGTGACGTGGAAGGACCGCGAATACGTTTCGAGGTAAGTCTCGCAGCATGAGTTTTCTCAGTAAGATCTTCAAGCCACGAACGCGCACGGTGTTGATGTTCGGGCCCGCAACAACGACACTGCCGATTGGTGCGCGCAAGCTCATTGGCAATGAAGCGTTCAAGGCAGCATTCATGGAAGCGAGCGCGTTTGTCGAGCGTGAGCGTGGCTGGTCGCCATGGCGCGAGCTCGACAACGACGGATCACCGCAGGGAGTTCATTCTGCAGAACGCAATTTTGTGGAAGAGACAGTTTTTCAGCTTTGTCTTTTTCGTGCGTTCAGTGGAACGGGGCAGCGCTTCGATGCCGTTGCGGGAATAAGTCTTGGAGACTGCGCAGCCGGCTTTGCATCAGGCGCGCTGACATTCGAGCAGGCACTCCACGTGATGTGCGAGACAGTAGTTGCTGTGGGAAAAGCAACAGGCGGAGATCTCCTCGCAGTTCAGGCACCGCCGAATCGAGTGCGCGAAATAATCGGAGCGTCTGACGCAGTAATGATTTTCGATTGGTCGGTGCTGAGCGTGTGGGCCGTGCCGGACGAATGCGCGCGACTGATGCAGCGACGGCTGCGAGCTGCGAGAGTTGCTTACACGAAGCTCGGATTCGAGTGCCTCTCTCACACCGACCGAATCGACAGCGCTTTGCTGACGGAAAGACTCTCGGATCTTCCCGAGCTCGTACCGGCGACATCGTACTACTCGACTTTGGAGGGCGGGCTGGTCGCACGCGCGCCGATTCCACGCCGAAGATGGGCGAGGGCTATTTCTGAGCCTGTTCGACTCGACGAAATGTGGAAGCAGCTTCGGAGCGACGGTTTCACCGACATCGTTTATATCGGTTCGATGCCCGCGGACACCGATCTTTTCGGCCCGCTAGCAAAGGAGCTTCAGCCAACGTCTTTCCGTCGCGCTGAATCTTTCATCTCGATTGCGCCCGTGGCAAAGCTCCATCGGAATGGTCACGGAGAGCTGTCGTCGGATATCGAGACGACATTCAGGTCGACTGCGTTTGCGCGTGATCCGTACCCGTTCTTCCGTAAGTGGCTGAGCGAAGGAAGCGTACATCCCGCCAATGAAGAAAAGCTTTTCGACGTATTTGGATACGACGCAACTGCATCGATCTTCAAGCAGCCCGCAAAGTTTTCCGCGGAGCTGTTCAAGGGATTATCCAAATCGCTAGGTGGTGCAGATCCGCCGGAGCACACACGCGTCCGGAAAGTCTTGAATCCTTATTTCACACGCGAGCGCATGCTCCAGAACGCGGATCGCATTCGCGAGGTGACGCGTTTCTTTCTTTCATCCTGCATGTCGAAAGGCGAATTTGATTTCGTCTCCGATTTCGCTGCTGCGCTTCCGTTTGTACTGTCGTGCACGATCCTCGGACTCGACGAGCAGGACTCAGCGATACTTGGCGCTGCGCTGGACGAAGAGCTCGCGTGGGATGATGTCGCCAGAGCGCTCAAGCCCGAAGGAGTGATTCCGAGCATCGTCGCCAACAACGAGATGAGTCACGAAGATCTTCTCGGAATGGTTCCGTTCCTGATCGGAGCAGGAGTGATGACGATGCGAGATCTTCTTTGCTTCGCGCTTCATCACCTCATGTCTGAGCCCGAGATTGTGGCGAGAATGATCGCGGACAAGACACTCATCGCACCAGTGATCGAAGAGCTGATCCGCCTCGAGCCAGCAGCACAGGGAGATGCGAGAGTGGCACGCGAGGATACTGTTGTCGACGGTGTTCCGATTCCGAAAGGAAGCATCATCTGGATGTGGCTCGGCGCGGCGAACCGCGACCCTTCACGATTCGAAGATCCCGACAGCATCATCATCGGTCGAGAAGGCACGCGACACATCTCCTTTGGCGCTGGACCGCATTTCTGCCTTGGCAGTCATCTATCGAGAATCGAAGCGGAAATCGTGTTCGAGGAGATTGTCGATCTGATCCCGCGCCTGCGTGAAGTATCACCGCCCGATTTCGGCTGGGCGGACATGCGCGGAGGGAGGCCGGTGATTCCGGTATTCCGCAGCATGCGGAGCTGGCGGTTGAAGATCGAGTCGTGATGCGACCTGTACGTCCGACGCGATCTGTTGTCGTGACGCCCGATTTTGCCAACGATCCGTTCGCTTATTACGCGGAATGGCGAAAGGGCGGCAACGTCGTACAGCTGGAGAACGAAAATGTGTGGCTCGTTCTCGGGTATGACGCTGCGATGGCGGCATTGAAGGACTCTCAGGTTTTTTCGTCGAGTCCCGGGCGGGATGTATCGCCCGCACTTCATGGCGCAGACCGACCTGATCACTTTCGCATGCGGCGACTGCTGCAGCCGTCGTTCGCGGCTGATCGCCAGAATGATCGGCGATCGTTCGTCCGAGAGATTGCGCAGCGGAAATTTCAGCGGCTCATGCAGACGAGATCATTCGATCTCGCACGCGACTTTACCGATCCGGTTGCGTTGACGGTCGCGGCTGGCTGGCTCGGACTCGATGACACTCACGCCGCCGCGCTGCGCGAGCGTCCTGTTCTGGGAATCACTGTCGATGAAGTCGAGAGTGCGATGGTTTCCGGCGGATTGATGGATGAGCTGCGATCGACGGGACAATTCTCTCGAGAGACGCTCGCAGAGCTGGCTGGTTTTTTTCTTCTCGCGGGTGTCAAGACGGCGAGAATGTTCGTGCTCCTCGCATTGCTCGAGCTTGCGAACCACGACTTTTCTCTGGACGGCGCCGTTACTCCGCTGGTTGACGAGCTGCTCCGGCTTCAGCCGCCGGCACATACTCTCGTGAGAAAAACAACGCAGAGCACAACGCTCGATGGCGTGTTGATTCCGGCGCAGGCAATCGTGTGGATCTCAGTCGCTGCAGCAAACCGTGACGAAACGCGCTTTGCGGACCCGGACGCGATAGTTCTCGACCGCATCGGCTCTCGCCATTTGAGCTTTGCTGCCGGTCCGCATGTATGCCTCGGAAGTCACCTGGGCCAGGTGGAAGCAGAAGAAATGGTCGCGGTGCTGCTGCCTCATGCTCGCAAACTCGTAGGCAGCTCTCCGCGGCCCGTGATTTCTTTTTCGGGGCCCGATGGAGCTCCGTCGCTGAGAGAGATTGTCTCGTGGCCAGTGGCCGCATGAGACTTATCTTCTGCGCAAATGAGTGACAACGTCGCGCCGCTCGAGCTAGTCAACGACTCCAGTCCCGAGCTCAGCCATCCGGGGCGATTTTTCCGTCGCGCGCTATCTGACCTGCGAGTCTCGTGCGGGCTGTCGGTTCGACTGCTGAGTGTGTCACTTCGTGCGCGATATCGCCAAAGCATCTTCGGTTACCTGTGGCTGCTGGCAACGCCGGCTTCGATCGCAGCCGTGTGGATTTTTCTGCGGCGCGCGGGCGTGATCACAACTGGCTCTCTGCCGATACCCTACGCTGTCTACGTTACGACTGGTGTGTTTTTGTGGACGTTGTTCCTGAGGATGTTGAACGCACCTCTTCAGCAGCTTCAGTCCAACAGATTCGTGCTGTCAAAGATCGGCTTTCCGTGGGAGTCACTTCTGATCGCCGGCTGGGGTGAGGTGATCGTCGAAGCCGTGGTATTTCTGATTGTGCTCGCTGCCGTCTACGTCGTATTCGGCATGGGATTGATCAACCTCATCGTCGCAATTCCTCTCGTAGCAGTGCTGCTCTCGCTCGGCGCCGCAATCGGTCTCGTGACCGCTCCCCTCGGAATCCTCTACGATGATGTTCCCCGCGCGTTGAATGTGGCGACCTATCTCCTGTTCTTTCTGACGCCTGTCGTCTATCCTCCGCCCACATCGATGCCCGGACTGCTGACAGTTGTTGCAAATCCCATCTCGGTGCTGATCGTTACTTCTCGTGAGATCATGACGGCGCAGCCGGTGACATTTCCCGCGCTCGCAACTTCGGTTGCTGTGTGCTCATTGATCGTCCTCGTGCTCGGGTGGATTGTGTTTCGCCTGGCGGTGCCACATCTCGTCTCAAAGCTTTGACGTCGAGCACAATCCTTCTCGCCGAGAACATCTCCAAGAAATTCAGTCGCGGACTCAAACACGCGCTGAGGAATGGTGCAGCGGACATCGCTGCAGAGCTCACATGGTGGCGCAGTAAGCCGAGCGAGCTGCGGCCTGGGGAATTCTGGGCGTTGAGGAATGTCTCGTTTCAGGTTGAGCGTGGTGAATCGATTGCCGTCATCGGTGCAAACGGAGCGGGAAAGAGCACGCTGCTCAAGATCATCAGTGGTCTTCTCAAGCCCGACACCGGGAGCGTAGCGCTTCGGGGAAAACTGCGAGCGATGATCGAGCTCGGCGCCGCATTCAATCCGGTGCTCACTGGACGCGAAAATGTTTTCGCGCAGGCCGCCCTTTACGGCTACAGCCGTGCGGAGGTCGCGCGACATCTCGAAGGCATTGTCGATTTCGCGGAGCTCGGTGAGGCCATCGACTCGCCAATTCAGCATTACAGCGACGGAATGCGCGCACGACTTGGTTTTGCCGTTGCAGTCAATCTCGATCCTGATCTCCTGGTCGTCGACGAAGTTCTGGCAGTCGGAGATCTGTCATTCCAGAACAAATGCCTTCGCTACATGAGGAATTATCTCGAGCGCGGCGGATCGATGGTGTTTGTGGGGCATGCATCGCATCACGTGCAATCCACCTGCAGGGCGGGGCTGGTTCTGGATCACGGGAATCCGGTTTTCTCCGGGCCGGTCGAGGACGCGCTCGACTTTTATCTTCGAAACCAGGTCGCCTTCAGCAACCGTGCATCGGCGATGGGGGCCGGCTCCAATCCGCTCGGTGCGCGGAAAAACAGCGATGCGGTAAGAATCACCGGAGTCAGCATAGGTGCAGGTGACGACGAGGACACGATCAAGACATGGCGCAGGACGATCATCCGAATCGATTGCGATGTCACGGGCACGGTTCCGAAGGTCAGTCCGGGTTTTGTCTTTTTTGCTGCTGGAGGAACGAGCTCGCTTGGAGCTGGGTTAGTCTCGCCGATATCTCTCGAGCCGGGAACGCATCGTCTCGAGATTGCAATTCCCAACATTCCGTTGATGAATGGCAATTACGTCGTGCGCGTGTTCCTCTTCGATTGGGAAATCGATCACGCGATCGCTGCATCCGGTTGGGAAGAAGCGCCGTGTGAATTCAGGATCGAGACAGGCCCAAGCGCCGCAGCGAATCGCTCGATGATGTCGGGTTCGCATGTATTGATGGAAGCGGAATGGGCGAGTGCCGATCAATAACGCAGCTTCGGTCGACAGCGCGCTCTCGTATCTCGAGTCGGTGCAGCTTGCGTCGGGTCAGTTCCCCATGGAATTCACGGTGCGCGACCACGATGGGCGGGTGGCAGGACAATCGGGAACTCATCCGGAAAAATCGCCTTTCTGCACTGCATATATCGCAGGATCGCTCGCATGGTGTGACGACGAGCGCGCGCGGCGAATGGTGACGAAAGCGGCGGCGTTTCTCGAGCGCGAGAAAGTGCGATCTGGATTGTGGCGCTACTGGTCGAAGGACGCTCCGCTTCACTCGCAGATTCCTCCGGATGTGGACGACACAGCGTGCATATCCGAATTGTTGAGGCGGGTAACCGGCCGTTGTCCGGACAACGCACATCTTCTTGTCGCCAACCGATCGCGTGATGATTGTTCTACACGTGGATCATTCCCCGTGTATCTGCTCCATTCGATCCTGAGTGGTGGTGGATCGTGCTCACCGATATGACGTGGGGACGCGTGAGCACTTTCTGGAATGCAGGTGCAAAACGGGACGACATAGACAGTGTCGTCAACGCCAACGTTGTTCTCTATCTCGGCAATCGTGCCGAGACTGCGGATGCGATCAGATGGCTGAATGCGATCGCGCGTGATGGTAAAGAGCAATCGTCCGACAAATGGTATCGCAGCAGCGCGGCGTTCTACTACGCTGTCTCACGATGTCATGCGGCAGGGATGGAGGGCATGACCGGATTTGAGAAACCACTGCAGCGTTGTCTCGCATCCACCGAAATGCAGGAAGCAAACGATCTGCAGCTCGCGATGATGTTGTGCGCCCTGCAGAATTTTGGACGACATGCAGGCGAGCAGCGACGAATTGCAGAAGGGCTTATTTCTTCGCAATCAGGTGATGGAGGCTGGGCCTCCTTTCCGATCTATTTCGATGGTCGCGCCGATCCACTGATTTCGTGGGGCTCACGCGCAGTCACTACGGGTTTTTGCGTCGAGGCTCTCGCGCGGATGCCGGAGCTCAAGCGGTAGTGGGCGTCGCATCGCTAGCACCGGTGGTCGTCGACTCGGCATCGGCGCCGCAGACAAAGTCGGAGCTTTTCCCGCGAATCCCTGCGCTCGACGGACTTCGCGGCATGGCTGTCCTTTCCGTGCTCGCCACTCACACGATCATGCTGTTTTCGAGTGATCGGATCAATGCGGTGGACCGCACGTTCAATCTCGTCCTTCGTTTCGCAGGACTGTTTGGATTGGAGCTGTTCTTCGTTCTGTCGGGATTTCTGATAACGACGATTCTGGACAGAACGCGCGACGCCGAAAATTCACTCATCACGTTTTACGCGCGGCGTGCACTGCGCATCGTACCGCTCTACTACCTGTACCTGATCTTCATCCCGATTCTTTTTTCGAAGGGCGGACCTCTCGTCGTCGGGACTCCGGCAACACGCCTGTGGGATTTTACGTTTCTGACGAATGTCCTAATGACGCAGAAGACTCCAGAACAGATAGGAGTGCTGTTTGGACATCTCTGGTCGCTGTCGATCGAAGAGCAGTTTTACATCATCTGGCCGGTAATAGTCTTTGTCGTTCCGAGGCGGCGACTCCCGCGGGTCTGCGTGCTCCTTGTCGCGTTTAGCGTGCTGCTGCGTGTTGGCCTCGCGCTCATATATAAATCGCAGTATGGCTGGCTGCTGTTGCCAACGCGTCTGGACGCACTGATGGGCGGATCGCTGATCGCGATTTTTGCCGCAGACAATCCTCAACGTCTTCGCGATGGGGCAAGAGCGATTGTATGGCCAATGACCGCTTTCAGCATTGCGTACCTCGTGATGATGATCGTCGGGCTGTGGGATTCAAAAGCCGACCTGCGCAGTACTTTCGCGACCACTCATGCAACGAGCCGAGTGGAAATCGTGGCGTGGCCGTTTCTTGCCGCGCTTTTCTTCTCGTGCATCGTCGCACTGACGGTAACGTCGAAGTCCTCACCACGATGGGTACTGGCTCGATGGCTCCGGCTAACCGGCAGATACAGCTATGGGTTGTATCTGCTGCACGCGCCGCTCTCCATTTTACTTCTGGTTTTCGGATTACCGCGCAGGCATCCGATCGGTGGATTCGATTTTCCGTACCAGATCATATGCATCGTCCTCGTCGGGATCGTTGCGCGAACCGCAGGCATGATCACGTGGAACGGTTTCGAGAAACACGTTCTGAAACTTGCGCCGGCATATCGTTTTCGTGCGCGCGAGAGGACGTCGCCCGTTGTTTAAGGCTTACTCCTGGTGGAACTACAAGATTCCGCCAATGCTTGCGGTTGCGTTCTACGCGCTTTGCCTCGCGCCCGTAACACCGCCGGTGGGTGTAACGCTCAGGAATCTCGCGCTGTTTCTTGTTTCAGTCATCGGCATTGCGGGATTCGGTCACGTTTTTCTCGATGCGTTCGACGTCGAGGAAGACCGCATTAGCGGTAAGCCGAATTTGTGGGCAAACGCGAGTGCGACGACGCGGGTGATGCTCATTCTGGGATTGGCCGCCGCGTCGTGGCTTCCGTGGTTGATTCTGTCGAATACGCGTCTCGGGCTTCTGCTCATCGGGTTCGAGTTCGTTCTCTTTCTATTGTATGCGGTTCCCCCCGTTCGGCTGAAGACGAGAGGATTTGCGGGAATCGTTGCCGACGCGGGATATGCGCATGTTCTCCCCGCTCTATGGACTTGGATTCCGTTCGCACTGATTGCCGGCGTTCGCACGTCGAGGATCTTCATCATCGCGCTTGCGGTGTGGGCGCTGCTAGTCGGCATGCGTCACCTGATTTACCATCAGGCCCTGGAGGCCGCGGAAGATCGCGCTGCAGGCACAATGACATTCGCGGTCCGCTATGGAGCTCGGGAATCGTTGTCGCTCGTAGTCGAGCGACTGCTTCCGCTCGAGGTCATTTCGTTCGGGCTGCTCCTGGCAGTCATGGGAATCCATGTGATCGCGCTGCCAATCGTATTCATCGTTTATTGTGCTTTCGAGATTTATCGTTTTCGTGTATTGTGGATTCAGGCCATTCACCTGACTGAAAAGCTTCCGGCGTCGGATCGCGCGACGATCGAGGGAACGCTGGTTCTCAGTCAATTCTACGAACTGTGGTTTCCAGTAGTTCTGCTGGGCGCCCTCGCATGGAAGTCATTGGCCTATCTCATCATCTTCGCTTTGTATCTCCTGATCTTCAGAAACGGTCCGGTTGAATTCTTCCGCCGCGATCTTCCGCTTTTGCGACGCGCGCGCGGCGCACGAGCTCCGGCCTAGCGATGCGCTCGATCGTTGTGGGAATTCCCGCCGTTCCTTCGGGTAACGTGTTGAGTTATGCGACGGCGTTGACGCGCGCGCTGCGTGACGCCGGGGCGGATACATCGCTCCTTGTCACCGAGCCAGGCGACAAAATCACCGGCGACGACGGAGCTGCGTTTGACCGATTGCCACAAGGTGCATTCGACGACCTTTCGGATCAGTGGCTCGGGCTGCTGCGGTATCTCGAAGAGCGCGCTCCGTGCGTCTATCTGAGCAACCAGGACTGGACGAGCGCCTGCGTCACGCCGCGACTCTCCAGCAGGGTGATCGCCGTCGGCGTGCTGCATGACGACAGTGCGGCTGAAAACGAGCAGTGCTTCCGCCTTGCAGCTCACTGGAATGCGGTTGTCGCGCTCAACGATAAAATCAGGCAACGTGTGATGGTCGAGCATCAGATGCTTGCGTCCCGCCTCGCGTCTGTTGGAAGCGCAGAATCGATTGGATGGCAGGAGACGGCGCGACAATACATCGCGCTCTTCGAGCGTCTCGAGGGAGAGATTCATTCCGGCGCGTTTCGTCGCCGACGATCCGGCGCGGTAAGCCCGCCGGCAAGTGCTTTTGAGCGCTACGGTTTTTCGAGCATCAGCCGCGCGATGCGATTCACCAATGCAATCCCGATGTGGCCCGACCCGCCAAAGCCGGTCGCGCCCAGTGTGTCGCCATCGGTTGCGCCAGCAGTGGCGAAACTCAGCGAGCACACGATCGTGCTTTCAATTCCCACGGGACGGATCAGCGGTGTTGATGTGTTCGCGGTGAATCTGGCGCGCGGTCTCGCAGCGCGTGGATACAAAGCGGAGATAGTGAAGACTTCGCCGCCTGGTCCGATACCTGACGAGCTGAGCATTCCACACGACGTGCCGGTCGTACCGCTCGCGCTCAGGCCGCATCCGACGTGGAAGGAACGATGGGCTGCGCTCCGCACACACCTCGAGACGCGGTCGCCGTGTATCTATGTCCCGAATTACGACACTCGTCATTCGTGCATTGCGCCGACACTGAAGGAGTCCGTGCGCGTGGCGGGAATCGCTCACAGCGACGACCCGCATCACTATGATCACATCGCGAGACTCGAGTCATCATGGGACGGCGTAGTTGGAGTCAGCTCGCACATTTCGACTTTTATTCGGCGACTGGCTCCTTCACTCGAATCGAGACTCGTCACGATTCCCTATGGCGTCAACGTTCCCGCAGAATTTCCGCAAAGCGAAATTCGTCGAGATCCGACACTTCGCGTGGTGTATGCCGGACGAATGAGTCGCTATCAAAAGCGCGTGATGGATCTCGTCACGGTTGGTCACATTCTGCGCGAGCGTGGAGTGAACGCCGAGATCACGCTTGCTGGTGATGGGGCCGACACACCGATTTTGATGCAGGCAATTCCTGATCTTGTGTTGAGCCGGCACATCCGGCTCGTGGGCGGGGTGAGCAACGATACAGTCCTCAAGCTCTTTTCGGAGAGTGACATTTTTGTTCTTCCCTCGAGCTTTGAAGGATTGCCGGTCAGCCTGCTGGAGGCGATGGCACATGGCTGTGTTCCAGTCGTTACTGGAATCCCCAGCGGAATTCCCGAAGTTGTCGTCCACGGTGTAAATGGATTCATCGTTCCCGTTGCCGAGCCGGCGGAGATGGCAGCTCGACTGGAGATGCTTTCACGCGACTCCGCAATGCTCGCTGGAATGAAGCGCGCGGCATACGAAACAGTTCGTGATCGCGGCTACAGCATCGACTCAATGACGTCGAGATACATCGAGTTCTTCGAGCACGTTGTGCTTGCGCCTCGCAACAAAAGAAAGGGGCGCATGAAGAGGGCTCCCGAACTTTCGCGCCTCGATCAGCACATGCCGCGCCTGCCGCTGCCGATTCGGCGGGCAGCATGGTCACTCACTGCGCGGTTGGGAGGATCGAGGTGACCGCGGCAGTTGCTGAAACAAAGCGCGGTGGTTCCATCGAACGCTATCCTGCGCTCGACGAGGTTCGCGGACTCGCGGTTGTCACAGCAACCACGTATCACTGTTTTCTGTCCACACCCTCCATCGGCGCGCGAAGGGTCGATCACTGGATCGACACGCTGCTTCCGATCGCTACGATGTCCCTCGACGTGTTCTTTGTGATTTCGGGATTCCTGATCACGCTCATTCTTTGTCGCACACGTGAGGCGGATCACACCATTCGCACTTTTTACTACAGGCGCGCGCTGAGAATCATTCCGCTGTATTACGGATTTCTCGCATTTGCGTGGCTGTTCCTGCGGGGACTGGGACCGAGAGCGATAGGAGAACCGGGCGCGATGAAGTGGGAGTGGCTCTTTCTCACCAACGTCAGCTTTGCTCTCGAGGGCGGAAAGCACGTGGGATCGCTCTTTCCGCATTTCTGGAGTCTTGCCGTTGAAGAACACTTCTATCTGATATGGCCATGGGTGATTGTGTTCGCATCACCGAAGCTGTTCATCAGAATCACTCTTTTCCTTGTCGTTGGCAGCTTTGTCGGACGTGTGATTCTGGCCGCTAATGGATTTGCCTATGCTTCATGGCTTCTCACTCCAACGAGACTCGATGGACTCGCTCTCGGCTCCTTCGTTGCATTGATGCACCTGCACAAGAGCGATGTACTTCGAAAATGGAGCAGGCCCTTAATTGCAGTCGTCGTGCTGAGCATTCTCTGGGTGATAGGAGGACAGATCTTCGGCGTTGCGACTGCAAAGGCCAGATCGCTCACTTACGGAACAGTAACGTCGCCACTCCTGGGCTCGTTGATCGCAGCGTCACTCGTGGGATATCTGGCGAGCAGGAACTCATCCAGGAAAGCATCAGGTATCGTCGGGAATTTTCTGAACAGCTCAGCACGCTACAGCTATGGCATTTACGCCGTGCACATTCCGATAATCGTCATCCTTTTTGCGAAGACGAACATCAAGCCGAGCATGCCAGTCGACGGATACGAGTTTCCGTATCGCCTGCTATTCTCGCTCACGGTGTTCACGCTGTCGTTCATTATCGGCATGTGCTCGTGGCATTTCTACGAGAAGCAAGTGCTCAAGCTCGCGCCTCGATACCGCTACTCATCGCGCAAGGCCTCGGAGTCTCGCGCGGGTGAGCTTTCCGCCCTAACAGTTCACTGAGCAGCACTCGCGTGTCATTAATCTCGAGATCGATCAGAAAGCTGAGTCGCTTCGCAAAGCCGGATCGTTTGCCTGGAAGCGTCATGCGCATTCCCGGAATGACGAGCTATTACGAGCGGGAATGTCTCTATCGCGCCGCGCTGGCGATTGAGCCGTTTGGCGACATAGTAGATCTGGGCAGCTGGCTCGGGTCGCTTACTGCTGCGCTGGCGTCGGGGCTTGCGGCGAACGCGCGTGTCACACCAGCGACCGTGCGCATCCACGCGTACGACACATTCATCTGGTGCGATTGGATGAATCCAATAGGGCAGCGACTCGGCATCAGCGGCGTTGCCGATGGCGAGAGTTTTCTCCCGGTGTTCAATCGCGAAACCGCAAAGTGGAAACAGTGGATCGAAGTACACGCGGGCGATGTGTCGTCGTTTCCATGGAAGGGGAATGCGATTTCGATCCTCGTGATTGACGCGATGAAAGATGAAGCGACGGCGAAATTCATCGTGACGAATTTCTTCCCATCGCTGGTCGCAGGAAAATCGCTGATCTTTCAGCAGGATTTCGCGCACTTCTATACATCGTGGATTCATCTCATATGGTGGCGAATTCGCGACTATCTCGAGCTGATTGAAGACCTGCCCGAGAGCGGTGGAAGCATCTATCGATACTCTGCAGCAATCCCGGCAGACCGATATTCCGCAATACTCGATTTCGACAGCGCGACCGATGAGGAATGGGACGCGGCATTCGCGAAT
>JADMIO010607248.1_pt1 | contig 16861 bp, 11 predicted proteins | sample 8958161 | NCBI WGS metagenome assembly JADMIO01 (sample SAMN16585339, study PRJNA669376) | soil metagenome | isolation source: Crop rotation soil | place: USA: Cullars Rotation, Alabama | collected 2011
GCCGCCCGGGGGCGCGGCAACGACCGTGTCCCCGTCCCACTCGCGCGGCCGCCGATCTGTCCCCGTCCCGGCCGCGCGCGGCCGCCCGCCGCCGCAACCCCGCGGGACTGCTCGGCCGCGGCGCTGGCAAGGCCCTTGCTGAAAGGGTCTGCAGGACTCGCGAAAACTACCAACGGAGATTCGCCAATGACTCGCATCACCCGCTCGCTCCTCTCGGCCACCCTGCTCGCGTTCGCCGCCCTCCCGGCGTGCACCGACGCGGGCACCGACTCGACCACGCAGGCCTCGACCTCCGGCCGCGCGCAGATCGCCGTCGTGGTGACCGGTGACGCGTCGAGCTCGCTCGACCTCGTCTTCACCGACAGCGTGACCGGCGCGGTCGCGACCAGCCAGCACCTCGACATCGCCGCCGACGGCAGCGTCTCGGCCACCGTCGAGCTCCCCGAAGGCGACTACGGCCTCGAGCTCACCGCGATCGCCGCCGACGGCATCACGGTGACCGCGAGCGGATCGACCGACGTCGCGATCGCCGCCGAGGCGACGATCAACCTGAGCGCCACGCTCGACGCCGAGGGCGGCGGCGGCCTCGAGACGGACATCAACCTCCCGCCGACGATCGCGGGCATCGACGTCCACGTCATCCACGATCTGTCGGCCGGCGTGCAGGCGCTCGGCGACGCGACCCTCACCGCGTCGGTCACCGACGGCGACGGCGACGCGCTGACCTTCTTCTGGTCGGGCCTCACCATCGACGGCTCGATCGAGGGCTCGGGCTCGCTCGCGATCGACAACGACGCCGTCGTGCGCGCGCAGCTCGCCGGCCAGCTCGACCTGAACGCGGGCGCCCACTTCGTCGTCGTCGCCCAGGACGACGCGGGCGGCGCCGCGGTCGCCGAGGTCACGCTCGGCAGCAACGGCACCTGCCTCCTGTGCGGCGCCGCGGACGTGCGGATCGTCGCCGGCGCCGGCATCGGCATCGAGGACGTCGGCGAGCGGCTCGAGGCCTGCCTCCAGGCCCACGTCGCGTGCGCGGCCTCGTGCGACGCGCTCGTGGTCGCCGAGGGCGGTGACGCGTCCGCCAGCGCGCAGTGCAACGCCTCGTGCGGCGCCGAGCTCGCCGACTGCGCCTATCAGTGACTCGCTAGCCTACGCGACGGATCGGCTGGCTCGGCGGGCGGAGCGGCACCAGCTGCCCGCCCGCCGGGAACTCGAAGGTCAACGTGGTGCCGGCGCGGGGTCCGGTCTCGATCGTCATCGTGCCATCCAGCGCGCTGACGACCGCGCGCAGCGCGGCGAGACCGACCCCGCGTCCGGATGTCGCGGTGGCCTGTTCGCGCGTGGTGACGCCGTCCTGGAACAGCGCGGCCTCGAGCTCCTCGCGCGTCGCGCACGGCAGCCCGCTCCGCGCCGCGCGGTCGCGGACGAGGTCCCAATCGACGCCGCGGCCGTCGTCGGCGACGGTGACGCGCAGCCCGCTCGGCGCGAGGGTCGCCGCCATGGTGAGGATGCCCGCCCAGGGCTTGCCAACGGCGATGCGCTCGGCCTCGCTCTCGATGCCGTGATCGACGGCGTTCGACACCGCGTGCACCAGCTCGCGCCAGAACGGCGCCCAGCGCTCGCCGTCGAGCCGGATGCCGCCGTCGCGGATGACGACGTCGATCTCGCCCTTGCCGAGCCGGCGGCCGAGCTGCTGCGCGTGCAGCCCGAGGCGCTCGAAGCGGCGCGCGACCGGCTCGTGCGCCCACGACGCCAGCACCGCGGCGACCTCGCGGCCCGGGACGCCCTGGCGCAGGCGCTCGACGGCGGCGTGCAGCTCGCTCGTCGCGATCTCCACCACCGGGCGCGAGCGGTCGCCGAGCAGCCGCGTGAGGCGCACCATCACGTCGTCCCACCCGGCGCGCAGGCGCTCGCGCTGATCGAGGTTGAGCGGCCGCCGCGTCCGCACCTCGGCGACCTCGCTCTCGATCGCGTGGCAGACGTCGGCGAAGCCCTCGAGCCCCTCGAGCCGGCAGTTGCCCTTGAGCGTGTGGAGCGTGCGCTGCTCGGTGATCGGATCGGCGGGCCGCGCGAGGCTCGCGACGAGCGCGCTCGTGTCGTCGAGGAACTCCTCGAAGCCGGTGCGGTCGTGCGTGATGCGCTGGAACACCGCGACGAGCTCGCGCTCGGCGCGCTCGGCCCGCTCGTGGATCGCGCGCGCGGTGACGTCGCTGATGATGAGGAGCACGCGGCTGACCCGCGCGCCGTCGAGGATCGGCGAGTAGCTCACCTCGAAGAGCTGGTCGGCGATCGAGAAGCGCGCCGGCAGCTGCGCCATCACGACGTCGATCGGCATGGTCTCGTCGCGCAGGCTCTCGAGCCCGAGGTCGAACCAGATCGCGAACTCGCTCGAGTACGCGGCGATCAGGTCGCCGAACCGCGCGCCCGGCGGCGGCGCGCCGAGCCAGCGGTCGATCACCGCCGAGCGCTGGCCGTCGATCGCGCCGTGGAGGTCGACGGTGACGAAGCCCTGCGCGACGTTGTCGAGCAGGAGCCGCATGCCGCTCGTCTGCTGATCGAGGGCGCGGGTGCGATCCTCGACCATCTTCTCGAGGTTGCCGGCGTAGGCCTCGAGCCGGCGATCGCGCGACGCGACGGCGCTCGTCAGCACGACCACGACCAGGCCGCCGACGAGGATGCGCACGATGCCGGCCAGCACGGTGATCGACGACATGCTGCGCAAGGTCGCGAGCGCGTCCGTGTAGCGCGCGGTCGACACGACGACGCCGACCTTGCCGACCACGTAGCCCTTGCTGTAGGTCGTGGTCCAGCTCGCGAAGTAGTCGGGGCCGACGATCAGCGTCTCGGGCGGGCCGGCGAACACCGCGGCCGGATCGCCGAACGCGCCGTGCTGATGGACGACCGCGCCGGTCGTGTCGACGGCGATGACCGCGCGGACGTCGGGCGAGTCCGCGTACGGGCCGAGGCTCGCCTCGATGCCCGCCGCGTCCTGCAGCGCGAGCCCGAGGTCGATGCGGTCGGCCAGCTCCTGCGCGCCGCGCACCGCGCGCCACTCGAGGTCGGCGCGGACCTGCGGGCCGAAGCGCGCCGACAGCCGATCGACGCGCGCGAGGCTCGCGAGCGTGAAGATCGCGCCCAGCGTGACGAGCACGGCGATGAAGATCACGCGCAGCGTGCGGATCGTCATCCTCGGGCGCGGGAACGTCACCCGGAGTGATTCGGCCAGGGCCGTGATCCGTCGAGATCGTCACGATCCGATGGCGCGATGACGACGGCCGTCGTCGCGGCGCGCTCGTCGCCGCCGAGCTTCCGCGTACTTGCGCCTGGCCCGACCGTTGCTCTGTCGCCCGCGGATGCGCCTCACCCTCACGGTCACCACCTCGCTGCTCCTCGCGGCCGGCCACGCCCACGCCGCGACCTGGTACGTCGACGACGCCGCGCGGCCGGGCGGCACCGGCGCCTCGTGGTCGCGTGCGCTCACGACGATCGGGGAGGCGATCGATCGCAGCGCCGACGGCGACACCATCCTGATCGGCGCCGGCACCTACGAGGAGAAGCTCTTCCTCGATCACGTCGGCCGCCGGTCGCTGTACGGCGCCGGCGCCGGCTACACGATCCTGAGCGGCGGGCCGCGATCGCTCGACGTCGCCATCGACGTCCGCACCGGCTCCGGGATCGACGTCCACGACCTGTCGTTCGACGGCTACTCGATCGCGATCGACGACGGGACGGGCGCGCCGATGCAGGTCATCGGCTGTGCGTTCCACGGCGGCGACGGGCTCCGGCTCGTCTCCGGCAACCACCGCATCGAGGGCAACCTGTTCGAGGACATGGACACCGCCATCCGCATCACGCCGTCCCACAGCAACGACAGCGTGGCCGTGGTGGACAACGACTTCCTCGGCGTCCGCGAAGGGGTCGACACCCACGACACGCCCGCGGACGAGCCGGGCGAGCTCACCCGGGTCAACATCCTCGACAACCGGTTCGCCCACGCGACCGTGACGGCCATCTGGCTCGCCGATCCCAACGGCCGCGCCACCGTCTACCGCAACCTCGTCACCGAGGGCTGGACGGGCCTCAGCATCTACGGCGGGGCCGGCATCGCGGTCTACGACAACATCTTCGACCGCAACCTCGGCGACGCCGTCCAGACCACGATGGGCACCGGCTCGATCGTCTACAACACGATGCGCGACAACGGCGGCGCGGGGGTGCGCTGTTACACGGTCGTGTGGAACGACACCTCGCTCGTGAGCAACAACGCGATGGTGAACAACCACTACGGCCTGTGGTGGGACGGTGGCTGCCACGCGCGCGCAGAGACCAACGCCGCGTGGGGCAACCCGTGGGGCAACATCGTCGGCCTCATGGCCCCGTACGACCTCGGGGGCAACCTCACGGTCGCGTTCACGCTCGACACGAAGTACCGGCCGAAGGCGGGCTCGCCGCTGATCGGCGCCGCGACGCCCGGCGGTGCCCACCTGCAGCTCGACTACTGGCGCGTGAGTCGGGGCACGAGCCCCGACATCGGCGCGTGCGAGTACGTGCCGCAGTGATCACCAGGGGACGCGGTAGTCCTCGAGGATGAGGTACATCGGCACGAGGCCGTGGCCGCCGAACTGCTTCACGCTGCGCAGCGAGTCGGCGATGGCGGCGATGCGGTCCTTGTGCTTCTCGATGTAGCCCGGCTCGCTCGCGAGCTTGTGCACGCCGAGCTGGCGGATGCCGGCGCTCTCGCGCTCGAGCGAGCTGAGGAAGCGGCGCTCCCAGCCGTTCGCCGGCACCTGCGCGGCGAGCATCTCGTCGAACGTCTCGACGTGGAGCTCGCGGCCGACGCGGTGGAACATGCGCGCCGCCTGCGCGAGCGGCAGCTTGTTGTCGCGCGCCGCCGCCAGCACCGCGAAGCCGTCGCCGAGGAGTGACACCCGCGTGAGCCGCTCGGCCAGCGCCGGCGCGAAGCCGCGCGCGATGAGCTCCTGCTCGCGCGCGGTCACCGCGGCCCGGGCCGGACCGTCGAGCGCGGCGAGCAGCGCCTCGCCCGCCGCCTCGAACTCGGCGCGCACGCGGGCGACGTCGTCGGGCGACACCTGCCAGGTGCAGTCGTTCCAGATCCACCAGCGCAGCAGGCTGCGGTTGACCTCCTCGAGCGCGAGCAGCGCCGCGTACTGATCGGCGGCCGGCATCGTGTAGTCGCACGCGTGGATCGCCGCGCGCAGCGAGCGCCCGCCGATCAGCTCGTCGCACACGAAGTAGCGCACGACGAGCTCGTCGACCGGCAGCGTCGTCTCGCGGCACAGCGAGACGAGCAGCGTCGAGCCGGCCTGGTTGACGATCGCGTTGGTGGCGACGGTCGCGATGATCTCGCGCCGCAGGTGGTGCTGCTTGATCTGCGCCTCGTGCGTCTTCGCCAGCCGCGCCGGGAAGTACGAGACCAGCATCGGCTGGAACAGCGGCAGGTCGGGGATGCGCGACGCGAGCACCTTGTCGTAGAGGTCGAGCTTCGTGTGCGCGGAGAGGACGGCGAGCAGGTTGCGCGGCAGCCCCTTGCCGGTCGCGAGCCACGAGCGCAGCTCCTCGTCGGGCGGCACGTGCTCGGCGGCGCGGTTCAGGTGCCGCTTGTCGAGGTACGCGACGAGATCGAGGAACGGCGCGCCGTGCTTCTGGGTGCGGATCGACTCCATCGAGAGGAGCGCGGACTGCAGGTAGTTGTCCTGGATCACGGCGAGGCCGACGTCGGGCTCGAGCTCGCGCAGGAGCTTGTCGCGCGCCTCGCGCGTCGTCGCGCCGCTCGCCATCAGCGGGGCGAACAGGATCTTGAGGTTGACCTCGTGATCGCTGCAGTCGACGCCGGCCGAGTTGTCGATCGCGTCGGTGTTGCAGCGCCCGCCGTGCTGGCCGTACTCGGTGCGGCCCCGCTGCGTGATGGCGAGGTTCGCGCCCTCGCCGATCACCTTCGCCCGCAGCTCGCTCGCGTTGATGCGGACGCTGTCGTTGACCTTGTCGCCGACCTCGCCGTGGCTCTCGGCGGTGGCCTTCACGTAGGTGCCGATGCCGCCGAACCACATCAGGTCGACCTCGAGCGCGAGGATCGCGCGCACGATGTCGGGGCCGGTGACGACCTTGCTCTTCAGGCCGAGCAGCGCCTGCGCCTCGGGCGAGAGCGCGATCTCCTTCGCCGCGCGCTCGTACACGCCGCCGCCCTTGCTGATCGCCGCCGCCTGGTAGTCGCTCCACTGCGTGCCCGGCGTCGTGAACATCCGCTTGCGCTCGAGGTACGACTTCGCCGGGTCGGGATCGGGATCGAGGAAGACGTGCTTGTGGTTGAACGCGGCGACGAGCTTCAGCTTGTCGTTCAGCAGCATGCCGTTGCCGAAGACGTCGCCGCTCATGTCGCCGACGCCGGCGACGCGGATCGACGTCTTGCGGATGTCGGTGCCCATCTCGCGGAAGTGGCGCTCGACGTTCGTCCAGCCGCCGCGCGACGTGATGCCCATCGCCTTGTGGTCGTAGCCGGCCGAGCCGCCCGACGCGAACGCGTCGTCGAGCCAGAAGCCGTAGCGCAGCGAGATGGCGTTGGCCGTGTCGCTCAGGTGGGCGGTGCCCTTGTCGGCGGCGACGACGAGGTAGGGGTCGTCCTCGTCGTAGCGCAGCACGCCGGGCGGGGGCACGATGCCGGTCGCCGTGTAGTTGTCGGTCACGTCGAGGAGGCCGGCGATGTAGATCTCGTACTGCGCGCGCGCCTCCTCGCGCGTCGAGCCCGGCTTGCGGGTGACGAAGCCGCCCTTGCTGCCGGTCGGCACGATCACGACGTTCTTCAGCGTCTGCGTGCGCTGCAGGCCGAGCACCTCGGTGCGGAAGTCGTCGGCGCGGTCGGAGTGGCGCAGGCCGCCGCGCGCGACCTTGCCGCCGCGCAGGTGGATGCCCTCGACGCCGGGCGCGTGGACGTAGATCTCGTACAGCGGGCACGGCCGCGGCATGTGCTCGATGAGGCCGCTCTCGATCTTGATCGAGATCGTGTCGCCGCGGCCCGCGCGGTAGTAGTTGGTGCGGCGCGTCGCCTCGAAGAGGTCGATGAAGTAGCGGAGGATGAGGTCCTCCTGGATGACCGTCACCTTCTCGAGGAGCTCGTCGTAGCGGCGCGCGATCGGCGGCAGGAGCTGCTCGGCGCGGACGGTGACCGACTCCTCGCGGTCGGTGCGGAACTTCGTCTCGAAGTACTGCACGAGCAGGGCCGCGCAGTGCGGGTGCTTGAGCAGCGCGTCGTTGACGGTGTGGGTGCCGAAGCCCTGGAACACCTGCACGAAGTAGTTGCGGTACGTGATGAGCAGATCGATCTGGCGCCAGTCGAGGCCGGCGAGGTAGCCGAGCCCGAGGATGCGATCGTCGAGGAGCTGGCCGTCGAGGACGCGCTGGATGATCGCGCCGAGCCGCTCGAGCGTCTCCTCGTCCTCGATGCGGCGGCCGTCGGCGCCGGTGACCTCGAAGGTCGTGATGTAGACCTCGGGGCCGACGCCCTCGAGCTTGTCGGCGAGCCGCGAGGTCGTGCGCAGCGCCATGCGGTGCAGCGACGGGACGACGTCGTTGAGGACGAGCTCCTTGCGCGAGACGATGCGCAGCGAGGTGTAGCGGCTCGCGCCCTCGCCCATCATGACGAGCGCGACGCGCAGGCCCTGCGCCGACTCGAGCTTCTCGATGAGGCCGATGTCGAGGAGGCCGATGCCGGGCGGCAGCGCGTCCTGGTACGACGACGGGAAGCGCGAGCCGTAGCTGTTCCAGATCTCCTGCGCGGTGGCGGTCGTCGTGAGGTACATCGCCGAGCGCGACTTCGAGCGATCGCCGTCGGTGGCGCGGTACCGCTTGAAGATCGCGTCGCGGAGCTGATCGCTCCAGCTCTCGAGCAGGTGATCGAGGCGGTCGCCGAGCGCCTCGAGCTCGGCCTCACCGACGCCGGGGCGGTACTTGCCGACGGTGAAGTGGAGGCGGATCGGCGACTCGTCGTCGGTCTCCTGGCGGTACTCGCGGAGCTGCGGCACGGCGAGGAACTTGCGGATGTCCTGCGACAGCTCCTCGCGCAGCGCCTCGGAGAACTGCATGCGCGGCACGATGCAGACGACGGTGATGCGGCGGCCGTTGGGGCGGCGCCACACGAACACGCGCGCCTGATCCTTCGACTCGGCGAGGCGGAACTGGTTGACGATGTCGCGGATCTCGTCGATCGACCAGTAGAAGAGGTCCTCGAGCGGGATCGAGTCGAGGATGGCGACGCTCTTCGTGTACGCGTACGTACCCGGCGCCTCCTCGAGCTTCGCCATCACGTCCTTGATCTTCTTGCCGACGACCGGGATGCGGCGGTTCGCCTGCTTGAGCGCCTTCGTCGACATGAGGCCGACGAAGACGTGCTCGCCGACGACCTTGCCGTCGGGGCCGAGCTCGGCGACGCCGAAGTAGCGGACCTGCGCGACCGAGCGCACGACCGTGATGTAGTCGGTGCGGTAGAAGGAGTAGAGGTCGTCGCGGCCGCGGCGGGTGGCGACGATCTCGCCGATGACCTCGTCGAGGATGCGGTGCTCGGGCGCGGCGAACAGGCCGAGGCCGCGCTGCGGCTGCGGCGCGCCGGCGCCGGCGGGGAAGAACGCGTAGCCGATGTGGATGAAGTTGTCGTCCTTGAGCCAGTCGATCAGCTCGACGGCCTCGGCGGCCTCGCGCTCGCGCGGCGTCTCCGGCTCGCCGGCGCGGACGCGCCGCATGAGATCGGCCGGGATGGTCTGCGACTCGCGCGGGCTCGGCCGCGACGGATCGAGGCCGGCCTGGTTGCTGAGGAACGTGCGGGCCTCGTCGAGGCGCGCGACCATGTCGCGGCGGTCGCGGTTGACGAGCAGCGTGAGCTCGAGGCGGTGCTCGAGGTCCTGGCGGAGCGCCTCGCGCTTGTCGGGCGCGATCGTCGAGACCTGGAGGTAGACCTGCGAGTACTTGGTGCCGCGCGTCGAGTCGATGCCGGTGATGCGGCCGTGATCGTGGATGACGCCGTGGATCGGGTGCAGCACGAACTGGAGCTGGATGCCGTGCTGGCGCAGGAACGCCTTGATCGTGCGGATGACGAACGCGCAGTCGGGCAGGCGCGTCTCGATCACCGTCGACGGCGGCTCGTCGGCCGACAGCGTCGTCTCGGGATCGTGGATCGTGACCTTGACGGTGCGGCCGAAGTCCTCCTCGAGGAACGCAAAGCGCTCCATGATGAAGGCGAGGACGACGCGGGCGTCGGCCTCGTCGAGGACCTCGGACGGGATGGCCCGGACGTAGGCTCGGATGTAGGCCTCGAGGCGATCGCGGTGCGTCTCCTTGACGGCCTGGTGGGCGAGGGCGAGGACTTGACGGACGACCTCTGCTTGCATGCGGCGCGGACGTTAGCACCCGGCCCGAGAGCCGACGAATCCGGGGGGGCTACACGTTGTGACGCGGCGCGGCGCTCAGCCGGCCTTCGGCTTGCCACCGGCCTCGCGCGGCCGCTCGGGGCCGCCGGCGCCGGGCGTGGCGAGCTTGCGGCGCGCGCGCAGGACCTCGCGCGCCCCGGGGGGGAGCTCGCGCGGCGCGACCGCGTCGTGATCGGGCGGCGCGTCGCCGTGGAGCGCGCGGTCGAGGCCGTCGCCGGCGGCGGTCGGGGCCAGCCACTCGTCGTGGCCGGGGACGCGCAGCGTCTCGCCGTCCGGGACCTCGAGGATCCACGGCGCGCACTCGACCTCGACGATCGTGACGCTCGAGAACGTCTTCACGCGGTCCCACTGCCGCTCCCACACGACGGCGTCGTGGCTCGACACGATCGAGCCGTCGAGCGCGAGCAGCCGCTCGAGCTCGCGGATCACGGCCTCGGCGCGCGCCTGGATGGCCGCGAGCGCGGACAGCAGCTGGGAGAGGTCGACCACGCCGGCGAGGTCGCCGAAGATCGCGGGCAGCGGCAGGTGCGCGAACTGGACCGCGAGATCGACGGCGCCGCCGGCGGCGCCGCTCGTCGGATCGACGTAGTCGGCGAGGGCGTGGTTGGCGCAGCGCAGCGCGAGGAGCTGCGCCTCGCGGATCGCGGTGCGGATGCGGCCCTGGTCGACGCGCAGCCGGTAGACGATGCGCCCGGTCCACGTCGTGATGCGCCAGCCGTAGACGCAGTACTCGTCGATGCGGTAGCAGCGCCCGCCCTTGTGCGTGTAGCGCTTCTCGACCACGACGTCGGACTGCGCGTTGTCGAGGCGCGTGGTCTCGGTGCCGGGGCCTCGCTCCTCGACGATGGTGAACCAGTCGAACCAGTCCGGCATCGAGAAGCGCTGGCGGGCGATCGGGCCCTGCGCGGGTAGATCGAAGTACGCGACCATGACTCCCTCCTCGTTCGTCCGCGGGAGAGCGTAACAGGCCGCCGGCGAATGGACAAACCTGACAAGAGGCTGACATCGGGGCGCCGTACACGGGAGGCATGCAGCTCTCCATCGCGGTCCGCGCGCCGTTCTCGTTCGCGCAGTCGGTGACGTTCATGCGGCGGTTCGCGCCGTGCCGGCAGGACGTGATCATCGACGACGACGATCGGGTGACGGCGGCGCTCGCGATCGGCGGGCGCGCGGTGCCGTTCACGCTGGCGGCGGCGCGCGGCGGCGTGGGGGTGGAGGTCGACGACGATCTCGCGCCGGCCGCGGCGGCGCTCGTCGTCGAGCGCGCGCGCCAGTGGATCGGCGCCGACGATGACCTGACGTCGTTCTACGCGGCGGCGGCGGGTGACGACCCGCGGTTCGCCGCGATCGTCTCGTCGCTGCACGGGCTGCACCACGTGCGGTTCCTGACGCTGGCGGAGATCGCGGTGTACGCGGTGCTGATGCAGCGCACGCCGATGGCGCAGGCGGCGCGGGCGAAGCAGCGGGTGGCGGCGCGGTTCGGCGCGGCGGTCGTCGTCGGCGGCGTGACGCTGCACGCGTTCCCGACGCTCGAGGAGCTGGTGGGGCTCGAGGCGGAGGCGTACCGCGAGGTCGTGAAGCTGCCGGGCAAGGCCGCGGCGCTGCCGGGCGTGGTGCGCGGCGTGGCGGCGCTCGGCGAGGGCTTCCTGCGCTCGGCGCCGTACGCGGAGGCGCGCGATGCGCTGCTGCGCGTGAAGGGGATCGGCCCGTTCTCGGCGGCGGCGATCCTCCTGCGCGGGCTCGGCCGCATGGACGACGTGCCGCTCGAGGGCAAGCAGTTCGCGGAGCCGGCGCGCGCGGTGTACGGCGCGGCCTTCGATCCGGCGGCGGTGCGGCGGCGGTACGGCGCGGCGCTCGGCTACTGGTCCTTCTACCTGAAGACCGGCGCGGCGCGCCTCACGGAGGGGCGTACGGCGCCGGCATCCGCAGGCAGAGCACGTCGAGCAGCTGCGGGCTGACCGGGCAGGCGAGGGCGGCCATGCGCGCGGCGATCGCGTCGCGCACGAGGTTGAACGCGATCGCGCCGCGGCACGCGGAGCCGTACAGCGCGGTGAGCAGGTAGTAGCCGAGCAGGCGATCGCGCGCGGCGCCGAGGCGGCGGGCGATCTCGTCACGCGCCGCGGCGGAGACCGGCGTGGGTGGGTCCTGATCGATCTGATCGGCGAAGGCGAGCGCCACGCCGCCGTGCGCCGGCGCGAGCTCGACGCGCAGCTGCACGCGCGTCTGGCCGCGGACCTCGTCGGTGCGGTCGGCGCGGAAGCCGATGCCGATCGCGCGATCGAGCGCGAAGCCGAGCGCGTCGGTCGCCAGGTGCTTGCCGTGCACCGGCAGGTTGCTGCGGTCGCGGGACGCGAGCACGACGGTGACGATCGAGCGGCCGGTCTCGCGCGTGACGCCGAAGTCGACGTGGCCGAAGACGACGCGCGCGACGAGCTGCTCGGCCTCCTCGAGCTCGAGCGGGAGCCACGCCGCCGCGTCGCCGGCCGGATGATCGAGGATCGCGGCGAGGCGGCGCAGCACGGCCTCGGCCTCGCCGGGGACGAGCTCCTCGCGATCGGCGCGCGCGGGGAGGAGCTCGCGCACGGTCTGCCAGAGGCGCGCCGGCGGCAGCGCGGCGGTCAGCGCGGCGACCTGCGCGCGCGAGACGCCGCCGTGCGCGGGGCCGAGGCGCGGCGGCTGCGCCGGATCGCTCGACGCGGTGAACGGCAGCGCGCAGTACATGCACGCCGCCGGGGCGCCGGGCATGACGCGGACCGTGCGCGCGCAGCCCGGGCACACGCACGCGACCGGCCTCGCCTTCGCCGCCGCGGCCTCGCCCGCGGCCGCGGTGCCGCAGTACAGGCACCGCTTCGCGAGGGCCCCCATCGGCCGGTTGCAGGACGCGCACGTCGCCACGCCCCAGAATCTACCGCTCACCCCGAGCGCAGCGCGAGCGCGGAGTCGAAGGGCGCCATCAGTCGCCGGCGGGCTTCACGGTCGCGCGCTCGATCATGAGCACGACGGTGCGGCCGTGCGCGTGCGGGCAGTGCATCGTGCCCTTCGGGATCGTGACGGCCTGGTGCGGCTCGAGGGTGATCGGCTCGCGACCCTCGACGTCGATCGTCAGCTTGCCCTCGAGCACGAGGAACAGCTCGTCCTCGCCGTCGTGCTTGTGCCAGTGGAAGTCGCCCTCGAGCACGCCGAGCCGCAGCACCGAGTCGTCGATGCGCGCGAGCGTCTGGTTGAACCAGGGCTGGTGCGCCGCGGCCTCCGCGGCGACGTCGAAGCGGGTCAGCGGCGGGAACTTCTCGTCGAGCCGGAAGTCGTAGTCGGCCATGGCCGCAGCATAGGTCAGAAGGAGGCGGCGAGCGCGCGCAGCCGCGTCATCGTCGTCTCGCCGATGCCGGCGGCGCCGCTCACGAGGGCGAGCGAGCCCCACGCGCGGCCGTGCACGACGATCGACTGCGGGCTGCCGGTGATGCCGGCCCCGGTGAGCTGCGCCGCGGTCGCCAGGTTCGCGGCGCGCAGCGCGGCGGCGGCCTGCGCGGCGGTGAACGGGACGCCGTCGTAGTACGTGACGTCGGTCGGGCAGCTGCGCGTGCGATCGGCGCGCTCGTAGCGCGTGTACGTCGGCGGATCGGCCGGCCTCGGGATCGCGACCAGCAGGAACGGGCGCGAGCGGCGCGTCGCGCAGGCGCCGTTCTGCTCGAGCGACGTCGTCACCGTCAGCGTCAGCCCGGTCGACGACACGCGCACGCGATCGATGCGCGCCATGTAGCCGGGCAGCAGATCCGTGCGCGCCATGCCCGGCGTGTAGAACACCGCCCACTCGCGCGAGAAGTCGATGCCCGGGTTGTCGATGCCGAGCTCGGCCTCGAGCGCCGCCTCGGTGCGGAACACCTTGCGCACCTCGGTGCGGATCTTCGCCGACGGGACGAACAGCTCGTGATCGAGGAAGCGGAGCGGCAGCGTCGTCGCGCTGTCGTCCTTGCCGCCGTCGGGGCCGTCGAGCGCGGGGTCGTCGCCGGCGACATCGCCCTGCTCGTCGTCGGCGGTCGTGCACGCCGCGGCGCCGAGGCCGGCCAGGCCGAGCGCGACGGTGACGATCAGGGCGAGCCGCATGACCACCGCTCCAGCAAGCGTCGTGCCGCCGCAAGTGACCGGAGCCGCGAGGCCGCCGCCGTCGCCGCGGTCGACATGGCTACTCGGGTGACCAGTCACGGATCGCGGAACGTCGCGGGGCGCTTCTGCATGACGGCCATCACCGCCTCCTGCTGCTCGGGCGAGCCGAGGAGCGGGAGCTGGAGCGCGGTCTCGTGCGCGAGCGACGCCGCCGCGTCGAGGTCGGGCGCGTCGAGCGCGAGGCGCTTCGCGGCGCGGATCGCCGACGGCGCCTGCGCCGCGATCGTGCGGGCGAGCGCGAGCGCGTCCGCGACCGGATCGTCGACGACGCGGGTGACGAGGCCGATCGCGGCCGCCTCGGTGCCGTCGACGATGCGGCCGGTGTAGACGAGCTCGCGCGCGAGATCGTCGCGCACGAGGCGCAGGAGCGTGCGGCTCGCGGTCATGTCGGGGATGAGCCCGTAGCGGATCTCCATCACCGACAGCTTCGCGTCGGCCGCGCACAGCCGCAGGTCGCACGCGAGCGCGAGCTGCAGGCCGCCGCCGTACGCCGCGCCGCGGATCGCGGCGATGACCGGCACCGGCAGCTCGGCCCACACCCACGCGACGCGCTGCGCGAGGTTGGCGGGGCTCTCGTCGCCGCGCGCGAGGAGCCGCTGCGGCGTCGACGGTCCGCCGGCGAGCACCGCGCCCCAGTCGAGGCCGGCGCAGAACGCGGGGCCCTCGCCCGAGAGCACGGCCGCGCGCACGCGGCGGTCGGCGGCGAGCTGCTTGCCGGCGTCGACGAGGGCCTCGATCTGCGCGAGGTCGAGGCCGTTGCGCTTGTCGGCGCGGTTCATGCGCACGTGGGCCACGTGGCCGTCGAGATCGATCAGCACGCGATCGGACATGCCCGACAGTAACCCGTCCATCCCGAGCGCAGGGCGAGCGTGCGCGAGCACGGCGTCGAAGGGTCAGAGGACCGCGATGAGCTGCTGCGCCCACTGGATCGACTCGAACCAGGCGCTGAAGACGTCGGCGGGGGGCAGGCCGGTCTCGGCCACGCGATCGAGCTCGCCGCGGTCGTGGCGGCGCGCGGCCTCGACGATGCGGGCCGGCGCGCTCGCGCGATCGCCGACGAGGGCCGCGCTGATCGTCGGCGTCAGCGGCAGCTCGCGGAGGACGTCCGCGAGCGGGCGGTCGAGCATGCCGTCGATGAGCGAGAGCAGGCCGGCGGTGAACAGCTCGCCGGCCGGCTGGCCGGTCGCCCGCGCGAGCAGCTCGCACATGCGGGCGCGGACGAGCGCGTTGCGCGCGAGCTCGACCGGCTTGTCGTCGAAGCCGGCGGCGAGGATCAAGGTGACGAGCGCCGCGATCGTCTGGATCCCGAGGCGGCCGATCGCCTGACCGACCGAGCCGATCGCCGCGCCGCGCGACATCGCCGACGAGCCGGCGAGCCGCAGGAGCCGCACCGAGAGCCCGACGTCGCTCGTGATGAGCGCCTCGAGCGCGCGCAGGTTCGCCTTCGGATCGTAGAGCTTCGCGAGCACCTGGATCAGGCGCGTGCGGTCGTGCGGCAGCCGCTTCGCCTTCTCGACGGTCGGCAGCTCGAGGTAGTACCCCTGGAATCCGTCGAAGCCGAGCGCGTGGTAGGCGGCGTACTCCTGCGGCGTGCTGACCTTCTCGGCGAGGAGCGGCATGCCCGCCTTGCGGAGCTCGTGGTACTGGGCCGCGACCTCGTCGACGCTGCGGCCGAGGACGTCGAGCTTGATCCAGTCGGCGACGGCGAGCAGCGGGCGCGTCGTGTCGCTGAGGACGAAGTCGTCGAGCGCGATCGTGAAGCCGCGGGCCCTGAGCGCGTGCAGCGACGTGACGAGCTCGGGGGTGATGGGGACGGTCTCGAGCACCTCGAGCACGGTGCGCTGCGGCGGCAGCGGGATCGGATACCGCCCGAGGAGGAACTTCTCCGTCAGGTTGACCCAGACCGGCAGCTCGCCGGCGAGCGTGCCGAGCCCGAGGTCGAGGAGCGCGTTCAGGAGCGTGGTCGCGCTGGCCTGGTCGGCGTCGTCGAAGCGCGCGCGGTTCTCGTCGCTGTCGCGGAACAGCAGCTCGTACCCGATCGTCCTGCGCTGGCGGTCGAACACCGCCTGCCGTCCGACATACGCGACGTGCGCCACCTCTGCAGCCTACCAGTCGCCGTCCGCCTCGGCTCGGCCGCCGATGGTGATGACGTACGAGTCGCAGCCGCCGGGGCCGCGGTCGGCGCCGATGCGCTCGGCGAGCGGGCAGGTGTCGTCGTGCTCGTCGGTGCGGAGGACGGTGGCGCCGACGTCGGCGAGCGCCTCCAGCACGGCCGCGTCCGGAAGCCGGACACTGCGGAACAGCTTGGGGCCCGCGCTGACGAGCGCCAGGCTCGGTGAGACGGCCGTGAGGAACGCGCGTCGCGACGAGGTGAGCGACCCGTGGTGGCCGACCTGGAGGATGTCGGCGTCGATCTCGCGCGCGAAGTGGTCGACGAGGTGCTCCTCGACGTCGCCGAGCGCCGCCGACGGGTCCTCGCGCGGGCCCGACTCCGCGTCGCCGGTGAGCAGCAGGCGCGCGTCGCCGAGCGCGACCGCGAGGACGATCGAGTTCTGGTTCGGGTCCTCGTGCGCCTTGGCCTCGGCGTGGAGGATCTCGAACGACGCGCGGTCACCGAGCGCGACCGTGTCGCCCTCACCGAACGACGTCCACGCCACGTCGGGCGGCATCACGATCGTGTCGCCCTTGACGGTGATCGCGCGGTCCTTCGGCGGGATCGCGGCCGTGTGGTACGCAGCGCCGCGGTCGTGGGCGACCGCGCGCACGAAGTCGCGGTAGAAGGCGGCGTCGTTGACGCGGCCCGAGTCCCACACGTTGCGGACATCGAAGCAGTGGAGGACGAGATCGAGCGCCGACGCGTGATCCTGGTGCGGATGGCTGAGGACCACGTGATCGATCACGCGGCGCTCCTTGCTGGCGGCGCCGGTCTCGCTGCACTCCTCGTCGCCCGACGGCCCGAGCACCGCCGCGAGGTACGCGACCACGCGCAGCGGCTTCTCGCCGGGGTCGCTGGTGCCCGCGTCGAACAGCATCGAGAAGTCGGCGCCCTCGACGAAGATCGCGAGGCCGGTGCCGACGTCGATCAGGTGGACGCGCCACGTGCCCTCGTCCGGCGGATCGGCGACGTCGTCGGCGTGCGCGACGTGCCGCCACGTGATGCGCGGCGGCGCGCGCGGCGTCTCCAGGCCCTCGGTCGGCTCGCCCGGTCCGGTCCCCGGCTCGCCCGGCGGCGGGCGCGGGCGCGCGGGCGCCGGCGCCGACCGGCACGC
>JADMIO011107787.1_pt1 | contig 16861 bp, 18 predicted proteins | sample 8958161 | NCBI WGS metagenome assembly JADMIO01 (sample SAMN16585339, study PRJNA669376) | soil metagenome | isolation source: Crop rotation soil | place: USA: Cullars Rotation, Alabama | collected 2011
CGCGACAACTTGTCCACGTGGAATTCTAAGCTTAGGATCCCAATGTGCTGGAAAGTCCGACAGCATCATCGGCCAGGCGGCCAAGCGCCCGCTGCGGGCCGGCGCCGCGGTGGCCCAGCGCGACGTCGCCCCGGCCCAGGTGGTCAAGAAGGACGACGTCGTCGCGGTTTCCTTCGAGGCCGGCGGCATCAAGCTGGTGCTGCAGGCCAAGGCGCTGAAGGGCGCCGCCCTCGGCGAGACCTTCGACGCGGTCAATCCCGCCTCCAAGAAGGTGATCCAGGCCGTCGCCACCGGTCCCGACGAGGCGGTGGTCGGCCCCGAGGCCGAGCGGCTGAAGTCCTCTGTCCGCCCCGATCCCCGTCTGATCGCGTCCCTGCACTGAAGGAGCTGGCGCCTATGCGTTCCCTGTTCGCTTCCGCCGCCGTGTCCGTCGTCCTGGCGGCGAGCCTGTCCGCCTGCGGCTCCGTCGCCGACGCGGTGCGTGGGCCCAAGCTCACCGACATGCGTCCGAACGCCATCTCCGCCTCCATGACCCCGTCTCCGGCGGTGATCGCCTCCAACGCCACCGTGGTGCAGCCGATCGGGCCGACGCCGGCGGCCAGCGCCAACTCGCTGTGGCGCCCGGGCGCGCGCGCCTTCTTCATCGACCAGCGGGCCAACCGGCCGGGCGACATCCTGACCGTGCAGATCGACATCGACGACTCCGCCAAGCTTTCGAACTCGACGGACTCCTCGCGCACCAACGCCACCAAGGGCGGCATCCCGCACTTCTTCGGGCTGGAGCAGGCGCTCGGGAAGATCCTGCCGTCCGGGTACGACCCGGCCAACGCCATCGACCAGAGCGGCACCACCAGCTCCCAGGGCGCCGGCACCCTGAACCGGCAGGAGAAGATCACCCTGACCGTCGCCGCGGTGGTCACCGGCGTCCTGCCCAACGGCAACCTGATCATCCAGGGCAGCCAGGAGGTGAAGGCCAACAACGAGCTTCGCGAGCTCACCGTCACCGGCATCGTTCGGCCCCAGGATATCTCGGCCGCCAACACCATCCGCCACACCCAGATCGCCGAGGCGCGCATCTACTACGGCGGCCGCGGCGACATCAGCCGCGTGCAGAAGACCCCGCCGGGCCAGGCGCTGATGGAGACGGTCTCCCCGTTCTGATCCCTGCCTGAGGCGTGGCCCAGCGGCCACGCCTGCGGCCGATCTGGCTCCATCCACAACCGGTTGGGGAACCACCGGTATCCAGAATCATTTCGCCTTCCTAGATCGACGGTCGGGGTCTGGCCTGGCGATGACGATCATGAAGCGCGTCTCGGCGGTGGTGCTTGCGGGAGCGGCCCTGGCCGCCTGCGGCCACGACGGAAGCCGGCTTGCGCTCGCCTCCGGCCCCTTCGGCCTGTTCTATGACGACCGCGGCGCCGACGTCGCGCTCGCCTACGGCCGCGCCAACAGCGACGACGTCGGCCTGATGCTCCAGTGCCGCAAGGGCTCGGGCGTGGTCGAGGTCTCGGACGTGGTGCGCGAGGCGCCGGCTCCCCAGTTGGTGCTGGCCTCCGGTCTAGGGCGCACGGTGCTCGCCGCCCGCGTCGAGGCCGGCGAGAGCGCAGCGCCGGCGATCCTCAACGCCCGCACCGAGCTCTCCGCCGCCGCCCTGCAGGGCCTGCGCCGCTCGGGCCGCCTGCAGGTGGCCTACGGCGGCCTGCGCTATGGCCTCCACGCCCGGCCGGCCGAGCGCGCCGGCGTCGAGCGCTTCTTCGTCGCCTGCCAGGCGGCGCGGCCCGCTTGAGCTAGGTCGCCTCCGCCGCGGCGGCCAGAGTCCGCGCGGTCTCCCGCAGATAGGCGAAGCCGAAGTGGCGGTCGGGCTCCAGATAGGCGCCCTCCGCCCACTCGTTCCAGGCGTTGACGAAGACGATCCGCTCCTCGCCCTGCCGGTCCTCGAGCGTCTTGCTCACCGCATTGGCCAGCCACCGGCCATATTTGGCGGGGAGGGAGATGTGGAAGGTCGTGCCCCTCGCCGGGCGGCGCGCGTCGTTGTCCCAGCCGGGGCAGACCGCGTGGAAATAGGTCCCGGCCGGCCGGTAGGCCATGCCGCGTTCCACCAGGCTGTCGTACTTGACCATCTTGCCCTTGAAGTCGGGGTCGAGGGTCACCCTCGGCAGGCCGTGCTCGGCGTTCCAGCCGTACTGGTGCGGCGGAAAGCCGGCGACGGCGTCGAACGGGGCCTCCGGTTGCTGCTCGAGATTCCGCGCCTCCGACCTGACCAGATAGGGGTCGGGCAGGCCGAGCGCCTTGAAGCGGGCGCGCCAGCGGGCGAGCAGCTCCGCCGGCTCGGCCAGCAGCCCCGCCCGATAGACCATCAGCAGCGGCCGGCCGTCGATGGTGAGGTAGCGGGGGTCGCGGACCAGCGGGGCGATGTCGTCGACGAACGCCTCCGGGTCCTCGGGCCGCAGCTCCTGGCGCAGCAGCACCTCCTCGTCCCGTCCGTCCCAGGTGCGCGTCCAGTTCTCGTTGGCCCAGTTCAGGCAGAAGCGGATCGGGATGTCGGGGTTGGCCGCCAGCAGCTTCAGCGGCGTGTCCAGCACCTTGCGGCCGGAGAACCAGTAGTAGTGGAAGCAGAAGGCCTCGATCCCATGGTCGCGCGCGAGCTCGGCCTGCCGGCGCAGCACCTCGGGCCGGCTGAGGTCATAGAAGCCGAGCGCCCCCGGCAGGCGCGGCTGGTAGTGGCCGAGGAACTTGGGGAAGCCGCGGGTGACGTTGGTCCACTCGGTGAAGCCCTTGCCCCACCATTCGTCGTTCTCGGGGATGCTGTGGAACTGGGGCAGGTAGTAGGCGATCAGCCGCACCGGCAGGCGGGCCGGAAGGGCGATCTTCGGCTCCTCGTCCTCCCACAGCGGGCCCGGCGCGGTGTTGAACTTGAGCTGTTCGACAAGGTCGGTGGGACGCGCCACCACGGTCACTCTCCGAGGTTGAAGGCGCGATAGACCCGATGCCGCCGGCGGTTGTCCAGCCGGCGGGCGAAGAGGGATCCGGCGGCTATCCGCCGCCCGCGCCGTGCAGGAAGCTCTGCACCAGGCTGCCCGCCACCAGCCGCCAGCCGTCCACCAGCACGAAGAAGATCAGCTTGAACGGCAGGCTGATCACGACGGGGGGCAGCATCATCATGCCCATGCTCATCAACACGCTGGCCACCACCAGGTCGATGACCAGGAACGGCACGAACAGCAGAAAGCCGATCTCGAACGCCCGCTTAAGCTCCGAGATCATGAAGGCGGGCGTGACCACGTGCAGCGGCAGCTCCGCCGAGGTGCGCGGGCGGGGCATGCGCGACAGCCGCACGAACAGGTTCAGGTCCTCTCGCCCGACCTGGCTCAGCATGAAGGCCTTCACCGGCTGGGCCGAGGCGTTGAAGGCCTGGGGCAGCTCCATCTTGTGGTCGAGCAGGGGCTTCACCCCCTGGGCGTAGGAGGCCTGGAAGGTCGGGGCCATGATCAGGGCGGTGAGGAACAGCGACAGGCTGACCAGCACCGCGTTGGGCGGGCTCTGCTGCAGGCCGAGCGCCGTGCGCAGCAACGAGAGCACCACGATGATCCTGACGAACGAGGTGGTCATGATCACGATCGAGGGGGCCAGCGACAGCACGGTGACCAGCCCGATCAGCTGGACCACCCGGTCGGTCAGGCCGGCGCCGGTGCCGAGGTTGATGTTGACCGCCGCCGCCGGCCCGGCCTGGGCCGCCGCCTGGGCGAGGGCGATGGCCGGGACCGCGAGCCCCGCCAGCGCCGACAGCACCGCGATCAGCGCCGCGCGCTTGACGTCCTCCTTGGTCACCGGCCAGAGCAGCCGGCGCAGGGCCTTGAGCACGCTCATGCCGTCCCGCCTTCCCGCGGCGGCTCGGGCCGCGCCGGGCCGGCGCCGAGCATCCGTCCTTCGCCCAGCAGGATCAGCCGCTCCTCGTCGTCGAAGCGCACCACCACGACGCGACGCTGGGGATCCAGCATCAGGCTTTCCACCAGCTTCAGCCTTCGCTCGGCCGGCGGCTTGAAGCGCAGGATCGCGGAGGGGGCGAAGCGCCGGGCGGCCACCGTCGCCAGGCCGACGAGGCCCAACGTCACGACCAGGGCGGCGAGCATGCGGGCGACATCGGCGAGGTCCATCCCCCGAGCCTCTGCGCCCGGTCGTTAAAACCCGATTAACCATAACCGCCGCGGCGGAAAGATCGCGTTAACCCTGTTGGCGCAGCCTCCGCGCCCATGGGTTTTGCCGACATCCCGCTGTTGTCGATGCTGAAGAGCCGGCTCGGCTACCTCAGCCAGCGCGAGACCCTGATCGCCCAGAACGTCGCCAACGCCGATACGCCCGGCTACGCGCCGAAGGACCTGAAGCCCTTCACCCTGCCGAAGGAATCGACCGCGCCAGCCCTCGCCGTCGCCCAGCCGGCGTCCACCAATCCGGCGCACCTGTCCGGGACCGCCGGCGCCTCGGGCGGGCAGACGAGCTGGAAGGCGGTCGAGGGCTCGGACTCGGAGACCACCATGGACGGCAACAAGGTCGTCCTGGAGGACGAGATGGCCAAGATGACCGAGTCCCGCATGGATTACGAAGCGGCCATCGGCTTCTACCAGAAGTCGCTGGAGATGCTGCGCCTCGCCGCCCGGCCGCCGGGCAAGGGATAGGGAGCTGACCGATGGCCGATCCGTCCTCCGCCGCCATCATGTCGATCGCCGCCTCGGCCCTACGGGCGCAGCAGTCGCGCATGCGGGTGATCGCCGAGAACATCGCCAACTCCGATTCGACCGCCAAGTCGCCCGACGGCGACCCCTACCGCCGCCAGGCGCCGGTGTTCCAGCCGACCAAGGTCGACGGCGGGGAGGGGGTGAAGATGGCCAAGGTGGCCGCCGACCCGACTCCTTTCCGGCTCGAGTACCAGCCCGGTCACCCGGCGGCCGACAAGAACGGCTACGTCAAGCTGCCCAACGTCGATCCGCTGGTCGAGGCGCTCGACCTGCGCGAGGCCCAGCGGGCCTACGAAGCCAACCTCAACGTCATCGAGGCGGCGCGTGCCATGCAGCTGCGCACCCTCGACCTGCTGAAGAAATAGCCATGATCAGCCCGATGCTCGCCGCCAAGGCCTATGCCGCCGCCCAGGGCAATGGGCTCGGCGACCTCGGCGACGCTGCGTCCGCCCCCGGCGCCGCGCCGGCCGGCGCGCCCAGTTTCGCCGAGATGCTGAAGGGCGCGATGACCGAGACGGTGCAGAGCTCACGCACGGCCGAGGCCCAGATGGTCGCCGGCGTGCAGGGGAAGGCCGACCTGGTGCAGGTCGTCACCGCGCTCTCCTCGGCCCAGGCGTCGTTGGAGACGCTGGTGGCGGTGCGGGACCAGGTGATCTCCGCCTACCAGGAAATCATGCACATGCAGATCTAGCGGCGGACTGAGCGAAGCGAAGGAGCGCGCTAGCTCGTGATCCTCGCCCTCGTCCGAGGATCCAGATGCACAGATCTCTCCTGCATGGCCTCGAATATGGATCCTCGGCCAAGGCCCAGGATGACGGAGCGGCGGCGCTCGCTGCCGCTCGCGCCTAGCTCCGCGTCAGCTGCAGGAACTCCTCGCGCGTCCGCGGATCGTCGCGCACCACGCCGAGCAGGCTCGAGGTCGTCAGGCTGCTGCCGGGCGAGTTGACCCCGCGCAGGGTCATGCAGCTGTGCTCGGCCTCGATCACCACCCCGACGCCCTGGGGCTTCAGCACCTCGTCGATGGCGTTGGCGATCTCGGCGGTCATCTTCTCCTGGATCTGCAGCCGGCGCCCGAAGCCGCGCACCACCCGCGCCAGCTTGGAGATGCCGACCACACGGTCGGTGGGCAGGTAGCCCACATGCGCCTTGCCGATCACCGGCAGCATGTGGTGCTCGCAGCAGCTGACGAAGCGGATGTCCTTCAGCACGATCAGCTGGTCGTAGCCGCCGACCTCCTCGAAGGTGCGCTCCAGGTACTCGCGCGGGTCCACTTCGTAGCCGGCGAACATCTCGCGGTAGCTGCGCGCCACCCGCGCGGGGGTGTCGAGCAACCCCTCCCGGTCGGGGTCGTCGCCGGCCCAGCGGATCAGGGTGCGCACCGCCGCTTCCGCATCCTCGGGCGAGGGGCGGTTGCAGGCCTTGGCCGGCGCGTTCTTCGAGGGGGGCGGGGTGCCCGCCTGGATGGCCAGGGTGGCGCTGTCGAAGTCGGGGCGTGTCAGATCATCCATGGGTATCGCTTCGTTAACCATAAGGGCGGCAAGTCTTGCCGGGCGCGGCTTCTATGTGGTGCGGCCGCGCCGGAGTTCTAACGCATGAACGGCGCGCAGGTCCTGGAAGTTGGCCGCTCGGCCATCTGGCTCACCATCCAGCTGTCCGCCCCGATCCTGGTCGTCGGCCTCGTCGTCGGGGTGGTGATCGGCCTGCTCCAGGCCCTCACCCAGGTGCAGGAGGCCACCCTGATCTATGCGCCCAAGATCGTGGCGGTGTTCGTCACCCTGCTGCTCACCCTGCCGATCATGGGGGCGCTGATGGGCGGCTTCATGCGGCAGATCGCCGACCAGATCGCCTCCATGTAGCGGCCGGCGCGCCGCCGATGGAGCCCTACGCCATCCCCACCCAGATCTACGTCGCCGGCCTGGTGTTCGTCAGGGTCGGGGCGGTGGTCATGCTGATCCCCGGGCTGGGGGAAGGCTTCGTGCCGCCGCGGATCCGACTGGGATTCGCCCTGTTGCTGTCGCTGTGCCTGACGCCGGTGGCCGCGCCGGTGCTGCCGGGCCTGCCCGCCACCCTCGGCGAGATGGGCGGCCAGGTGCTGAAGGAGCTGATCGTCGGGCTGATGCTGGGCGCCCTCCTGCGGCTGATGCTGTCGGCCCTGTCGGTGGCGGGCGAGGTGACCTCGCTGCAGACCACCCTGGGTTTCGCCCAGACCGCCAACCCGCTGCAGGCCCAGCCGGGCGCGGCGCTCACCAGCTTCCTCACCCTGCTCGGCGTGGTGCTGATCTTCGCCGCCAACGTCCACCACCTGTTCCTGGGCGCGATCGTGCGCTCCTACACCCTGTTCCCGCCGACCGGCCGGGTGCTGGTCGGCGACGCCGCCAGCGTGGCCCTGCGGACGGTCGCCTCGGCCTTCGCGCTGGGCGTGCAGCTCGCCGCGCCGGTGATCGTCTTCTCCCTGGTGTTCAACATCGCCTCCGGCCTGGTCGGCCGCGTGATGCCCCAGTTCCAGATCTTCTTCGCCGCCACCCCGCTCAGCCTGCTGTTCGGGCTGTCGATCTTCGCCCTCGGCCTCGGCGGCGGGATGATGGTCTGGCTGCAGCACTACCAAGCCTTCCTGGCGCCCTTGATCTGAAATGGCCGAGGAAAACGACCAGTCCAGCAGGACCGAGGAGCCGACCCCACGACGGCTCGAGGAGGCTCGCCGGCGCGGCGAGGTCGCCAAGTCCACCGACCTGACCTCCTGGGCGACCCTGGCGGGGACCGCTGGGGTGCTGACCGTGCTCGGCGGCTGGATGGCCCAGAGCCTCGCCAGCGGCCTGCTGCCGTTCCTGGAGCACCCGGACGTGTTCGAGCTGGAGGGCGGCGGCGCGGTCAGCGTGCTGCGCATGGCCGTGCTCGCCGCCGCCCCGGCGCTGGCGGTGGTGCTGGGCGCAGCGGCCCTGGCCGGGATCGCCGGCAACGTCATCCAGCACGGCCTTCTCTGGTCGCCCGACAAGCTGAAGCCGGACCTGTCGAAGCTGTCGCCGCTCTCCGGCTTCAAGCGGCTGTTCGGGATGGACGGCCTGGTCCAGTTCATCAAGTCGGTGCTGAAGGTGCTGATCACGGCCGCCGTCGCCTGGTGGGCGCTCAGGCCGCACTCCGGCCAGCTGCAGAACCTCGCCGCCCTGGAGCCGGCGGCGATCCTGCCATTCTGCGGCAGCATCCTGCGCGCCCTGGTGATGGCCGTCCTGGCGATCCTGGGGGTCGGCGCCCTGGTCGACTGGATCTGGCAGCGCCAGCGCTTCATGCAGAAGATGCGGATGACCCGCGAAGAGCTGAAGGAGGACGTCCGCCAGTCCGAAGGCGATCCGCACATGAAGGCGCGCGTGCGCCAGCTGCGCAACGAGCGGGCGCGCCGGCGGATGATCCAGCAGGTGCCCAAGGCGACCGTGGTGGTGACCAACCCGACCCACTACGCCGTCGCCCTGCGCTACGAGGAGGGGGAGACCGCCGCCCCCGTCTGCGTCGCCAAGGGCCTGGACCGCATCGCCCTGAAGATCCGCGAGATCGCCGAGGAGGCGGGCGTGGCGGTGGTGGAGGATCCGCCGCTGGCCCGGGCGCTGTATGCCGCGGTGGAGCTCGACCAGACCATCCCCGCCAAGCACTACGAGGCGGTGGCCAAGATCATCGGCTTCGTGCTCTCCGCCGCCCGCCGTCGCCACGGCGCCATCCGCTGAGCTATCGTTGAAGGCGTGATTCGGGATTCGGACGACACTTCGGGGCCTTTGGGCGGTTCGCGCTGGCTGCGCGGCCTGGCCGAGCTGTTGCGCACGCCCGAGCCGCCCGCCGAGGGCCCGGGCCTTCGCGCCTTCACCGCCGCCCTGTCCGAGCCGGCCGCGGTGGTCTCGGTGGAGGGACGCATCGTCGAGGCCAATCCGGCCTGGCGCGAGCTGATGGGCTCGACCGCGCGACTGCCGGCCGACCCGGCCCTCTACACCGCCCTGGCCGCCGCCCGCCGCGGCGAGGACGGCGAAGGCCGGCTCAGGACGCCGGAAGGCGAGCGCGTCGCCCGCGTCTCCGGCCTGGACTGGGCCCTGTTCCTGGTGCGCCTGGAGCCGGCTCGGCCCGCGGACGGGGGAGCCGCGGGCGAGGGCCCTGCCGCCGCGCCACTGGAGCAATTGACCGCCGCCGAGCCGCACCCCGAGCCTGCCCCGCCGGCCACCCTGGACGTGCTGGCGGTCGCCGCCCCGTTCGGCGCAGCGCTGCTCGACGGCTCCGATCCGTTCACCTCCAAAGTGGTCCAGGCCAACCCGGCGCTGCAGGCCATGGCCGGCGGGCGCGAGCTGCTGGGCCACGCGTTGGGGCACCTGATCGACCCCGCCTCCCGCGCCGACGCCCTGGAGCGGCTGGAGGGCCGCCGCGGCCCGGTGGAGGTGCGGCTGGTCGGCGAGCCCGCCCGCATCTGCCAGCTGTACCTGGCCCGCACCGACGGGCGGCTGATCGCCTATCTGGTCGACGTCTCCGAGCAGAAGCAGCTGGAGCTGCAGCTCTCCCAGGCCCAGAAGATGCAGGCCATCGGCCAGCTCGCCGGCGGCGTCGCCCACGACTTCAACAACCTGCTCCAGGCCATCCAGTTCAGGCTCGACGAGCTCTTGAACCGCCACCCGGTCGGCGACCCGTCCTATGAGGGCCTGAACGAGATCCGCCAGACCGGCGTGCGCGCCGCCGACCTGGTGAAGAAGCTGCTGACCTTCTCGCGCAAGCAGACGGTCCAGCGCGAGGTGCTCGACCTCGGCGAGGTGATCGGGGAGTTCGAGGTCCTGCTGCGGCGGCTGATGCGCGAGGACGTCAAGCTGAAGACCGAGTACGGCCGCAACCTGCCGCTGGTGAAGGCCGACAAGGCCCAGCTCGAGACCGCGGTGATGAACCTGACCGTCAACGCCCGCGACGCGATGAAGGGGCAGGGGGGCGGGGTCGTCCGCATCCGCACCGCACGGGTCTCGCGCGCGGAAGCCATGTCGCTCGGCTACGCCACCGCCCCCGAGGGCGAGTACGGCCTGATCGAGGTGGCCGACACCGGCCCCGGCATCGCGCCCGAGGCCATGGGCAAGATCTTCGAGCCGTTCTTCACCACCAAGGCGCTGGGCGAGGGCACCGGCCTCGGGCTCTCCACCGTCTACGGCATCGTCAAGCAGGCGGACGGCTGGATCCACTGCGACTCCAAGCCGGGAGAGGGGGCCACCTTCCGCATCTTCCTGCCCGTCTATGTCCCCGCCGCCGTCTCCGAGGCCCCTCCGGTCCAGCCCGCGCGGCCCAAGCGCGAGGCCCGCGACCTCTCCGGCGCCGGGCGCATCCTGTTCGTCGAGGACGAGGACGCGGTGCGCGGCGTCGCCGCCCGCCTTTTGCGCGCCCGCGGCTACGAGGTGCTGGAGGCCGCCGACGGCGAGGCCGCGCTGGAGATCGCCGAGGCCAACGCCGGCCAGATCGACCTTCTGATCTCCGACGTGATCATGCCCGGCCTCGACGGCCCTGGCCTGCTGAAGAAGGCGCGCCAGTACCTCGGCTCGGCCCCGGTGATGTTCATTTCCGGCTATGCCGAGGCGGAGTTCTCCGACGTGCTGGAGGGCGAGCCCGGCGTGACCTTCCTGCCCAAGCCCATCGACATCAAGTCGCTGGCCGAGCGGGTGAAGCAGCAGCTCGAGGCGGCCTGACGCGCCGCGGGCGTTGTTGTCTGGACAATGTGTGCGGCCCGGAGGCTAATTCCTGAGCGCGCGTTCAGGGAGAGGCTGCAGTGACCACACAGCGGACGTGGAGCTCCTGCATCGTCGCCGCGGTGTTGCTGGCGCTGGCGCCGGCGGCAGGGGCTCAGGAGCGGCCGGCGAACCTCGAGGCGCTGCCTCCGGTGCCGACCGACTACACGCCGAAGAAGACCTCCTGGGGCGACTACGACTTCAGCCACACCTACCAGATCGAATACCTGAACAACGCCCACATCCTGTTCCAGCGGCCGAAGGAGTACGGCGCCCGCGTCTGGGTGAACGACGAGGAGTTCGCCCGGCGGCTGGCGGCGGCCACGCGCTCGGACGCCAACTACACGCCCGAGGGCCGGGGCGTGTCGGCGGTGGGGACCCAAGGGCTGGCCGACTGGACGCGCCGGTCGTCGATGGCCAGGCGCACCAGCATCCTGGTCAGCCCGGCCGACGGGCGGCTGCCGCCGCTGACGCCCGAGGGGCAGCGGCTGGTGAAAGAGGGGCGCTCCAGCTGGGTGCCGGGCCAAAGCTTCGATTGGGTCAGCGACTTCGACACCTGGGACCGCTGCATCACCCGCGGCTTCCCCGCCTCGATGTTCCCCAACCGCTACAACAACGGCATCCGCATCTGGCAGTCGCCCGGCTACGTCGTGATCCAGCTGGAGATGCTCGGCACCCGGGTGATCCCGATCGGCAATGCGCCCGACTGGCCCGGCGCGGTCGAGCAGTGGATGGGCCACAGCCGCGCCCACTGGGAGGGCAAGACGCTGGTCATCGAGACCACCCACATCAAGTCCGGCGACAGCGTCTCGCACGATCCGTTCAAGCGCTCGGCCGCGCCGGTGCTGGTGACCGTCGTCGGCGGGCCGCCGCTCGACACCACGCCGATGAGCCCCCAGGCCAGGACGGTGGAGCGGCTGACCATGACCGGCCCGAACACCCTGGTGCACGAGCTGACCTATTCCGATCCGGCGACCTACACCGCGCCGTGGACCACGCGCATCGAGTGGATCAGGGACGACAGCTACCGCTTCTACGAATACGCCTGCCACGAGGGGAACCAGGCGATCCGCGGCTACATCACCGTCAGCCGCCGCGAGCGCGCCGCCGTCGCCCGGGGCGAAAAGCCCGCGCCCAAGCCCGAAGGCGATTACCGCGTCCGCTTCGCCGGAGACTTCGACCGCGACCCGGGGCTCGCCCCGCCGCCCGGCGCGACGGCGGCTCCGGCCGGCCGGCCCGGGCGGAGTGAATAGCTTGTAATCCGAAAAGCGGCCCTGCCCGGCTTGTCGACCGCTGCGGCCCCGCCTAGGCCTGGGTCAAAGCTCTTGGTTTGGACCGCACCCCGATGATCTCGACCCGACGCCATCTCCTGGCCGGCGCGGCCTCTGTGCTCGCGGCCGCAGCCGCGCCCGCCTTCGCCAAGCCCAAGCCTAAGCCGCGGGCCAAGGCCCCGGCGCCGGCCGCGCCCGCCGCCTCCGATGCCGCCGAGGCGGCCAAGCTCAACGCTTTGTTCGACCAGATCATGGCGCGGAACCTGCGCCGCGCGCCGGAGACCTGCACCAGGCTCGGTCTGGACAAGGGCGAGCTCGCCTGGACCCGCTCGGCCCTCAGCGACAACTCCCTCGCCGCCCTGGCCGACAACAAGGCGCTGAACGCCCGCGACCTGGAGCGTCTGCACGCCATCCGCCGCCCCGCCCTGGCCGGCATGGACGCGGTCAACTACGACACCGTGGAGTTCGGGGTGGCGGTCCAGGCCGAGGCCGACCGCCGGTTCGAATACGGCGGCGGCGGCGCCGGGGCCCCCTATTTCGTCAGCCAGCTCACCGGCTCCTACCAGTCGATCCCCGACTTCCTCGACACCCAACACACCATCGAGACCAAGGCCGACGCCGACGCCTATCTGGCGCGGATCGAGGCGTTCGGCCGGCAGATGGACCAGGAGCTGGAGGTGATGCGCCACGACGCCGGCCTCGGCGTCATCCCGCCGGACTTCATCATCGACAAGGCGTTGATCCAGCTGCGCGCCTTCCGCGACCAGCCCAGCGACAAGACCACCATCGTCTCCTCGCTGGCGCGGCGGGTGAAGGACAAGGGCATCGCCGGCGACTACGCCGGCCAGGCGACCAGCGTCTACGAGGGGACCGTCCGGCCGGCGATGCAGCGCCAGATCTCGCTGCTGGAGAGCTGGCGGCCCAAGGCGGTGCACGACGCGGGTTGCTGGCGGCTCAAGGACGGCGACGCCTACTATGCGATCTCGCTGCGCCAATACACGACCTCGAGCATCTCGCCGGAGGAGGTGCACAAGACCGGGCTCGACCTTGTCGCCAGCCTGTCGAGCCAGACCGACGCCCTGATGCGCGCCCAGGGCCTGGCCCAGGGCACGGTCGGGGAGCGCTTCCGTGTCATGTTTGAAGATCCGAAGTATCGCTACCCGAACACCGACGAGGGCAAGGACAAGCTGCTGTCCGACCTCAACGCCAAGGTGCGGGAGGTCCGCGCCCGCCTGCCGCAGTATTTCGGCGCCCTGCCCAAGGCCGAGGTGGAGATCCGGCGCGTGCCCAAGGCCATCGAGGCGGGCGCGCCCGGCGGCTACTACAACGCCCCGCCGCTCGATGGCTCGCGGCCAGGCGTCTACTGGATCAACCTGCGCGACACGGCCGAGACGCCGAGCTGGGACCTCTCGACCCTGACCTACCACGAGGCCATCCCCGGCCATCACCTGCAGCTCAGCCTGGCCCGCGAGGTCAAGGGCCTGCCGTTGCTGCGCCAGATCAGCACCAACTCCGGCTACATGGAGGGCTGGGCCCTCTACGCCGAGCAGCTCGCGGTGGAGATGGGCATGTACGACAAGGACCCGCTCGGCCACATCGGCCAGCTGCACGACGCCATGTTCCGGGCGGTGCGGCTGGTGGTCGACTCCGGCATGCACGCCAAGCGCTGGAGCCGCGAGCAGGCGATCCGCTACTTCGTCGACATCATCGGCGACCAGGAGGCCACGGCGACCACCGAGGTGGAGCGCTATGTCGTCTGGCCCGGCCAGGCGTGCAGCTACATGGTCGGCAAGCTGACCTGGCTTGCCGCCCGCGACCGCGCCAGGAAGGCGCTCGGCAAGGCCTTCGACCTGCGCCGCTTCCACGACGCCGGCCTGCTCGCCGGGGTCATGCCCCTGGACGTGCTGCAGCGCCGGATCGACGACTACGCCGCCGGACGCCTTAGCTAGGTTCGGAAGGGCAGCGGGGCGGGGCTAGCGCCCCGCCCGAGCCTTTAGCGGCTCTGCTGCTTGTTGCGGCCCTGATTCATGCCGCCTTGGCCGCCTTGCTTGCCCCGGTCCTGGGACTGCTGGCGGTTTCCTTGCTGCTGGCGATCGCCTTGCTGCTGCTGGCGGTTGCCGCCCGGCTGTTGTTGGTTCGCCATGGTACGCTCCTTGGGACTGCGCCACCCAGCCAACAGGCTAACTCGCCCGCGCCCGCGCCGTTCCTAGCGCCCAGCCTCACCTTGCACCTCTCACGCGCGCGCGGCGGCCCCTGACAGGCCCCGGTGAATCCGCTAAGCGGCGCGCCATGGCCGCCGACATCACCGCTCCCGAAAAGCCCCTGGCCGCGCTCGCGGCCGAGTTCGGGCTCAAGCCCGACGAATACCAGCTGATCGTGCGCCGCCTGAACCGCGAGCCCAACCTGGTGGAGCTCGGCGTGTTCTCGGTGATGTGGAGCGAGCACTGCTCCTACAAGTCCTCGCGCCGGCACCTGCGCAGTTTCCCGGTCGCCGGACCGAAGGTGATCCAGGGGCCGGGCGAGAACGCCGGCGTGGTCGACATCGGCGACGGCCAGGCCTGCGTGTTCAAGATGGAGAGCCACAACCACCCCTCGTTCATCGAGCCCTACCAGGGCGCGGCGACCGGCGTGGGCGGCATCATGCGCGACGTCTTCACCATGGGCGCGCGGCCGGTGGCTCTCTTGAACGCCCTGCGCTTCGGCGACCCGTCGCACCCGAAGACGCGGCGGCTGGTGTCGGGCGTGGTCGCCGGCATCGGCGGCTATGGCAACTGCGTCGGCGTGCCCACGGTCGGCGGCGAGACCAACTTCCACCCCGGCTACAACGGCAACATCCTGGTCAACGCCATGTGCGTGGGCGTGGCCGACGCCGACAAGATCTTCTACTCGGCCGCGCCGGCCCCGGGCCTGCCGGTGGTCTACTTCGGCTCCAAGACCGGGCGCGACGGCATCCACGGCGCCACCATGGCCTCGGCCGAGTTCGACGAGGCGTCGGACGAGAAGCGTCCGACCGTGCAGGTGGGCGACCCGTTCGCCGAGAAGCTGCTGATCGAGGCGACGCTGGAGCTGATGGGGCTGGGCGCGGTCGCCGCCATCCAGGACATGGGCGCGGCCGGCCTGACCTCCTCCTCGGTGGAGATGGCCGGCAAGGGCGGCCTCGGCATGGAGATCGACCTCGACGCGGTGCCCCAGCGCGAGGCCGACATGAGCGCCTACGAGATGATGCTGTCGGAGAGTCAGGAACGGATGTTGGCGATCCTGAAGCCCGGCCGCGAGGCCGACGCCCAGCGGGTGTTCGCCAAGTGGGGCCTCGATGCGGCGGTGATCGGCCGCACCACCGAGACCGGCCACCTGGTGCTGCGCCATGGCGGCGAGGTGGTCTGCGACCTGCCGCTGGCGCCGCTGACCGAGGACGCGCCCCTCTACGACCGCCCGGCTGCGAGCCCGCCCAAGCCGGCGCGTCTGGACCCCGCCGACGTCCCGCCGCCCGACAACTGGACCGGGGCGGTGCTGACCCTGATGTCGTGCCCCGACGTGGCCTCCAAGCGCTGGATCTGGGAACAGTACGACCACCACGTGATGGCCGACACCCTGGCCGACTCCTCCACCGGCGCCGACGCGGCCCTGGTGCGGGTGCACGGCGCCAACAAGGCCTTGGCCCTGACCTCGGACGTCACGCCCCGCTACGTGGCGGCCGACGCCTACGAGGGCGGCAAGCAGGCGGTGGCCGAGGCCTGGCGCAACCTCACCGCGGTCGGGGCGGACCCCATCGCCATCACCGACAACCTGAACTTCGGCAATCCCGAGCGGCCGGAGGTGATGACCCAGCTGGTCGAGGCGATCCGCGGCATGGCCGAGGCCTGCCGCGCCCTGGATTTCCCGGTCGTGAGCGGCAACGTCAGCCTCTACAACGAGACCAACGGCGTCGCCATTCCGCCGACCCCCACCGTCGGCGCGGTGGGGCTGCTGCCCGACTACCGCCTCAGGGCCGGCTACGGGGGGATGCGACCCGGCGACACCCTGATCCTGGTCGGCGAGACCCACGGCGAGCTCGGCGCGAGCCTCTATCTGCGCGAGCTGTTCGGGCGCGAGGCGGGGGCGCCGCCGCCGGTGGACCTGGGCCAGGAGCGCCGCCACGGCGACTTCGTCCGCGGCCTGATCCGCGCCGGCGTGGTGCGCGTCTGCCACGACCTTTCCGACGGCGGCCTCGTCTGCGCGGCCGCCGAGATGGCCCTGGCCTCGGGCGTCGGCATCGCGCTTCGGGCCCACTCGCACGCCCACGCCCATCCCTATCTGTTCGGCGAGGACCAGGGCCGCTACCTGCTGGCGGCCTCCGATCCCGAGCCGATCCTGCAGGCGGCGCTGGAGGCCGGCGTGCACGTCTCGGTGGCCGGCGAGGCCGGCGGGGAGGCCCTGGTGTCGGGCGAGCTGTTCGCCATTCCCCTGGCCATGCTGCGCCAGGCGCACGAGGGGTGGCTGCCGGCCTACATGGGGGGCGGAGCGCTTCCCTGACGTCGGCGGCGATCGCGGATCAGCACGTAGGCCACGAGGGCGGCAAGCGACAGCAGGCTGAGGATCGGCCACAGGACGAAGGGATCGAAGTTCCAGATCAAGCTGGCCGCCGCGCCGGCCAGGACCAGCGCGGCCGGCGCCAGCGGCAGACAATCGGTTGCACGCACGCCTTGCTCCCCGCCGACCGGCATCCTAAACGCGAGTCGGGCGGACAATCAAACAGTTGACGTCCAACGGGTAAGTTGAACCTCGCATCCTTCTGGTCGGTGGCCAGAGTGCGCGCGCTGTTTCAGCCTCGGCCGATGGCGCGCGATGCGGACGACGAGGCGGAGCGACGGATGCTCGGGCGCGCCCTGGCCTTCCTCCGGGCCGAAGCGGGGCTCACCCAGGAGCGGGCCGGCGAAGCCTTCGGCGCCAGCGGCCAGAACTGGCAGAAGTACGAAGCCGGCAAGGCCCCCAGCATCTTCCAGCCCGGCGTCCAGCGCCGCCTGACCTCCGCCATCGGGGTTACGGTCGAGGACCTGATGCTGGCGCGCGAGCGGCTGCAGCAGGAGGGCGGGGCGGCCCCCAGGCCGCCGCGGCCGCGCGCCACCGGCCTGGCCGAGCCGGGCGGCCGCCG
>JADMIO010835444.1_pt1 | contig 16860 bp, 13 predicted proteins | sample 8958161 | NCBI WGS metagenome assembly JADMIO01 (sample SAMN16585339, study PRJNA669376) | soil metagenome | isolation source: Crop rotation soil | place: USA: Cullars Rotation, Alabama | collected 2011
CTTTCCCACCCGCCCACCGTGGTCATCTTCGACGACGGCCTTGGGCTGCTGTCGCCGCTGACGGACCTGCGCCCGAGCTTTGATGTCCGGACGGGGGCGTTGACGCTCCGCGAGCGGCTCGAGCGAACGGCGGGCGTGACGCTCGCGGCATGGCACGTTCCGAAGTTGCTCGAGGACCTGACGCGCGAGCGGATTCGGCTGCCGCAGGCGAGGGAGATGCGGCCGGAAACTCCGGTGCTTTTCGTCAATGGACGGGCCCCGCTCCCGCCACGCGAGGCGTTCGGGCTTGCGTTTGGGCACGCACTTGTGGAGGAGCGGTCGCGGCACATCATCGCGGCACATGGCCCGGTGCGGTTGTTCGCTCAGATTGTTCGATCAGATGCGACAGGACTTTCGGTTGGGGTGCATACCGGGAATGCGCTGCTCGCGCGCCCGTGGGATGTTCGCGCGTTCCGGGATGCGTGCATCGGGCACGATCTTTCGCTGCTCTTGAGCGCAGCGGGCGCTGCGCCGCAGGGCCGCGAGTTCGTCTTTCGCCTCGCACAGACGGCCAAGGCGCACCCATCAACGATCGTCGACACCGAGCGCGGGCACATCTTCGTGGACGAGCACGCGACCATTCGGCCCGGGGCGATCATCGTCGGGCCGGCGTATGTCGGGCCGCACTCGACCGTGCTTGAGCGAGCGCTGATCAAGTCCAATACGGCCATCGGCCCGCACTGCAAGGTGGCCGGGGAAGTCGGGGGCACGATCTTCCAGGGATATGCGAACAAGGCCCACGATGGGCATCTTGGTGACTCGTGGGTCGGTGAATGGGCCAACCTGGGGGCGGGAACGACCAACTCCAACTTGTTGAACACGTACGGGGAAGTGATCTGCCGGCCACTCGGCCCGGGTGCGAAACCGGGACCCAACGAGCGGACAGGGCAGCAGTTTCTGGGCGCGACGATCGGGGACCATGTCAAGACGGCCATTTGCACGAGGATCATGACGGGGGCGATCGTGGGAACGGGGACAATGTTCGCGGCGAGTGCACCACTCAGCGGGACGGTTCCGGCGCTGTCGTGGATCACCGATTCGGGGACGAAGCCGTTCGCGGTCGAGAAGTTCCTGGAGGTGGCCAAGGCGGCGATGGCCCGGCGCAACCTGGCGCCATCGGAGGCGTATCTCATGCGGGTCCGCGAACTGGGCCCCTCCCGAGAATGAGCCCTATGCGATCGAGCTCGCTGCAATCCTGGGTCTGGCAGCTCAGCTACGCGATCCTTGGCTTTGCGTTTCTTGTCAGCCTGTTTCTGGGCGTGATGTCGTGGGGCACACCGGAGTTCTGGGTGTGCGTGGGTGTCGCCGCGGGATCGATCGTGCTCTTGGGTGTGCTCGGTTGGGCGCTCCGCTGGCGATCAGGGGGCTGAGGCACTGTGAAGACGCGCACAGGATGGCTGCCGCTGTGGGGGAAGTTTGGGCTGGCCTCGCTCACCGCGGGAGTGGGTCTGTGTATTGGCGCCCTGTATGTCACGCGGAGCTTCGAGGCGTTCATCGTGCCACTGCTCGCGTGCGCACTGCCGTTTGCCGCGCTCGTGACGTTCATTGGATTCCTCGCGACGGCGGGAAAACGCTCCAGAAGGATGTGCGGGTATTGCGGGTATGACCGCGTGGGCCTGCGGAATCAGGACTCGTGCCCGGAGTGCGGGCGGACGTACTCCTCGAATGCTCCGGGATACCAAGCGGTGGGCAAGCGAGCGATCCCCGTCTGGATCTGGCTTCCCGCGCTGCTGCCGATTCCTGCCCTGTTGTTCGTGAGATTCACCGGGCACTACGGCGGGTATTACATGGTCGGGTGCCATGGGGTGCTCGGACTCATACTTCTTGCCGGCGCCGCGCACGCGTGGAAGCAAGCCCGGTAGCGAACAACCCGCGATACGCTTCATCGATGCCCGACACACCGCAGACGCTCTACATCATCGACGGCTATGCGCAGTTCTTCCGCGCGTACCACGCCATTCGCACGCCGATGTCCTCACCGGTCACCAAAGAGCCGACGAACATGTCGTTCGGATTCATCGGGATGCTTCTGAAGCTGCTGCGCGGCGGGGACTCGTTCAATGCCGCGACCGGTGCGGCGACAACCGCTCCAACGGGGCCGAGCAAGATGGGCGGGAAGCCGGACTACATCGCCGTCACGCTGGATGTGTCCGGCGACCGGGGCACATTTCGATCCGAGTTGTATCCGGACTACAAAGCGCATCGGCCGCCGCCGCCGCCGGACCTTGGGCCGCAGGTGGATCGGATGCTCGAGACGCTCAAGGCCGTCGGAGTGCCGATCATCGGCGCGGAGGGCTTTGAGGCCGACGACGTCATCGCGACAATGGTGACGCGCTTGCGCCAGACGCACCCCGACCTGCGCATCCGCATCGTGTCGAAGGACAAGGATCTCAAGCAGCTTCTGGCCGCCGAGCGAGTGGAGTTGTACGACATCCACAAGGATGAGCTGATCACGGTGGAAACGCTGCGGGCGGAGGACAACCTGACGCCGGCGCAGGTCATCGACTATCTCGCGCTTATGGGCGACAACGTGGACAATGTTCCCGGCGTCGAGGGAGTCGGGCCCAAAACAGCGGCCCAGCTCATCGCGGAGTATGGGTCGCTGGATGCCGTCATCGCAGAGGCGGCGAAGGAGAAGTCGAAGATCTCGGGGAAACGGCTCGAGAACATCCGCGCGGCCGCGCCGCGCCTGCCGCTGTCTCGGCAACTGGTTGCGCTCCGGCACGATGTTCCGTTTGAGTTTTCGCTGGAGTCTGCCGCGGCAGGGGCGATCAGGCTGGGCGAGTTGATTCCGGTGCTCAAGACGCTGGGCTTCAATCGATATCAGGACGAGGTGCGGGCTCTGCTCGGGGAAACGCCCGGCGGCGCTGTTCTTGACGCGGTGAAGGGCGCGGCCCCCGAAGCGCCGGGCAGAAATGCCCAGATGGGACCAGGGGCAGCATCGCCACAGCCCGCCGCCAGACCAAAGCGTCCCGCCGCCGAGCCGCCGGGCGGATTTGGAGGACTCTTCGACCAGCCGGGGGTTGCGAGCACGGCCGTCGAGATCATCCGGCCGCAGTCTGGGGCGTATCGGTGCATCACCACGCCGAAGGAACTGAAGTCTCTGGTCGAAGAGCTGCGCGAGGCGAAGTGCATCGCGATCGACACAGAAACGCGCGGCCTTGCGCCGCTGCGAGACCTCATGTGTGGTGTGTGCGTTTCAACGCAGATCGGGACGGGCGTGTACATCCCGGTGCGCTCGCCGACGCCGAAAGAGCACCTCGACGAACCGACGATTCTGGCCGCGCTGCGGCCGATCCTGGAAGACCCGGCCAAGCTCAAGTGCGGGCACAACTTGAAGTTCGACATGCTGGTGCTTCGCCGGGCGGGTATTCGGATGGCGGGTTTCCGCGCGCCTCCGGCGCCCGGCACCCCTCCGTTCAACGCCTGCGTAGGCGCCGAGCTTCCCACGGCGACGGTGTTCGATTCGATGGTGGCGTCATTTCTGATCGATGCCGACCGCTCCTCGCATGGGTTGGATTCGCTCGCTCTCGCGCTGCTTGGGCGCACGAACATCTCCATCAAGGACCTAATCGGGAGCGGGAAGGACCAGCGGACGTTCGATTGCGTGCCGCTGGACCAGGCGACGCAATATGCGGCCGAGGATGCCGATGTGGCGCTGCAACTTCGGGAGCGGATGCTGCCGCAGCTTCAGGCGATGCAGCTCTGGGACCTCTTCACGCGGGTCGAAATGCCGCTGGTCGAGGTGCTCGCGGAGCTGGAGTGGAACGGCATACGCGTGGACAAAGGCGAACTCGACCGGCAACGCACGCGTCTGCAGAAACGGATCGATGAGCTTCGCACGCAGATCGTCAACTACACCGAGGATCATCTGCACCGGCCGTTTAATCCCGATTCGCCGCGCCAGCTCGCGGCGGTGCTGTTCAACAAGGCCGATGCGAGCGAAGAGCAGGGCGGGCCGGGGTTCGGACTCAAATCGATCAAGCGGATCAAGACGGGCCACTCGACGGACGCCGAGGTGCTCGAAAAGCTCGCCGAGGATCCGACGATCGCGAACCCGATCCCGAAGCTCATCGTGGAGCACCGTGAGCTGACCAAGCTCGTGAACACATACCTCGAATCGCTCGCGGAAGAGGTCTATCCCGAGGGCACGATCGGCGGCGGACGAGTGCACTCGTCCTTCAATCAGACCGTCGCCGTCACGGGGCGGCTGGCCTCGTCGGATCCCAATCTTCAGAACATCCCGATCCGGACGGACATCGGTCGCGAGATTCGTCGCGCGTTCATTGCGGATGAGGGCAACGTCCTGATCTCCGCGGACTATTCGCAGATCGAGCTGCGCCTGCTGGCCCATCTGTCGCGAGATCCGGCGCTCATCCAGGCGTTCCACGAGGGGCAGGACATCCACACGGCGGTCGCGGCCCAGATCCACGGTGTGCCGCTGGAGCGGGTCACGCGCGAGCAGCGAAACGGCGCCAAGATGGTGAACTTCGGCATCGTGTACGGGATCACGGCCTTTGGCCTCGCGCGCCGGCTCGGGTGCTCGAACACCCAGGCCGACGAGATCATCACCGGGTACAAGAAACGCTTCGCCGGAATCACGACCTTTCTGCAGGAGTGCGTCGATCAGGCCTCGCGGTTTGGATACGTGCAGACCATGCTCGGCCGACGCCGCCCCGTGCCGGACATCACCTCTTCGGTGCCCGCGCGGCGTGCGTTTGCGGAGCGCACCGCGATCAACTCGGTCGTGCAAGGGTCGGCGGCCGACCTGATCAAACTCGCGATGGTTGAGTTGGAGGCGAAGATTGAGGAGAGCCGCGGGAGGAACTCGTCGGCGCGGTCGCTGTGTGTCCAATCTGGATTGGAAGGCTGCGCGATGCTCCTGCAGATTCACGACGAACTCGTCTTCGAATGCACTGAGAGCAGCGCCGAGAACGCATCGAAGGCGATTTGCGAGACGATGGAGCACGCGATGCAGTTGTGCGTGCCTCTCAAAGTCGACGTTCGATGGGCGAGCAACTGGTACGAGGGGAAATAGTAACAGGTGGCGAGTCTCTCCCGGGTTTGGGGGCCGAGACTCGCAACGCGAAGGTTCTCCCGCGAACCGGGCAGCGAGGAAAAAGAAAATTCCACGGACCCCTCGTTTTGGGCTATGAACTGCTGTCGGACTGAGAGAAGCTGCGCACATCAAGATGCTTGCGGGCCATGGCTGCTCGCGCATTGGCGCAGGCCGCATATTCGATGGGTGTCCCTCGACGGCGTACGCCGAATGGGCGCAAGCCCCACTGGACAAAGGGTTTCCACATGGTTCGACGTTCCATCCTCTCGCTCGTTGGATCGACCGCGTTGTGTTGTACCGCCGTGATGAGTCTGACGTCTTCAGCGGGTGCGGTCACGGGGGCTTGCTGCATCCCGGGGCTGACCTGCGCGATCGCGGATTCGCAGATCTGCGTGGGCAATCACGGGGTGTACAAGGGCGACAACAGCACCTGCACCCCGACAAATCCGTGCGAGCTCCCGCGCGGCGCATGCTGCATCGCGCAGAGCGTCGTCACTCCTCCGCCGTACACCAGTGGTGGCGGGCCCTCCACGAAGCTGCCCCATCCGCCGCGCCCGCCCATGGGCACGAACTTCACGGGCGGGTTCCCGGGTGGGTTTCCCGGCGGCTTTCCGGGCGGCTTCCCGGGTGGATTTCCAGGCGGGTTCCCAGGTGGATTCCCAGGCGGGTTCCCCGGTGGGTTCCCGGGTGGGCTTCCAAGGCTGCCCGGCCTTCTTGACTGCATTCATGAGCCGGAGTTGACCGGCGGTCCGTTCACCTTCGGCGAGGACCCGATCATCTGCATCAACACTCCCGAGATCATCTGCACGCCCAACGGCGGCGTGTACCACGGCGACGGAAGCACCTGCACCCCGACGTTGTGCCAACCTCCGGCGCTTGCTCAGGGCGCGTGTTGCCGCCAGCCGGTGGGTGCCGCTCCCAACTGCGTCTCCTCGACCCAGAGCGAGTGCGGGATCGGCGCGTGGACGTCGGGCCAGGCGTGCTCGGCCGTCCCGTGCGCTCCGATCACCGGGGCGTGCTGCCGGGTGGACTACTGCAACGTTCTCACGCCCGCGGCGTGCGCACTGACCCACGCGATCTACAAGGGCGACGGCTCGGCGTGCACGAGCGCGACGTGCCCCCCGGCCGTGCTCGGCGCTTGCTGCCGCGCGGGAACCGCGGTTCGTGGCGCGTACTGCGAGGTGACGTACAACATCTCGTGCGCGGATGCGACGAGCGTGTTCTCGGCGACTCCCGCGACGTGCTCCACGGTCGCGTGCGCGGGCGCGTGCCCGTGCGACTGGGATCATGACGGATTCGTGACGGGCTATGACGTCAACCTGTTCCTGTCGGACTACCTTGCCGGCCACGGCGACTTCGACCACAACGGCATGAACAACGCGGCCGACTATGCCGCGTTTGTGCAGTGCTACAGCGGTCCGAGCACGTCCGCGTGCCTGCACCGCTAATCGGAGATTACAAGTCACACAATTGGAGGCAGGGCACGATGCCCTGCCTCCTTTCATTTGGCCGAAGCTTGGTTGAGGCGTCCTAGAGGTTCCCGCGGCGTTCCTGCTCGAGCTCGAGGGCCTCGAAGAGCGCCTTGAAGTTGCCCTTGCCGAAACTCTGCGAACCGCGCCGGCAGATGATCTCAAAGAACAGCGTCGGACGGTCCTGGAGCGGCTTGGTGAACAGCTGGAGCAGATACCCCTCGTCGTCGGCATCGACGAGGATGCCGAGGTCGCGGATGCGCTGGTGGTCTTCCTTCACGGCCTCGTGGCCATGCTCGGTGAGCATCTTGTTCACGCGCCCCCAGACCTGCTCGTAGTAGGCATCGGGGAGCGTCAGGAAGTCCACGCCGCGGGCCCGGAGCGCGGCGATGGAGTGCAGCTCGTCGTCGGTGCGGAGCGCGAGATGCTGCACGCCGGGGGTGTTGGCGTGCCAGTCGAGATATTCCTGGACCTGAGACTTCTTCTTGCCCTCGGCGGGCTCGTTGATGGGCATCTTGATGAGGTTGTTCCCACTGGCCATGACCTTGGACATCAGCGCGGAATACTCCGTCGAGATGTCCTTGTCGTCGAAGTGCTTGAACATGGTGAACTCGAGGACTTCCTCGTAGAACTTCACCCAGTAGTTCATGCGCCCGAGCTCGACGTTGCCGACGAGATGGTCCACGTATTTCAGGCCGCAGGGGTGCTTCCGGTTGTGCTCGTTGATCGCGAGGATCGAGGAGCCGGCGCCGAGTTGCGGCGCACAGCCGACGCCGGAGGCCACGCCGCCGTCGCCAACGGCCATCGCGGGTCCGCAGGAACCCGTCGCGCCATCGATTCGACGGAAACGGGGCGCAAACACGCCGCCCTGCTTGACGCGGGTCAGGTCGTATGCCCCGGTGCGGCTCACGAAGCTGTGCTGGCATCGCCCATAGGTGCGGATCGTGGCGGTCGTGACCGAACCGCTTGCATCCTTGACCGTCCGGGGCTCCCCGCCGGGCGGGACGGTCGCGCCGTTCTTGACCGCCTTCTCGAAGGCCTTCTCGGCGTCGAACACTGTGAACGCGACGTCCTTCACGCCGTCGCCATACATGGCGACCTCCATGCTCGCGGGGTGCTCGGCGGTCAAGCCGCTGGTGAGCAGGAAGCGGATGTTCCCCTGGGTGAGCAGGTACGTGGCCGCGTCGCGCGAGCCGGTCGTCAGGTCACACACCTGCTCGATCTGGAACCCGAAGCAGTGGGCGTAGAAGAACGCGGCCTGCTTGGCGTTGCCGACGTGGAATCGCACGTGATCGACATCGATGAGCTGTAGCGGGTCGGCGGATTTCACGCCAACCGGGACAGGCTTGGCCGGGGTGGCGGGGTTATGGTGCTGGGATGCGAGCGTTGCCATGTGTGGCTCCGATTGAGAGTTCGTTGAATCGTAGGGGAGAGGTCGCGTGCCTCGGTCTCGGAGCGGAGATGGCAGGCCACAACCATCCAAAGTCCCAGCAACCGAACCTTTTCCTATCAAACGGATGGCCTGTGGTAAACCGGCGTTCAAAACCCTACACTCGGCTCCTCGTTTGCCAACGCGGCGATGCGTTCGGCGATCATGGAAAACGGTTCGAATTCATTGTGGCGTCATCGCTGAGAAGAGCCCGATTGAATACTCGGTCCGGTTGAAGAGAAGGGTTGAGGGAGTGAGACCAAGGACTACCGCCTCGTGATCGTGGATCTCCATCACCGGCCCCGCATTGGCCCCTATATCCTCACCCGCGAGCTTGGCCCGACCATGGGCTTCGGTCTTGTCTCGTGCACGTTCCACGACGTCAGCACCGAGCGGCCGTCGCTGCTGGGGAACACCGCTGCCTCATCGCGGCCCCAGCCCGAGAGGTTTCTGGCGCTCCATGAGAACAACCAGACAAGCCACGTGGCGTACCGGTTCGCCCCCATGCGGGGCAAGGCGGAGGAGGCCCGGCTGGTCGCGGCCGTCGAGTCCGCGTCGCTGTTGGATCACCCGCATGCGCTGCGGATCGAGCAGTTCACATTCGACATGGCGGGCCACGGATGGGTGATCACCCCCTATCCGGGCGATGCCGATGGCATACGGACGCTCGGCCGGCTGCTGCGCGAGAAGGGCGGCCAGATGCGCCCGATCGAGGCGGAGCGGGCGATGAGCCAGTTGCTCTCGGTGGTCGCGATGGCCCAGGGGGGTAGCTCGCTCCAACCGCCGATGAATGGTGACGGGTCGATGCCGCCGCGAGCCGCGCCCTGCCATGGGCCGCTGTCCATGAACCAGATCCTCGTGGATCGACGCGGCTCGCTGCTGGTCGAGCTCTACGGCCTCGCCCGCGCGCTCGAGCAAGTCGGCCGTCCCTCGCTCGAATCCATGCGGGATGAGGTTCGATCCGTCGTGGAGATCGGCTACGAGCTGGTGACGGGCTTGCGGGCTGAGCACCCGCTGATTCCGGCGAGCCGGCTGGTGCGGAACCTGGATGCTCGCTGGGACCGATGGTTGATGCGCGGGCTGGATCCGTCCGGCGGATTTGATTCGGCCGAGGCGGCCTTGTGTGCGCTGACGCTGGATCAGATCGCGGTGCGCTCGTCGATGGAGCCGGCTGTCGGCAGATGACAGACGCGAACAGCGGCATGGGGTTTCGGACATCGCTACGATTCGACGACTCCCCGGCTCAAGCCGCCCGGGAGGGTTGACCCGATGAACGATTGGATGGATGCCGAGTCCCACGTCGAGCGAGCCCACCAGGCCTTCGAGGCCGGGAAGTGGGCGGATGCGGAGCACGCGCTCCGCGAGGCGATCGCGCTGAACCCAGATCGTGCGGAGTGGCACTTCAATCTCGGGCTGACCCTCGAGGCCGCGGGGCGGTACCAGGAGGCCGCTCGCTCGCTCATTGATTGCCACGAGCTGCAGAAGGACGACCCGCAGGTCGTCCTGCTTGCGGCGGTGAACATGCTGCGCTGCAACGAGGTGCGCGAAGCGATCAAGTGGCTGGAGCGGGTGGAAAAGCTCGATCCGCAGAACGCCGCTTCGTTTGTCAATCGCGTGGATGCCTACCAGCGCCTTGGGGACCACGAGCAGGCGGAGGTCATGTTCTACATGGCCCAGCAGTGCGATCCGAAGAATCCGGATGCGTACGTCTTCCTCGCCGATTCGCTGCTGGCGCGCGGGATGCACGAGAAGGCGGTGTGGTGCCTGCGCGAGGCCGCGACGCTGGATCCGCAGTTGCCCGGCGTGCATGCGCGGCTTGCGCAGGCGTACGCGGCCACGGGACGCCTGGAGCGCGCCCGCCAGCTCTTTTTGCGCGAGCTTCGCAACGACCCCGGCGACGTCACCACGCTCCTGGATCTGGGCTGCCTGCTGGTGCAGATGAACCGGCTTCCCGAGGCGGGTGAGAAGTTCCGGCGCGTGCTGGAGATGGAGACCGACCATCCCGATGCGCACTTCTACCTGGCGGATCTCGCGGAGCGACAGGGGCAGCACGATACCGCGCGAGAACAGTTCGGCGTTGTGCTGCGGCTGGACCCGCGCCACGCCGCGGCGCGACGGCGACTGGCCGCATCGCTGCTGTTCCGCAATGGGGAAGCGGACTGGGAGTCGGCACGCGAGCTGCTCGCGGAGGAGCTGAAGGATTTCTCCCAGCGGCCGGACACCTTCGGCCCCGATGAACTGCACGAGCTTGGTCGCACGCTTCTGACGGCACGGATGACCGCCGAAGCGAAGCGTGTGCTGGCAAGGTTGGTCGAGTGCTGCCCGCAGGACGCTCCTTCGCTGCATCTTTACAGCGTGGCGCAGTACGAGCTCGGCGAGCGCGAAGAAGGAATCGAGACCTGCCGGCGCGTGCTGAAGCTGGACCCGAAGTTCGTGCCTGCGCTGCACAACATTGCCGTCGCGTGCATGTTCCAGGGACAATGGTCCAAGGCGCGATATTGGGTCCACCAGGCGCTCCTGGTCGATCCGGACGATGCGCCGCTGCGTCACCTGCGCCTGAAGCTCCGTCTGCACACGCTCGCCGAGCTTGGCGAGTGGTTGCTCGCGCCGCTGGCAATCGTGCGCGCGGGGCGTCGGCGCTCGCGATAGTTCACCCTGGCTCGCGGCGCTCGCGTTCACACGGTAGACTGCTCTGCGCGTGGCCAAGCGTCTCCCATCCCTCGCCCATTCCCGCATTCGCGCGATCCTCATCTTCGCGGCTGTACTTGTGGCGTGCACGTTCTTTCTGGGCGACATTGGCGTCTACAACGACGACTACATCTACAACCTGCGCGACCCCGCCACCGGGGCGATCGAAGGACTGACTTTCCATCGCCCATGGCACGTGTGGCGGCCGCTCACGCGGATCGCATTTCCCCCCGTCGTCACGGCGCTCTGGCCGCATCCCTGGATGCTCCACGCTCTGGATGCGTTGCTGCACGCGACGGTGACCGCGGCGCTGTACGCACTTCTGCGCCGGATGGGCGTGCGGCGTGGCATCGCCGCGCCGTGCGCGATGGCGTTCATGGTGTATCCGGGACACTTTGAGGCGGTGCTGTGGATCTCGGTGACGTGCACGCTGATCTCGATGCTGCTGGTGCTCGCAAGCTGGGGCATGTATCTCTGGTGGCTTGGTCGCAGCCACCTTGCGAGCGTGCCGGTACGGATCGGTGCGCTGGCGTCTTTTGGCGGCCTGGCCTGGTGCGCGGCCGCGCTCAACGAGCAGCCGACGGGGGCGCTTGCCGCCCTCCCGCTTGCGGCGGTAGCCGTCGGCCCGGCTGTGGGAAGCTCGCGACTGAATCGGCTGGTACGGACGCTGCTCCCGGTGGTGAGCACGACCATTGGATTGGCGGTGTACCTTCGCGGGTTTGTGCGGCATACGCCGGGGTTCAAGGGCATCGACGTGGTGGAGCACGGCGCGCCGACGCGAGTCTTGGAGCTTGCGAGGGCGGTCCCTGGCGAGGCAATCCTCGTCAACTTCGTCCGCGGCGCGTGGCGGCAAGGAGTTGAAGCAATCACGGGCCATCCTGTGAGCGCACTGGTCGTCGTGGGTGTCTTCGCCGCGGCGGCCCTTCCCTGGTGCTGGAGGGGTTCACGGTCCGACGAAGCCGCGACTGCACTTCGCCCCGTGCGCAGCGGAGCGCTGGTGATCGCCGGATTGGTATGGGCCGCCGCGGTCTGGCTTCCCGTTGCGTTCGCGCACTCGCATCCGTTTCCACGGTTGTTCTATCCGTTTGCGCTGGGCATAGCGATTGCCGGCGCCGGATTCGCGACGTGGGTGTCAGAGTGCAAGCCCATCAGAAGCGCCGGCCTGCTCAGGTTGCTTCGAGTGGCGTTTGCCGCCGCCGTGTGCGCCGCGGTTGTTGTTTGGATCGGGGTGCAGGACGGCTACCAACGCCGTTATCGCGCAGACGTCGCGGAGTCCATGGCCTTGCGCGACGCGTTCGAGCGCACCATCGAGCCGGGGTCCATCTTCATTCCCGTGCACCTCACGAGCCGGCCGACCAGCACCGATGTGCCGGGCTTTGACGGTTTCTTCCAGCACTGCTGGCGCTGGCCCCTGGCCTCTGGATGGAATCTCCTCCTGGCCCTGCACAGTTCGGATGTGCACACCGTGTGCACCGGCAACGGCGCGGCCAGCGTCGGGCTCTGGCTCAATCCACGCGATCCGGCAGGATCGATCGTGTGCGCATCACCGATGACCACGCCAAAGCCCGCGAACGCTGGAGAACGCTTTCCGCTTTCACCGGACGCTCCCGGTCGCGTGTTCGCCCTGGACCGGTTGGTGCTTTTCGACATCGACGGGGCGGGAAACACCCGGGTCTACACCAAGGTTCGCATCCATCCAGCGGCATCGGATGTGCTTGAGATCGTTCCACGACAGGTCGCACGCTCGCCGCTCGCGGCCAGCCTGCCCGAGCGCATCCTGAACGTGTTTCCTGCCCCGCGCCCGCCGGAAACCCATGCTCAGCGGTAGAGATCCGGGTACATGGCACGCTCAACGCCCTCGATCAGCGCGTGGAGAATGAGCATGTGGACCTCCTGGATGCGATCGGATTGTTCGCCCGCCACGATCCATTCAAAGTCGCACCGGCCCACGAGCTTGCCGCCGCCCTTGCCGAGCAGCGCGACGGTCCGGCACCCCTGGTCCTCGGCGGCCGCGACCGCGCGGACGATGTTCTCGCTGTTGCCGCTGGTGCTGAGGACGATGACGACGTCGCCGCGCCTTCCGTGGGCCTCGATCCACCGTGAGAAGACGTTCTCGAAGCCGTAATCGTTGGCGGCGCAGGTGATGTGGCCCGGGTCGGTGCAGGCGAGGGCGGGGAGCGCGGGGCGTTCCTTGCGAAAGCGCCCCGTGAGCTCTTCGGCAAAGTGCATCGCATCGGCGGATGAGCCGCCGTTGCCGCAGATGAGGGCCTTGCCGCCGGACTCAAAGCACTCGGCAAGCTGCTGGGCGACGATGGCGATGCGCTCAATGCCCGCCGCGTCATCGGCGAACGCGAGCAGCGCGTCGCGAGCACCCGCGACTGCTTCGGAGGCCCATGATGTGTCGCCGCTGCTGCTCATCGAGTCATGGTATCAGATCGGGCGCGGCCGTCACGGCTGCAGAAAGCTGAGATGGAGCTCCGCGTGGCGGAGGTAGTACACCTGCCACTCGGCGGGCGTCATGGGACCGAAAAAGGGGTGCGCACCGTTCGGCGATGCGCCCGGGGCCTTGGCCCGCGCGATTTGCTCGCGGAGGAGGCGGAAACCATCTTCGGCCGTGGTCGCGTCGCTCCAGGCGACGGTCTCGGCCTTTGCGCTCAGACGGAAGCCCGGCTGGAATGGCTTGGAGAGCTCGCGCTTCTTGAGCAACTTGCCGAGCATGCCCAGGAGCGCGTTCACGCGGATCGGGAAGCCGTCGAACGAGCGCTGCATCGCGAGGCCGAGATGGTGGCAGATCGGCCCCGCCTCGTGGTTGCCGAGCTTCTTGAGCGTGCCCGCTTTGTGCGCCGCCTCGATCTTGTCGAGATCGCGCGAGATGTCGTCCAACGTGGCGTAGGAGGCGAGCCGGCGGCGACAGGCTTTGGTGTTGACAGTTCCCATCGAGGTTCCCCCGATTACGCCGCCGGCCCGAGGACCGTTCGCGCCTTCTCGACGAGCGAACCGAACGAGACGACATCGCCCTTTCCATTGTCCTTGCGGGCCTTGAACTCCACACCACTGGCTTCAAGAGCTTTATCGCCGATGGTGATGCGGAGCGGAAGGCCGATGAGGTCGGCATCCTTGAACTTCACGCCGGGACGCTCGTCGCGGTCGTCAATGAGGACGTCGTAGCCCGCGGCCGCGAGATCGGTTGCGACGCGCTTCGCGGTATCCTGGTGCTTGGCGTCGTCGTGCTTCATGAGCACGACGAGCGCGTGATACGGCGCGATCGCGCTGGGCCAGATAATTCCGTCGGCGTCGTGGTTCTGCTCCACGCTCGCGGCCATCGTCCGGCTCACGCCGATGCCGTAGCACCCCATGATCACCGAGCGCTTCTGCTGGTCATGGTCGAGGATGGAAAGGCCCATGGCGTCGGAGTATTTCGTGCCGAGCTTGAAGATGTGGCCGACCTCGATGCCGCGGCCGGTTTCGAGTTTGGCTCCGGCCGATCGCGGCGAGGGATCGCCGGCGAGGGCGTTGCGGACGTCGGCGACCATCATGTAGTCGTCGCCGCCGCGAAGCCCCCCACTGCCATGGGTGTCCTTGTTCTGAGCGTTGGCCGTGAGCGGATCTTTGCCGAGGTCGCGCTGCCAGTTGAAGTGCTTGACGTGATAGTCCTTCTTGTCGGCGCCCGTGGCCCAGAACTTGGGCTTTCCCGCGACATCGTCGAAGCTGATCGCCGCGTCGCGATCTACGAGCAAGAGAACACCCTTCTTCCCGACGGCCGCGCGCGGCGAGACGAACCCGATCGCAAATCCCTTCCTGATAGCCTCGGCGGGATCGGCCAGGGAGATCGACTTCACCTCGGCGGCGTCGCGGACCTTGCCCTCGTTCACGTCGTGATCGCCCCGGACGACGGCGAGGATGTACTCCTCGCCGTATTTTTCCAGGTCGGCCGGAGTTGAGTTCACCTTGAAGAGCACGCTCTTGAGCATGTTCGGCGGCTTGACCTTCATGAACTTGCAGACGTCCTCGATGCCGGGGCAGCCGGGCGTGTGAACCTCTTCGAGCGCGCCGGAAGGATCGCCGGCGAAGTAGCCCTTCGCGGGCGCGGGGCGCGGGCCGATCTCGCACTTTTCGACGTTGGCCGCGTAGCCGGAAGTCGGGCACTTGAGGATCGTGTCTTCGCCGCTTTCGGCGTTGACCATGAACTCGTGGGATGCGGAGCCGCCGATCGGACCGCTCTCGGCCTCAACGATGGTGAAGGAGAGGCCGCAGCGGCTGAAGACGTTGGAGTAGGCGCGGTACTGCGCGTCGTAAATCTCGTTGAGGCCTCCAGGGCCCTCGACCTTCATGTGGAAGGAGTACGCATCCTTCATGATGAACTCGCGGCAGCGGAGCAGACCGGAGCGCGGGCGGGCCTCGTCACGGAACTTGGTCTGGATTTGATAAAGGGTCAGCGGAAGCTGCTTGTACGACGTCACTCCGGCCTGCACCAGCTCAGTGACGGGCTCCTCGTGCGTCGGGCCAAGCGCGTTGGTCGCGCCCTTGCGGTCCTTGAACTTGAAGAGAAGGTCGCCGTAATCCTGGTCGCGCTTGGTTCCGGCGTAGAGCTCGATGGGGAGCAGGACCGGAAGGGTGAGCTCGCTCGCCCCCGCGCCATCCATCTCTTCGCGGACGATGCGGGCGATCTTCTGCAGGGTGCGGTGGGCCAGCGGCAGGTAGTCGTAGATGCCCGAGCCGAGCTTGCGGATGTACCCCGCCCGTGAGAGCAGGATGTGAGAGGGCGATTCCGCATCAGACGGGGCCTCGCGGGCGGTCGGGATCAGGGTCTCGCGCCAACGATGGATCACGCCGCGACCCGGGCGGGCGACTCGATGCTCGGCAACCGCACTTGACGACAGGGATTCAGCCATAGGGGGCGGATAGTAAGCCGTCCCCGTTCATCACCCCGCTCGCCACCGTTCCACGAGACAACCGACAGCAAGCGACTAGCCAATTCTGGCCAGGGGCTCCAGCTCTAGTTGAGGATCATCCCCAATGAACCTATTCCAGAAAACTCGAAAAACCGCCCTTGCACGCCGTGCCGGCCGTGCTACATTGAAAATGGATAAGAGAGTCGGGCTCGGACTTCCCGCGCCCGCGGAGTTGAGAGAGAGAGAGACCATGCGATCACCTCGCCTGTTTGTTGCTGCGTTCGCCGGCACGGCCGCGCTTTGCGCTTCCAGCGCGTTTGCCACGCCGGTGCCGCCCAACGTGAACTTCGTAATCTCGCAGGCCGGAGGTCCATCTTGGGACTTCGCCAACTACCCGAACTTCGGCACGTGGTCACCCGATTCCTCGACTCAGAATCTGTGGCACTACACGGGCGCGTGGACGAACTCGTCCTGGACATGCAACTGGGCGCTCGATCTTGACGCCGATCCGTTCGTCTCCAACAGCTTCGCCATCACCAACAACACCGGCGTCGTCCAGACGTATTCGGTGAACGTCACGCTCCCGGTCTTCCCCGCCGTGCCTTCCCCGAGCGCAACCTTTGGCTCGGTCTCCGGCAGCCTTGGCGATACGAACAACAATGGCTTCGCGCAGTGGGCGACGGTGCCCGGCTCCGCGTTCTATACCGCGATCATCGACGGCGTCCCGTACCAGCCGCTCCTGCCCGACCCGTCCAGCGTGACCACGCCCGGGATTCCCGGCGCGACGGTTCCGTTCCCGCTCGGACCGAACTTCTTCTCGTTTCCTGGGGGCCAGCCGGGCGTCGTCACCAGCATTGGCATCACCAACACCTTCACGCTCACCCCGGGCGATAGCGTGACGTTCGTCAGCACGTTCCGCGTCGATCCGGTGCCCGCGCCGGCCGTGGGATCGCTGCTCGGGCTCGGTGGTCTGGTTGCACTCCGTCGCCGCCGGGCTCGCTGAGCGCAGCGACATCTGATTCGGTTTCGAACGCACGGGCCACGAGGTCCGTGCGTTTTTTCTACTGGTTCGCGGGGAATCTCCAGCCGGAGAGGCGCACGCCCAGCAGCACCGCCAGCGAGAGCCCGATGAGGACCACGGACAGCACGAGCGCCCGGTCGAGGCCGTTCTCAAATCCGACATAGACGGCCAGCGGCATGGTCTGCGTGCGCCCGGGAAGATTGCCGGCCTTTCCAGCACATTGGGATCCTAAGCTTAGAATTCCACGTGGACAAGTTGTCGCG
>JADMIO010854494.1_pt1 | contig 16860 bp, 5 predicted proteins | sample 8958161 | NCBI WGS metagenome assembly JADMIO01 (sample SAMN16585339, study PRJNA669376) | soil metagenome | isolation source: Crop rotation soil | place: USA: Cullars Rotation, Alabama | collected 2011
CGCGACAACTTGTCCACGTGGAATTCTAAGCTTAGGATCCCAATGTGCTGGAAAGAGCGGCTCCCATCTTTCCGGAAAAACTGTTTCTCGTAGGGCTGAAAGAACCCGGTTGCCAGTGCCTCCGTCACGGCACGTTGGTCGCGTTCGCGCAATTCGGGCGGCGTCATGTCCTCCCAGCGCAATCGGCCCGAGACGAGATCCTGACGGTCGTATTGAAACATTTGCAGAAACGTCTGGTTCGCCTCGACGATCTCGCCCTCCAGGTTCGCGAGGAAGATCCCCAGAATGCCGGCGTCGACCAGGCGCTGCATCTTACCCTCGGTGGTCTTGCGTTCGGTGAGATCGGTCACCGCCCCGATGAACTCGCGGTCACCAGATGCATTCTCTACCGCGTGAGCGATCGCATGGACGTGTTTGACTCGCCCGTCAGGCAGCAGCAAGCGATACTCGTGCTCGAAGTCATCGCCAGTCTGGAATGCGCGATCGAGGACCTGTTGTGCGAGGGCCCTATCCTGGGGATGGGTGCGCTGCATCACTGAATCAATGGTTGGTTTGACCGTGCTGGCGTACTCGAAGATGCGATAGGTTTCGTCTGACCAGGCAATGTCTCCGCTGTCCGGTTTCCATCCGAAGCTGCCGGTGTGACTGAGTCTCTGGGCTTCGGCCAGATATGCTTCGCGGCGTCGGATGTCCTGAGTCAGGAGCTCGTGCTCGGTCACATCCATGGCGGTGCCGAGGATTCGTTGCAGCGTGCCATTCTCGACGACGGGATTACCCACGTATCGAACGTAACGAACTTCACCGTCTGGCCGTACGATGCGCGTGATGACATCACATCCCGACGGCTCCGCAACCATTTGCTCGATCAGCGACTCCATGAACTCGCGATCCTGCGGATGGACGCGCGCGAGATATTCCGGAAGGCGAGGCGCCCCTTTGGCCGGATCTAGACCGTATATGTGAAACAGCTCATGCGACCAGTACTCGAAAAATCCCACAGGGTGGAAAACCCAGCTGCCCATGTGCGCGAGGCGTTCTCCCTCCGCAAGGTAGAATTCTGCTCGTGTCCGTTCCCATTCCGCCCGCTTGTGGTCATCGATGTCGATGCTGGATCCGTACCACCTGACGATCTGCCCCTCGGCGTCTCTGACCGCCTGCTTTTGATGCAGCATCCAGCGATAGACACCGTCCGCTCTTCTCACCCGCGCTTCGATCTCCAGCGGCCGACCGCTTTCGAGGCAGGCCCTCCACCTGGCAACGAGCGCGGTCACGTCGTCCGGGTGGATCACCGCGGTCCATTTCCAGCCCTCGAGATCCTCCCGTCTCATCCCAAAGAACTCGACCCAGCGCTTGTTGAAGTAGTCCAGGTACCCGTCGGGACGTCCGGTGTGGATCATTGCCGGAACGCAATCGACGAGCTCTTGCAGGCTCGGGAGGTCTGAGCTGTGCGGAGCTATCTTCATGAGCGCACCCTCGTCGGATATTGATTGTCCGGGCGAGCATAGTCGTACGATGGCGCGGCGTCATCCGTGGAGGAGACACCAAGAGGAGCCCTCCCGGTACCTCGGAACGGTGGGCGAAGCATCGGCAGCTTGGCGCGTGCGTGACGGCCAGGCACGGCCCCGGGCGGCGTTTCTACCTCAGGAACCCTCGAGGCGATGCTTGTCGATGCGGAGAGCGCGCATCTTCGAGTCGAGCGTGTTTGTTTGACTCACGCGTCGGTAGATCGCGCCGATCTTTTCTCGCGGGCAGTCACGCGGGTATCCAGCACGCTGCGAGCTCCTCATTCTCGAACTCGATCTCGTGAGCGAAGAGGATGAGCTTCTGGCCGCTGTCGAAGCTCACGGTGAACAGCTTGCGACCAAGATTCTCTCGCAGCGAGACGAGCGTCCCCGGCGTCTCCCGTCGAACAGTTCCGCCCGGGAACGGGATCGCACGCGCCGAGCGGCAGCGCATTCCAGGAAGGATCGACATGGCTTTCCCTCTCTCCCGGTTACGGCGTGATGGTGATGCGGTCGAACCGGGCCCTTTTGAACTTTCCACAGCAGCGTACACGTTTGGTTCCGTTTCTCGGTCGATGTGGTACTCGGTGCTCGATGCGCTGCACGCGGAGGCCTCGCAGCGTCGCGCCGGATCAGTGCAACCGCCATGCCGAGCGTGGATGCGGAGCCTCGGCGAGCGAAGATCCGTGGCGCTGCGCTCCCTTTCCACGCCGACGACTCGCCAGGTCTGCCGAGTCGTCGGCAATTGTCCGCTTCGCTGCGGCACGGGGTTTGGGACCTCGGAGTGACGATGATCTTCGAATGCTCGCGCAACCCGGTTCCCGGGGCGATCCGATGGCCGCCCATGGCGACGATATGCGCTATGGATCAAGCCGCGTGTGTCGTCCAAGATTTGCGCGGCGGAGAATTGTCGTAGGGGGTGTGATGGTTCCCGCCAGCGGACCGCGGGTCGCCGGCGGGCGAGCAGATCGAAGCAGGCGAGACTTCACCACGCACTCCGCATGACGCCGTCGAGCGATACGATCGCCACCGTCGTTGACACACGGTCGGGAGCATCGACGGTTTCGATCGCCGATCTTCCGAAACGTCTGGCGACGGGGGGCTTCTACTGGCTCGACATCGACGGCGCATCGGCGGAGCAGCTGGATGCGGTGGCATCCGTGCTCCGCATCGAGGAACCGACGCGCTCCTGGCTTCCGCGCTTCGGACAGCGCGCCAGATTCGAGATGCGGGCAAAGCAGGTCAGGATATCCACGTTCACCGCGGGACCGACCGGTGGGCCGGTCGAGGTGCACGTCCTCTTCACGCCGTCCTGGCTCCTGACCGTTCGCGCTGGGGTGGGCAGCGCGATGGATCGCGCCCACGGCGTGTACGCAACCTTCGGCGGCGAGATCGCGTCCAACTCCACGCTGGGCCTTCTGATCGTCCTCGACGATTTCATCGCGAGCTTTCACCCGGTCCTCGATCAGGTCGAGCAGGCGGTGGCCGAGCTGGAGGATCAGGTCCTCCGGACACCTCGCGACGCCCAGCTGCAGCAGCTCTCGGTTCTGCGACAGCAGCTGTCGTCATTGCACCGGGTCTGGGAGCCACAACGCGAGGCTGTGGCGACCTTCTCCGTCGCGGTCGGGGGTGTGCAGGGGATGAGCGAGAAGGCCGAGTACTTTCGTGACTACGCGGAGCGGATCGCGGATCTCATCGACAAGATCGCCGATCTCCGCCAGCGGATCCGGGACGCGATGGGGAGCTACGCGACGAGCGTCTCGAACAAGCAGGCGGAGATCATCAACCGCCTGACGATCATATCCGCCATCTTCCTGCCCATGACGTTTCTGACCGGGTTCTTCGGCATGAACTTTCAATGGATGATCGACCACATCGGCTCGCTCCGAGTGTTCATGATCCTCGGGATCGGTCTGTTCCTCACCACGTTGGTCGTCACGCTGTCGCTGTTCAAGGGTCGGGGGTGGCTGGGTGAGCGGCGGCGGAGGCCGGCTCCGGGCGAATCGCGGCGAGACCTTGGTGCAGCGCCGCAAAAATCCATCCCGGGGCGATGACCGAGCGGCTGCTGCCCATCCTCGGTTGGCTTCCTGCCTACCGTCGCGACTCGCTGTTGCCGGATTTCCTGGCCGGCCTCGCGGTCTGGGCCGTCATGGTACCGGAGGGGATGGCCTACGCCGGCATCGTCGGCGTGCCACCGATCATGGGCCTCTACACCATCGTCCCGCCGTTGATTGCCTACGCCGTCCTCGGCACGTCGCGCTTGCTCGTCGTCGGGCCGGACACTGCGACAGGCCTGATCTCCGCGCTGACCGTGGGCTCCATCGCGGTACAGGGAACTGCGGACTTCAATACGCTCACCTCCACCCTGGCGATCTTGATCGGGGCTTTCTTCTTGCTGTTCGGTGCGCTCCGCATGGGCTGGGTGGCTTCCTTCATCCCCACGCCGGTGATGCGGGGGTTCATCGAAGGCCTCGTATGCGTCACCATCATCGGCCAGGTGCCGCATCTGCTGAATATCGGCGGCACGTCCGGCAACTTCTTCACCAAAGTGTGGTTCGTCCTCCAGCATTTACCGGACGTGTCGCTCGGACCGGCGCTGACCGGTTTGCTGAGCCTCGCAGCGATGCAGGTGCTCCGCCGCGGGGCACCCCGGATACCGGCGGCCCTCGTCGTCGCGGCCTTGGCGACGATCCTCGTCGCCCTCCTCGGCGGTGAAGCCGCCGGCGTGAGCGTCGTCGGCGACCTGCCGTCCGGCCTTCCCCATCTCACGCTACCCACCATCCGCCCCGCGATACTGCAGCAGCTCGCACCGGGTGCGCTCGCCATCGTGCTGGTCGGCTATGCCGAGGCGCTCGGCGGGGCGAAGGCCGCGGCGATGCAGGGCGGTGGCGACGTCGATCCGAACCAGGAGTTGATCGCGCACGGGCCCGCGAACATCTTGAGCGGCCTGTTCGGTGGCTTCCTCGTCGTCGGAAGCTTGTCCAAGACCTCCGTGGCCATGGCTGCCGGCGCCCGCACCCAGCTCGCCAACGTCATCGCGGCGGCCTTCTGCTTCCTCACGCTGGTTCTGTTGACGCCGTTGTTCCGCGGCATGCCGCACCCGGCGCTGGCCGCGATCGTGATCGCAGCAATGCTTCACCTCACCAAGCCCGCCTATTTGTGGGAGCTGCTCGCCCGAGACCGCTGGGAATTTGCCGTCGCCGCGATCGTCATCGCTGCAGAACTGACGTTGGGCGTCCCCGAGGGCGTCGTGCTCGGTGTGGTGCTGTCACTGGTGATGTTGATTTATCGAACGACCCACCCACATGGCGCCGAGCTCGGCCAGCTGCCGGGCACGGAGGCTTATCGCGACATCCGGCACCACCCCGAGGCGATCACCTTTCCGGGTTTGCTCATATGGCGCCCCGGCGGCGATCTGTTCTTCGCGAGCGTCGGCCACCTCGGCGACGGTTTGAGGGCGGCGCTGGCTGCGAGCCGTCCTCCCGCGGATCACGTCCTTTTGGACGCAGATTCGGTGAACTTCATCGACACCACCGCGTGCGACGCGCTGCTCAGCACCATCAGGGACATACAAAGACGAGGTATCACCGTCGCCTTCGCCCGTGTGCGCGACCCAGTGCGTGCGCGAATGCGGCTCGGAGGCATAGAGGCGCTCGTCGGCTCGACGAGCTTCTACGACCGTGTGACCGATGGCGTGCGCGCCTGGCAGCGCCATGAAGGCCCCCAACTCGGGCAGGAAGCATGAGCGGACGCGGTCGGCCAGCCGACGCCTCGTCAGATTTGTCGTCGCGTCGACATGCAGTGCTCCGCGGCGGGCCCGGACTCCGTCGAAACATCCCGGTTCAGCGACGGCACAGCAGTTGCGAACCGCTCGACGTGATGCAACGCAACGCCGGGCTCGATAGGACCCCTGCGATGGAAGCGGACGATGTCTAGGGAGACGGGAGGCGGCCATCTCTGGGCCATCGGCTACGCCGACATGGAGCGCGCGGGCCAGGTCAAAGACGAGATCACCAGGCTCGGGTGGGACGAGCCCTATTTCCTCCTTTCGGACGTGGCGGTCGTCGTCAGACATCCGGACGGATCGTTCACGTTGAACCGCGAACCGTTTCCCACCGTCGCCAACATCCTCGGCTGCACCGCGGTGGGCTTCATCGCGGGGCTGGTGCTCGCCGCGCCACTCGCGGGCGCCGCCGTCGGTGCGTTGCTGGGCGGCGCGGGCACCGCCGTGGCGGCAGAAGTCGGCATCAGCGATGACTTCGTGCGCGAGGTCGAGGGGATGATGAAGCCCGGGACCTCAGCGCTGTTCGTCTTGGACGATGGGGGAGACATGGACGTCATCCTCCACGACATTCGCGGCCTCGGCGGGACGGTGCTGAAGACCAACGTCGATACGGATCGGGCGAACCTGATTCAGTCGACGCTGACGGCGCTCCCGGAACGCTCGCGACTGAAATGATTCTCACGCGGGACCAAGCTCCCGCGGTGACGAGGACCGTTCAGGTCCGCTTGAAGCGATGCTTGGCGATGCGGAGGGCACGGATCTTCGAATCCAGTGTCGATGGGTGGAGGCCGAGCTTCGCCGCCGCACCAGTCGGGCCCGCTACGCGTCCGCGGCTCTCGGCGAGCGCCGTCTCGATCATCTGCCGCTCGCGCGCCGTCAGCTCGTCACCGAGCGGACGTGGCGCCTTCGCCGTGTCTTGCGTGAGCCACCGCGGGTCGACGGTGAGCGTGCCGGAGTCGCAGATGATGACCGCGCGCTCGATGACGTTCTGCAGCTCGCGGACGTTGCCGGGCCAGCGGTACGATTTCAGCAGCTCCAGCGTCTGCTTGTCGACGCGGCGGATGGTCTTGCCGACCTGGCGCGCGTAGCGATCCACGAAGTACGCGACGAGCAGCGGGATGTCGGGGCCGCGTTCGCGGAGCGGCGGCATCTCGATCGGAAACACGTTCAGTCGGTAGAAGAGATCCGTCCGAAAGGCGTCGCCCTCCATTGCCGCCGTCAGATCGCGATTCGTGGCGGCGATGATCCGGACGTCGACTTTGGTCGGCCGAGTCGCGCCGACACGCTCGAACTCCCGCTCCTGGAGTACCCGCAGGAGCGCGAGCTGGGTGTCGGGCGGCAGATCGCCGACCTCGTCGAGGAAGATGGTCCCACCGTCGGCGAGCTCGAAGCGACCGGCGCGGCGCTGGAGCGCGCCGGTGAAAGCGCCCTTCTCGTGTCCGAAGAGCTCCGAGGCGATCAACCCGGGGGGAATGGCGGCACAGTTCACGCCCACGAATGCGCGCGCGGCCCGCGGTGAGCGCTTGTGGATCGCACGGGCGACGAGCTCCTTGCCGGTGCCGGTCTCGCCGGTGATGAGCACCGTCGAGTCGGTGGGCGCGACCTGCGCCACGCTCGTGAGCACCGCGCGCAGCGACGCCGACGCGCCCACGATCTCTTCGAACATCGACGCCCGGTCGACCTCCTCGCGGAGCGCGAGGTTCTCGTCTTGCATCCGCTGCTCGGCACGCTTGCGATCGTCGATGTCAGTGCCCGTCGCGAACCAACCGATGGCGCGGCCCTCGGCATCGCGCAGCGGCGCCAGGCGGCCGAGGATCCACCGATACTGCCCATCTGCTCGCCGTATGCGAAACTCGAGTTCGCGCCCGATCCCCTGCGCGAGCCCTTCTATGGTCGCCTGCATGGTGAGCAGGTCATCCGGATGGAGGACCTCGGACCAGCCCCCCGGGCGCCCGACGGCTTCTTCGAGGGTCTGTCCCGTGAACTCGAGGGCAGCGCGATTCGCATACAGGAACGCGCCCTCAGCGTTGGCCACGACGAGATGCTCGGGAAGAAAGTCGACGATCGTCCGGAGCTCGCGGTCGTCCTGCCGGATCCGGGCTTCGCGTTCTGCAAGATCACGGTACAAACCGGCATTCTCCAACGAGATTGCGGCCTGCGAGGCGAGCAGCTTCAGCATCGCGATCCGCGTCGGGGCGAAGACGCGCGGCGTGAGGTTGTTCTCGAGGTAGAGCACCCCGACGAGCTGGGCCTGGTTGATCAACGCCAGGCAGAGAATCGAACGGGCGTGGCGCTCACGGATGTAGGGGTCCGAGGCGAAGGGATTCTCAGCCCGGGCATCGTCGAGAATCACGCTCTCGCGCGTGCGGACGACGTAGTGAAGGATCGACTCCGGCAGCACGGCCGCGGTCACCGGCTCGTCGCGCAGCTGAACCTTCACCGTGTCGCGGCCGGCCGTAGCTTCGGCCGCGATCCGCTGCGCGGCGCCACGCGAAAGAATCAACAGACCTCGTTCGGCACCCGCATGCTCGAGCGCGGTGCGCATCAACTTGTCCAGGAGCTCTTCCAGGACGATCGTGCCCGACACCGCTCGGGACACCTCGAGCACGGTCGCGAGGTCGAGGTGTTCGACCGACGTCCCGATCGTGGTGGTCGCGCGCGGTGGAGACGGCTCGTCTCCGAGCTGCGGATACAGCTCGTCGAGCTGCCTCACCTTGCCGTCCGCTCCCCAGCGGAGATAGCCGTGCCGGGCATTTCGCAGATAGGCGTGGGAAATGGTCTCGAACCCGCGCGCGGCGTAGAAGCGCGCGGCAAGCTCGTGGGCAACGGCCTCGTTGTGGACGAAGCCATTCGAGCGGGCCGAGCGGATGGCGCGTTCATAGAGCTGCTCGGCGTCGAGAATGCGGCCTTCGATTCGGGCGATCTCGGCACCGATCAGCGCTGCACGGCCCTCGAAGTTCGCCGGGCAGTTCTCCGCCCACGCTTGGAGCTGCCGATGGTGGGCGGCCAATGCCTCCTGATGCTGGGTGCGTTCCGCAACGGATGCCGCGTCGCAAAGCGCAGCCCGCGCCAGCGCGGCGTAGAATTGGTACTCTGCCACTTCCAACGATCCCGGTGTCGAGCGGAGGGATCGTACCTTCGATGCCGCCGCGACGGCCTGATGGTACGTACCCGCGAAGAAGCGTGCCTGCAGCTGGCAGATCCAGTACCAGCGCGCGGCGGGTGCCAGGCGCGGATCTTCCGCGATGCGCTGCTCGAACCGACTCTCGTCGAACTCTGTACCGCTCAAGGAGCCGAACTCTCGATTCAGGCCGCGGAGACTGCGGATGAGCCCGACATTGACGGTCATGTAGTCGACGACGTGGCCGAACCCGAACTGGCGCGCGAAGTCGAGCCCAACCTCGGCCTCGCGCTGAACGTCGCCCAGCGGATCACCGGCAAACAAGAGATTGATGATCAGGATATTGCGGGTGAGACCCGCATAGGTGAGATCGCCGAGTCTGCTCGCCGCATCGAAGGCACGCCACACCAGGTTGAGCCCGGTGCGAACCGGTTGCGTCCACGGAGAGACGCGGCCGCCGAACATCACGCACACGCGGCTCTCGAAGCGACGCAGGCCGCGCTGATCGACCAGATCCAGGCCGAGGCTCCCGAAACTGAACCCTGCCCGGTAATTGCCGAAACGGGGTCCGAGGAGCATGCCCAGCGAAACGTAGGCGACGGACGCTGCGTCGCTGTTGCCATGCTCAAGGCTGAGATTCGCCATCCGGCAAATGACGAGGCAGAGCAGATTCTCGTCGGTGAACAAGGCTGGCGGCAGGACGGCGGTGAGGACGTCCATGGTGGCGCGCCACTCGGGGTCCGCCATCAGCGGCAAGTCGACGAGCTCCTCGATCGAGCGATTCCCGATCTGGCGCCAGATGCGCTCGTATTCGTGCTGGAGCTCATCCTGCGTCGGATGCGCGGACCACTCGACACCGATGCGTCGGAGATACGCGAGACATGTCTCGACGGCACGGTCGCTCCGGCCGAGCGTGGTGAAGAGCTCGAGCTCCAGCGATGTGACGGCGGCGACGTCCACGAGCCGCCCGGCGCGGCTGGACAGGAACGTGAGGCGCTCCTCGGCCGCCGCGTAGGCGCCGGTCAGGAACTCGCATTCGGCGCGGTCGAGCTCGAGCCCGAAGGTGAGCGCGCTGCATCGGTCCCAGCAGTCCTCCGGCAGCAGAGCGCGGCCCGCAGCGAGGTAGGTCAGCGCCGAGGTGTAGGCGGTCGCGTTCTTGGCGCGCTCGGCCGCGATCAGGTTGAGCTCGGCCAGTTGCTCACGCTCGTTCTGCGACGTGATCAGCGCGACACCGCGGTTGAGCTGATTGACGATCTCGAAGATGACCTCCTCGCGCTTCTCCGGTGCCGTGTGCGCCGCGAGAAGCACTCGCCCGATTTGCAGGTGCGCGGCTGCGCGTGATGGTTCGGGGATCAGCGAGTACGCAGCTTCCCGGACACGGTCGTGCACGAACCGATAGGTGCCTTCCGCGCGTTCGATCAGCTCCAGGCGAACCGCTTCCCAGAGGTCTGCATGGACCTGTTCCTCCGGTGTCCGACGGACGAGCGCGAGCGTCGTCGCGTCGGCGGCATTGCCGAGACACGCGAGCAGCTCGATTGCCCGCTGGGTCTCGACCGGCAGACGGCCCAGTTTGCCGACCATGAGCTCGACGACGTTGCCCGTGTACGCCTTCGCGTGAATCCGATCGAGATCCCACGACCACGCCCCTTTGCCGTGATCGAAGACGAGCAACTCCTCATCCGCGAGAGCCGAAAGGAACCGAATCGCAAAAAATGGATTGCCGCCGGTCTTCTCGTGCACCAGCTCCGCGAGCGGCGCGGCGCCTGCCGGTTCGCAATGGAGAGCATCGGCAAGCAAATGTGTCACGTCGTCACGGGCGAGCGGTGCAAGGGTCATCTCATCCATCGCCGCTCCCGCTCGACGGATGGCTTCGAGCTTGCGCGTGAGCGGATGAGACGCACTGACTTCGTTGTCGCGGTAGGCCCCGATCAGCATCAGGTGCCGGACATCCGGTTGGGTGAGCAGATTCTCGACGAGGTCCAGGGAGGCCGCGTCGAGCCATTGCAAGTCGTCGAGGAACAACGCCAGCGGATGTTCCGGGCGCGCGAAGACTCCAATGAAGCGACGGAACACGAGCTGAAATCGGCGTTGCGCGTCCTGGGGCGGCAACTCGGGGACCGGCGGCGGCTCTCCGATGATGAGTCTCAGTTCGGGAACCAGGTCCACGATGAGTCGTGCGTTCGCGCCGAGCGCGTCCTGGAGGGCGTCGCGCCAAGTCGCCAGCTCCGCTTCGCTCTTTCCGAGGAGCGGACGGATCAGCCCCTGAAAGGCCTGAGCCAGCGTCGCGTAGGGGATGTCGCGTTTGAACTGATCGAACTTGCCGGAGGTGAAGAGGCCGCGCCGCGGCACGAGCACCTTGTGGAGCTCGTTCACGACGGAAGATTTGCCGATGCCGGAGTAGCCGGAGACGAGCACGAGCTGCGGCGTGCCCGTCTTCACGACGCGATCGAAGGCGGCGAGTAAGATCCCGATCTCGCGCGCTCGCCCATAGAGCTTCTCCGGAGTGACGAGCCGGTCGGGTGTGTCGCGCTCGCTGAGCGGGAAAGCGTCGACGTGCCGACGAGCCTCCCACGCCGCGAGGCAGCAACGAAGATCGTGCTCGACGCCCCCAGCGGTCTGGTAGCGGTCCTCTGCCGTCTTCGCGAGCAGCTTCATCGTGATTGCAGAGACCGACGCCGGAACGCTCTGCAGCCGTTCCATCGGCGACATTGCTTGTCGGGCAATGTGGCAGTGCACCCATTCCATCGGGCCGGACGCCGTAAAGGGCAGACTCCCCGTGAGCATCTCGTACAGTGTGACACCGAGGGCGTAGAGATCGCTGCGCGAGTCGATCGACCGATTCATCCGGCCGGTTTGTTCCGGCGCCATGTAGGGGAGCGTGCCGGCGATGAACTCCGGCGGCGCGAGGGACTGGCGCTCGCGCCGACGCCGAGACGCGATACCGAAGCCCATGAGGCGAGCGTGACCCGTGCTCGTATCGACCAGGACGTTGGTCGGCTTGACGTCCTTGTGGATCAGATCGCGGCCGTGAAGCTCGCGCAGCGCGCCCGCCAGGCTGACGGCGAGGCGCAAAAACTGTCCCATCTCCATCGGCCCGCGGATCAGGCGGTCCAGCGGCTCGCCGCCGGGATCGTCCAGGACGAGCATCCGCCGCCCGTCCTTCTCGACGAGGGCGAGAGGCTGGACCGACCATTCTGGACGGAGGTCGTGCCTCAGGGAGAATTCATGCTCCAGCCTTTCGGCGCTCTCGCGTGAGGGACGCGGCGAGAACGGCGTCAGCAGCAGCACGGTCGCTTCGTCTTCCTGGGCGGGGCGTCGGCCGCGGTAGAGAATGAACTCGCCATCCTCGCGGAGCGCCTGCAGCGTGTATTGTGAAAGGTCTGCGGCGCTCATAACACTCTCTCGCCCGGCGCCGGGCGGCCTTCGTACCTCAAGAGCCCTTGAAGCGATGCTTGTCGATGCGCAGTGCGCGGATCTTCGAGTCGAGCGTCGATGGATGGAGCCCGAGCTTCGCCGCGGCGCCAGTCGGTCCTGATACGCGTCCGCGGCTCTCGGCGAGCGCCGTCTCGATCATCTGCCGCTCGCGCGCGGTCAGCTCGTCCCCGAGCGGCCGCACCGCCTTCGCGGCGTCGCGCGAGAGCCAGTGGGGATGGACGGTGAGCGTGCCCGACTCGCAAATGATGACCGCCCGCTCGATGACGTTCTGCAGCTCCCGTACGTTCCCAGGCCAGCGATAGGACTTCACGAGATCGAGCGTCTGCTTGTCGACGCGGCGGATCGTCTTACCGGCCTGGCGCGCGTACCGATCGACGAAGTACTCGACGAGCAGTGGGATGTCGGACACCCGTTCACGGAGCGGCGGCATCTCGATCGGAAAGACGTTCAGCCGGTAGAAGAGGTCTGCCCGGAAGACGTTGCGCTCGATCGCTGCCTGCAAGTCGCGATTGGTGGCGGCGATGACGCGCACGTTCGCCTTGATGGGTCGCGTCGAGCCCACGCGCTCGAACTCGCGCTCTTGGAGCACGCGCAAGAGCGCCAGCTGGGTGTTGGGCGGCAGGTCGCCGACCTCGTCGAGGAATATGGTGCCGCCGTCGGCGAGCTCGAACCTCCCGACGCGACGCTGCAGCGCGCCCGTGAAGGCGCCCTTTTCGTGCCCGAAGAGATCCGAAGCAATCAACGCGGGCGGTATGGCGGCACAGTTCACGCTCACGAACGCGCGTGCTGCCCGCGGCGAACGCTTGTGAATTGCGCGGGCGATGAGCTCCTTCCCGGTGCCGGTCTCGCCGGTGATGAGCACCGTCGAGTCGGTGGGCGCGACCTGCGCGATGCTCGTCAGCACCACGCGCAGCGCCGGGGCCGCGCCCACGATCTCTTCGAACATCGACGCTCGGTCGACCTCCTCGCGAAGCGCGACGTTCTCGTCGCGCATCCGCTGCTCGGCACGCTTCCGATCGTCGATGTCGGTAGCCGCCGCGAACCAGCCGATGACGCGGCCCTCGCCATCGCGCAGCGGCGCGTCGCGGCCCAGCACCCACCGATACTGTCCATCGGGCCGGCGCAGGCGAAACTCGACCTCACCCGCGATGCCTTTCGCCAACCGTTCCAGTGTTGCCCGTATCGGGGGCAGATCGTCCGGATGAATGATCTCGGGCCAGACGTTTCGGTGGCCGACGGTCTCCTCGAGGGTGCGTCCGGTGAACGCGAGGGCGGCGTGGTTCGCGTACGCTACGCGGTTCTCCGCATCGGCCACCACGAGAATCTGGGGAAGGAAGTCGACGATCGTACGGAGCTCGGCCCCGCGGCGGCGGATCTCCCGAGTCATGCTCTCGTGCTCGGTCACGTCCATCACCGTGCCGAAGTAGCGGCTGACGACCCCGCCTTCATCAACGGGGGTTCCGACGCTCCGCAGGAACACGATCCCGCCGTCGTCTCGGACGATGCGGAAGATATGATCTGTCTTTCCGCCTTCCGCACGCATGCGTTCGACGCGCCTTTCGAACTTCTCACGATCGTCTGGATGCACGTACGCGAGGACATCCGACAGGGAAACCTTTCGGTCGCTTGGATCGCGCCCGAACATGCGGAAGATCTGCTCCGACCATTTCGACTCGCCCGTCAAGAGATCGAACGTCCACGTCCCCGTGCGGCTCAGCTCCTGGCCTTGCACCAGGTACGCTTCGCTGCGCTGCAGATCGGTGAAGAGACGCGCGTTCTCCAGTGAGATCGCGGACTGCGACGCCAACAGCTTCAGCAGCGCGATGCGGGCGGGTGTGAACACGCGCGGCGCCAGGTGGTTCTCGAGATAGAGGACGCCGATCTGCTTGGCCTGCTTTACGAGGGGCAGACAGAGGATCGAGCGCGCGTGGTGATGGCGAACGTAGGGATCGCTCGCAAAACGCTGGTCGGCCGAAGCATCGCCGAGCATCACCCCGTCTCCGGTCCGGACCACGTACCTGAGGACCGACTCCGGTAACACGTCCGAGGTCACCGCGATGGATCCGAGACGCACGGTCACGCCCGTCGCGGCGGTCGTCGCTTCCGCCTCGATGCGTGGCTCGCCATCCTTTTGCGGCAGGAGCAACAGGCCGCGCTGAGCCCCCGCGTGCTCGACCGCGACCGACAGGAGGGTGTGGATCAGTCTATCCAGAACGATCTCGCCGGAGACCGCCTCGGACATCTTGACGACGGTACCGAGGTCCAACTCCTCGGCCGGCGCTTCGATCGTCGTCAGCAGCGTCGGTGCTTCCGGCCGCGCAATGTCTGGATGGCTCTCGTCGATGTGTTTGACCTTCGCGAGCGCGCCCCAGCGCGCGTAGCAATCCCGGGCCTCACGGAGATACGCGTGCGCGACCTTCGAGAGGCCGCGGGAGAAATAGAACCGGGCCGCGGTCTCGTTGGCGAGCGCCTCGTCTTGGATGAAGCCGTGGTCGGCGGATCCGCGGATGGCCCGCTCGTAGAGCTGCATGGCCTCGATGTCGCGATCGTCGAGGCGCGCCAGCTCCGCGGCGATCAGCGCGTGTTTGTGCGCAAAGGTCACAGGACAGCTTGCCGCCCAACGCTGCAGGGCCTGGACGTTTGCTCCGAGCGTCTCGCGCCAGTCGATCTGCCGTTCCGGCGGCGCCGTCGGAAAGACCTTTGCGAGCGCCAGCGATTGATAGACGCAATAGTCGACCGACTGGATGTGGCACCGAACGGACCAGAGAATGGGCCTGGCCTTTGCGGCGTACTCCAGGGCCGTTTCAGCGTCACCGAGCAGAAAGTGGCGCTGCATGAGCCGAATCCAATGGTAGCAACGGGCTACGGGGATCCCATCGGCAAGCATTCGAGCCTCGAGCGTTGCAGCATCGACAGACGCGTCGTCACGCGAGTCGCGTAGGCTTTGGATGAATGCCTGGATGCTCAGAACGATGTCGACGACATGCCGAAACCTCCTCGCTTGAACGAAATCCAGCGCCGTCACCGATTCTTGCCAGACCTGGTCGAGAGCATCGCCGCGCACGAGCAAATCGGCGAGGTGATGTTCGACGGCGTAGCAGGCATAGACGATCTCACCGGTTTCCCGGGCGGCCTGGCACGCTACGTCGAGGTGAGCGAGAGCATCGTCGATCGGGCGCGTCCAGTAAAAGGCCATTTGCGCCGTGAGGTGTACCGCCGCCTTTTGAGCCGTGAGCCTGTGACGGTCAGTAGCCGCGACGGCGAGCTCGGCAAAGCGCTCGCCATCCTCGAAGCGATGGAAAACCGGCCCCAAGACGAAGGCGAGTCCCACGAATCCCAACACGATGGAGCCGTTGATGCCATGCTGCAAGCTCAGCTTCGTGAGCCGGCACACCACCATTTGGTAGAGATCTTGATCGACGAGATAGGCGGCGATTCCGAGCTCGGTGAGAATATCCGTGGCCGCCCGCGTCTCCGGGTCGTTCATCATCGGCAGATCGATGAGGCTCTCGATCGGGCGGTCGCCGAGGATGCGGCGGAGATCGTCGTACTCGGCCTGCACCAGCTCCGGCGTGGGACGCTCCGGTAGCTCCATCCCGAACATCTTCAGGCATTCGAGCGCGGTGCGAATTGCGAGACTCATGTCCCCGAGCATCACTCCGAGGATCATCCGCAATCGATACGCTGCCGCTCGATGGATCTTCGATTGCCCTCTCACGAGCAGCATGGCGACGAGCCGCTCCGCGGTTTCGATGTTCAAGCTCAGCAGCTCGCATTCGGCGCGCTCGAGGCAGAGGGACAGCGTCAGCTCGTAACATCGCTGCCACGCGTCTTCGCCCAAGGCCTCCATGCCGGCGGTGAGGTACTTGCTCGCGGATGCGTACGCCGTCGACGCCTTCGCGCGTTGTCCCGCTTGAAGGTTGAGTGCCGCCAGGCGCTCCCGTTCAGCCTCATCAGAAACGAGGGTCGACCCCGAGTTCAGCTGGTGGACGATGTCGAAGATCCGCTCGCTGATCGCCTGTTCGGACAGCCTCTCCAGAAGGAGACGTCCAATGCGAAGATGCTGCTCGGCTCGGGAGTCCAGCGGGATGAGCGCATAGGCCGCCTCCTGAACTCGATCGTGCAGAAACCGGTAGCGGCCTTCACGGGAGAGGATGGCGCCCGTGACGGCGGCGGGGCGGAGATGCTCGTGCATGGCATCTGCCGATCCGCCATGGATCGTCGCGAGCGTCGCAAAGTCCGCCTGATTGCCCAGACACGCGAGGAGCTTCAGCGCCTCCTGCGAGGCGGTCGGCAAGCGTTGCAGCCTTCTGATCATGAGATCGACGAGATTGTCGGTGAAGCCTTTGGCTTCGATGCCCCCGATGTCCCACGTCCACGATCTCGAGCGCGGATCGAACTTCAGAAGGGCTTCCTCCGCGAGGCTGGAAAGAAATTGGCCCGCGAAGAACGGATTGCCGCCGGTCTTGCGAGCGACGAGCTCAGCGAGCGGCTGCAACTCCGTCGGAGCGCAGCGAAGGGCATCGCTCAGGAGGTGACCGACGTCACCGACGGACAGCGGACGCAGAACGATCTCGTCGACTCTCACCTCCGTCTGGCGAATGGCCCCCAACGTGCGCACGAGTGGATGGGTCGGTCCGACCTCGTTGTCACGGTAGGCACCAATGAGCAGAAGATGCCGCGTGTCTTGATGGGTCACGAGGTACTCGATGAGCGTCAGCGTAGCCGGGTCGAGCCATTGGAGATCGTCGATGAAAATCACGAGCGGGTGTTCCGCCCGCGCAAAGACGCCCACGAAGCGCTGGAACACCGCCTGGAATCGAAGCTGCGTCTCCAACGGGGAGAGCTCCGTTACCGGCGGCTGCGGGCCGATGATGAGTGCGAGCTCGGGGATCAGCTCGGTGAGGAGACTCCCCTGACTGGCCACCGCTTCGCGAATGGCCTCGCGCCAGTGGCGGATGCCGTCATCGTCCCCATTCAAGATTTGGCGAATGAGTCCCTGGAAAGCCTGGGCGAAG
>JADMIO011683336.1_pt1 | contig 16858 bp, 16 predicted proteins | sample 8958161 | NCBI WGS metagenome assembly JADMIO01 (sample SAMN16585339, study PRJNA669376) | soil metagenome | isolation source: Crop rotation soil | place: USA: Cullars Rotation, Alabama | collected 2011
GAGCCAGTGTGATTACATTTGCGGCCTAACTGTGGCCAGTCCAGTTACGCTGGAGTCACTAGTATTTAGGTGACACTATAGAAGCGGCCGCGACAACTTGTCCACGTGGAATTCTAAGCTTAGGATCCCAATGTGCTGGAAAGAAACTCGTGGAATGTCTGCCGCAGGAACTTGGGACATGCCCAGCGCATCTGCACGTAGCAGGTCTTGCCACTGCGCTTCGTCACCGGCGCAATGCCGCCGAGCCGTTGCAAGTCTTGGGCTGACGCAAATTTTTTACGGTCAGTGCCAAAGGCAGCAATCAGACGTGGCTTAAGTGCCGGGCCGGCTCCTGGGAAAGAAGCAAAGATCGGCGTGTCGGGATGCTTTTCCATTAACTCGGCGATCCTTTTTTCGCAGCTCGCGATCGACTGGTTGAGCTGGCGGAGCATGGCGACCAGATGCATCACGGCCAGGCGTGAAACGTCCAGTATTGCTGCATCCTTGGTCAACATAGGCGTATTGCGAACCTCGGCAATTCTTGCTTGCAACAACTCTTCGGCCGGCGGATCGTCGGGCACGCGTCGCCGTCGCGGCAGCCACTTTGCCAGTTGCTGGGGCGAGGCCCGCTGCAAATCACGTTGCGAAGGGAACTGTTCCAACAAGGCCAGAAAATTGAGCGCGTGTAACTCAGTGCCCGCGAATTTCAAGGCCAGTACGTAACTTTCCTTCAGACGTTGTAGCAATTCGTTGCAATAAGCGACACGATCTTCAACCCATCGCCGACGCTGTTCGGTCAAGAGTCGCAGGCCGCGAGTGACTTCGTCGTCTGGCTTCCAGGCCCGCAATTGTTCGCCATGTTCACGTAGAAAGCTGGCCAGTAGTCTGGCGTCCTTCGGATCGTCCTTCGCACCGCTCGGATTCAACGCTTTGCGATAGGCAGCAAGCTGACTAGGATTGATAGGAAAGAGCACCAGGAAATCGTACTGCATCAGGGCGTAGATCAAGGCGCCGCGTGATTGTTCCAGGCAGACCGCGATGCGTTTGCCGCCGAATCGCTGGCGCAATTGAATGGCCCACGCCGCGAGATCTTCGGGCTTCTGGGCGATGACCTGTTTTTCGGACGACCCATCGGGCGTCAACAAGCAAACGGCATGCTCCGTGTCGGCCCAGTCGATGCCGATGAAGGCTGCGTAATCCAGTTTTTGTGGCATGACCAACTCCTTTTCAAACTGAGACGAGGATAAAAACGACACGCTCGCCTTGGCCTTGCGAAATCCTTATAGTGAGACTTGAAACGCCATCATCTGAGCATTCGTCAGTTGGCCAAGGCACAGCGTCGCGCGCGAAAATCTGAGCTAAATCGTTACGCGATTGCACAAGCGATTCGTCGCGCGGCGCTGCGTGCCTTGCAAAATTCTATGCACGACCCCAAGGGCAACCTTCGGGAAGAAACTCGCCCTGAAATCGCGGTGCAGGTCTCTTTCCGCATGGCGGAACGGCTTCCGGCTTGCGAAGAGCCAAGCCGTCCCGCCACGCTGAGACCTGCGAGCTAGAAACAGCTATAAGGCACAGCGTCGCGCGCGAAAATCTGAGCTAAATCGTTACGCGATTGCACAAGCGATTCGTCGCGCGGCGCTGCGTGCCTTGCAAAATTCTATGCACGACCCCAAGGGCAACCTTCGGGAAGAAACTCGCCCTGAAATCGCGGTGCAGGTCTCTTTCCGCATGGCGGAACGGCTTCCGGCTTGCGAAGAGCCAAGCCGTCCCGCCACGCTGAGACCGCGAGCTAGAAACAGCTATAAGCACAGGTAGCGAATTTGGAGGGGAGTGGGAACGGCAAGCTGGTGATATTACGCAGTTGGGGCGGAGACTCTGTAACACGTTTGTAAAGCAGGGAACTTTGCGCCGCCGGAAAGCGTCTTATCTGTAGCGTGATGCCGCGCAAATCTAAGCCCACTGCTTCCCCGTCTAGGAAGGAAACTCGTGCCATGGCCACTCCAATCGCCTCCAGTCGTCGCAAGTCCCTGTTGGGGCTCGGTTTTTTGATGGTGATTTCTGCTTGGGCCGATGTGCCGACCGTTTACGGCCAGGGGTTGTTGGTCAATGTCGAGACCGACGTGCGGATGCGGCTGCCGCGGCCGATCATCGCGCCGCATCCGATTCCGCCGCATCAGGATACGTACAAGATTAAGGAACTGGATGTCCATGTGCAGTTGAAGGAACAGGTGGCGCGGGTGCAGGTTTCGCAGTCGTTTGTGAATACGGGGAGCCGGCAGATGGAGGTGGCGTTCGTGTTTCCGCTGCCTTACGACGGGGCGATCGAGCAATTGACGCTGCTGGTGGACGGCAAGGAGTTTCCGGCCAAGCTGATGGATAAGGACAAGGCTCGCCGGATCTATGAAGAGATCGTGCGGAAAAACCGCGACCCGGCCCTGCTGGAATGGCTGGGGACGGGGATGTTCCAGACTAGCGTGTTCCCCGTGCCGCCGGGGGCTGAGCGGAAAGTGACACTGCGCTATTCGCAGCTTTGCCGGCAGGACCGGGGGATGACGGAGTTCTTGTTTCCGCTGGCGACGGCCAAGTACACGTCGCATCCGGTCGAGAAGGTGAATATTCAGGTGGCGATCGAAAGCACGGGCGATATCAAGAGCGTCTACAGCCCGACGCACTCGATCGAAGTCAAACGCGAAGAACATCACGCGACGGCGACTTATAAAGTGGAGAACCAGGTTCCCACGAGCGACTTCCGCTTGTTCTATGACGTGGGCCAGGGAAAACTCTCAACCCGCGTGCTGAGCTATCGACCTAATTCTAAGGAAGAGGGTTACTTCCTGTTGCTCGCCACGCCCGAGATGCCGGCCAGGGCGGAGCAGCAACCGGCCAAGACGGTGGTGTTTGTGGTCGATCGCTCGGGGAGCATGAGCGGCACGAAGATCGAGCAGGCGAAGGATGCGTTGAAGTTCGTGCTGAATAGTCTGCGCGAGGGTGATCTGTTCAACGTGATTGCCTACGACGATCGCGTGGAGAGTTTCCGGCCGGAGTTGCAACGGTTCAATAATGAGACGCGGCAGTTGGCGTTGGGGTTTGTGAATGGCATTTATGCCGGCGGCAGCACGAACATCGACGGGGCGCTCGGCGTAGCGTTGGGGCAACTCAAAGATTCGCAGCGGCCGACTTACGTGCTGTTTCTGACCGACGGCCTGCCGACCGCCGGCGAGACGAACGAAATGAAGATCGTGGCCAATGCCAAGTCGCACAACCAGGTGCGGGCGCGGATCGTGGCTTTTGGCGTGGGTTATGACGTGAATAGCCGGCTGCTGGATAAGATGGTCCGCGAGAATTTCGGCCAGAGCGAATATGTGCGGCCGAACGAGAACATCGAGCAGCGGGTAAGCAGTTTGTTCAATAAGATCGAGTCGCCGGTGATGACCGACGTGGCGCTCAAATTCTCGTTGGACACGCTTAAGACGGAAGATGGTCCGCCGGTGAATCGAACATATCCCAAGGACGCCTACGATCTGTTTGCGGGTGAGCAACTGGTGGTGTTGGGACGCTATCGGCAGTCGGGCGCGGCCAAGGTCACGGTGACTGGCAATGTCGGCGGCAAATCGCAGAGCTTTGATTTTCCGGCCGAGCTGGTGTCGGAGAGCAAGGACGAGACGCACGCCTTCATCGAAAAGCTGTGGGCGGTGCGACGCGTGGGGGAGATCATCGACCAGCTCGATCTGAAAGGGAAGAACGACGAATTGGTGAAGGAGCTGGTCGAGTTGTCAACGAAGCACGGTATTTTGACGCCGTACACGTCTTTCCTGGCGGACGAGACAACGAGGCTGGGCGATTTGTCGTCGAATGCCCGCGAAACGGATCGTCGCTTGCACTTGCTGGAACGAACGGACGGTGTGTCTGGATTCGCGCAGCGGCGTGAGAAGGCGTCGTTGCAGAATGCCGCTCAGGCGCCAGCGGCAGGATACGGAGGAGCGGCAACGTATCAAGACGCCCTGTCGGACAAGCCTGTTACGGTCCAGTCGCTACGCAACGTGGGCAACAAGTCGTTCTACTTCCGGTCCAACCAATGGGTCGATTCGACCTTGAACGACGAGCAGGTCAAGAATGCCCGGCGAGTGAAGCAGTTCAGCGATGAGTATTTCCGGCTGGCAGAGCAGAATGGCCGGAAGTTGTCGCAGTATCTGGCGTTTGACGAGCCGGTGCTGGTGAATCTGGAGGGGGAATCCTGGTTGATTGAGCCATCGGGAGATTGAAGCACGGCGAGATTCGTTACGCTGGACAGAGCACGGACAGGTCGTAACGGTTGTATTGATTGCCGTCGTTTTAGCGAACACTGCACGCAGGGCCATTCCAGAAGGCGACAAGCTTTTGGAATGGCCTTGTTGTTTTGGCGTCGGGAGGAAAACACGAGCGTTGAGCGGAACATGAGCGTAAGGTAGTCTGGAGTAGGGAAATGCGGTGATTTAAGGCCTGGGCGGGATGAGTTGCGATTGACGAACTTCTCTGATGCAGGTGCAAGATGACAACGCCTAATGAACAACTGGCGGGAACGTTTGAGACACTGGGACGCAAGCTGGACGAGCGGCCTGAAGTGAAAGAGGCAGCAGAAGCGGTGCGCAAGGCTCGCGAGCAATTGGCCCAGGCCGAAACCATGTATCGCGAAGTGCAGGAGCAGGCCGTTGAGGGGATCAAGAAGTTGCGCGGATCGAACGTACACGACGTGGTTGATTCGACCGTCGAGACGACCTTGGAGTTCGTGCGAAAGCATCCGGGCCCCGGGGTGGTGGTTGCCGCTGTTTGCGGATTTTTCCTAGGACGGCTGTTCCGGCGGTGAGGTAACGGTGGCGTCCAAACGACTCGTACATGCCGAGGTGCAACAGGCCAAGCGCGAGCTGAGGGCTCAATCGGCCCGACTGCGCCGCAGGATAAACACTGACGTGCATGGCATGATCCGCGAGCAGGCCCGGCTGCGGTCGTGGCGGACCTGGGTAAGGCGGTTTCCGATGCCGGCAATGGCGGCGGCTTTTGGAGTCGGGCTGGCGGCTGCGATGGGATTGCGGCGAACCAAAAGCACGCAGCGGAATGTCTTCGAGTCGTTCGTCTCTAGTTGGGCCGTGCCGCGGCTGTTGCGGTGGGCCACGTCGGCGATTTCAAGCGGACTGATCAACGAGTTGCTCAAGACCTGGACGGCTCCTGCCGAAACTCCGACGCCCAGAGAGCCGGTGTAGTTTTATGGACGCCAACGCTCCTCAACCTTCGCTGTTCGATGGTCTGAAGACCGAGTACCGCCAGACCGCGGCCGATTTGCGGCAACTGGCGGAGACGCGTTGGAAGTTGGCACAGTTGGAAATCACGGCGGCGAAATCGTCGGCCCAGCGTTACGGTATTTCTTTGGCGGTCGCGGGCATTTTGGCCCTGACGTCGTTGCCGATTCTGGTGATCGCCGCGGTCGATACGATCGGGAATGCGTTTGGAATGCCGCGCTGGTTCTGGCTGGCGGTTACCGGCGGCACGATGCTGTTGGGGGCCGGCGCCTTTGCCTGGTTTGCGAAACGGAAATTCCAGCGAGAATTCGTTGGATTGGACGAGACGATGGAGGAGTTTCGCGAGGATGTTGCCTGGCTGAAAGAATGGCTGGGAAAAACGGATTGAAAAGTAGTACAGGGAACGTTCAGAATGCGCATTGACCCGGAGGACGGGCTAAACCGCAAGCGTGAGTGATGACGGATCGGTATTGAATGATTGTTATTTAATGGCAGGTTGGCAAGATAGCCCCACGACTATGTACGCAATCACAGGCTCGGGCGGTCAACTGGGTTTAGAACTGTGCCGGCAGTTGGGCTCGAACGCCTTGCCCTTGGCCCGACCCGAGTTTGACATCACCGATGCCGACGCCGTTCGTCGCATTCTGCTGGAAAAGAAACCCGCGGCAGTCATCAATGCGGCCGCTTACACGCTGGTGGATAAAGCGGAGCAAGAGATCGAGCAATGTTGGGCAGTGAACGCCCACGCGGTCGGCACGTTGGCCGAAGCGTGCCGCGAGTTGGATTGCCCGCTGGTGCAGGTGAGCACCGACTACATTTTTGACGCGGTACGAGATTGCGCCACGCCGCATACGGAAGACGAGCATCCGAAACCACAAGGACAATACGCCCGTAGCAAGCTCGCGGGTGAACTGAGTGCGGCCGAGTGGAAAAAACATTTTGTCGTCCGCACGTGCGGATTATACGGTCAGTGCGGCCCACGGAGCAGCGGTAACTTCGTCGATACCATGTTACGACTGGGCCGCGAGAAGCCGTCACTGCGGATCGTGGACGATCAACGCTGTACGCCGACTCATGTTCCCGATGTGGCCCGGGCGATTCTGTTCTTGCTGAGCACGACGGCTTATGGCACGTACCATGTCGTCAACCGGGGCGAGACAACCTGGTACGACTTTGCGGCTGAGATTTTCCGAATGAGCGGCATCAGCATTCCCTTAGAACGAATTACCACCGAGCAATACGGCGCCGCTGCGCCACGGCCCCGTTACAGCGTGCTCGATACGTCGAAGTATCGGGCGTTGGGGGGACCGGAGATTCCCGAGTGGGAAGAGGCGTTGAAGGAGTATTTGAGGACGAAGTGACGGAATCGGCGCAAGAAAAAGCCCAGGAGTTCTCCTGGGCCTGTGATTGTCTTATCGGGCTCGCGGGAGCTATTCCCTCGCTCACGCGTCGGGCTTCCAAAGGTTAGTACATCGAGTCCATGCCCAAACGGGTCTTCAGCTCTTCGAACTGCTGATAGAACTGGTCGCTCGAAGAATGGACGTGCTCGGCTTCGGTGATGAACTTCATTTCATCGCGGCAGCCGACGCGCCGTTCGTCGAAGATGCGTTCGTAGGGCTCCAGATCCTCGCCGTAGACGATCAATAGCTTGTGCTCATCGAACTGGACTTCCTGCGGCAGATGCGGGTTCAAAACCGCGATACCTGTGCAACCGTCATTCAAAAGCATTTCTTCATATTCCCAGAGAATGCTCTTGAGCACGGGCAGGTCGATATGTTCGCGATACAGGTCGGCATGGCCGCGCTGCTCGCGGTTGTGGCTGGTCTCCAGGACGACGTCGACTTCGAAGCCGAGCGGGTCCAGCAGATCCATGAAAACTTCGAACAGGTCTTGTCGCGTGGCGGCGCCCATCAACACGGGGACGCTGGAGCGGCTCTGCTCGTCGTGATAAACGTCGTGGCGATATCCCTGCGAAGGAACGACGCGAAGATCATACGAAGGACGAACGGCGTCGGTCAGCATAAAGTCTCCGTACCTCGAAACGCCCAGATGGGCTTCCAATTCCTCTTCCGTGAGCCGATCAAAGCTGCTGGTTCCCGTCGTGGCCGTGCCATCGCGGAAGACATTGCGAAAGAATCGTTTCAAAAAACCCATCGAAGTACACCCAATTTAGCGGCGAAAACACACACTCTACACGTCGATCGCACTTGCCCCGCGAACGACACTTGCTACGGCAAACGTAGGTCACAACTTCCCTGATACGAATCTTCTCCACGCGGGTGTCTCCCTTCCTCCGCGACTTGCCCCTGATCCATCGGCATAAAGCTCACAACCGCTGCCACCAGCGCCTTTTTGAGGAGGGTTGCTAGTCGCTCGTGACAGCATTCCTCTTGGCAGGACGCTTTTCTCGGTTTGCTTGCATGTCGTCGTGGAGCCATCTCGCCGTGTTCTGTCCGTCCAGCGAGCGAACTGGCCCACACGGGAAGTTTAGCACTCGACATTTTGTGCGGCGCGTCCCATGCTCGAATTCTGTCTGGAAAGTTGCCCGCTTGGTGTGAAACTCCGCGACCTGCGGGGAGTTTACCCCCATCAACCGCCGAGGGGGGAGATTTGCCGTCAACGGCCGCAAATTTTTGGCCCCGCGGGACTCGGTCTGACTGTGGAATTTCCGCTAGTACAGCATGCATAGCAACAAAAAAAACGGGAGGTCTTTCCGGTCCGGCGCGGTCGTGCGCTACTCTGGAAAGACATCCCGTCTTCGTCTCCTGGCACTACGCACCTCGGCGGCCGATCGTTCGGGAAAAATCCACCCGCATAATCGGCATATCCGCTCCAGACGCGAGGCTTCGCATGCACTGCCGACATTTCATCTGAAGCTTTGCGGCTTCAGCACTCGATTCATTCTTAAAGGAAGCCGGGGCAACCGAACGCAGATCGATTTTGGAAAGGATGCCTGATGCGTCTCCTCGAACAAATTCAGCAATTGCGTCGAGCCAATCGATTGGCCCAACTTTGCCGGCAGGTTGTGGGCCGCAGCTACGCCCCTGTGCGCGAAGCCTCTGAGCCGGGCGCTGCAAGCATGCCGTTAGCCGAAGCTCGCGGTTATGTTCGGGCGAAAGCCACGCCGGTCCTGCGGGCGGAGATCAAGAGTGTCATGAAGAGTGAAGCGGGACTCGGCGCCTGGGCGCACGATGTTCTGATGGAACACGCCAGCCGGCACATCGTCGAGATCGTGCTAAAAGACGTGCGTCATGTAGCGGCCCCGCCAGCCGTGCGTCGCAGAGCGGCATAAATATATCGTGGCACTGCATTCGATCGGCGCAAATCATTGTCAATTCATGACAAGCGAGACCCGCCGATCGAACGCAGTGGATTCTTGCACCGCAACGAACCGGCATCACCTAAATTCGCCAGGCAAGATAGGGCACCCACTGCTTGGAGGTCGTCGTCACCCGGAAATCCATTTGCAATGTCGACCGACGACCTCCAAGCAGTGCCACGTCCAATGCTGCCGATCGTGCGGGTTAGGTCGTTCTTGCCGCCAATAGCGCTTGCGATCGTGGCTCATTCGCGACACCGCGAATTCTGGCCTAGGGTTGCTGGGGAATGTTTTTGTCCCCGCCGTGTTTCATTCACGGTTGTCTGAACCTCCCGCCGACCACTCGCTCGATCCATCGGAGACGAACCATGACCACGCGAACCTTTCCCGATCTGGGACGTCTTTCCAATCAGTTGGTGGCCGACAACGCGCGGATCGGACGCTACATGGAATCGCTTCCCAAGCATGTCGACAAACTGATGCAAGCCACCGAGGCCGGCGACTGGAACGAGGTCAAGCGGCTAAGCGACTTCCTGGCCAGTTCGAGCGTGATGTTCGATTGTCCCGAGATGACGGCAATCGCCCAAAGCGTTTGCGAGGCCGTCGACAAACCGAACAACGAAATCGAAATCAAGCGGAGCGTGTTGCGGCTGATCAGTGCTTGTGACAGTATACGCAGGCCGATGGCGGAGAAGCCGTCGGACAATCAGCGGGCCGTGTGAGGCCATCGCGCTTCACCGCTAGGCTCAACGATTTACAGATCGACGCGATTTATCTGAATCGCACGGATTGCACTTTCAGAAGTCATATCGCGATCCATAGATCACGTCATCAAATCTCTAGTTCACCGCTGTTCAGAGTGAGCGGACGGCATACGGAGTATGCCTGCTACTTTGGGCAATTGCCTGCTTCCACGGCGAGCGGTACAATCGCGGCTCTGACGGAATTTGCCGATCCTCCTGCGACAATCCGCGCTTCGGGTCGTGCAGTTGGCCGCGTGTTCGAATCAACTCCTCCCTTCAAGAGCAAAGTGAAACATCATGCCCGCAGATTGTGATTTTGGACTGATAGGCCTGGCCGTGATGGGCGAAAATCTGGCCCTGAATATCGAGAGCCGTGGTTACAAGGTGGCCGTTTTCAACCGGACCACCAGCGTGGTCGATCACTTCATCTCCGGACGGGCGGCAGGCAAGAAGTTCGTCGGTTGTCATTCGGTCGAAGATCTCGTCAAGAACCTGAGCACGCCTCGCAAGGTCATGCTGATGGTCAAGGCCGGCAAGGCAGTCGATGATCTGATTGATCATTTGATTCCGTTGCTCTCGCCGGGCGACGTGATCATCGACGGCGGCAACACGCTCTATTCCGACACCGAACGGCGAACACAGTACGTCGAGTCGAAGGGTCTGCTCTTCATCGGTAGCGGCGTCTCGGGAGGCGAAGAAGGAGCACTTCTGGGTCCAAGCCTGATGCCCGGCGGTAGCGAGAAGGCCTGGCCGTTGATCAAGCCCATCTTTCAAGCCATCGCCGCCAAGGTCGGGTCGAACAACGACATTCCCTGCTGCGAATGGGTTGGTCCGCGCGGCGCGGGACATTATGTCAAGATGGTCCACAATGGCATCGAGTACGGCGATATGCAGTTGATCTGCGAGGCGTACTTCCTGCTCAAGCAGGCCTTGGAACTGACGAACAGCGAATTGTACGACGTCTTCGCCGAGTGGAACAAAGGGGAGTTGGACAGCTATCTGATCGAGATCACCCGCGACATCTTCAGCGTGAAGGACGATGAATCGAAAAACGACCTGGTCGATGTGATCCTTGACAAAGCGGGGGCCAAAGGGACGGGCAAGTGGATGAGTCAGTTGGCATTGGACTTGGGAGTCCCCAGCACGTTGGTGACCGAGGCGGTCTATGCCCGTTCGCTGTCGGCCTTGAAAGATGCGCGAGTGCGAGCGAGCAAAGTCCTGACTGGACCTGCGGCGACGAAGTACTCGGGGGACAAGAAGCAATTCATCGAGCAAGTTCGCCAGGCACTGTATGCCTCGAAGATATCCAGCTACGCCCAGGGCTTCGTGCAGATGCAATCGGCCGCCATCGAGCATAATTGGCCGCTGAATTTCGGCAATATCGCCCTGCTGTGGCGCGGCGGCTGCATCATCCGCGCACGATTCTTGGAACGGATCAAAGAGGCGTTTGACGCGAACCCAAAACTCGAAAATCTGCTGCTTGCGCCGTATTTCACTCAAGCCGTCGAGAAAGCACAACCCGCCTGGCGACATGTGGTTTCGACTGCCGTGCAGTTGGGGATCGCTGCTCCGGCGTTCACGACAGCCTTGACTTATTTCGATGGCTACCGCACCGCGAGACTTCCGGCGAACTTGCTACAAGCGCAACGTGACTATTTCGGTGCGCACACTTACGAACGCACGGACAAGCCGGGATCGTTCCACACCGATTGGATCAGCAAGCGCAAGCCGGTGTAGCGATTTCGGATTTGGGATTGCGGATTTCGGATTGAAATACAAACAGTTCGAGTTGAGCGATTGGAGCATCTATCGAATTGATATTGATTGAATTTGGGAGGCAACATGACGAACAGTGCGCAGGAGTTTAAGAGACGAACACGAGAATTTGCAGTGCGGATGATTCGATTGGTCGATGCACTTCCCAAGCGAATTTCCGCCGAGGTCATTGGAAAACAAGTTCTGCGATCCGCGACGTCCGTGGGTGCCAACTACCGGGCCGCGTGCCGCGCTCGGTCTTCAGCGGAGTTTCGGGCCAAACTTGGGATCGTCGAGGAAGAGGCCGATGAGTCTGTCTACTGGCTTGAACTTCTCGTCGAATCCGGGACCATTCGAGGCGAGCTTCTAAAGGACCTCCTCGCGGAAGGGAACGAGATCGTCGCAATGGTCGTTGCATCCATCAGAACTTCGCGAGACAACAACTAATGTCGGTACAGTTGGCCATCTCTCTTTCAATCCGAAATCCGCAATCCCCAATCCGAAATAGATTATGTCGTCTTCGATCGTGATTTTTGGCGCTTCCGGCGATTTGACCAGCCGCAAGCTGATACCGGCTCTCTACCAGTTGTTCCGCAAGAAACGATTGCCGCCGGAAACGAGAATCGTCGGATTCGCGCGGAGCAAATTCTCGCATGACGGATGGCGCGAGAAACTGCGCGGTACGACCGCCGAATTCACTGGGACCGATTTTCAGACTCCGCTGTGGGATGAATTCGCGAAGTTAATTTTCTATCATCCGGGAGATATCGGGCAGGAAGAAGACTTTCATCGCTTGCGACGCTTTCTCGACGAGCTCGCACCAGGCGCCGATGCGGCTCGCATCTATTATCTCGCCACCGCCCCGCAGTTTTATGCCGAGGCCATTGCCCAGCTTGGCGCCAGCGGACTGGCCGACGAAATGTTGGGCACCCGTCGCATCGTCGTCGAAAAGCCTTTTGGCACCGACTTCAAAACCGCACGCGAGCTGAACATCGCCGTGCATCGGGTCTTTGGCGAACGTCAAGTCTATCGCATCGATCACTTTCTGGGTAAAGAGACGGTGCAGAACATCCAGGTGTTCCGATTTGCCAACTCGATCTTCGAGCCTCTTTGGAATCGCAACTTCGTCGACCATGTACAGATTCTGGCCGCCGAAGAAGTGCCCGTCGGGCGGCGCGGCGCGTACTACGAAACGGCGGGCGTGCTCCGCGACATGTTTCAGAACCATCTGCTGCAACTGCTGGCCGTGACGGCGATGGAAGTTCCATCGCGGTTCGAGGCCGATCTGGTGCGGAACGAAAAAGTGAAGGTGTTGCAATCGATTCGGCCATTCACGCCCCAGGAAGTTGCCGAGAGAACGATTCGCGGGCAGTACGTCGGTTATCGCCAGGAACCGGACGTCGCGTCTGACAGCCAGATTGCCACATTCGCGGCAGTGAAGCTGTGCATCGACAATTGGCGCTGGCAGGGAGTTCCGTTCTATCTCCGCAGCGGCAAGGCGATGGACTGCCGCACCACGCAGATTGTGATTCAGTTTCGCGAGCCTCCGCACATTGTCTTCGCCAACGGCAAGGAACAGCAGGCCGATGCCAATCGACTGGTGATTCACATTCAACCCGCAGAAGGGATGCAGTTGTATTTTCAGACGAAAGTGCCCGACGCGGGAATGAAGATGCGTTTAACGAATCTCGATTTCCGCTTCGGGGCACAATTCGCCGGCGTGATGCCCGAAGCTTACGAACGACTACTGCTCGACGTCTTGGCGGGCGATCCCAGTTTGTTTTCACGCAGCGACGAGGTGGAACTTGCCTGGACGATTATGGATCCGATCCTCTCCGCTTGGGAAAAGACCCGACAGCCTGAGCTTGCGATGTACGAACCAGGAACCTGGGGCCCCGACGCGAGTCGCCAGTGGATGGAACACGACGGACGGCAATGGGTCGACATGTGTCCGGTGTTGAAATAATTCCGATACCGCGGAATAGGATGCCACGCCACGCGATTCAGTCTATAATGAGTTGAGACGCCAGTTTCAGTTTTCAGGATCGCTGCCGTGGCCATGATTTTTCCGGGGATGGACCCGTATCTTGAAGATTCTCGAATATGGACGGGTTTCCATGCGCGCGCGATCGTGTATCTCTGCGATCAGTTGCAACCGTTGATTGAGCCGCGCTACATCGCGGCGGTTGAAGAGCGAGTGTATGTGGATGGGCCCCAGCGGGACGTGCGGCCTGATGTATGGGTAAGACGCAATACACAGGAAACGCCTGGCCAGACATTGGCCGTGCTCGATGCTGATGAGCCGATCGTCGTGCAAGTCGAGGGAGGCATTGAGGCCCATGAGTCCTTCGTGCAGATTCTCGATCGGCAGACCGGGCAAAAAGTGGTCACCGTCATTGAATTGGTCAGCCCCACAAACAAGGCTCCTGGCGCCGGTCGCGATCTGTACCTGGCCAAGCAACGCGAAGTTCTGGCAAGCGGGACGCACCTGGTCGAAATCGACTTGCTACGAACCGGCGCACACGTCTTGGCGGTTCCACAGTGGCTGGCGCAGCAACAAGCTCCCTACGACTATCTTGTAAGTGTCAATCGTAGCGAGGGGGCTCGCAACCGCTTTGATCTCTATCCGCGGCGACTGCGGGAGCGTCTACCTAAAATCCGCGTGCCCTTAGCTGGAGACGACCCCGACGTCCCACTGGATGTGCAAGCTGTCATCGCTCAGGTCTATGACGCGGGACGTTATCGCGACCGATTGCAGTATGATGCCCCGTGCGTCCCATCTCTTTCCACCGAAGATGAAATCTGGACTCGGCAAATGATCGGTGCGTCGCACTCGACCTGAAACGCGGTATAATGCCGACCGTCTGTGCTAAGTGCCTGCAAACGAACCAAGTTCGGAGGTGTCAACCATGTACCACGGAGATATTTCCAGCAGTGCTGACACGGTCGGCGTCGCGGTGGTGAACTACAAGATGCCGCGGCTGCATACAAAACAGCAAGTGCTGGATAACGCTCGCAATATCGCAAAGATGATCGACGGCATGAAGCTGGGATTGCCGGGAATGGACCTGGTGATCTTTCCGGAGTACAGCACACATGGCATCATGTACGATCGACAGGAGATGCTGGACACCGCTTCGATCATTCCCGGAGAGGAGACCGCTATCTTTGCCGAAGCCTGCCGCAGAAACCGCACGTGGGGAGTCTTTTCGCTCACCGGGGAAAGGCACGAAGAGCATCCTCGGGCGGTCCCCTACAACACGCTGATCCTGATGAACGATCGCGGCGATGTGGTGCAAAAATATCGTAAGATCATGCCGTGGTGCCCCATCGAAGGTTGGTATCCGGGAAAGTGCACGTATGTTTCAGACGGACCCAAGGGAATGAAGGTCAGTCTGATCATTTGCGACGACGGCAATTACCCGGAGATATGGCGCGACTGTGCGATGAAGGGCGCGGAACTCATCGTGCGTTGCCAGGGATACATGTATCCGGCCAAGGAGCAGCAGATCATGGTCTCGAAAACCATGGCCTGGATGAACAATTGCTACGTGGCGGTGGCGAATGCGGCCGGCTATGACGGCGTCTATTCGTACTTCGGTCACTCGGCCATTATCGGTTTTGATGGTCGCACGCTGGGTGAATGTGGCGAGGAAGAAAACGGCATGCAATACGCGGCCATTTCCAAGTCGTTGATCCGCGACTTCCGCGCCAATGCTCAATCACAGAACCATCTCTTCAAACTCCTGCACCGCGGCTACACGGGTCTGATCAACTCTGGCGAAGGAGACAAAGGAGTGGCCGAATGTCCGTATGAGTTCTACCGCAACTGGGTCAACAACGCCGGCCAGACGCAACAGTCAGTGGAAAAAATCACTCGGACCACGGTCGGGACGGCCCAGTGCCCGATTGAGGGATTGCCGGCATCGGTCAGGACGTAGTCGAAATGGTCGCCTTACGGTCTGGAAAGCAACCAGTATCGACATCACCCGGACGCTGCTAGCGTCACTACTACGCTTGATTCGTCGCGTGCTGTATAATCTCGGTGAACTCTGAGCAATTCCGTGCGTTGGTATTTCCAATATCTCCCATGTCTTTACCGTCGAACCATCTGCGCATCGGCAATGTCGATATCGGCTTTCCCGTCGTTCTCGGGGCGCTGAGCGGCTACAGCGATATGGCCATGCGCGTCATCGCTCGCAGGTTGGGAGCTTCGTATTCGATTTGCGAAGTCGTCCTCGACCGGTTGGTGCTCGAGGCCGGCAAGAAGACGCGACGCCGGTTCATGCAAGTCAGCCCCGAGGAGCATCCCGTCGGCGCTCAGTTGATGGGGAGCGAGCCCGCGGACTTCGGTCCAGCGGCAGCAGAACTGGCGGCGGCAGGTTTTGACATCGTGGACATCAACTTCGGTTGCCCGGTGAAAAAAGTGTTGGGACGTTGCCGCGGCGGGTTCTTGTTAAGCCAACCGGATCAGGCCCTGGAGATCGTCTCCCGCGTTCGCGACTCTGTCCCGCCACATGTGCCGGTCACGCTCAAAATGCGCCGCGGCATCGACGACACTCAGGAAAGCCGTGACAAGTTCTTCACTATTTTTGACGGCGCCTTTGCCCGTGGTGCGGCAGCCATTGCCGTGCATGGTCGCACGGTCGAACAACGATACGTGGGTCCGAGCCGTTGGGAATTCCTGCGCGAAGTCAAACGACACGCCGGCTCGCGAATGGTCTTGGGAAGCGGCGATGTTTTCACTCCGCACGATTGTCTCAACATGCTCGCCCAAACAGGCGTCGATGGGGTCTGGGTCGGGAGAGGTGCGATCGGCAATCCCTGGATCTTTTCGCAAGCCAGGGCATTGGCCGCCGGAGAGTCCCTCCCTGCCCCGCCCCGTTTGTTCGAACAGCGGGAAGTGATCCGCGAGCATTATCGGCTGGCCGAGCAAATCTACGGGCCCGATGTCTGTGGCCGGCAGATGCGGAAATTCGGTATCAAGTACTCGAGATTGCATCCTAACTCTCGCGAAGTCCGCGATGCATTCATTGCCGTGCGCCGTCCCACCGATTGGCCCAAAGTGCTCGATCGCTGGTATGCAGAAGATCTGCCTGGCTGTTATCCATCCTTGGAAGAAGAGATGGAGGCCAACGGTGAGGATTGCAGCGGGGCCGACCGTTACTCTGGCGATAGCGCTGAAGCGGCTTGAGCCGCCACGATTTCCTCGCGAACTTGTGGGTCGGTTTCTCGCGTGAGTTGTTGTGCAAGTGCCAGCCGAGCGGTATCGGTTGACATCTGTCCCAAGGCCCAAGCACACGCTCCGCGAATCAGAGCTTCACTGTCTTGCAGACCACGCATCAAAGCCGGCAACGATTCTTCACAGCGCTGATTTCCCAACACGATCGCTGCGTTTCGCAAAATGCCCCGTCGTTTCGGACGCCACAGCGGCGTGTCGCGGAACCGTCGGCGAAACGCCTCGTCGTCCAGCCAGAAGAGCTCTGCCAGATCGACCGGATTCATCTCCGACCTCGGTCGTAACTCCGCATCGGCCGACTCCGGCGCTCGGTGGTTCCAGGGACAAACATCCTGGCACACGTCGCAGCCCAACACTTTCCAGCACAGTGGGATCCGAAGCTTGGAATTCACGTGACTTGAAGTCGCGGCCGCACTGACCCTATAGTGAGTCGTATTAATTTAAATCATACCAACATGGTCAAATAAAACGAAAGGCTCAGTCGAAAGACTGGGCCTTTCGTTTTAATCTGATCGGCACGTAAGAGGTTCCAACTTTCACCATAATGAAA
>JADMIO011113613.1_pt1 | contig 16857 bp, 12 predicted proteins | sample 8958161 | NCBI WGS metagenome assembly JADMIO01 (sample SAMN16585339, study PRJNA669376) | soil metagenome | isolation source: Crop rotation soil | place: USA: Cullars Rotation, Alabama | collected 2011
CGCATCGGCGCGCTGGGCGACTCGAGCCTCATCGCCCGCGTCGTCGGCGCGACCCGCCGCGTGGTGGTGGGCGCGCCCGCGCACTTCAAGCGTCGCGCGCGGCCGCGCGTGCCCGCCGATCTCGCGCGTCACCCGATCATCCTGTTCACCGGCCTTACGCCGGCGCCGCTCTGGCGCTTCGTGCACGACGGCTACACCGAGGAGATCGCGGTCGCGCCCCGCTATTCCACCAACAGCGCCGACGCCGCCATCGGTCTGGCGGAGCGCGGCGGCGGGCTCGTGATGGCGCTCGCGTATCAGGTGGCCGCGGCGGTGAAGGCGCGCCGCCTCGAGGTGGTGCTCCCGGATTACGAGCCGCCGCCGCTGCCGATCCAGCTCGTCTATCCCACCACGCGCCTCCTCTCGGCGAAGGTGCGCGTGTTCGTCGACATGGTCACGTCTACGCGCGACTGGCGCTTCGTGAAGCTGTGACGAAACTCGACGGTCAGCCCGCCGGATCGCGCGCGCGCCGCTTGCGGATCATCTCCTCCGCCCAGCTGCGCCAGTCGGCCGAGACCTGCGGCACCGCGAGCAGGCGCTCGAGCTCGCCGCGATCGCGCGCGTAGATGCGGAACATGTCGGCGACGGTGAGGTCGTGCGGGGGCCGCGAGACGACGCGGATCTCGTCGCCCACCGCGACGTCTCCCTCGACGATGATGCGCAGGTAGGCGCCGGGGCGCAGCGCGTCGACGGCGGAGGCGAAGTCGTTCACGGCCTGCCGCAGGTCGACCGCGTCGATGTGCTGCGTGATCCACGGGTAGTAGGTGAGCGGGAGTTGGGCCGGCGGCGTCGTAGACATGGAGTCCCCCAATGGGCCGGGCTCGCTCTGTCGTCGTGGCCAGCCCCGGCCGTCGCTGCCGCGAGCAATAATTATCGCATAGGCGTGGCGCTATCGGCGCCGCAGAACTCGGCGCGGTGGACGTTCATCATGACCCGCTCGAACGGTACCGGCAGCGCGCCATCGAGGGCCTCGGTCACGCCGGCGACAACGCGGGCGCGGAAGACTAGCGCCGGCCCACGCGTGCGCCGCGCTGGGGCTGCCGCCAGGAGCCCTCGCGGGCAACGACCCGCCTCGGGGTGACGGCGGCGGCTGCGAACGTGCGCTGCGCCGCCCTGGAGCGTCCCAGGGACTTGAACTCGGACATTCCCCGACCCGTACGGCTAGGCCGCCGGCGACTCGCACACCGCTCGACGACCATCTTCGAGCTGCCCTCGATCGCGGTGGGTTTCGTCGGCAACCTGAGGTTCCAACCTCGGCCATATGACTGTCGTGCCGACGGCGCGAGTCATAGGCGGCGAGTTCGGTCCGTGCCGAGATGTACTCGGTGCCCTTCTCGGTGACCGTGATGATTCGCTCGTTCAACCAGTTCTGGTCGATCTTGACCCTGCGGATCGCGACCTCGATGTAGCCGTCCTTCCTGACGGATAGGAGCTTTAACCCACGATTGACGCTGCTGGGGGCAGGTAGGCTGACTGCACACGTGTCGACATTGGCCGATAACTTCATTTATTTCAACCGAATCGCCGCCCGGCGGGCGAAAGCTGTAGCGAAAACAACCTGTTGACGCAAGGGTGGGCTTGTCTGCGCAGACGTCAGCCAGACTCGATGGACAAGAGCCAGAGGGAATCGGAAAGGGTTATTCGTGCAGACTCGGCGGGTCGACGCAGTCACCCGAACCGAGTTCGAGGTCGAGCTGGAATGTCGGCGGTGGACGGGCCGGCTTCGTCGTGATCGTTTGGGTTGGCGCACCAATATGGGTCAGGATCCGGACGACCGCTTCGGGACCGAGGATTGCGGCGAGGATTCGACGGCGGCCGCCGCAACGCGTGCAATGAAAGACGTCCACTGCGAACACGCGCTTGAGCAGCTCGGCCCAGGGGAGACGGCGTGGCCGGGAAATGATGGGCGGGGGCGGAGATTGAGGCGGAGGGGTGCCCTCGGATGGAGATTGGCGAGCCGGTGATGAATTGAGCGGTGCCCGGGCGGCGCCTGCGGCCAGCGCGGCGCGGTCGCGGGCGTTGGGGGCGAACAGACCATGGTAATTGACAAGGTGGCGCCGCGCTGGCGGGATAAGCGACGCGATGCGGCGCAGGAAAGCCCACCCGACGATCTCGCCCCTCAGCCCATTGTAACCACGGCGTTTCCCACCCAATGTCGCCGGCGACCACAATTCCGGGCAACATCGAACTGCACGTATGCGTCGGATCGGTCTGTAGCACTACGCACGCGATGGCTGTGGTGAATGTGGCCTGAGAACACAGCAAAGTTGCATAGTTATCACGGCAGATCGTCGAGTACCTGCTGCCAATGAAGCTTGCCCATCCGAGCCTCCTTGCATTGGGCCGCCATCGGTGGCGCCGGAGGATCAGGATCCGCGGGGGATCGGGGACGGAGCTTCCAAACTTCCTTTCTCAGCCTCCGCCCGACTCGCCCGTGATCGGTAGGAAGGAAGGATGGGGCCGCACTGACGCCTCAAGCGCCCCAAGCAGATGTTGCCCGTCAGCGCTTGAAGAGGCGGCGCAAATTCCTGGCGCCATTTACAATCCGTAGCAGCTCGAATCCCGTCCCGGCGGATTCGATACATCAACAAGAGTTCAGGTACATGAGTAGCAAACTCACACACCCCGCGTCCCACCCGCTGCCTGCCCCTGCCGTTCGCCTTACGCCACCAGCAGTGCTGACCCCGCGCGGCGCACCCGCCGCTCCACCTCGCGCGCCACTCCCTCGTCGACGGCGGATGCGCGAGCTTGCTACTCATGTACCCGAGCTCTCATCTGCCCGGAGTGAGCGCCGCGGGCTGTGGTCGCTTGACCGCCCCGGGGCCAGTCAGCGCCCGGGGCTACTCGACACGCCCCATCACCCTCCATTTCCCGAGAGCGACTCCACGATGCGGGCCGCCTGGCGCAGCGTGACCGCGGCGATGGTGAGCGTGGGGTTCGCCGAGTCCACCGTCGGGAACAGGCCGCTTCCGGTGAGCCACAGGTTCGGATGATCGTGCGTGCGCCCGTCGCGGTCGGTCACTGACTTCGTCGGATCGGTGCCCATCCTGAAAGTACCCATCACGTGCCCCGCGCCTCCGAAGCCGGGCAGCACCTGCACGTCCTCCGGGCGCGCGCCGAGCCGGGCGTAAATGCGGCGCGCGAGGTCCACGAAGGCGGCGCCGCCGCGGAGCGTGTAGTCATCGACGCAGAAATGGATCTCAGGGCGCGGCACGCCCAGGTCATCGAGCTGCGTCTGCGAAGGACGGATCGTGCTGTCCCACTGCCCATCGGGCTCGATCAGCGCGTCGAGCTGCACGGTGCGCGCGACGTCCCAGCCGAGCTGCTCGTAGAGCGCGGCGCCGACGACGTTCTCGTTCAGGAGCTGCTTTAAGTTCGAGTACGGCGTGTTCAGCGCCCAGTTCGCAGACACGTTCTGAATCTCCACGCGGAAGGCGCCGCGGTGGCGTCTGAAGGGTCCATCGCGAAGCGACTCGACGCCGGAGGTGGAGAGCGGACCGCGGAAGGGATAGATGGGCTCGTCGATGACGGCGGTGGTGATCTTGATGTTGTGATCCATCAGATAGCGGCCCACCGCGTCGCTGCGGTTGGCCACCGTCGTCCGGCCCCACGGCGACATGAGGAGGATCTTCGCGGTCTCCATCGCGTGCGCAGTGAGCACGTAGGCGCGCGCGGTCACGGTGTGCTCTTCTCGGGTGAAGCCATCCTTGTAGACAATCCCGGTCACGCGCGCGCTGCCGGGATCGCCCTCTCCGACGAGCGCGCGCACGACCACCGCGCCGCGCCGCAGCTCCACCGCGCGGCTGCCGGGGCGGTTCTTCGGATCGAGCGCCGGGTTGAGCGCTCGCTTGAGCGGCACGGTCGCATCCCACTTGGCCTGGATGGGACAGATGGGGATGCAGTTGGTGCTGCCGGCGCAGGGCGGGCGGTCTTCATAGGGCACCGAGTTCCGCGCCTGCGGCGTCGTCTGCACGCGCACCGGCAGCCCGTCGAAGGTCATGCCGTGAATGCGCGCGGCGATCCGGCGATCCTGATAACTGGACAGGATCTCGGGCATCGGATAGGGCCGGCCATGGCGCGGCGCGCCCAGGTCCTCGTCGCTGTTGCCGGCCACGCCCAGCTCGTTCTCCGCGTGCCAGTACCACGCCTCCAGGTCTTCATAAGAGAGCGGCCAGTCGGCGCCGCGGCCGTAGATGGTCTTCTCTTTGAACGTGGTCGGCAGGTAACGGAGCGAGGTGCCCAGCCAGTGATAAGATGTGCCGCCGGTCATGCGCGCGTAGGAAGACTTGAACTGAGGCGGGTCGTTGCCGGTGGGGTTCTTGTCCGTGTAGGCACGGCCGGTGTAATACGCGTCGAGGTTTTCGTCATACGGCATCGGCGCGTATTTGAGGTTGGGATAGGCGTCGTTCGGAGCGGCCGAGGGATTGCCGTAGAGGTTGTGGAGGAGCGGCTGGCGCTCGTCGGTGCCGAGGTCGTGGCGCGGGTCGAGGTTGAAGTAGCTCCGGTCGCCCACGTCGAGGAGCAGCACGCGGAGGCCCGCCTGACCGAGCTTGTTGGCGAGGAGTGAGCCGGCCACGCCCGCGCCCGCGAGGATCACGTCGTAATGGGTCCGTGCGGTCATGGTCACTTCCCTCCCGTGCGCACAGGCGAGGCCACAAGACGCGAAGGCGCGACGACGGGATCGGGCGGCGGATAGGCCCAGTTGCCGAAAAAAGGCCCCGGCCGGCCCATGCCGACGGCGCCGAAGGTCCCCCAGATGAGCTCCGACTCGAAGCACTGGATGGGCGCGCGTTTGGTCATCCAGCCCATGAGGTCGGTCTCGGTGAGGTCGAGGAGCCCGCCCGCGTACCACAGCGCAATCGACTCCCGGAGCGCGATCGCGGGACCCGCGAGCGACGGGGCCGGCGCCGCACCTGACGACCCCGTGTCGACGAGCAGCCGATCGCGAACGGCGAGCGCCAGGTTGGAGGGAGAACCCGCGGGCTGCGCAGCCGTGATCTCGCGATACACATGGAGCATCTGCTTGACGTCCTTCGGCGAATAGAGAGGCTTGTAGCCGCTCGACGGCAGGAGCTGGTTCACCGTGCGCAGGAGCGGCACGCCGCTCCCATCGCGGTACAAGGGCTCGAGGGCAAGGAAGACACTGAGGGTTGCCGCCGCCGCCTTGTGCGCAGGCTCCGCCGCGGTGTCGGCAGTCTTCAGAGCCCCCGCGACCAGCGTTCCGAAGTACCCCCGCGCGAGCCACGCCGGCAACGCGCCGCGCGCCACCACCGCACTGGACATCTCATGGAAGGTCGCAAGCCACGCCGGATTGGCGAGCAGCTCTTCATAGACGGCGAGGCGCGGAGAGACCGGCGTCTTGGGTGCGCTCTTGATCATCGGGAACCCCCTTCGTTGTCATGTTCGGAGAAGGCAACAGTGTGGCCCGGGTGCGCGCTGGTGGGCACCTCCGAGCCGAAGCTCCTTGCGATCTCCTGAAGCGTCAGGCTCGCGCTCCGCAGCGACGAGCGCACGCGATCACTCTCGATGCGCGGATCCATCGACAGGGTGAGCGCGACGCCCGCGTCGTCGACGAGGCGCTCGTGGATGCAAGTCCACGCCGAACGCGCTTGCGGCAGGAGCTGCACGGTGCGGTTCACCTCGAAGCTCGGCCCCGCCGTCTTACCCTTCGTGCCCTCGCCCATCGGCGATTGCGTGAGCGCCTCGCCAAGCGGCTTGAGCACGCCGGTCATCACTCGGATGAACGAGTGCGCAAGCGTCCTCTGCGCCGCCGCCGCGCTCGCGTCGGTCGCGAAGAAGCGATAGAGCATGAGGAGCATGGTCTCGTAGACGTTCGAGTTGAGGTCGTTCACGTCGCGCGTCGCCGGGTCCTCGATCAGTCGCCAGCCCGGCCAGGTGTTGTCGACGTGAAGCCGGGAGAGGGGGTTTGAGGCCACGGGCCGCACGGGATCGAACGCCGGATCGCGCGCGCGGAGGCCCTGGTATTGATTGTAGATGTTCAGGAACACGCCGTAGTGACTGTCAATGCGGTCGGCCGTGGCGCCCTCGCCCTGGCGGATGACGAGGTCAATGGCACGGATCGCGTCGTCGCGGCTGGCGACACGGATCACGGCGGGGAAGTCGACCGCGCGCCCATCGATCTGATTGAGGGGCGAGCCGATGATCACGTTCGGCACGGCGCTGAAGCCGCCTCGGATGGCGTCGTAGAGCTGGCCAATGGTCTCGTGCGGCACGCGTCGCGGGCGCAGCGCCTCGTAGAGCGCAGGGGGCAGGTGCGCGAACGGCTGGAGGCGCTGGATTTCGTCGTTCTCGACGAGCTTGACGGTGTCGCGACAGTCGAAAGGCGCGTCGGGCCAGGGAGAGGGCCGCTCGTAGCAGACGTAGCGGCGGATGACGTCGGCGGAGAAGGGATCGAGGCGCCAGGGCAGGCCCGTCGGGTAGTAACCCGCGGGCTGAGGGAAGTTGGGGCGGCGGAGCTGCACGGTGCCGCCCGCGGCGGCGAGCAGGTTCGCGGCCTGCGTGAGGTGCAGCATCTCCTGCGCGGCGACGAGGAAGATGTTGGCCTTCCAGGTGCGCACGAAAGTGAGCTGCTCCTCGGTGTGGATGCCGCCTTCGGAGAAGCTGTCCTTCAGGGAGAATGCGGTGAAGAGATACTGGAGACAGAGCCCCTGCTCCAGCTCGCCCCCGACGCCGAGCTCGAAGAGCAGCTCCTCGCGGGTGGTGATCATGCCGCTACCGGTGTTCGCCATCGGGATCGGACCTCGCTTGGGCGCGTAGTTCGGAATTTATCGAAGTGCCCCGGACAGTACCGGGGATGCTTGGATTTACGTTATCCCCGCCACGGCCAAGGAGCATGCGCCGGCAGCGCCGGCCCGTTCGGCGGCCGGCCCGCTCTGGGCAGCTCGGTCACTGCGGCAGGTTGACGGGATACTTAGCGGCTTCGAGATTGGCGGAGAGGATGTAGGGCTTCTGCATCAGCGAGTTCGCCGTCACATGCAACGTAGGTATCGGCGGGCTGTTCGGGCTCTGCACGATGTCCATCGCGATGGTCTGGGTGTACTGAAGCTGGGTCTGGGTGGCCCGGTCGACGTTGACGCTCACCAGCCAGATGTCCATCTCGTAGGAGGTGACCTTCACGTGGCGCTGCTCGAAGGCGATGTTCCGGATGCCCGCGCCAGGGCCATTGTTGCTGGACACGTGCAGGTGCACACCGTCGGGACCAAACATCGCGCCTGCGCGCAGCAAGTTATTGTTGCGATCGACCAGCGCCATGTTGGGATTGGGAATGTTCGCGGGGCCGAACGGCGGCATCGTCAAGCTCGGCACCGGGATGTCGGGTTGGCCCCTGAAGGGGCTGACCGCACCGACGGCGAGGATCGAGTTGCCGTGCGGGACCGACACCTGCTTGACGAGCGGGTACATGTACTCGGGCGGCACCGGCGCGCTGCCCGGTACGACGGGGATGTAGGCGCCGTCCCTCTGAACGGCGAAGGTGGTGTTGAGCCACAGCCCGTTCTCGAAGTGGACCAGCATGTTGGCGGCGGGGCCCTCCGCGAAGTAGACGCGCTGCTCGTAGGTGAGGGCTGCGCAAGCCTGCTGAACGCCCATGTCGCCGCGGTTCGGCGCGATGCCCGGCGAGGTGAACGACATCTCCTCGTAGTAGAGGAAGTTCTTGGTGATGAGCTCACCTCTCTGGGGCAGCGGCATCACGTTGTATCCTTGGGCACGGGCGCCGCTCGGACTGATCCAGGTACCGAGGAGTCGCTGCAAATCACCCACGCCGCAAAGGTTGTTTGCACCGACCTCGTTGATCAACATGGGGGGGAAATCGGGAACGGGTGCCATCATGGTCTGGTCTCCTTGGCAGAAAGGCTGAGAAAGGTGCGTCGTCTGGCCAGCCATGTCCGTGTAGAACGCGAGCGTGAGGCGGGTGGGCGTATCGAAGAGGACGGGGTGGTTACCGGCGCTGGCTCAACAGATCCGGCTCACTCGATCACGATTTGAGAATAGTACCCTTTTGTCACAGTGGACGTGGTGAGCAGCTTGTCGATCGCCGAGGCGTGCTGCTCGAAGATGAAGGGGCGGCGCGGGTAGATGCGGTCGTTCTTCCAATTGGAGTTCCAGCCCGACGTCGTGGACAGGCAAGTCTTTGCGAAGTCAGCGAGTTTGAAGTTCGTCTCCAGCTCCTGGCAGCCGCTGACGAAGATGTCCACGTACGATTGGACAATCGGAAACATGGCGGTCGGCCCGTTGTTGGGGTGCTGGTTCATGTACAGCCAGACCTGCGCGTCAGGGGGCAACGTGGTTTCCGACATGATCCTTATGTGGTCGTTCTGGACGAGCACGCGGCAGTAGTTTTCCTCCCGGATGTCGGACTCCTGCACGTCCTTGGCAGTCACTGTGTAGATCGCCGCGTTCATCGGTACTCCAGGGGCAACGGCCACGTTGAGGTAGGTAGTGGTCACCTCACCGTTCGACGGGCTCGTGCTTGGGGGGCCGTCGGTCCAATTCCGCTGGAACCCGGTCACCGTCACCGGGATGTTCGGACCGGCATCCGGCGTGGTGCGACGCTTGGAAGCCTCCTGCATGAGGCTGCCGTAGCCCAGGATGTAGTGAGGCACACCCGATGTGGGCTCCGGGTGGCAGCGGTCCGTGACGGAGGAGGCCACGGTGGGGGCCGGCTTGGCCGGTGAGGTGGGCCCCTTCGCGAAGGCCGGAGCGCAACCTGTGAGAATCGATGCAACCATGGAAAGAGCGATGAGCAAACGTTTCATTGAGACTTCTTTCGTTGGATCGAGTTGAGAAACCAGAGAAACCAGACGTGTTTTCAAGGTAGGTGTAGGCGAATGATATGCCTCGCCTTGCGGGAAGCTGCGGTACGTCCATCTCCCCAATAGGAACGGTGCGACTGCGTTGTTGCCCGTAACGATGTTGTTCCTCCTGATGATCGGATCGTGACAACGGCACTTGCCCGCGGGGCCGAGGAGCTCACCCTCTCACGACCGAAAAATGACTCTCGTCACAAAATAGCGGACGGCACAACTTTCTGCGCAATTCCATCAATCGCTGCGCATTTCCGACAATCGTGGTCCGACCGGACCGCGATCGGTCAACCGCCCTTGAGACGCCGCGGGCCCTCGCGGCGCAGCAACGTCTCTCGCGGGTTCTCGCCGAAGCGGCGTTTGTACTCCACCCCGAAGTGGCCCACCTGGCGGTAACCGGCGGCGCCTGCGACCGAGGCGACCGTGGTGCCGGGGTCGTCTGATTGGCGCTTGTGGGGACGCTTCCCGACAACCGCTCCGGCGGTTCCCGGAACCGTGCCGGCGGTTCCCGGAACTGCGCCGGCGGTTCCCGGAACCGTGCCGGCGGTTCCCGGAACCGTGCCGGCGGTTCCGACAACCTTGGCGACCATCCCGGTGGATAACTTTTGCACAAGCGCGTATGGTCGCGGTGAGCCGCGAGAGGGGCCATCCGACCGATGTCATCACCACCCGAGCCACGCCTCCATTTCTCGTACAGCCCCGTCATCGACACCGATGACCTCGATGAGGCGCGGGGGGTGCTCCGGCGTATCTACCATGATGCGTCCGCCGATCGCTTCCCCGGGGCCCGCTCCTTCCGCTGGCGCATGAACCGGGTGGCCCTCGGCGGAATCGGCTTCGCGAGCGGCAGCTTCGCGGAGGGCTGCTCGGTCAGCACCATCCACGACGGCGGGCGATACATCTTGAGCTTCCTGCAAAGCGGCGGCGGCACCTCCCGGTATGCCGGCGTCGAGCGCCCCCTCGGCGCCGGGGCGTTTGCGATGATGTTCTCGCCAGGGAACGCCGGGCGGCTCGTGGTCAATCCCGGCTCCCTCCAGCTCACGTTCAGCATCGAGCGCGCCACCCTCGAGGCACACTTCCGCAAGCTCACCGGGGTGGAGCCGCGCGGTCGTCTTTTTTTCCACCCGACGCTCGCGGTGGGCGACGGTCCCGGCGCGCTCCTCGAGCGGGTGCTCGGCCACGTCGTCCATCAGCTCGAGTACCCCACTGCGCTGGCCGCCGCGCCGCTCTTCGCCCGCAGCCTGACGGAGACCCTCCTCACCGCCGTCCTGGAGCTCGCTCCGCACGACCACACTCCGCAGATCGCGCGTCCCACATCGCGCCTTGCGCCGGGCTACGTGCGCCGCGCCGAGGAGTACATGGATGCGCACGCCACGGAGTCCATCGGCCTCTCCGATATCGCGGCCGCCGTCGGGGTGAGCATTCGCTCGCTGCAGGCCGCCTTCCGAAATTTTCGCGGTCGCTCCCCGGGCGATCACCTGCGCGAACATCGCCTCTCGCTCGCGCGGGCCCATCTCCTCGCAGACGACCCCGGCACGACGGTCGCCTCGGTCGCAGCCGCCGCCGGGTACCGCCAGGCGAGCCACTTTGGGGTGGAATACAAGCGCCGCTTCGGCGAGAACCCGCGAGCGACGCTGCTGCGCCGCCAGGGCCCGCCGCGTCCCAAGGGCGGTTGACCGATCGCACAGTCCGGTCGGACCGCGATTAGCGGAAATGCGCAGCGATGGATGGAAATACGCAGGGAGTTGCACGGTCCGCTGACTATTGACGAAAGTCATTGTTCGCTCGCGAGAGGGTGGGGGCCGCTGTTCGATGTTCCACAAGACGACCCCAACTGACGAAGCACACATGATCAGGTCCCGCACGATTCTCGCAGCCCTCGCAGCCTCCCTCCTCATGGCCACATCCGCCCTCGCCCAGCAGGCCGATGGCGGCGCCCTTTTGGCGTTGACACGTGCAACACCAGGACTGGCATGTGCTCAACCCAACTCCCTTACGCGGGGCGCGGCGTCTGGTGCTTTCCGAACCAGTAGGCACGAGCCGCGAGCTTCACGTCCTTGACCAGCCGGGAAGCCGCTGAGGAATCCGACGGCATTTCGCTCGACGGTAGCGCAGCCAAAGATGAAACTCACCAGGCAGAAGCCAGAGCCGTCGCGCGACGGAGAACGCGCAACGGCTCTCTGTGTTGTGGGAATCAGGCGACGCGGAGTTGAACAATCAACTACGGGTGAGCGACGCCGCTCGTCTGTGCGGCGCCATTGGTCGTCGAGACGCCGTTCGCCGCTGTCGTCGTATTGGCCCGAGTCCGCTGGGGGCGCGCGCTTCCAGCTTTCTCTATATCCAGCATTGCAGGTCATTGGCGACACTCCAGCAAACCGGAGAAATTGCCCAATGCGCATCGCCCTCATTTCCCTGATCACAGTCGTCCTTCCGCTCGCCGCGGCCGCTCAGACGCCCCCCGGCCCCAAGCCAAACACCTCCTTGCCGCCGGGCGGGACGGTGGATCCAGGCAAGCCGGTGAACCTCGGCAAGCCAGCCGTCGCACCGGCCCCCTCGTCGGAGCCGCTGGCGATCGGCTCGGGCGACCCGCGGCGCCAGAGCCCTCCCAAATATGGAACCTACGGGCCCCAGGGCGAGTCACGGGCGGTCTGCGGCGGCTTGAAGGACGGCAAGGTCATCGTCCCGTGCGCCGACAAGCCGGCCCGGTTCATCGACGACGCGGTGTACGCCTGTCCCAGGGGCAGCGTCGTCGACGTCGCGAGCGATGCCTGCTGGTCCTGTCCGCAAGGGTTCCGGCGCTCGGTGCGGTCGGCCGACGGTGAGAAGGCCTGCCGCAAGCAGGACGAAGCGGAGAGCGGCGGCTACGCGGCGGCCCAGTTCGTGGCGTCGGCGTGTCCCGCGGGCAGCTTCCGCGTGCGGCAGCGCGAAGGCGAGTGCTGGTCTTGCCCCGCGGGCTTCCATCGCGGCGTGGCGCCGATCCGCTCCAAGCTCGCGTGCGTCAGGCCGACGCCGGAGCAGACGGCGCCGGCGGTCCGCACGCGCGACGTCACGCCCGAGGGCGGCGGCTGCGAGCCGGGCGAGTTCCTCGACTCGAGCACTGGCGCGTGCTTCGCCTGCCCGGCCGGCTTCGTGCGCCTCCAAGAGGATCTGACGAGCCCGATGGCCTGCGGGCGCGGTGACCCGAAGGAGCACGCCGCCGCCACGCTCGTGGCGCAGCGCACGTGCGGCGAAGGGGAGTTTCTCGCCTCGCGCAACGGCGGGGAGTGCTGGCGCTGCCCGAAGCTCCACGACCGCACCGTGTTCCCCGCCATCGGGCCGAAGGCGTGCATCAAGGCGGACAACGTCGCCTACAGCGAGGCGCGCTTCGTGACCTCGCTGACCTGCGCGCCCGAAGAGGTCTACGATCCGGCCAGCAGCCGTGACCCCAAGGTGGTCGACGCAATCCGCGCGCAGTGGGGCTCCGTGCCGCCCGGGCTCGGGGGTCGCGGAACCTGCTGGAGCTGCCCGCCCGGCTACAAGCGGACCATCTTTCCGGTCTATGGCAAGGATGCCTGCGAGAGCATCGGCGTGGACTGGAGCCCCGCTCCCTACCGGCAGCCCGGCCTGTTCGGCCTCGACGGGGGCGAGGCGGTGGCGCGCGAGGTGATCACGCGCCGCCCGGAGATCATCGCCGAGTTCGCGAAGGCGCTCGGCCCGACGGCCCAGGTGCCGGCGGACCAGGCGGTGCGCGAGGCCTGGGAGGAGATCCGCGACGAGCCCCAGAACAGCCTGGTGCTCAAGCTGGCGGTCTTCACCCGGATCCAGGCGGCGGCGGCGAAGCCGGCCTCGGCGACCGAGGCGGAGCGCAAGCTCGTGGCGAGCTTCGCGCTGGCCATCCAGCGCTACCGGGAGTTCCTGGCGGACAACGCGCTCGGCGCGGCCCGGGCCTGGCACGACGCGGACTTCGCCACTCGCAACCAGCAGTCGCAGTCCACGGCTGCCCAGACCGGCGGCCTGACCGGCGGCAATGTCACCGAGCTGTTCAAGACCGAGCCGCCGGACTTCGAGGCCATCAGCGCCGCCATCATCGGCGAGACGTTCGCGGGGACGGCCGCTGTGCTGACGGCGGCGCTCGCCATTGCCGGGGCCAACAACATCAACGTGAACACGGCGGTCTTCCCCTTCGGGGATGACGCCAGCAAGATCGCCGAAAACTGGACCCGGCACTCCCTGTTCAGGCGCAAATACGGCAACAAGGTGGGTTTGATAGTGACGGAAGATTGGAGGGCAGAATTCCGCTATGCCGGCAAGGTGACCGGAAGGAAGGCGTTCATCGAGTTCGGCACCAAGATCGGCGACAAGATCGCCATGAACATCTTCAACGTCGGGTCGGCCGGCCTCTCGTTCGCGATCGAGATCGCGGTGGAGGTCATCGTCAACACGATCATCATGGTGGTCGACCGGGCCAACCTCATCCCCAAGCTCGAAGCCAACCTGGCGGAGGCGAAGCAGCCGGTGGACCTCGCGCGCCTCGCCGCCACGAGCAAGGGCTTCCGCTCGGAGGTCGGCTACTGGAACAACTCCATGGCCGCGAATATGAAATCATCCGATCCGGCGGCCTTCACCACGACGGCGGGGCAGCAGATCCAGAAGCTCCAGACCCCCGCAAAGTAACCGGCCCATTGTGACGACATTGCCACCCTGGCCGGCCTGGCCCCGGTGGACCTGGGAAATCCATATCTGGCCGGCGACGGCGCCGACGATGCTCTACTGGGGGACGAAGGTCTGCGCGTGCCAGATGGAGTGAGCGGTCTCGCAGAGCGCAAAGTTGTCGGCAATTGGTGATCGCGGTCACCGACCTGCTGCCCTGACGGCGCCGCCTGTGATACGTTCACGGCCCGCACCGAATCCAGATGCAGAAGGCCCAGCAGCTCGGACGCTACCTGCTCCTCGACCGTATCGCTTATGGCGGCATGGCCGAGATCTTCCGCGCCAAGACCTTCGACGAGGCCGGGCGCGTGCACCTGGTGGCGGTGAAGCGCGTGCTGCAGCACCTCGTGGAGGACGAGGACTTCCTGCAGATGATGATCGACGAGGCGCGCATCTCGGCCCAGCTCCACCACGACAACATCGCGCGCCTCTACGAGTTCGCCCACGCCAACAACGAGTACTTCCTGGCCATGGAGTTCGTCGACGGGCGCGACCTGCGCTCGCTGATCGAGCGAACGCGCCAGACCAACCGCAAGCTCCAGCCCGAGCACGTGGCCTGGATCGCGATGGAGGCCGCCCGCGCGCTCCACGCCGCCCACACGCAGCGCGACGCGCAGGGCCGCTTCATGCGCATCGTCCACCGCGACGTGTCGCCGTCGAACTTGCTGCTCAGCTACCGCGGCGAGGTGAAGCTCTGCGACTTCGGCATCGCCAAGGCGACGACCACGCGGATCCAGACCAAGACCGGCGTGATCAAGGGCAAGGTGAAGTACATGTCGCCCGAGCAGGCGCTCGGGAAGAAGCTCGACCACCGCTCCGACCTGTTCTCCCTCGGGACGGTGATGTACGAGATGCTGGCGCTCACGCCGCCGTTCCTGGCGCAGACGGAGGTGGAGCTGATCTTCGCCGTGCGCGAGGCGCGCAAGAAGCCGCTCAGCGAGGTGCGGCCAGACGTACCGCCGGGGCTGGCCGCGATCGTCGAGGGCGCGATGACGCGCAGCCGCGGCGCGCGCTACCAGACGGGCGAGGAGATGGCGCGGAGACTGCGCACGTTCCTCGACGAGTACGCGCCCGGCTATCGACGCGCGCACTTCGCGCAGTTCATGCGCCAGGTGTTCAAGGACGACATCGACCGCGACCTGCGCATGATGGAGGACTTCGTGCTGCAGGAGGCCGACGGCGCGCGCATCGGCGAGAACCTGATCGCCGACGTGCTCGGCCCCGACGCGCCCTTCACCAAGTTCACGCCGATGGTGCCGCCCGGCATGGGCACGGGCTCCACGGAGACGTCGGGCGCGATCGAGATCGGCACCGGCGACGTGGAGATCGAGGATCGGGTGGGGCCGTTTCCGGGCCCGGGCTACGACACGGGCCCCAGCAGAAACGTACATGTGGAGCCCACGCGGATCGTCGATCGCTCCATCGGGGACGTGCACGCGCAGGAGACGCGGATCGTCGATCGCTCCGTCGGGGACATCCACGTGCAGCCCACGCGGATGGTCGATCGCGCCTCGCTCGGGCTCGCCCCGGCGCCGTCGATCAACGAGGCGGCCACCCGCATCGTCGACATGAACGCGCTCCACGAGGCGCGCACGCGGATCCAGTCGCGGCCGCGCGCGGCGCACACGATCCACGACGAGCAGACCCGCCTCGTGCACGCCGACTCGATCCGCCCGAGCCGCCCCGGCCGCCGGCCGTCGTCGATCCACGACGAGGACACGGGCGAGCGGGAGATCCCGGGGCCCGAGCCCGAGGGCGCGGGCACGCACGTGCTGCCCGAGACCGGCCCGATCCGCGAGGGCCGCGACGACCACGTGCTCTCCGAGGAGGAGCAGCTCGCGCTGCTCGGCGGCGGCATCGTGGCCGAGTACGACGGCGACGGCGACGACGCCTCCGATCTCGTCGAGGAAGAGGACGATCTGCTCGCCAGCCTGCCCGAGGTGGACTCGACGCTGCTCGAGGAGGACGAGGAGCCCGGCGCCGCGCTCGCCCGCGGCCACGACCCGTTCGCCGGTTATGCGGAGCCCGACGACGCGCCCGACACGAGCGGCCCGTGGCACGACGCGGTCCCCGAAGCGCGCGCGGTCGATGACGCCGGCGGCGCGGAAGATCCGATCGAGATCTCCGGCAGCCTCGACGTGAACGCCACGCTGCTCGACTTCCTGCAGAAGGAGTCGTTCGGCGGGACCAGCACGCCCGCGCCGCTCAAGTTCGACGCGCACAGCGGCCACGCCGACGTCACCATGGTCAAGCCCGCGCCCACCGGGCCCTCCAGGCCGGCCAGCCCCGCCCACCCGGCCACGCCCGCCGCCCCGGGCGCCGCGCCTGCCGCGTCCGCTCCCGCTTCCACCAGCGACTCGACACAGATCAAGCCCGCTCCCCGCCGCGGCTGAGACCAAGGGGCCGCCGAGGGCGGCTCGTTGGCGTCCCGTGATGCGTGGGAGTGATCGCATGTGGCAGTTTGGCCTTGGTGCACGCGCCCTCGCTCGCAGGCTTGCCCCACTGATCGGCCCCCGCCGACGCCTCCGCGGAGCGCGAGCTTTCGGAAAGGCTTGATGCGCGCGGCGTTCGTTGTGGCGGGGCGGCCGGCATGGCCGCTGCAGGGGTGGCCATGCGAACGTCGACGGGTCGCTTGGGCGCCCGTCATACACGGAGCCAAGCGCTCGCACACGCAGCAAGGAGAAAAACCAATGAAGAAGATTCTGATGGGCCTCACCGCCGTCCTCGCCACCTCGTTCGCCGTCCCGGCCTTCGCCGATGACGCCCCGGCCGCCGGTGGCGACGCGAAGCCCGCCAAGGCGAAGAAGGCGAAGAAGGCCAAGAAGGCCGAGAAGCCGGCCGAGGCCGCCCCGCCGGCCGCGAAGTAGTTCTCGCTCGCTCGACAGAGAAGCCCCCGCGCGCATCGGCGCACGGGGGCTTTTCCTTTTGGGACGCGTCGACTTTCATGCGGCGGTCGCCGTCGCGTCATCATTTCGTTGATTGCGCCCCATGCGCTCCCCACCCTACCCTTCCCCTCATGCGTCGACGCATCGCTTTCGCGCTCCTCGCCGTCGCCGGGTGCAGCGGGCCGAGCGATCCACAGACCCAGACCCCGCCGCCTCCAAAACCCTTCACCGCCACCTGCACCGCCGCCGCCCCCACGGCCGAGGCCCAGCGCACAGCCGGGCGCCAGGGCGACGGCAGCGTGATCCTGCCCGGCGGCCGCAAGCTCACGCCCGCCGGCACCGTGCTCGACCTCGGCGGCTTCCCGCTCGCGCTGCGGCTCCTCCCCGGCGATCGCTACGCCGTCGTCACCGACGGGGGCTAC
>JADMIO010928669.1_pt1 | contig 16856 bp, 11 predicted proteins | sample 8958161 | NCBI WGS metagenome assembly JADMIO01 (sample SAMN16585339, study PRJNA669376) | soil metagenome | isolation source: Crop rotation soil | place: USA: Cullars Rotation, Alabama | collected 2011
CCGCTTCGACGCCTCCGGGCACGCCGGGCCGCCGCAGGACGTGGCGCCCCTCGTCGCGCCGCCGCCGAGCGGTGTCGGGCCCATCGAGGGACTCGACCTCGCGGTGCTCGAGGATGGTGACGTCGTCGTCGTGTGGACGCAGGGCGCGACTGTGCTCTCGCGGCGCGTCGGCCAGCCCGGCACGCCGTTGCCGTCGCTCGTGGTCGTCGCCGACTACACCTTCGAGCCCGAGGACGGCGTGCCCATCGACCCCGTCGTCGTCGTCACCGCCGACGGCAGCGAGCTCGTCGCTTGGACGCGCTTCCAGCCGATCACCTTCGTCGACTCGCGCCGCACCGGCGCCATCGAGGCGCGGCGGCTGAGCCTCAACCCGAATGCGGGGCTGCCCGCTGCGCCCTCGTTCCCGATCGTCTCCGCCGGCCGGCACCCCGCCCTCGCGCCCGCCGCCGACGGCGGCTTTCTCATTGCGTGGTCGGGAGTCGTCAACCCACTGGAGGCGGGACCGCTGCAGCACGAAGGAGCGCTGGCGCTCGGCTTCGGTCCCGACGACCGGCCGCGCGTGCACGGCGGACCGGTAGAAGGGCCGGCGGTCCCGGTTCGTGTCGACGAGGGCGAATGGTTCGACGTCGGCGGCACCGTGGCCGCGCCGCGCGGCGACCACTTCGTCGTCGCCTGGGTCGTGCGGCCGTTCAACCAGGGACCCGGCGACCCGACGCCGGCAGAGGTGCAGCTGCGCGAGGTCGACGCCCTTGCCGTGCCGAGCGGCGCCGTCGTCCGCGCGCTGCCGGAGGCGCGCGATTACTTTGGCCAGGCGACGCCGGCGCTCGCCACCAACGCGCTGGGACGCGTGGAGGTCGCCTGGGGCACGACCGACAACCCGCTCATCGGCGCTCCCAGCGAGTGCCTGCGCCGCGTGCGGGCGCAGGCGTTCGCCTCGCCGTGCGCGAGCGGCGCGGGCAGCCTGTGCGTGCAAGGCGGCCGCTTCGAGCTGAGCCTCGCCTACGAAGACCCGCGGCGCGGCCTCTCCGGCATCGGCCGGCCCGTGCGGCTCACCGACGACACGGCGTACTTCTGGTTCTTCGCCGCCGAAAACGTCGAGGTGGTGGTCAAGGTGATCGACGGCCGCGGGCTCAACGGCCACTTCTGGGTCTTCTACGGCGGTTTGACCGACCTCGGCTTCACGTTGCTCGTGCGCGACGCCGCGACCGGCGCGAGCCGCACCTTCACCAGCCCCGCGGGGACGATGGCGAGCCGCGGCATCACCGACGCCTTCCCGCCGCCGGCGTCGCTCGCTGCGACCGCGAGCGCGAGCGACGATGTCGAGCTCCACGCGCTGCGCAGCTTCGCTCTCGTGCGCGACGCCTTCCCCGACGGCGCGCCGGGCGCGCCGCCCTCCGTGACCGCCAACGCGGAGCCGCCCACCTGTCCGCTGCCGGATCTCCCGTCTCCGGCAGGCCCTTGCACCATCCCCGCCCTGCCGGTCGTCATCAGCCCCGGTCTCTGTCTGACCGGCCGCCGTTTCGAGGTGGAAGTGCGCTGGCGCGACTTCGCCGGCAGGAGCTGCAGCGGCCAGGGCGTGCCGCTCGGCGACGATAGCGGCTACTTCTGGTTCTTCGAGCCCGCAAACGTCGAGCTGGTCGTCAAGGTCCTCGACGGCCGCTTCGTCAACGGCAAGTTCTGGGTCTTCTACGGCGCGCTCACCAACGTCGAGTACGACCTCCACGTGCGCCACGTGTTCCGCAACGGCGAGGCGAGCTACCACAACGCGAGCGGCGAGTTCATGAGCCGCGGCGACACCGGAGCGCTCACGCCGCCGAACCCCACCTGCGTCTGCCCGGCGGTCGTCGACCCGGTCTGCGGTCTCGACGGCCGGACCTACGCCAACGACTGCGAAGCCGAATGCCGCGGCTGGGTGGGCGTCTGGTACCACTGCGCCTGCGGCACCTGCGAGCCACCCCCGCCGCCGCCCTGAGCGACGCGCCCGCCGCCCGCGCTATTTCTTCGCGTAGGGGATCCCCAGCGCTCGCGGCGGCCGCGACTTGCCGATGAAGCCGGCGAGCACGACGAGCGTGAGCACGTAGGGGATCATCTGGATGAACTGCACCGGCACCCGCGAGACGCCCTGCATCTGGATCGACAGCGCCTCGGCGGCGCCGAAGAGCAGGCAGGCGAGCATCGTCGGCACCGGCCGCCAGTTGCCGAAGATGAGCGCGGCCAGCGCGATGAAGCCGCGCCCCGCCGACATGTTGCGGGTGAAGAGCGAGGCCTGGCCGATCGACAGGTAGGCGCCGCCGACGGCGGCGAGCGCGCCCGACAGCAGCACGCCGAGGTAGCGCACGCGCGCGACGTCGACGCCGGCGGTGTCGGCCGCCTCCGGGTTCTCGCCCACCGCGCGCACGCGCAGGCCGAAGCGCGTGCGGTCGAGCACGTACCAGGAGAGCGGCACGAGCGCGAAGGCGAGCACCATCGGCGCCAGCGGCAGGAGCTGGTCCTTGGGCAGCTGCGGCGTGGCGCCGGTCGAGGCGAAGAGCGCCCCGGCGAGGAGCTGCGGCAGCCCGAGGAAGACGATGTTGAGCGCCGTGCCGGTGACCACCTGGTCGGCGCGGAAGCGGATGCAGACGACGCCGTGGACGAGCGACACCAGCACGCCGGCGACGATCGCTGCGAGGAGGCCGAGCCACGGGTTGCCGGTGTAGTGCGTGACGGTCGCGGCGGTGAAGGCGCCGGCGAGGAGCAGCGCCTCGAGCGCGATGTTGATGACGCCCGAGCGCTCCGAGTAGAGGCCACCCAGCGCGGCGAGCAGGAGCGGCGTCGCCAGGCGCAGCGCCGAGAGCAGGAACGCGATCGTGAGGATCTGGCTCATCGGGGTCGTCGCACCGTCACGTCCGCGCCCTCTTCGCCCGCGCCGCGAAGCGGTCGCGGAAGAGCGCCTCGGCGGCAACGAAGAGGATGATCAAGCCCTGGAGCACCATCACCAGGTCCTTCGACACGTGCTCGGTGAAGATGTCGACGAAGAGCCCGCCGCGCAGCAGCGCGCCGAAGAGGAGCGACGCCACGACGACGCCCGCCGGATGGTTGCGCCCGAGCAGCGCCACCGCGATGCCGGTGAAGCCGTAGCCGGCCGAGAAGCTGTCGTAGTAGCGATAGCGGTAGCCGAGCACCTCGTTGATCGCCACCAGCCCGGCGAGCGCGCCGGAGAGCGCCATCGCCAGCACCACCTGCCGCCCCGTCGCGATGCCGCCGTACTGCGCCGCCGCCGGGCTCGCGCCGGTGGCACGGATCTCGAACCCCCAGCGCGTGCGCCAGAGGAAGAGGTAGACGAGGACGCAGACGACGAGCGCGATGGGGAAGGCGAGGTTGGCGGGGATGCGCTCCGGGAACCCCGGCAGGAAGCGGCCGAGCCGCGCGATGTGCCCGCCGGCGCCGATCGGCACCGTCTCGAGGATCGGATCGCCCACCGGCTTGTAGTGGTACTGGGTGACGTAGCTCGCCAGAGCCACCGCCACGAAGTTGAGCATGATCGTGGTGATCACCTCGTGCGCCCCGAAGCGCGCCTTGAGCACGCCCGGCACGGCTCCCCACACGCCGCCGGCGAGGATGGCGGCGAGGAAGCACAGCGGCAGCAGCACGAAGGCCGGCAGGTTCGCGAGCTCGATCCCCACCCACGCGGTGGCGAAGGCGGCGATCGTCAGCTGCCCCTCGGCGCCGATGTTGAGCAGGCCGCAGCGGAACGCCACCGCCACCGCGAGGCCGGTGAAGATGAGCGGCGTGGCGTAGAAGAGCGTGTAGCCGATGCCGTCCGGCCAGGTGAGCGCGCTGCCGATGAGCAGCTCGTAGGTGAGCAGCGGATGGTCGCCGACGGCGAGCACGAGGATGCCGCCGACGAGGAACGCCGCGACCACCGCGGCGAGCGGGAAGGCGAGCTCGCGAAGGGATTTCTTCAAGCCGCGGCGCCTCCCGTCATCAACAACCCGATCTGCTCGGTGCTCGTCGTCTGCGGATCCACCTCGCCGACGATGCGGCCGCCGCGGATGACGAGCAGGCGGTCCGACAGCGCCGTCACCTCCTCGAGCTCCGACGAGACCAGCAGGATGGCGCACCCCTTGTCGCGCATCTCGACGAGACGCCGGTGGATGAACTCGATGCCGCCGATGTCGACGCCGCGCGTCGGCTGCGCGACGAGCAGCAGCTTCGGCCCGTCGTGCAGCTCGCGTCCCATCACCAGCTTTTGCTGGTTGCCGCCCGAGAGCGCCCGCGCCCGCAGCTGCAGGTCGGGCGGCCGCACGTCGTACTCGCTCAGGATGCGCTGGCCGCGGCCGCGGATGGCGAGACGGTCGAGCCACCAGCGCAGCGGCCCCACCGCCACCGGCGGCCGGTCGGCGGCGCCGAGGATGCAGTTCTCGGCGAGGTCGAAGTCGAGCAGCATGCCGCGGCGGTGACGGTCCTCGGGGACGTGGGCGATGCCGCGGTGGCGGCGCGGCCGCACGGCGAGGTCGGTGACCTCCTCGCCGAGCAGCGTCACCGTGCCGCTCGTCTCGGCGTCCTCGACGAGACCGGCGAGCGCCTCGACGAGCTCGGTCTGCCCGTTCCCCTCGATGCCGGCGACGCCGACGATCTCGCCGGCGCGCACCTCGAAGCCGACGCCGTCGAGCCGCTTGGTGCCGTCCTGGGCGACGAGCGACAGGTCGCGCACGGCGAGCACCGGCGCCTGCGGCTTGGCGGGCGGCTTCTCCACGCGCAGCAGCACGTCGCGCCCCACCATCAGTCGCGCCAGCTCCGCCGCCGAGGTCTCGGCGGTCTTGCGATCGCCGACCACCTTGCCGTCGCGCATCACCGTCACCACGTCGGAGATGGCGAGCACCTCGGAGAGCTTGTGGGTGACGATGACGACCGTCTTCCCCTGCTCGCGCATCTGCCGCAGGATGGCGAAGAGCTCGGCCACCGCCTGCGGCGAGAGCACCGCGGTGGGCTCGTCGAGGATGAGCAGCCGCGCCTCGCGATAGAGCGCCTTGAGCAGCTCGACCCGCTGCTGCTGCCCCACCGACAGCGTCTCGATCTTCGCCAGCGGATCGATCGCCATGCCGAGCTGTTGCGACAGCGCGCGGATCTTCGCCGCCGCGCCCGCCATGTCGAGCTTGAAGGGCGAGCCGGGCTCGATGCCGAGCACGACGTTCTCCGCCACCGTCATCGGCTCGACGAGCATGAAGTGCTGGTGCACCATGCCGATGCCGAGCGCGATGGCGTCGTGCGGGCTGTCGATCTTCCGTACCACGCCGTCGACCCAGATCTCGCCGTCGTCGGGATGGTAGAAGCCGTAGGCGATCTTCATCGCCGTCGACTTGCCGGCGCCGTTCTCGCCGACGATGGCGTGGATGGTGCCCGGCTCGACCCGGAGCGTCACGCGGTCGTTGGCGAGCACCTCGCCGAAACGCTTCGTGATGTCGCGGAGCTCTAGCAACCTCAGAACGCTCGCAGCACGCGGGCCGGGCGGTGGCGCCCCCTGCACCTGGAGGGGCAGGGGGACGGGGGGTCAGGGATGGAGTGCATCATTGCGCCATCGCGTCGGTGACCTTGATCTCGCCGCGGATGATGCGCTGCTTCGCCGCCTCGACCTCGGCGATCACGTCCTTCGGCACCAGCTTCTCGTTGTACTGGTCCATCGCGTAGCCGATGCCGCCGTCCTCGAGGCCGTAGACATGGATGCCGCCCTTGAACTTGCCGCCCACGAGGTCGCCGATGATCTGGTAGACGGCGTTGTCGACCCGCTTCACCATGCTGGTGAGCACGAAGCCGGGCTTCACCCAGTTCTGGTTGGAGTCGACGCCGATGATGAACTTGCCCGACTGCTCGGCGGCGTCGAAGACGCCGAGCCCCGAGTTGCCGGCGGCGGCGAAGATGACGTCGGCGCCCTTGCCGTACTGCGCCAGCGCCAGCTCCTTCCCCTTGCCCGGGTTGTTCCACGCCGACTCGGTGACGCCGACGTAGTTCTGGATCACCTTGACGTCAGGGTCGACGGCGCGCGCCCCCTCCTCGTAGCCGGTGGCGAACTTGTGGATGAGTGGCACGTCCATGCCGCCGACGAAGCCGAGCACGCCCGTCTTCGACTTGCGCGCCGCGATCATCCCCACGAGGTAGCTGCCCTCGTGCTCCTTGAAGATCAGCGACGCCACGTTGGGCAGCGACGACACGCCGTCGACGATGGCGAAGTTGATCTTCGGATAGTCCTTCGCCACCGACTCGACGATCGGCGTCTGCGCGAAGCCGATGCCGATGACGAGGTCGTAGCCGACCTCGGCAAAGGCGCGCATCCCCGGCTCGAGCGAAGCCGGGTCGCCCGGCTCGGCATCGCGCAGCACGATGGGGAAGTCCTTCGCGGCGCGCGTCACGCCGCGGTAGGCCGCGGCGTTGAACGAGCGGTCGTCCTTGCCGCCGCTGTCGAAGACGATGCCGACGTGCTTCTGGCCCGGATCGCCGGCGGCCTGCGCTAGGTCGACACAGCCGGCGTTCAGCAGCGCGAGCGCGGCAGCGACGACGACGCCGACGAGGCCCGCGAGCGCGGGACGGCGGCGGTCGGGCGGCGCGGCGGCCGAAGGGGTCCTCATGTACACCGGCGGCGGTGAGTCTAAAGGCAGACGGCGGATTCCGGTAGGCTACCGATCCATCGCGGAGCCCGCCGAGCCGGAGAACTCGCGCATGCAGCCGACCCTCACCGCCGCCCCCGCCGATCCGCAGCCGGATCCGTTCGCTTCCCTCGCCGCCGAGCTCGCGCGCCGGCTGCCTGCCGACGAGGTCGCCGGCGCCACCGACCTGCTGCGCCGCGCCTACGCCAGCACGCCGTCCGACGAGCTCGCCGAGCTCGGCGTCGACGCCGTCGTCGGCCCGATCGTGGCGTTGTGGAAGCTCGCGCAGGAGCGCCGGCCGGGGCAGGTGAACATCCGCGTCTACAACCCGCAGCAGCAACGCGACGGCTGGTCTTCGCCGCACACCGCCATCGACGTCGTCAACGACGACATGCCGTTCCTGCTCGCTTCGACGAAGACCGAGCTGCAGCGGCAGCAGCGCGCCACCCACATGGTGCTGCACCCGGTGCTCGGCGTCGAGCGCGACGCTGACGGCAAGCTGCGGCGGCTGCTGCCGCGCAGCGAAGGGATCGGCGAGTCGTGGATGCACTTCGAGATCGACCGCGAGACGACCGGCGAGGAGGGGCATGCCGCCCTCGCCGCGCGGCTCTTCGAGGTGCTCGGCAAGGTGCGCGTCGTCGTCGAGGACTGGCGGGCGATGATCGAGAAGGCGAAGGAGATCGAGGCCGAGCTGCGCCGCGAGCCGCCGCCCACGGTCCCGCGCGAAGAGGTCGAGGAGGCGGCCGAGTTCCTGCGCTGGTTGACCGACAACCACTTCACCTTCCTCGGCTACCGCCGCTACAAGCTCGACCGCGCCGCGGACGGCAGCCACCTGCGCCTCGACGCCGGGCCGGGCCTCGGCATCCACCGCGAGATGGCGCCGTCCGAGGAGCGCCGCGGCGCGCGGCTCCCCGACTATCTCGACAGTTGGCTGCGCCAGCGCGAGCTCCTGATCATCAACAAGGCGAGCACCAAGTCGGAGGTGCACCGGCCGGTGCACATCGACTCGATCGGCATCCGCCGCTACGACGAAGCGGGCAACGTCGTCGGCGAGGACCGCTTCAGCGGCATCTTCACGACGCGGGCTTACGGCAGCAGCGCGGCGTCGATCCCGCTCCTGCGCCGCAAGATGCGCCGCACGAGCGAGCGCGCCAACTTCAGCCCCGGCAGCCACGACGCCAAGGGGCTCGTCCGCGTCATCGAGGGCTTCCCGCGCGACGAGCTGTTCCAGATCAGCGAGGACGACCTCTTCCGCATCGCGACCGGCATCCTGCAGCTCGAGCAGCGGCAGCGGGTGGCCCTCTTCGTCCGCCGCGACGAGCTCGAGCGCTTCATCTCGGCGCTCGTCTTCGTGCCGCGCGACCGCTACGACGCCGAGCTGCAGGAGAAGCTCGGGAAGATCCTGGCGCAGGAGCTCGGCGGCCCGGTGGTCGCCGTCTACACGACGGTGGGCGACGCGCCGCTGGCGCGCGTGCAGTACATCCTCGTCACCACGCCCGGCGAGGTGCCGAAGCCCGACCTGCGGCAGGTGGAGGCGAAGCTCGCCACCGCCGCCCGCACCTGGCGCGAGGAGCTGCGCGACGGGCTCGTCGCCGCCCGCGGCGAGGAGGAGGGGCTGCGGCTCCTCTCGGCGTGGGGCGAGGCGTTCCCCGCCGCCTACCGCGACCGCTTCGGCACCGGCGACGCGGTCGCCGACGTCGAGGTGGCGGAGTCGATGCTCCGAAGCGGCGAGGAGTTCGCGGCGCGCCTCTACCGCACCGCGGACGCCGACGTCGAGCGGCTGCGCGTCAAGCTTTACCTCGCCGGCCGCCAGGTAGCGCTCACCGACGCCCTGCCGCTGCTCGAGAACCTCGGCGTGCGAGTGGAGGAGGAGCTGCCGTTCGAGGTGAACGTCGCGGGCGGCGGGGAGCAGCACGCCGCGCGCGCCGTCTGGATCCACGACTTCGGCCTGGCGGTGCGCGGCGAGGCGGTCGACTTCGACACCGCCAAGCCGCTCGTCGAGGAGACCCTGCGCCGGGTCTGGCACCACGAGCTCGAGAACGGCGTCTTGAACCGCCTGGTGCTCGCCGCCGGCCTCCACTGGCGGCAGCTGGCGATGCTGCGCGCCTACAGCCGCTACCTGCGGCAGGTCGGCATGACCTTCAGCCAGACCTACATCGCCCAGACGATGGTGCAGCACCGCGAGGTGTCGCAGCTCCTGGTGCAGCTCTTCTGCACCCTCTTCGACCCGGCCGGTGAGGCGGACGCGCGCTCGCGCGCCGCGGCGGTGCTGGCCGAGATCCGCGAGAAGCTCGAGACGGTGGCGAGCCTCGACGAGGACCGCATCCTGCGCGGCTTCATGACCGTCATCAAGGAGACGCTGCGCACCAACTTCTTCCAGCGCGGCGCCGACGGCCACCACAAGCCGTACATGTCCTTCAAGCTCGACAGCAAGAGCATCCGCCAGCTGCCCGACCCCAAGCCGCGCTTCGAGATCTTCGTCTACTCGCCACGCATGGAAGGCATCCATCTGCGCGGCGGCATGGTGGCGCGCGGCGGCATCCGCTGGTCCGACCGCCGCGAGGACTTCCGCACCGAGATCCTCGGCCTGCTCAAGGCGCAGATGGTGAAGAACGCCGTCATCGTGCCGGTGGGCGCCAAGGGCGGGTTCGTGGTCAAGAAGCCGCCGGCGTCAGGCGGCCGCGACGCGCTGCAGGCGGAAGGGATCGCGTGCTACCAGACCCTCGTCCGCGGCTTGCTCGACGTCACCGACAATATCGTCGACGGCGAGATCGTGCATCCGCGCGACGTCGTGCGTCACGACGGCGACGACAGCTATCTCGTGGTGGCGGCGGACAAGGGCACCGCCACCTTCTCCGACATCGCCAACGCGCTCTCCGCCGACTACGACCACTGGCTCGGCGACGCCTTCGCCTCCGGCGGCTCGGTCGGGTACGACCACAAGAAGATGGGGATCACCGCCAAGGGCGCCTGGGTGGCGGTGCAGCGCCACTTCCGCGAGATGGGCAAGGACATCCAGAGCGAGCCCTTCACCTGCGTCGGCGTCGGCGACATGTCGGGCGACGTCTTCGGCAACGGCATGCTGCTGTCGCGCCACACGCGGCTCATCGCCGCCTTCGACCACCGCCACATCTTCGTCGACCCCGATCCCGACGAGGCGAAGAGCTTCGAGGAGCGCAAGTACCTCTTCGAGCAGCCGCGCTCCTCGTGGGCCGACTACGACCGCGCCGCGCTGTCGCCGGGCGGCGACGTCTTCGAGCGCACGGCCAAGCAGGTGACGCTCTCCGACGAGGCGGCGGCGGCGCTCGGCCTCGGCGGCAAGAGGAAGCTCACCCCCAACGAATTGGTGCAGGCGATCCTCCTCGCCAACGTCGACCTCCTCTGGCTCGGCGGCATCGGCACCTTCGTCAAGGCGACGAGCGAGCGCCACGGCGAGGTCGGCGACCGCGCCAACGACCAGACGCGCATCGACGCCAAAGAGCTGCGCTGCAAGGTCGTCGGCGAGGGCGCCAACCTCGGCTTCACCCAGCGCGCGCGCATCGAGTACGCGCTCCACGGCGGCCGCATCAACACCGACGCCATCGACAACTCGGCCGGCGTCGACACCTCCGACCACGAGGTGAACATCAAGATCGCGCTGAACGAGGCGGTGCGCTCCGGCAAGCTCTCGAGCGAAGGGCGCAACGACCTGCTGCGGCAGATGACCGACGAGGTCGCGGCGCTCGTGCTGCGCGACAACTACCTGCAGACGCAGGCGATCTCGCTCACCGAGTCGATGTCGGTGCAGCTGCTCGACCGGCACGCGCAGATGATCCGCGCCTTCGAGAGGTCGGGGCGCCTGGACCGCAAGATCGAGTTCCTCCCCGACGAGGAGGAGATCCGCCAGCGCGCCGCGAGCAAGCGTGGCCTCGTGCGGCCCGAGCTCGCGGTGCTCCTCGCCTACGCCAAGATCGCGCTCTACGACGACCTGCTGGCCTCCGACGTCCCCGACGACCCGCTCCTCGCCGGCGACTTGCTGCGCTACTTCCCGCAGCCGATGGTCGAGGGCTACCGCGACGAGATCGAGCGCCATCGCCTCCGCCGCGAGATCATCGCCACCTACATCACCAACAGCACCATCAACCGCGTCGGGCCGTCGTTCGTCTTCCGCATGATGGAGACGACGGGGCGCTCGGCGCAGGAGGTGGCGCGCGCCTACACCATCACCCGCGACGCCTTCGAGCTGCGCAAGGTGTGGACGGGCATCGAGGCGCTCGACAACAAGGTTGGGGCGGAGCTGCAGGTCCGCATGCTGCAGGAGGTGCGGCAGCTCACCGAGCAGGCGACGCTGTGGTTCCTGCAGCGCTACGACGGTCACCTCGACGTCTCCGCGGTCGTGGGCACCTACGGCCCGCCGCTCCAGGAGCTGGCGCGCGAGCTCGAGGGGTTGCTGCCGCAGGCGGCGAAGCGCGAGCTCAAGAAGCGGTCGCGCGACTACGTGAAGCAGCACGTGCCCGAGAAGCTGGCGCAACAGGTGACGGCGATGCGCGGCCTCCTCGCCGGCACCGACGTGGTGCGCCTCGCGCTGGCGATGGAGGCGCCGACGCCGGAGGTGGCGCGCGTCTACTTCGGCGTCGGCGAGCGGCTGGGCGTCGAGTGGCTGCGCGCCGCGGCGGCGACGATCAAGGTGGAGACGCCGTGGCAGCGGGCCGCCGTCGAGTCCGTCGTCGACGACTTCGCGCTCCACCAGGTGGCGATCACCTGGCAGGTGCTCGCGCAAGCGGGAAAGAAGGCCGAGTGGCGCGAGGCGCTGCAGGGGTGGGAAGCGCGACACCCGTCCGAGGTGGCGCGCCTCGACAAGCTGCTCGAGGACCTACGGGCGCAGGAGGCGGTCGACCTCGCCATGCTGGCGGTCGCGGACCGGCAGCTCAAGGTGCTGTCGGAGCGCTAGCGCGCGCTAAGGCGGGAACGCCGCGGTCGCTGCGAGTCGTCTCAGCGCAGCGTGACGCGCCAGGTCGCCAGGCGCTCGGAGGGCACGAGCGGCGGCGGGTCGGCGCGGCCGATCCGTTGCGCCGCGATGGCCGGGCAGGTGGCGGGCCGCGCCGCCGCCGGCAGGACGAGGGCGACGGCGCCGCCGGCGCGGTGGATGGCCAGGGCGAGGTCGGTGCAGAGCGCGAAGGCGTCCGGCACACCGTCGTCGTCGGCCCGCCAGCGAACGAAGACGACCGGCTCGCCGCTCGCGAGCGAGCGCACCGGCGCGCCGCGATAGGCGCCGACGGCGACGAGCGGCGGATCGGGCAAGCCGAACGCCGGCAGGTCGCGCAGCGCCGGCGAAGCCAGTCGCGCGGCCGCCGCCTTGGCGCCCGAGAAGGGACGCACGAGGTCGGCGCCGAAGAGCCACGCCGCGGTGGCGAGGTGGACGACGAGCAGCGCGGCGAGGACGCGCAGGAGCCGTCGCCGCGCCGCCGCCGCCGGCGCAAGCCGCACGAGCGCCAGCCAGCCACAGGCGACGAAGAGCAGGACGTGGTGGCCGTGATGGCGCGCAAAGCCGACGTAGACGAAGTAAGTGAAGGCGAGCAGCGCCGCGCTGCCGATCGCGAAGAGGGCGCGCGCCCGCCGCTCGGCAAGCAGCCACCAGGCGGCCGCGAGCCACAGCGGCGAGAGCGCCGCCGCCCACGTCGGAGGCGGCGGCGCGTGCAGGACGAGCGCGCTGTTCCACGGCGTCACCGTCGTCGGATCGGGGAGCGGCACGTACGCCGCCAGCACGGTGCCGAGCGTGCGGTAGAAGCGCGGCGCCGACCAGCCGTGGAAGCCGCTGGCGTAGAGCGCGTCGGGCGGCGGCAGCATCTGCCAGAGCGCCACGGCGAGGCCGGCGCCGGCGAGCGCCAGGAAGCCGAGGAGCGCCAGCGGTCGCCGCGCCGCGACCAGCTCGACCGTGAGCACGGCCGCGATCGCCGCCGCGAGCAGCCACGCGTACGGGTTCGCGTTGGCGAGCAGCGCGATACACGCGCCGAGCATCAGCCAGCGCCGCGGCGCCGTCGTCCACAGCCGGCACGCGCCCCACAGCGCCGGCAGCGCCAGCGCGTAGTTGCGGCTCACGACGCCGTGCTCGAAGAGCGGCAGGTAGCCGAAGAGGAACAGCCCGCGAAGCGGCAGCGGGAACGGCGCCCAACGGAGGAACAGCCAGCCGGCGAGCGCCACGATGGCGAGGTGCAGCCCCTGCATCGCCACCGGCGACGCCGCGGCATGCGCCAACGGCCAGAGTAGCAAGTGCCAGAGGGCCGGGTGCCCCTCGTAGCGCAGGTTGGCGAAGAGCGCCGGGAGATTCGGGCTCGCCCGCGCGATCGCCCACGCCTGGAGCTCGTCGCGCCACATCTCGTGCCGGGCCATGCCGAGGGCGACGAGGAGCACGAAAGCGGCGGCGATCCACCTCCGCCGCGTTGCCTCCGACGCGGCGCGCGCCGGCGCCGGAGCGGTGGCGGAGGCCGGGGCGGGCTTGCCGGGCTGCGTCACGCCCTTGGTATACTCGAAAATCCCATTGCCGGGGCGGCCTCCCGGGTCCATAGCTCAGCGGTGAGAGCGTCCGGCTCATAACCGGCAGGTCCCTGGTTCGAATCCAGGTGGACCCACTCGGTCGGTGGACCCGTCGGTTGGAGCGGCAAGCCCGCCGTGAGATCGTCGGACGCCGGCCGGCCGCGCCCGGCAGCCAGCCTGGGAGGACTTGCCCCGCCGATGGAGACGACGACCACCACTAGCCACTTACGCACGATCGTGCGGCTGCAGGCGGCGCTCGACGCCCTGCGCCGCGCCGAGAAGCAGCTCTCCGGCGTCCCCGAGTGGATGGAGGAGCTGCACACCCAGCACAGCGCCCGCCTCGCCGAGATCGCCGCCGTCGGCGAGACCGCCGAGACGGCGGCCCACGACCGCCGCAAGGCCGAGGCCGCCATCCAGGACGCGAGCGAGAAGCTCAAGCACTACCAGCAGCAGATCAGCCTCGTGCGCACGCAGCGCGAGTACTCGGCGCTGCTCACCGAGATCGACACCGTCAAGGGCTCGATCAAGGGGCTCGAGGAGCAGGCGCTCGCCGGCATGGAAGGCTACGAGCAGGCGCAGTCGCGGCTCGCCGAGGAGCGCGCTGCCTTCGCCGACCTCGACGCGCGCTACCAGGAAGCGCTGCAGCGCTGGCAGAGCGAGCGCCCCGGCGTCGAGCAGCAGGCCGAGACGCTGCGCGCCGAGGTGGCGCAGCTGCGCGGCGAGCTGCCGCGGCCGGTGCTTACCAACTTCGAGCGCGTCTACGAGCGGCGCGCGGGCGACGCCGTGGCGCCGCTGCGCAAGAGCTCGGCCCCCGGCGGCGCCATCTACCACTGCGGCGGCTGCAACTATCGCGTGCGCCTGCAGGTGGTGGGCGAGATCCGCAACCGGGGCTCGCTCGTGCAGTGCGATGGCTGCCGGCGTTTCCTCTACGTGCCCGAGGAAAGCTAGTTGCCCGCCGGCGGCGCGAGCCGCAGCGCCCGCGCCTGGTTCGACGGCGCCGCGCGCGGCAACCCGGGCGAGGCGGGCTTCGGCCTCGTGGTGGAGAGCGACGGCAACGTCGAGGAGGTCGCGGGCTTCCTCGGCCGCACCACCAACAACGTCGCCGAGTACAGCGGCTTGCTCGCCGCGCTCACCTGGGCGCGGCAGCACGCGGTCGAGGAGCTGCACCTCTTCGGCGACAGCGAGCTGGTGGTGAAGCAGCTCGAGGGCGCCTACAAGGTGAAGGCGCCGCACCTCGTGCCGCTCTTCCTCCGCGCGCTGGCGCTGCGGCGCCAGATCCCACGCGTGCGCATCCAGCACGTGCCGCGGGCGCAGAACAAGCGCGCCGACCTGTTGAGCAACCGCGCCATCGACGAGCGCGTGCCGGTGCCCGAGTGGCTGCGCGCGGCGCTCGGCTGAGGCGAGCGTGAACGGCGGCGGCGAGCGATGAGCGACGTCGCCGTGCGTGTGGCGCGGATTCGCCAGCAGATCGCCGAGGCGTGCGCGCGCGCCGGCCGCGACCCGGCGTCGGTGACGCTCGTCGCCGCCTCAAAAGCGCAGCCCGTCGAGCGCCTGCGCGCGGCGTGGGAAGCCGGCGTGCGCGTCTTCGGCGAGAACCGCGTGCAGGAGGCGGCGAGCAAGCGCGGCGAGCTGCCGTTGGAGTGCGAGTGGCACCTCCTCGGACCGCTGCAGTCGAACAAGGTGCGGCAGGCGGTCGACCTCTTCGCCACCTTCCACGCCGTCGACCGGCCGAAGATCGCGCACGCGCTTTCGGCGGAGGCGCAGCAGCGCGGCGTCGAGCTCCAGGGCTTCGTCGAGGTCAACCTCGGCGGCGAGGCGAGCAAGCACGGCTTCGCGGCGAAGGATCTGGTCGTGGCGCTCGCGCCGCTGCGCGCGTTGCGCGGCCTGCGTCTCGTCGGCCTGATGGCGATCCCGCCACCTGGCGACGATGCGGAGGCGTCGCGCCCGTGGTTCCAGAAGCTGCGCGCGCTGCGTGACGCGCTCGCCGCGAGCCCGGGGTGGGAGTCGTTCCCCGGCCGGCTGTCGATGGGGATGAGCGACGACTTCGCGGTCGCCGTCGAGGAGGGCGCGACCCACGTGCGCGTCGGCACCGCGCTCTTCGGCCCGCGCGGCTGAGCGCTCGCGGCGCGCCGCCGCCGTTGCACGAGTTCCGCCCCTCTCCCGCCGGCCGTGCTAACATCTTGTGCTCCTGTCGCTTACGAGCACGACCGCGAAAGGCAGGCACGATCCCATGGCCCTCACTCCTCTCGCCATCGGCAAGATGAAGTTCGCGCACGCCCTGCGCGGCTACGACGCGACGGAGGTCGAGGAGTTCCTCGCCCAGGTGAGCGACGAGCTGGCGCGCGCGCTCGGCGAAGTCGACCGCTACCGCGAGGAGCGTGACCGGACCGACCAGCGTTTGCGCGAGACCGAGGCCCGCGAGCGCGAGCTGCAGGAGACCCTGCTGCGCGCCCAACGCGTCTCCGACGAGATCCTCGCCAACGCGCAGCGCGAGGCGCAGCTGCTGGTCAAGGAAGCCGAGCTCACCGCCGACCGGCTGGTGCAGCAGGCGATCGAGCAGGCGACCGGCATCGAGCGCGGCATGGCCGAGCTGCGCCACCGTCGCCGCGAGCTGCAGATGAAGCTCAAGAACACGATCGAGCTCTACAACCGCATCCTCGAAGCCGACATGGCCGAGGAGCAGGAACGCCGCGCCACCATCCACACCCTGCCCCGTGAGCGGCACCAGGGCTGACGGAACCGGCCCGAGGGCACCAACGCTGAGCGGCGGGGACGAGCGCGCGCGGGGAGCGAGTGCCCCGGCGTCGTTACGCGCCGACCGAGAAGCCTTGGCGTCCCTTCCACGCTCGGTGCGTGATCGCTTCCCCGGTTACGCCGAAGCGATGCTCCGCGATCCTGCGCATCGCCCTTTCATGGCGCTGCGGTTGATGGAAGAAGGCAGCGGTGAGGAGCTGCGCTGGCTGCTGCTCGCGGTCCGCCGCGACGCGCTCGCCGCGCTCGTTGCGCGCCGCGGCGGTCGCGCGCTGTCTCGCCGCAGCCGCGCTTTCTGGGAGCGCGTGCTCGGCGTCGCGAGCTCCGCGCCGCGTGCGCTCGCGCCCGAGCTCTGGCCGCTCGCGTAGCACCGCGCGATATCGTCCGCGCGTGCTGTTGCCGCTCGCGCACCCCGAAGCGCTGGCGCCGGAGAGCGATCGTCTCCTCGCGCGCCTTGCGGCGCCTCTCGCCGACGCCGAGCTCTACCTCGCGGGCTCGGCGGCGCTCGCGCTCTATCTGGGCCACCGGCAGGTACGCGACCTCGACCTCATGTCGATGACCAACCGGTTGACGCCGCCCGAGCGCCGCGACCTGCTGCAGGCGGTGCTCGCCGCCGCGCCCGGCACCGAGGTCGAGACCGCGCGCGACGGTTTCCTCGCCATGCGCGCCGCCGCCGAAGGCGGCGTCAGCCGACCCGCCGTGCGCCTCCACTACTACCCGTATCCGCTGGCCGATCCGCCGCATGAGCATCGTGGTCTCGAGGTCGCTTCCGCCGTCGACCTCGGGTTGATGAAGCTCGGCGCCGTCATCAGCCGCGGGACGCGCCGCGACTTCGTCGACCTCTTCCTGCTCTGCCAGCGGCTGCCGCTCGGCGAGCTGCTGGCGCGTGCCGGCGACAAGTTCGGTCACGTCGGCGACTTCGCGCTGCAGGCGCTCAAGGGGCTCGCCGATCTTTCCGAAGTCGAAGGCGAG
>JADMIO010820048.1_pt1 | contig 16854 bp, 23 predicted proteins | sample 8958161 | NCBI WGS metagenome assembly JADMIO01 (sample SAMN16585339, study PRJNA669376) | soil metagenome | isolation source: Crop rotation soil | place: USA: Cullars Rotation, Alabama | collected 2011
GCCGCGACTTCAAGTCACGTGAATTCCAAGCTTCGGATCCCACTGTGCTGGAAAGTTCGACACGGCCGGACTAATCACAAACGCCATCGCGTTGGAAACGTTGGCCGCGCCGCCGCCGTTGGACACGCTGATTGAGTTCTGGCCCGCCGTCGTTAGACTAGCTCCTGCGACTGTGGCCCGCAGCTGGGTTGAGGAAATGAACGTCGTCGCCAGCGCGGCTCCATTCCAGAGGATGGTCGATTGAGGCGTAAAGCCGTTTCCATTCACGACCAGATCAAACCCAGGGCTGTTGGCGGGCAGAGTGGTCGGCTGGATACTGACAATCGTTGGCGCCGGCGGTGGAGTCGCATTCGGCTGCCACGTTGGCCAGGTGGCCGAAGCGCCCCGAACCGGGGCAAAGCCGGTGCCGTCGGCATTAATCCTGGCGATGGTGACCGTACTCAAATCGAACGTCCGCAGCGGAAAGCCCTGGCGCACCGCCTGCTGTCCCAAGTCGAACACGAGTTGCTTCGCGTCGGGGGACCACGACAGGCGGGTGATGTAGTCACCTTCCTGGAAAGCGGCGATCTCGCGGTCATTCGAACCATCCCTGCCCACCACTCGGATGCTGGGCGTTTGCAGGTGCGGAACCCCATCTGGTGTCGCTACCGAAAGCGAGCGCACATAAGCAACTTGCTGTCCATCGGGGGAGAACGCCGGGGCAAAGTCATTGTACCAGGCAAGTGAGACAGAGTCGAAAGGCCCACCGGAAAATCCGGTCGGAAAAGTAAGTTGCTGACGCCTGCCTTGATCTGCCGCGTCGGGCGTTGACTCGGTCAACTGGATCGCCGTGATCGAGAACTGCCCGCCCGCGCCCGAGAACGTTGTTGGCGCGTTGTACGGATAGGCGATCAAGTCCTCAGTGGGAGACCAGTCCACCCCTTCACCCGGGTGCGCCAGGTCGTCATCGCAAAGGGCGCCGGCCACAGCGTAAGGAGCGCTGCCGTTGGCATTGAAGACTAACAGGCTGACACAGCGGGAGATTTTCGAGGTCGTATCGTAGATCGTGAGAGGATTTCCGAATTCATTGGTGGGAGCGAACGTTGATCTGGCGCCGACGTACGTCACCATGCCCGCGGCCACCCGCTGTCCGTCGGGCGAAACCGCCAGATACGAAGGATAAAACGTGATAAAGCCGCTCGCTCCCGCCGTGTCCTCGAAAGCCGACAACTTCGCGATTTGTCCGTTGCCGGGGCGCAACAGGTAGACGTCGGTGCTCAATTTCGATGGGCGCTGCGGGTCACCGGCGGCCACGGCGAGAAGTTGGCCGTCTCGTGACCATGCGGCGTAAGAGGGATCCAGGAGAGGCAGCGACACCAATTGATTGCCAGAGCCATCCGCGTTAATCGAAGCCAGTTGCGTCGTCGCTGCGCCGCTCGAGAGGTCGATGTAATTGTAGAGGATACTCCCGGAGGACTGTCCAAACGAGGTTCGCGTCAGCAGTGGGAAGAGCAAGCAGACTGTGAAGGTGATGGTATGTCGGTGCATTTGCTTCATCGGACAGGCTGCATGAGCTGCCAGTTGCCGTTTTCGTTCCGATTCGGGTCATAGCCGGGATCGTTTGAGTTTCGGTAGGTCCCGTAGCCATCGGTCCAATGGTATTGCTCAGTGAAAGCATGCTGAGATGTTCCATAATAGGGGTCCTGCACCGTATCGACTCCCCGGATGTAATCATCGAAATTATCGGTGCCACTTCGTCCTGTGCTCCCACTCGATCCTCCGCCCGAAGTCCTTGAGGCTACCAATTGCCGGTCGATGGAAGCAATCATGGCGTCGTTGTTGGCGCTGATTTGGCGGCTGAGCTGGCCGGCGGCCGCAATCGCATCGTAGCCGGCCTTTTGTTGACGGGCGAACTGATCGTTCAAATACGCAGAGATCGCCTCGGAGCGTTGCTTCCAAGCCGGGTTCGGGCGGGCTGATTTCATGATCGCGGCGAAGATAGCCCGTCGTTTGTCCAAATCCCCAGGCGGGCCGCGAAAGCTGTGTAACCAGGAGAGTCCCCAGTTCGTTTGCCAACTGCGGCCCTGAGGTCCGTCGTAGGGAATCTTGATCAAGTACGGGACGGCGTAGAATTCCTCTTCGACGGAGTGGCCGTTGCGCTCGTAGGTGACCTTGATGGCGAGACCGGTGAGTTTTTGATTTGGAAGGGAAGGCTGACCGAGAGCGGCGGGAAGGCCGGGCAACTCCTTGAAACCGACAATCTGGAACTTCGGGAAACCACCACGCGCCTGCCGAACCAAATAAGCCCCCGCTTGGAGCGGCGCCACCGGCCGGGCCTCGATTCGTCCCAAAGTGTTCTGGCCAGGCCGCGCCAAACCGTAATCTGGCTCACACCAGACGTACTCCGCCGAGGGGTAGATAAACACCGCCTCGTCGTTGTCTGGGTTTTCGAAGCTGCAGGTGATTGCCACCGGGTTCTCGACCCATGCGTAATTCCAGACCACACGGCTGCTATCGCGCCACTTCTCGGGCACCTGAAACACTCTGGCAGGAAGTCCTTGCTGCTGATCCTGAATCACGCGCGGCGTAAAGTGCTCCCCCTCAACGACCAGCCCGTTCCCGAAGGCGGCTTTGGCTGGTGTTTTCGACTTCGCATCCGACGCTGGATCGGCCCCATCTTTGGATTTCGGATCATTGGGTTGAGCTTTGCAGTTCACCACCATCGACGTGGCGATGACCATGCCAGAGACAAACGCACGGGAGATCGATGTCAATTTCATCTTCTTCAGGCTATTAATTGAATGTTTGTTGTCGGATGGATTTAGGCCACCCGGCCGCAGTGAACTACGATCAAGAGCGCTGGTGCACGGAACTGGTTTCTGGCGCAAAACAAGGACTCACCACAGAAAACGCAAAATACGGCTGTGAATTTCAGCTGGATCGCAAATTCTGGCCGTCAATTTCACACGTGCCGAACGAATCTCTCTGACGGACGACCAGAGATTGATTGGCAACGCTACGCGCTTTGCGCTAAAATCTGCTAGTAATGCCACCAGTTGTGCAGCCGGTAATTTTCCCTGACACGCGCTGGAGTCTGATCCTGCGGCTTCGCGTGCCCGTCGATGACGCCTCTGCCGAACAAGCGCTGAACGACTTGTGCCAGGCTTACTGGCAGCCCCTTTATGTCTACCTGCGCCGTAGCGGTCTAGACGGGCAAGCAGCCCAGGATGCCGTGCAAGGATTCCTCGCCCAGATGCTGTCCAGGAACGGCTTTGATAACGTCGCTCCAGCGAAGGGCCGATTCCGATACTTCCTGCTGGCCGCGCTGCGGCACTTCCTGATCAGTGAAGGGCGCAAGGAAACCGCTTTGAAACGGGGCGGTGGCACGGATCTTCTTTCGTTGGACGTCGACAAAGCCGAGGCGATCTTTCAGACGCAGGCTGGCGAACAGATGTCGCCCGAAGCGGCGTTCGATCGCCAATGGGCCCAAACTGTATGGACCCGTGCCTTAGGACGGTTGCGCGAGGAGCACGTAGCTCGCGGCAAGGCCCAAGTGTTTGACGGCCTCAAACTCTACTTGACCGAGGAATTGGGCCAGAATCACGACCGGTTGGCCGCCCAGCTCGGATTGCCAGCCAATTCGGTCGCCTTGGGCCTCCACCGATTGCGCCGCAGGTTGCGCGAATTGGTCCTGGATGAACTGGCGGAGACCGTAGGAGCTGATGCGGACTTGAATGAGGAACTTCAATACTTCCTGTCGATTTGGTCGGAATGAAGAGGGGAATGTCGCCGCGCGTCTTGTGTTTGCGACGGCTCCTGGGCCTATTGCTGCCGGACCCTGCAATCAACACCGGTGAAGTGCGTTTTATCTATTCGGAGTGAGCATTGACCAAAGAACGGATCGACGTTGCACGCGCTGCGGGATGTTCTTGAGCGAAGCGGTGGCCGATGGGCTCTGTCCCCGTTGCCTGACCAAGTCGGTCTTTGCAGATGACGAGGCGCCGCCGGATGGAGATCGGACCCTCACCGAAAGGGGCCGCTGGATTGGAGGGTACGAGTTGCTGGGACGCATTGCCCGCGGAGGCATGGGAGTGGTTTACCGAGCCCGGCAGCCTAGCCTGCAACGGCAAGTTGCCCTGAAGGTTTTGCTCGACTCCGTATTCGCAAGCGAGGCTGAATTGGCGCGGTTCCAGGTTGAAGCCAGTGCGGCAGCCGCCCTCCATCACCCGAATATCGTCGCCATCCACGAGGTCGGCGAAGCTCAGGGACAACAATTCTACTCGATGGATTTGATAGCAGGGCAGGACCTTGCGACGCTTACGAAAGAGCGGCCGCTCGGCATCCGCGAGGCGGCTGGGCTGTTAACCAAGGTGGCCGCAGCCATCCAGCACGCGCACGAGAACGGGGTGCTCCATCGTGACTTGAAGCCGTCCAATGTGCTGGTGGACGCGTTGGGCGAGCCGCACGTCACGGATTTTGGGTTAGCCAAGCGTTTCCTGGCCTCATCCGACGGTAACCTGACTCTGACCGGTCAAGTTGTGGGCACTCCTGGATACATGTCGCCCGAGCAGGCCATCGCTCAGCATGATATCGGCCCGTCCACGGACGTCTACTCCCTGGGAGCATTGCTCTATCATGTGCTGACCGGCCGGGCGCCGTTCGTAGGTGAGACACCGGCGGCCGTCTTGCGCCAGGTCGAGGAGAGTGACCCGGTGTCACCCAACTTGCTCAATCCGTCGGTTCCGCGGGACTTGGAAACGATTTGCCTCAAGTGCCTGGCCAAGGAACCGCCTCGTCGTTATGCAAGTGCCCGTGAAGTCGGCGCTGAACTTGATCGATTCATGAAGGGAGAACCGATCCAGGCCCGGCCCGTCGGCGCCTTGGAGTCGGCCTGGCGCTGGAGTCGGCGCCATCCACGCGTGGCCGCCCTCACTGGGTTGTCGGTGTTTCTCTTCCTGCTGGTGATCTCGGTTACGATTACAGCGGGCGTGCGTTTTCGGGAACAGGCACGGGCCGTTCGGAGAAAAGACTACGTCGCTGACATGCGGCTGGTGGATAGTGCCGTGCAGGAACACAACCTTGGCCAGGCCATCAACCTGCTCGACAAGTGGCGACCGTCAGTCAGAAACCGGCGAACGTTCCACCTGGCTCGAGAGGACGAAGATTTGCGCGGTTTCGAGTGGCGCTACTTCCTGAGCCTGTGCCAGGACGACGAGTTGTTGACATTGGGCGCGCATTCAGATCGGGCTCTGCGGGTTGCCTTTTCTCGCGATGGCCGCCGTGTCGCCAGCGCCAGCACGGACGGCGAGGTCCGACTCTGGGACCTGGAGACGCGCGAGTTACTGGGGATGGGGCGCCACGCCCGGCGTGTGATGGCCATGGCTTTTTCGCCCGACGATCTCCTCATTGCCACTGGAGCCGATGACCTCAAGGTCCGCTTGTGGAATGCAAAGACTTTGCAACCGAACGGATTGCCACTCGAACACAACTCGGCCATCGTAGCATTGGCCTTCATGCCTGGCTCGGAAGAACTGTCGGTGGTGGCGCGCCAGGAATTTGTCCGGTGGGATCTGCAATACCGCTGCGCGAAGGCTCGGCAACCAATCGCAGTTCCCACATGGTTTTACGGGGCGATTTCACCAGGCTTTGACACCCTGGCTCTGCCCATGACGCGGGATCAGGGTGTTCGGCTGTGGAACCTGCCTCCAACGCAAGAGCGGGGCGCCGTTGGCAGTTTAGGAGTTGCGGTCGCATTCTCTTCCAATAATGAACTGTTGGCCGAAGGTGATTTTCGCGGCACCATTCGGATTTGGGATCAAAAGAGTTTGCGGGAATTGCTCTCGATTCCCGCGCACAGCGGTGTCATCCAGGCGGTGGCCTGGTCGCCGGATGGGAGCGTCCTGGCTTCGGGCGGGCGCGATGAGTTGCTGAAGACCTGGGCGGTGCCAAGCGGGAAACCACTGGCGGTCTATCGCGGTCATCAAGGGACCATCTCGGGCATCGCGTTCTCGACTGACGGGAGCAGGATCGCCACGGCTTCCAGCGATAGAACCGTGCGGATTTGGGACGCCGCACACCCACCCGTTTCGCGAGAAAACCCTGTTCGCCGGGATTTTCGACTCGGCTATCCACGCCATGGTAACTGGATACTGTTGGACGATTCCTTGTCAGACAGAGATTGGATTGATCCGCAGCGCGTGGAGCGAGTCTCGATTCCCGTCCCCTCGGAGCTGCGGAGCTCGAATACCGTTGTTCGCGCGATCCGAAAAGATTTCCTGGTTTTCGGCCCAGGGCCGGAAATGCGGCGTTTCGATCAAAAGGGCCGGAGTGTCGGATCGGTCACAACCCTGCCGCAGTGGCCGATGGGACTTATTGTCACGTCGCCGGATGGGCACTGGCTTGCCTGGAAGACGCGCGATGTGGAAATTTCCGATTACTTTCTTTGGCGCATGGGGTCCTCGACGAAGCCCGTTCCATTCGGAGCTGCGGGAACGGTCTGGTTAATGCCGACCTTTTCGCCCAACAGCCGCCAGATGGTGGCGGTGAATCTCGAAGGCGAACTAGGCGTGTGGGATCTGGAACGAGCAACTCTCGTGCATCGCTTCCGCGGCCTGCACAGTGTGGCCACCGGACTGCAATTCTCCGGTGACGGACGTTGGTTGGCTGTCTCCGCGGAAGAAGGCTTGATCCGGGTGTGGAACACACGGGCTTGGAGTCAAGTCCCCATGGTATTTAACGGGGGTCATGAAGCGATCTGGTGCGTCGACATTGCGCCGGACAACCGGAGAATTGCCGGCGGAGGCGACAACGGGTCCGTCTTCCTGTGGGACGTGGAAACGGGGCAAATCGTGGCCAGACTAAAGACTGGCGAATCGAATCTGGTTCAATTTGTCGCCTTTTCAGTCACCGGCAACGAACTGTTGGCCGTTGTATCAAACGCCATCTGTGTGCTGGAAGCCCCGGTTGTTCCTGATTCGATTGAAGCTCCTTTGGAGTAGGAGTCACCTTCCAGTTCACCATAGCCTGCCCAAGCCTAATTGATATGGAGACAGACGGGATGTATGAACCCAGTCGCACAGGACGCTGGCTAACTTTGATCGCTTGGATCGGGGTCAGCCTTGCCGGGACATTCTGCTTCGCCCAAGGAGCGAAGGAACGAGCCGTCCGGGCGAGAGCAACAAGACCGAGTGCACGACTCCGCCCCTCCTCCATGAAAACGGGATTAGGCTTTGTTGAGCCGGATTTTGCTTATTTCGCCTGGCCGGATCACCAGAGCGCGTGGTCAGTTGCGGGAAGTCGGTTTGCGTATGTCACAGCCGGTTATGGGTATGGTCCAGCCATAGCCGACAGCAATCAGTGCCGCCTTAAGGCCTGCTCGGCAAGCTTCTCCAGCTTCCGAGTCTCCTTTTTCAACGCGGCCATCATTCGGTGTTTGATGAGGTAAACGCGAGCTACGCTGACTTTAAGAGTCACTGCCTCGGCTGGGCTCCAATCTTTCAGCACATAGAGATCAAATATCTGAAATTCCCGATCACCCATTCGGTCGCTTTCGGTCGCGGACTCGTGTCAATGCCAAGTCGAATAAGTTCTTCGCCCAGGCCGCATCCCACTCGGCGCCAAATTCAGGGACAGAGGAGTCGGGGATTCGCTCGATGGTGGCCGTACTGGCATGATCGTCGCTTCGCGAGGCATACGCCCTGGCTTCTCCGACGCGTCGGTCGCCAGCCGACGAGGGACCCGCCGGCCTTGCACGCCGGCGCCGCAATTGATCCTGGATGCGCCAACGAGTCAGATTGAGGAGCCAGGTCTTGAATCGGCACACCTTGGGATCGTAGATGAAATCCGGCAAACGGTTGGCCACTCCCACGGCGGTCTCCTGCACCACTTCCTCCGCTTCTTCGGCCGTCAAGCCAGCCCTGCTCGCAAACAACCGAATCAAACCGCCGTAAGTGCGATAGAAGTCCTGCCAGCTTCGCACGTCATCACCTTCGCGGAGGCGATGGAGTAAGCTGGGGCGGGTCTCCAGAGATGAGCCATGGTCATGGTAAACGTCATTATGGCGTTCAACGCAAGATTAGCGAGAATCTTTCACTCGATTTTTCGAAAGATATCCGGAATACGCACGTTAAACTCCTTCGTGTCAATAAACCCGAATCGTGGCGGTTCCCGTGAGTTGTTGGGCAAAGCCGCGCCACTGCTCCTCATTGTACCGCCCTTTGAATTGACGGCCTTGAGATGAAAACGACTACGATGCTGATACTGTTGATTTTGCAGCTGTTCTTGGCGAAGTCAATTCTCACATATGCCGGCGAGTGTGGTCCGGTCGACGTGTCATTTGATCCTGTTCCCTTGGAATCGAGGTCCCCCGGAGCACCGGATTTAAAACTGAACTTGCACTGGACCACCCTGGACGGATCCATAGCGGACTTTTTGCCTCAACCCGATGGCAAAGTCGTCATCGTGGGACAATTCTCTCGCATTCGCGATCGCGCACGCTATGGAATTGCCAGACTGAATGTCGATGGCAGTCTGGATGAAGGATTTGACGCAGGCAATCCTTTCGGAGCAAATCCCAACCATGCTCCTCAATACTCGTACCGCCTTTTCCTCATTCAGTCAGACGGAAAACTAGTCGTGGGACGCTATCGTGACCCCGAAGTTACCTCACTACTCCGCTTCACTACCGTCCGGATACAGTATTACCAGTTGAAGGCCAACTGTTTAGGAAGACTGCCCTCTTCAAATTGCAGGTGTGTTTCCGTAAGTAGTTGATCCGTTGATCCAGAGTAACTTTCTCAAATGCGTTGACGCTCAAAATTTGTAGAATCCTGTAGAGGCTGCCTTCCAACTTCAACCCGGATTGAGCGATTCGGCACGGCTGAAAATGCTGAGAACGGCGTCGACAGGCCGGTAAACACGATGGAAAGGGCACTTTCAGTTCAAAACCATAGGCGTCACCTGTTGGGTGGGCAGTGAACGGCGCGGAAATCGGTATTGAACATGGGTTAAGGGTCAGTGCGCAAGTGCGCAACCAGCACGCCTCTTGAGGGCTCGCAATAGTGATACTCCACGAGCGTTGAGATTCTGCACTTAGCTACCCGGGTATCCAGCCGCTGAGCAAAAAATTGTGGCAAAACACAAAAAAACACTTAACAGGCCATAGTGTGTTGAGCTACACTGCTCAACAAGAAATGAACACCACTGTAACCCGTTAAGTGCATATGGAGAATAATCCCTCTTGTCGGATCAGTAAAGTCGAAATCACCAACGATACGTTGACGAGCCGTGGAGGAATAGCGTTCTTCGTCAAGTATCTGCAGGCGATCAACATTATCGCGTTGCTGTTGGAGAAGTTTGGACTTTTGAAGAAGAGCAGCAAAGGTGTGACGTTGAAGAACCTGTTTCTGCAGGTGCTGTGCTTTTTCTTTGACGGGACCAGCCATCACCTCAACCACTTCGACCAGTTGCAGGGCGATGCGGGATATGCGGCTGTCTTGGAAGTGCCAAAGGCGCAAATGGCTTCATCGCATGCCATGAAGCGATTCTTTGGCACGTTTGGAGTATTTGCCGCGGAAGTATTCCGCTGGGTGCTCAAGCAGTTGTTTGTCTGGCGCCTGAAATTGAACCGACCGAGGGTGATCGAACTAACCGTGGATACGATGGTGATGGATAACGACGAGGCGCTCAAGCGGGAAGGATGTGATCCGACCTACAAGAAAGTGAAAGGATTCCAACCCTTGCACCTGATTTGGGAAGGTAAGATCGTGGATGCTATTTTCCGACGCGGAAAGCGGCACAGCAATTACGGCAACGACGTCAAGAAGATGATTCGGAGTGCGGTCAGCTTGATTCGTGAGAAATACGACCCGAGCGTGGCGATTTTGATTCGGTTTGACAGCGGTTTTCACGACGAAGAGAACTTTGCGCTGTGCGACGAGTTGGGGATTGGATTCATCGGCACGGGCAAGGTCTTTGATGCGATCAAGAAACAAGTGGCGGCGATTGCCGAGTCGGAATGGAAGGAGTATGACAATGGGCGGCAGCTGTGGAGTTATGCTCGGTTTGAATACCGATGCAAGGTCTGGGATAAGGACCGATCGTATCGAGCCCTGTATACCCGCCCGAAGTACGATGAAGGGCAGCAGTTGCTCGAGTTTGCGCGTCCGGATAACATTATCGTGACCAATCTCGATCTGGCACATGAAGTTCTGAAGAAGATGGAGCCTAAACTGCAAAAGTACTGGCTAGAGGATGAGACGATCATTTTCCATCATCATCAGCGGGGAGCGGACGAGTTACCGCATCGAGCTTTGAAGGAATTTGGCAGCGAGCAGCTTCCCTTCAAGCGATTCGCCGCCAATCGCGCCTATTACTACCTGATGGTGGTTAGCTTCTTTTTGTTTGAGACATTCAAAGAGGACAACCTGAAAGACATCCTGCCCATTACGAGCTATGCGACCACAGTGCGACGAAAGCTTGTGGATTTTGCTGCGAAGGTGGTTCGCACGGGTGGTGAGCTGATTTTGAAGGTGCCTGCGGTGATAATGGAAGGGTTACAACTTGCCACACTCTGGACGCGCTGCCAGGGAGCCTCGCCGATTCTCCGAACCTAGCTACCCGGAAAGCTAATCGGTCTGGAAATTTCAACGGAAGGAGTGTCGACTAAAACGGCCATTTCTGTCAAAAGCTCTAGAATTGGATGTAGCGAATAGCGGAGAAATTAGAGATTCACTTCCGAAGATCAGAGTTAACAAGCGCCGATTATGCAGATTGATTTTTGAGGCGAAAATGGACATTCCGGAAGAGGAATCGCTCAATTTGGGTTCAATTGCTTTTTAATGATAGCGACCAATACATAGACGCAGATCGCAATCCATACCTGCGTCTTCACCGCGTTGTCGCTGGTGCCGTAAAAGTGTTTGATCCGCAGATGTTGCTTAATCCATTTGAGAACAGTTCCACCTTCCATCGGCTCTTGTAGAGCAGAGCAATCACCACCGCCGGAAGTGCGAAGTTATTGGTGAGAAAGGTGAGACTCTTTCCGGTGTCCGGATCTACATAATGAACCCGCCGGAGTTTGTCTGGGTAATGGCGAACGCTAGCGGGATTGCGTAGCCAGACGACTTGATCGCTCCGCACACCGGTTCCCGAGTCCACCGGTCGGGATTCCAGCCGGTTGAATTGAATCCGACTTTTGGTGCGAGTGACAAAGAAGGCCAGATCGAGCGCGATCATGTAAAGACGACGGAAATCAACATAGCCGCGATCCATGACATAGAACGATCCGGGCCCCACCACCAAGTCATCTAAAATGTTTGATGACTCCCAAGCGGCTTTGCTTGGTTCGATAGTAGCCTGAATGGGCCTACAACGCTGCTTGTGATCATATGATCTCCGTGGGGAGGGAACAATCCCGACGAAGCCGCTGATTGACCAGTGCCAGGTAGAGGTTCGGTTCACGCCTGACCCAAAAACGCAGCCGCCATGGCGTATCTGCGCTTACGGCGGTGGGCCACCGAACAGCATAAACACAACCGTGCCCCGGACGCCACTGCATTCCCAAAGGAGCCGTGAAGAAACCTCCAGCCTCTGTCGCACGCCAGCCGTCAGCACCGCCCGATTCGACTACGGATCGTTTGAAGCCTGTTGGGAATCAGGCTCGAACCAGTGCCTCGCTGCGTCTCGACGGCCATTATGCCAAACTGTAGCTGCTTCTGGTCCTGTGTTAGTCACTGCGAAGAGCGCATGCAGTCCAATGCCATCACTCAGCACTGACAGCACCGGAAACACCGATTTTCCGGGATTGTTTGTCAGGCCAATGAAGGTGACCGAGAGGTCTGGTGGCACCGTTCTCCGTTCTCTTTGGCCGCAGAACGAAGACGACGGCGCAAGCCCCAAGGAGAATCAGGACACCTAAGATTGGCCCGCGACTGCGCATCGCTTTGCGGTCTACGCCGGTGTGCCGATCAGGTCGATCACGAAAGTGAGGCAAAGGTGAAACTCCGTATCAAGCAAGCTTGGGTTGGGGCGATAATAAGATCGGCCCTAAACGCGTTTCCCCACTTCATCACTCACGACGAGGGGCCACTCCGTCGCCATCGTCAATCCCGGAGCTACTCAAGGGCCTTGGAACTGCCACTGATCCTCGCCTTCCATGACGGACCTTGGCCCGATGCCGTCCAGCCAGGCAAGCGCGTCCTGGTTACCCCGCAGATACGCATCCCAGAAAGCCGTGGATAAAGCCAAAATCACCCGATGGTGATTGGGGTTGCGCGGCTCATGGTCTCCTGGCAAAGGGCGGTCGGTGAATACGGAATGTTCGGCGCGGTGGAGCACGACCTCATATATCGGTGCGATTGGGCGGCGCTATAAACGGGGGAAGAAGGCTCCCGTGCGCTCCCTATAACGGTGATATTCGTCGCCGAAGCGCTCCGCCAGCTTCTCTTCCTCGATGCGCGTGCGCCGTGCCATCATTGTGAACAGCGCCAAGGCGCATACGAAGATGAACCAGTTCGCCGCGAGGAGCGCGCAGCTTACGACCAGGAGAAGCGCGCTCACATAGAAGGGATGCCGCACCCAGCGATACGGGCCGGTCGTTACAAGGGTGTGCGCCTTGCGCGTCTCCACCGTGTCCGTCAGGTTTTTGCCAAGCGAGTGGAGCGTCCAGGTGAGGAGCAACGCGCACGCTGCGAGGAGTTCAGCTCCCGTCCAGCGCATCCAGTTTGGCAGCGGCACCGACGCCCACGCCATTCGTTGCGGATTCACCACGTATGCGATAGTGCCGCCCATCGTCCCTAAGCCTGCCAGACGAAGCGTGATCAGAATGAACCAGCCTTCCTGCGTGCGGTCGAGACGCTCTTTCGTGATCGAACGTAGGCGATTATACGCCGCGACTGGAAGGACAACAAGAAGGCCAGCCAGAACGATTCCAGCCGAACAGTGGCAGTGGTCGCAACAGCTTGAATTGACTGAAACTGCGGCACCGGCGCGGCGGTTAGCCTCAATCGGTAGAGCCGGACGAAGCTGCCATTGCACTGATCCGCAGCCGCCTGAATCTCTGGCCAGGGGCTTTTGACCTGTGCCTGCGCGTTGGTGAAAAGGCACTGAGAATTGGTGAAGCCATCGCCGATTTGCACTGTCAGCGACAGGTCTTGCACCAGCGCCACTTCACCGCCGACCTGGTAGATGCCGCTCCCCTTGACCACGTAACTCCCTCCCGTATTTCCGGTGGTCCGGAAGAAGATGTTGGTGAGCTGATACCGCGTGAATAGAGGGTTTTGATCGAGAAGCAGCAGTTGAAAGGTTCCTTGTAAAGGGATCGGAAGCGATAGCCGGTCACAGGCGAGGCAGTCATCGGTCAAGTCGCTGCCCGCCAGCAAAGCATAGGTTGAATTTTGCGCGCCAACTCGCGGTAGCCCGAACCCACCGGCCAGGGTCCAAATCAGGAGCACTGAACGCGCCAGAATCATACGGATACTTGCACTTTAAGCCTGCGATCTGTTTACGCAAAGGAGATCGGACATGGGGCGAGACCGACCTGGGCAGCTCCGCTGCTGCTCATTTCTGAGTGACTTTCAGCACCTTCGGGTCTTCGGCGTAAAACTCCACAAACCCGCCCTCCGCACAAACCCACGCTCGCATCGGGGTTTTCGTGCGCCGGTGAAAAGCAACGCATCCGGACTTCGATAAGAGGCTAATTGCGCCGTGTGGGTGCGGTTGTCAGTCTTGTCCAGCGGGCCACATCGCCGACGCCATCGGTGGAGTGGCGCTCTGCGGCAGCGATGGCTCTCTTAGATGGCCGTCAAGGGGTAAACAGCATTCCGTAGTCGATCCAAAAATGTGTCACTGCCGAATACATCCGACGCAGCGCAGCCGAATATGGCTCGTGCTGGAATCCCGCCAAAACCAGGATGGGAAGCGTTGCGGCAAGCCAGAGCACCGGAAACAACACGACCCACCAAACCACGCCCAGGACGAACTGGACAAGCGTTTCGGCGAAAAAGTCCATCGCAGCCACCCAGCTAGGCGCTGGACTTCGGCGGTATCGGGTCCAACAGCACGATCAGCAGTGTGCAAAGCGGGCCGAGGAACAGCGAACCGAACCACCAACCCAGCCCGCTCCGGTTCTTGCTCTGGGCGAGTCCGGCGTTAATGAGTGACAGCGTAAACCATCCGACTGCATATTCGCCGGTGGATTGAATTGCATTCATGGCTTGGCTGCAGATCGGAGGCAGGCAGAAAAAACGACGCGGGCCGATTGAGCGGCGCAGCTTCATCTGTAGGCTGGAGGTCAGCCAATCTTACGACGGATGGCATCGAACGGCGGCTTGTTCCAAAGCACAGCGATGAGAGCGGCCAGACCTCCGGCTAAGACAAGGGCGCAGACGACCCGGATGAGGCAGATAACCCAGGCGATCCCGATGCCCAGCGCTGGCCATTGGACCCACCAATGGTGGGGCGAAGTCACGAGGTTGATGATGAACAAGAGGCCGAGAATGAACGGGGCCTTTATCAGGAACGAGGCGGCTCGAAGTGTTCTCATAGGCGTGGTCGGTTGCTAATGCCGGTTCTGGCGTTCAAGCTACCCGACCCCCTCGTCAGCCGAAATTACAAATGGCCACCGGATTTGGACCAAAGGCGCTGGAGCGGCGAGCAACAGAATGACCAGAATCTTTTGGTCTCGAAAGCTCTATGACATCCGGCTGCGTTGAGCATCGACAGACCGGTCTCCAGTGGCTTCGCTCCTGTCACGCACCTTGATCTTGGTCCAGAATATGGTCCTCCTGCCTGGCGCGTAGGGCGCGTCGATGACCTTGGCCATGATCCCCTCCTGGCCCAATCTGGCCGCTGCAGCGAACAAGTCACGGCCCTGAGTGAGGACGGCCTCTGAAAGCACCAGCGGCGCGCCCCGGACTTCCCGGACGGCCTGCTCCAATCTGACACGCCGTTCGATCAAGGGCTCAGCCATCATCGATCTGCCGTTGAGATAAAGCAGGTCGAATACGACAAAGACCACTGGCGAGGATCGGCTCAACATGTCGATCCGCGCGCGATTTTGGAGCTGGACCCGCTGCTGGATTCTGACTAGGCACGGCCTGTCTTCAACCGTGGCGACCAGCTCACCGTCGAGCACGACCCCGTGCGGTAGCTCTGACAGACTCCCCAGCTCCGGAAACTGAGCCGTGATGTCCATTAGCTCTCGGCTTTGAAGGAGCACGCGGCCAACCTCAACAAAGGCCAGGCACCGGATGCCATCCCATTTGATCTCGAACAGGTGATCGTCCGAATCAAATGGCTTTTTCGCCTCCACGGCCAGCATGGGCTTGATGAATTTGGGCAGCATACCCTAATTACGCTGCCTGCGAATCCAGCGCTGCATGACGGTGGACACCTGCAGCGGGTGCGGCTGTCGTGGTCGTGGTCGCCAGATTCCGGGTTGGCCGACATGCCAAACGAAAACGCACTGAAAATAGCCGCCATGCCGCACCACGTTGATTTCCTCGGCCTTCACGTTCCGGCTGAGCTGTTTTAAAATCGACCGAATCTCCTCTTTGACACGGGCCTCGATCAGCTTTATCGGAAGCCCAGCAGGCGGGCCGGTGGCCCTTATAGGACTTGCCCAAGAGGAGCCTTGCCTGCGCATCCAAAGGAGCCCGCGCTCGAATCTCCCAAACCGGATACCGGCGAATTGAGATCGCTCTCAGGCCCAGAGCGGCCAAGCGCTCCTGCAGGCGGCGGTGGTAGAAAAACTGGCCGGGTTCAACATACCCGCCATACTTGATCAGGAATGGCTTCAACCCGAACTTCTTCATCGGTGTCCTCCCGCCTCTGGCGCACTGGCCTCAAACGGCCATAATCCGGTCAGGGCTGAGAAGGGGTATCGTGACTCCGGAGGGCCTGACCCGGCCCCCGCAGCCGGGAGGAGCTATCTTCGCCATCGTGCTCTGCTTGGGGTAGGTGCGGCCTCTTTGTCCTGGAGGCATGGCGAGAAGGCGTGCGGGTGCAGAAGACCCACTGCGGTTTGATTGGCTCAACTGTTGAGTTGGTCCGGAAAGCTCGTCGGTTCTCATTAACCGCCGAGTCTGCCACAGCCAGCCGTGAACCGGCATTGGTGCAGCCGAATCCGCGCCGGTGCCACTCTCTTGGCCTTTGCTTTTCGGGCGCTGGAGCGGCGGCTTTACCGCCCCGAATCAGTGCGTCATCAGATAAAAGATCGCGTTCACGGCCAATGGATAGGCTCGGTTCTCTGAGAACTCGTGAAAATACTCTTCATCCTCACCCTCCCGCTCCCAGCCGTCCCCAGTATCCGAGTTGTGGATGGCGAGCACCATGATGCGCCGCTTGTCGTCCAGCCAGGCGCGGACGCGCATCTGACGTGCGCGATCCTGGTCCTAGTTAGAGCTTGTCCCAAAGACCTGGTTTTTCTGAACGATTATAAGCGAACCTAAATCTCAGACCCTATATTTCACAATAACTTATTCTAACTTGCGCGAGTGGCCCCGGAAGTGATTTTTCGCCCCTCCGCGTACACACCCCTTCCACTAGAGGTCAATCGGAAAAGGGCGACGCCAGCTACGCCTCCATGGCAGCTTTCTGCGCCGCCCGTGCTCCCTCCCGTGCGGCGATGGTTTGTCGAGCCATCACCCAAAGATTGTGGGTCAAGACGGTCCAGGTGACGGTCAACGCCCGGTGGTCAAAACCCTTGCTTCGGAGCGGCCGGCCCAGAAAAACATTCTTCACTATCGCCACCCGCCCTTCGGTTTGCCCACGCCGGCGCTGCAGCTTCTTGAATTTCCAGGAGTGGCTCCGCTCTTTGAGTTCTTTCCAGCACATTGGGATCCTAAGCTTAGAATTCCACGTGGACAAGTTGTCGCG
>JADMIO011096052.1_pt1 | contig 16854 bp, 12 predicted proteins | sample 8958161 | NCBI WGS metagenome assembly JADMIO01 (sample SAMN16585339, study PRJNA669376) | soil metagenome | isolation source: Crop rotation soil | place: USA: Cullars Rotation, Alabama | collected 2011
TCTGCGGCACCCAGATCGCCGGCGAGCAGCAGGGCGCGAATCAGTCCGCCGTGCGCCGCCGCATTGTCGGGCGCCATGTCGAGGATCTGGGCAAAGATGCTGACGGCGCGCGGGCCGTCGCCTTCGGCCAGCACGCCCTCGCCCATTTCGATCAGCGGCGCGATCTCGACCGCCAGATGCTTCGCGGCGCTGTCGACCGGAAGCTGCGCGAGCAGCTGGTCGAGAATGGCCTTGAGCTGGCTTTCGGTCCGCGCATTGGTCAGGTTCGCGACCGGCTGGCCCTGGAAGATCGCATAGACGGTCGGGATCGACTGGACCTGAAACTGGCTGGCGATAAAGGGATTGGCGTCGACGTCGACCTTGGCGAGCACGACGCCCTTGTCGGCATAATCGGCGGCGACCTTTTCCAGCGTCGGGGCCAGCTGCTTGCATGGACCGCACCATTCGGCCCAGAAATCGAGGATGACGAGGCTGGTCATCGACGGTTCGACGACATCGCGGCGGAAGGCTTCGACGGCTTCCTTTTCGGCGGGGTTCAGACCGAGCGTGGCCACGCAATATTGCTCCTGCTTTGATTTGGCGTTGCTTCCGCAGCAGCGGAAGAGTCTCTTTCCCCGCTTATGTGGGATTTGCAGACGATATGCCAACCCTTCGGAGAAAATGCACGATCAGGGGTTGCCGAGTCAAAAAGCCGGTGCTAATCGCCCGCCTCACCCGCTGGCACCCACCCGGTCGCCAGCCGCCAGAGCGGGCGTAGCTCAGGGGTAGAGCACAACCTTGCCAAGGTTGGGGTCGAGGGTTCGAATCCCTTCGCCCGCTCCAGTTTTTCCTCACAAAATCAGTTATTTAGCGACGCGCAGTTGGCGCGTTTTGTGGTGACAAGAGTAGTGAGACACCACAATGTCTCCGCATTGTCTCCACATAATATCGCAAAAACGGATAGGCGCGGCAGCTTTTGGGTGGCTAGCCAGTTACGCGCGGTATGCGCTTCGCTAGTCCGCGGGCCCGGCGCGCTACGCCCGCCGGGCTCTAGAGTGAGAGGAGAACGGGGGATCCCGTGACGGGCAAGGCTGGGAGAGAGGCTCCGGGCGCTCGTCGCGGAGACTTACCATGACTCACTCTATACAAACGGCGCCCGCCGATCACCCGCCGGGCTATAAGGTCGACATTTCGCGCGGCCAGCGCATCGGGCGCGTGTCGTCCGAATGGTTCGCGCGCCCCGACGATGAGCGCTATCTTTCGCTCGGCGAACTTTACGCCGCGGTTCGCCGCCGCGCCGAGGCCGCCTCGACCCGGACCGTCGAGACGAAGGCGATCCGTGTCGTCGCGGCAGCTGATGAGCCCGAGCGCCTCAACCTCCTCCTTCCCGACCGCGAGGCGCCAGTCGCGCCCACCCATTGGTCGTTCGGTCAGCTTTGCAGCTTGGTCGGCGCGCCTTCGGGCTATTTGCGCCAGTTGCCTGCGGCGCTCGCCGGCATCAACATGCAGCATGGCCTGCTCGAACATCGCGGCGAGCTCGTGAAGACGCTCGAGACCGGCGATGGCCGAACCGAACTGCGCGCGGTGACCGGACCCGATTATGGTCGCATCTGGGACCATGAGCTCGTTGCGGCCGTGATGAAGATCGCGGGGAACGGCACCGGCGACACGCGCTGGAAGGTGCCGGGCCTGCTCGACTGGGCGACGATGCGCCACAACCCGTTCGTCGAGGTCACAATGGATACGACGACGCTCTACGCCAGCGATCGCGATGTCTTCCTCTTCCTGGTCGACGACGCCAACCCGATCGAGGCGGGACACTTGCCGAACGGCGATCCCGATCTCTTCTTTCGCGGTTTCTATTGCTGGAACAGCGAGGTCGGTTCGAAAGCGCTCGGCATGGCGACCTTCTACCTCCGCGCCGTCTGCATGAACCGCAACATCTGGGGCGCCGAGGGCTTCGAGGAAATCAGCATCCGCCACAGCAAGTTCGCGGCCGGCCGCTTCACGCAGGAAGCCGCCCCCGCGCTCGAACGCTTCGCCGCCTCTTCGGCGGGCTCCTTCGTCAACGGGATCAGGGCGTCGCGCGCGGCGATCGTCGCGCGCACCGACGACGATCGGCACAGCTTCCTGCGCAAGCGTGGCTTTTCAAAAGGTGAAACCGACCGGATCATCCGGAGCGTTCTGAAGGAGGAAGGGCATCCGCCCGCGTCGATCTTCGATTTCGTGCAGGGGATCACCGCGCTCGCCCGCGAGCGGCCGCACCAGGACGCGCGACTCGATCTCGAAGCCAAGGGCGCGCGGCTGCCGTCGTCAGTTCACTAGATCATCCGCCGCTCGCGCGGTCCGGCGTGGCTCTTTCCTTCAAGAGGGAGAGGGCTGCGCCGGTCCCATGACGGGTCAGGAGCCGGGAGAGAGTCTCACGGCGGCACGTCATGGAGAAGCAGTCATGACGAAACAGGCAAAAATCTCGCTCAGCGGCGCGAAGGAAATTCCCTTTCATTCGCTGTTCCTGAGTCAGGCCAATGTGCGGCGGGTCAAAGCGGGCGTGTCGATTGACACGCTTGCGGCCGATATCGCGCGGCGCGGTCTGCTCACGAGCCTCGCCGTGCGCGCAGAGCACGATGGCGAAGGCAATGAGACGGGGCGCTACGAGGTGCCGGCCGGCGGCCGCCGCTACCGCGCCCTCCAGCTGCTGGTGAAGCAGCGGCGCATGACCAAGACCGAACCCGTGCCCTGCATCGTCCGCGAGAATGACGAAATCTCGGCGGAGGAAGACTCGCTCGCCGAGAATATCCATCGCGAGCCGCTGCATCCGCTCGACCAGTTCCGTTCGATGCAGAAGCTCGTTGAACAGGGCAGTGACATCGAAACCATTGCCGCGACCTTCATGGTCACCCCAGCTGTCGTGAAGCAGCGGCTCAAGCTCGCATCAGTCTCGCCGAAACTGCACGAGGTCTATGCCGACGACGGCATGACTCTCGAACAGCTCATGGCCTTTTCGGTCGCGAGCGATCATGCGCGGCAAGAGCAAATCTGGGAGATGCTGCAGACGAGCGGCAATCAGCAGCCCTGGTTCATTCGCGCGCGGCTGACCGAGGACAAGGTTCGCGCCTCGGACAAGCGCGTTCGCTTCGTTACGCTTGCGGCCTATATCGAAGCTGGCGGGCATGTCCTGCGCGACCTCTTCGAGATCGACGATGGCGGCTGGATCGAGGATGTACCGCTGCTCGACCGGCTCCAGTCTGAAAAGTTCGACGCCGAAGTCGCTGCGATCGCGGCCGAAGGCTGGAAGTGGGTCGCGACTGCGGTCGACTTCGATTACGGCCATGTTTACGGACTCCGCGCGATTGACGGCGAAGCTCCCGAGGCCAGCGAGAGCGATCAGGCGCGGATCGAGGCACTGCGCGAGGAAGCCGACCGGCTCGAGGATGAGTGGGCTGGCGCCGAAGACATTCCCGACGAGGTCAGCGCCCGGATCGAGGCGATCGACGAGGAAATCGCGCCCCTGGTCTCGAAGCCCCTGATCTACGACCCGGCCGAGGTCGCGATCGCCGGCACCTTCGTCAGCATCGATGTCGACGGGACGCTGCATATCGAGCGGGGCTATGTCCGACCCGAGGACGAGCCCGAAGGGGAGGAGATCGGCGACCAGACCGCAGAAGCTGGCGGCGAACTTGCCGGAACCGGTGAGCAGCAGGTGGCAGAGAACGAAGATGAGGATCCCGACGATCTCGTCCGGCCGCTCCCCGACAAGCTCATCACCGACCTCACCGGCCACCGGACGCTCGCGCTGCGCGATGCGGTGGCGCGTTCGCCGCAGGTCGCGTTCGCCGCGATGCTCCACGCGCTCGTGCTCGAATGCTTCTACAGCTATGCGTCCTCGGCGAGCTGTGTCGGCATTTCGATGCGGAGCCACCCGCTTGTTGGCTATGGCAGCACGCTGAACGACACGGCCTCGGCGCTTTCGATCCGTGAGCGGCACGACGGCTGGTCGGAGAGGCTGCCCGACGCGACCATCGACCTTTGGGACTGCCTGGCTGCGCTCGACGCGGATTCGCAGGCGGCGCTCTTCGCACATTGCGTTTCGTTCGGCGTCAATGCGGTGTGGGAGTCGGCGACCCGCTACAATGAAGGCCGGGTATCGGCCCGCGCGGTAGCGAGCCGGATCGATCACTCGCACATCCTCGCACGCGCGGCAGGCCTCGACATGGTCGAAGCCGGCTGGACCGCGACCGTTGCCAATTATCTCGGCCGCGTGACCAAGCCCGCGATCCTCGACGCGGTGGAGGAGGCCTGCGGGACCGAGGTCGCCGGACGGCTCGGCGGGATGAAGAAGCCCGAGATGGCCAGCGCCGCCGAGGAGCTGCTGAAGGGCACTGGCTGGCTCGCGCAGCCGCTGCGCACGCCTCTTCCCGCGGAGCCCGAGGAGGTACCGGAGACTATCGCAGCGGGCGAGCCGGAATCGGAGACGGAAGCCGACGAGGCGGACGCCGCCGCGAATGACGACGAACCCGCCGAGGCGGAAAGCGAGCGTCATGAGGACGACGGGGAGGGCGACGATCTCGCCGCCGTCGCGGCCGAATAACGCGGCCGTCAGCTACATCGGGAAGTCCGGCGTCGGGCCGGCCTTCCCGTTTTTTTTCGCAGTCCCCTTGAACTCGGACCCGTCCGGGCGAACATCGAAGTTACATCAACCGGCAGGGGCTGCCGGGGCCGGCATGTTCGCGCGCAGCAACGATCCCCTTGGCATCGGAGCGCGAGAGGATGTGTCGCTCGAAGGAGTCCCTTATGTCCACACCCGCAGCCGACATTGCCCGCCGCCTCGCCGACGACGCCGAGTCGGTGTGCCGCCGCTTCCTCTCGAACGGACGCCGCGAAGGCCATTATTGGATGGTCGGCGATATCCACAACAACCGCGGGCGCAGCCTCTATGTGCGGCTATCCGGTCAGGGCGACGGATTGCGTCAGCCCGGCAAATGGACCGACGCGTCCAGCGGGGACCATGGCGATCTCCTCGACATCATAGCGGCGAGCTGCGGCCACGCGCGCTTCCGCGACACGCTCGACGAAGCGCGCCGCTTCCTGAGCCTGCCGCCACAGGAGCAGGCGCCGCGCAATCCGCCACTGCGCAAGTCCAAGGCAGGAACGCCCGAAGCCGCGCGCAGGTTATGGGCCGCCTCGAAGCCGCTCAACGGCACGCTTGCCCGCGCCTATCTCGCCGGGCGCGCAATCGCCGATCTGCGCGACGACGCCTGGCTCCGCTTCCATCCTAATTGCTTCTACCGGCCGTCCGACGAGGATGATCCGCTCGTCCGCAGGGCATGGCCGGCGCTGATCGCTGCGGTCACCGATGATGCCGGGCGGGTCGTGGGCGTGCATCGCACCTGGCTCGACCCCGCCTCCTGCGACAAGGCCCCGGTCGCCTATCCCCGGCGCGCCATGGGGCATCTGCTCGGTCATGGCGTTCGCTTCGGAACGGCCGGACCCGTGATGGCAGCCGGCGAAGGCATCGAGACCATGCAGTCGCTGAAAGAGGTCTGCCCCCTGATGCCGATGGTCGCGGGCCTGTCTGCCGCGCACCTCGGCGCGCTCATATTTCCCGAACAATTGCGGCGTCTCTATGTCGCGCGCGACGACGATCCCGCAGGAACGGCCGCGCTTGCCGCGCTCCGCGACAGGGCCGCGCCACTTGGAATCGAGGTCATTGGGCTCGAACCGGCACGCGGCGACTTCAACGCTGATCTCGTCACTTTCGGTCGCGAACGGATGACCGCTTCGCTGCGGAGCCAGTTCCAGCCGGACGATCGCCACCTGCTGCAGTGAGGGTGGTGCTGGTGCCGGAAAGGGGAAGCGGGGGGATGGCCCGCGGGCTGCCCTCCGATTGGCCGCGCTCCGGCCTTCGCAAGAGGGCGACTGCAGCGGGCGGCATCGAGCCCGCAATGGCGGACGTGCGGCTATTTTCCGCCGGGACGCGGGGCGCCCCTTTGCATCGCGAGGCAAAATAACCTTCGGTCCGCCATCTTCCGCTCATCGCTCCAGCCGCGGCCGTGTCGGCCGCGGTGCGGTTCGCTCCCGCCCGCCGCCCTGCGTCGCCGCGAAGGCCGCGAGAGCGCGGCGATGCTCGAAGGAAAACGATGATGACCCATGTTCCCGACCCCGACACGCTTGCCTGCACCGGCGCCACCCATTTGCTGCTCCAGGAGATGCAGCTCTTCGGTCACCGGCCCTATGAAGACGAACCCGATCCCCGCCCGCTTCCCGAGCCGAGGCTTGCCGCAGGCGCCGTCGCTGACATGTTTGACGGGCTAGCTGCATGCCTCGAAGAGACGCGCCTCGAGCCCGATCTCGAAGATCTTCTCTGGAACCTCGTCAACCTGTTCCACCGCGCAGGCGAGCGGGTCGAACGCACCCTCGACGACAATGAGCAACTCCAGCGCAGCCTGCAACGCGAACAAGATGGCAGCGAAATCCGCTCGGTCGAGCTCGAGAAGGCGACGCAGCAGGGTATCAGCCTGATCGAACGGCGCGATGCGATGGAATATTTCCGCGAGGCGGCCGCCGAGCAATATCGTCTCCACCTCCGCAAGACCTGGGCACCGCGCGCGGGGTCGCGGGTTCACCATCGAACCATGACCGCGTCGCTGATCGACAGCCGCGATTTCCTCGACGCCCGGCTGCGCGAGAAGGCGGCGGCGCTGATCCCGGCGGGCACCCGCATCCTCTTCAGCGGCGGAGCCGACAGCGATGCGCATGCAGCAATCTGGGATGTCCTCGACCGTACCCGCGCACGGCATCCCGACATGATCTTGATGCATGGCGCGACGCCCACCGGAGCCGAACGCGCAGCCGCCTGCTGGGCAGAGAACCGGGGGGTCATGCAAGTCGCCTTTCGCCCCGACTGGAGCAAACACGGCAAAGCAGCGCCGTTCAAGCGCAACGACCGGATGCTCCACGCGATGCCCGTCGGAATCATCCTCTTCCCCGGAACGGGCATACAGGACAATCTCGCCGACAAGGCGAAGAAACTCGGGCTGCCGGTATGGGATTTCCGGTCGCGCACGCGCTGAGCCGCAAATGTCCCAGGTTCAAGGGAGATTGCCTCAATCTGGTTCTATCTCCCGAATATATTTGTAATATATTTTCCAGCGCCCCAATTTTGGGCCCTCTCCAGATCGCCCCGGCCAGCAGCGATCAAACCGTCGCCGGCGGTTCGCCTGGTAAGAGGGCAATGGACCGCAGGCCCAGACGAGGAGCTCACCGTTCGCTGGTTCGGAAAACGGCGTTCGGGGGCCATGGGGCGCCATGCCGACGATGGACGCTGCGCACGCCTTTGCGCTCGACGTCACAAGGGCGAAGGACAAGACAGACCTTGCCGACCTGCTTCACGAAGCCTGCAAACGCATGGGCTGTTCCTGGTTCGCGCTCAGCCACCACATCGACTTCCTGGCCGCACCCGACCGGGGCGTTCGCGTACATAATTATCCGGAAGAATGGGCGAACTGGTTCGACGAGCAGAGGCTGGGCCTCACCGACCCCGTGCACCGCGAGAGCCAGCGCAACATGGCGGGGTTTCTGTGGCATGATATGAAGCCCGACCGACCCGAGGATGAAGTCATTCTCGCCGCGGCGCGGCGGCACGGCATCGGCGACGGCCTCACCGTTCCCGCCCATCTTCCAGGACATGCCCATGGTTCGGTTTCCTTCGCGTGGAAACCGGGGGCTGTCGCGAGCGCCGATGCGCTTCAGTTCGCCCGGATGATAGGCGGCCCCGCCTTTGATGCGGCACGTCTGATCACCTATCCGGAACTCGCCGCCGTCGCGCCACGACTCACCCGCCGGCAGCGCGAAGTCCTGATCTGGGCTGCGAAGGGTGAGTCCATTCGCAGAATCGCACTACGGCTTGGTCTCAGCCACGACACGGTGCGCGAACATCTGCGCAACGCTCGGCAACGCTACGAAGCGAATGGCGGGATCACGCTCACGGTACGCGCCCTTTACGATGGCGATATAAGCTTCGAGGATATCGCCAAGCGCTGAGAAAAATCTCGGGCACCCCCCTATCATGCTATGGTGCGGCGCTAAAAAGCCCTTCAATTGGAACGCCTCTTTTCCAAGCGGAGGCAAATCCATGCTGCTAATTATAGATTCCACTAACCGGGCGCTGGCGCACAAGGCGATGCGCTCGATGTTCGAGGCGCGCAAGCGCGTCTTCATCGATCTTCTGAAATGGGACCTGCCGGCGCTCGCAGATCGCTTTGAACTCGACCATTTCGATGATGTCGATGCGACCTATCTGATCGTGACCCATACGGGCGGCGAACATCTGGCCTCGGCGCGCCTCCTGCTAACGACTCGGCCCGCGCTTCTCGACAGCCTATTTCCCGAGCTGGTCGCCGGCGCGGTGCCGCAGGGGAGGGAGGTGCTCGAGATCACGCGATTCTGCCTCTCGCCCGGCATCGGCGCGCGACAGCGGCGCATCGCTCGCGACGCGCTACTCGTCGGCCTCGCCGAGTTCGCGCTGGAGAACGGGATCCGGACCTATACCGGCGTCGCCGAGCTGTCCTGGTTTCGCCAGGTCCAGACCTTCGGCTGGGATTGCCGCGCGCTCGGCGAACCGGTCCTGCACCGCGGGCAAGCGCTCGTCGGGCTTCGTATCGACATCGATGAATCGACCGTCGCCAAGCTCGCGGGCGCCGGCATCGTCAGTGACGCGGCGGCGGCTTCGGCCGTCCGCGCGGCGTGAGGAGGGGGCGATGATGATCAATCCTCTCGCGAACCATGCCAGCGCACATCGTTCGGCAGAAGGCCAGGCGCTGATGGAGCGAGGCTATACCATCCTGCGCGGCGCCGCTCCGCCCGCGTTCGTCCGGCGGGTCGGCGCGGATCTCGACGCACGCTTCACCGCGACGCCGTTCTGCGAAGGCGGCTTCTACGGCGAGCGCACCAAGCGTTTCGGGCGGCTGCTCATCCGCTCGCCCCTCGTGGCCGATCTGGTTCTGAACCGCGCGGTCCTCGATCTTGCCGAGCTTGCGCTTGGCAATTGGTGCGAGCGCATCCAGCTCAATCTTTCGCAGGCGATCGAAATCCATCCCGGCGCGCTGCCGCAGTTTCCGCACCGCGATCAGGACATGTGGCAGAGCGCGCTCGGCGAGGTTGAATATCTGGTCAACGTGATGTGGCCGCTGACACCTTTCACAGCCGATAATGGCGCTACGATGATTTGGCCGAACAGCCACGGCGTCGAGGCTCTGGTCGAGGAGCCGAAGGAGGCGCCGATCGTCGCCGAGGCGGAGCCCGGAGACGCGATTGTCTTTCTCGGCTCGACCCTGCATGGCGCCGGTGCCAATCATAGCTCCGCAGCGCGGCGCAGCATCATCGTCAGCTACTGTCTTGGCTGGCTCAAGCCCTATGAGAACCAGTGGCTCGCATATCCGCCCGATATCGCGAAGGCCTTCTCGCCCGAGCTCGCAGCGCTTGCGGGCTATGCGCAGCACCGCCCCAACCTCGGGAATTTCGAAGGGCAATGCCCCTCGATCCTGTTCGCCGGCTACCCCGCCGAGCCGGTCGCCGCGATCGACGCGCTCCGCCCCGATCAGAGCGCGTTGCTTGCGGATCATATCGCCTGGCAACGATGCGCGCTCGATGAGGAGCGCGCGGCATGAACGCCGGGTCGACGATGGAGCGGGTCTATCTCGACCTGAAGGCGAGAATTATCGGGGGTGCCTATCCGCCCGGCTCGCGGCTCGATCCGTTTCACCTCGCGAAGCGGCTGGCGGCAAGTCCAACGCCCGTGCGCGAAGCGCTCCACCGGCTGTCGGGTGAGCGCATTGTCGATAGCTGGCATCAGGAGGGTTTTCGCCAGCCGATCTTTGCCGAATCTGATCTGTGCGATCTCTATCTTTGGGCTGGGGCACTTGTCGGGCTCGCACTTCGCGATCCGGTGCTTCGCCAGTCCGAAGTGCCGGCAGCGCTCCCGAAAATGCAAGTCGAGGACTATCCGGCACGAGTCGCGCGGCTGTACCGATCCGTCGCCCTCCTCCACGGAAATCGCGAGATTCGCTTCGCAATCACCAATATGATCGACCGTAGCGAGTTTTTCCGCGCTGCCGAGGCGCGCGCCGATCCCGTGGTGACTGAGGAGCTCGCCTCGATGGAAACGGCCTTTGTGCGGGCAGCCTGGGCCGAACTCGGCAGGAAAAGCGCGGCATTTCACCGCCGACGCCTGGCGCGAGCCGGACGTGTCGTTGCCGAGCTACGTCCCCGATCGCAAACAATCGAATGATATTCTTCGGATCGGAAAAGTACATAAATTCTATTTTTTACAACGGCGTAAGATTGTGCCGCCGCAATCCCGCGGCATTTTGGAGGTAGCGACATGAACCGCGAAACCAATGACATCGTCGAACTGGGCTCGGTGAGCACCGAAACCGCCGGCGACCTCGGCCCGCCCGTCGAAATCGGCGGCAAGGACCGGCAGAACGGCATCAGCCTCGACTGAACCGTTTGTTCGGGTGTCGGCGCTTGCGCCGGCACCCGGATCTGGAAGGGATCATTATGGGATGGACACTGGCACCGGGCGTTGGCTTCTGTCTCGCCGCCGACGACCTCATCTTTCTCGATATTCGCAACGACCGCTACCTTCTGTTCTGCGGCGAGCGACGCGCGGCCTTCGAGCGACTCTGTGCCCGCGAACCGAACGACAGCGACGCCATGGCGGGCCTGATCGACACCGGCCTGTTTGCACGCAGCGAAACGGCCACGGCGATCGCACCGCTCGAAATCGACGTCCCGGACGCGGATCTCGCCGTGGCGTCGATCCCGCGAGCGGGCCTTGCCTTGATCGCAGCTGCGGCACGCTCGCTCTATTGGGCGCGCCAATCTCTCCTGCCCGGACGTCTCGCCGCAGCGCTCGATGGATTGGTGGCGGCCAAGAGGGCCGGGACGGCGAACCTCGACGATATCGGGCTCGCTGCACTGGCTTCAACCTATAGCGAAGTGCGCCGATGGATTCCGATTCCGACCCGCTGCCTGATCGACGCACTCGCGCTCTATCGGCTGTCGCTCCGGAAAGGCTTTGCGCCAACGCTCGTCTTTGGTGTGCGCTCCAACCCCTTTGCTGCCCATTGCTGGCTCCAGTCGAACGCTGCCGTTCTGACGGGAACCGCCGAGGAGGCGCACAACTATCGCCCGGTGCTCGCCATATGATGGACCGCGGTATCCTCGGCATAGCGGGTGCGCCGGAGCTCGCGGCCGCGGTGGCACAAGCCGCGGCTGATCATGGTCTCGACCGTATCGACAAATTGAACGGCCTCGCCCTTTACGCCGGCGCCGGACTGAAACGCTCGCGCGCACGCTCGCCGACGGCCAACGTCATCCTCGGCGACCATTTCTCGGACGGATCGTTCAGCGTCGACTGGGGCAATTTCCTGACATTCTCTGCAGGCGCCGGAAAGCCGGTCGAGATCAGCCGCGCCCCGCTGACCGGGATGCCGCTCTACTGGAGCCGTATCCAGCGCGGCCTGCTGGTCTTCTCGCATCTTGAATTGATACGTGGGCTTGAAATCGACACCGGGCTCGATGTCGATTTTCTCCGCCACCTGTTGGCGTACAGCAACCACCGAACCACGCGGACGGGACTTGCAGGAATCGAAGAATTGCTTCCGGGCACGCGGCTCGCATTCGATGGCGATGTCACCACGGTCAGGCCGACCTGGTCGCCATGGCCGCATGCGCGCAAGGGGATTTACGACCGCGATGCCACGCCGCTGCTCGGTAGCACCATTCGGAAATGCGTCTCGGCCTGGGCGAAGGCGCGCCCGCAGATCATGCTTGAGCTCTCGGGTGGCCTCGACAGTTCAATTGTCGCTGCGGCGCTCGCGGCAGGCAGCCATGAATTCGCTGCCGCGACGATCGCCACAGCCAGCCCCGACGGCGACGAACGCCGATATGCCAGAGCGGTGGCCGAGCGCTGCGGCGCCGCTCTCATCGAATATGTGCACGACGACAGCGAGCGCGATCTTGCCGCTGGCGCGCGGTTCCTGTCTCCGCGGCCGGCGACATATGGGGTGCTGGCGGGGATTGATGCGGCGCTCGGCGCCGCGACCGCGCAGCTGCCCGGCGCCAGCATCTTCACCGGGATCGGCGGCGACAATGTGTTCGCTATCACCCGCTCGATCCTCCCGGTGATCGACGCGCTGAAGCTTCGCGAGCCGATCAGGCGACCCGCCGCCGCCCTTCGCGATTGTGCGCGGCTCTGCGATGTCACCATCTGGCACGCGGCGCGGGCGGCCTACCGCCACTGGCGCTGGCCGCCGGCCACCGGCTGGCCTCGCGAGGATGAATATTGCTGTCGCCCCGCGCTCCCCGACGCGCCGTTGCCGCACGCTTGGGATCGTGGGGACGAACGCATTCCGCCCGGAAAGGTCCGGCACGTCCAGTCGATCCAGCGCATCCTCGATTTTCTTGACCGGCCCGGACGCTGGCATGGCCGCGATGTCGTTGCGCCGCTGCTGTCGCAACCGGTGGTCGAGCTTTGCTTGGCGATCCCGGGCTGGCAGTGGGTCGCTGGCGGCCGCGATCGCGCCGTCGCGCGCGAAGCTTTCGCGCCGCGCCTTCCGGACTTCGTCGTCTGGCGCCGCAACAAAGGACGGCTCGAGACGCTATGCGCGAAGGCCTTTATCGAGCAGCGCGCAAGACTGCGCCCCATCCTGCTTGAAGGCCGCCTTGCCCGTGAGGGGCTGCTCGATCGCGAGCGGATCGAATCCTATCTGGCGCGCGACCGCCTTGCGGGCGATTATGACTATTTTCGCCTGCTCGAGCTCGCCGATATCGAACTGTGGATCGCGTCGGTCGAAGCTTTGGGGCGCGCGCCGATGAGCCTCGCCCAGCGGGCATATTGATCGGCCTTGACGGGATCAGGGTCGATATGGCCCTGCAGCCAGTAGCGGAACCAGTCGAGGTTGCGCTGATAGACCGCATGCTTCTGCCGCGGTTCCACCTTGATGTGCGGTGCGAAGGGAAAGACATGCAGCTCGCCCTTGCCTGCCGCAGTCAGCCGCGCCTGGATTTCGGGCGACTGCCGCGCCTCCTGCTCGGGGAGCTGCATCAGCACCGGCGCGTCGATGCGGTCGACCTGAAGCGCGGGAGAGCGGCGCCGCCAGTCTGCAATATCAGTGTCGGGCGGACCGAGGCCCCAAACCTTCTCGAGATTCTGACGAAAGAAATCGCGGCCTGCCCCTGCGTTGAACCAATAATAGGCTGGCTCGGCCTGAACGGAGGCGATCGACACTGCTTTCAGCAATTTGCTGTGCGTCGCGGTCCACATCGCGACTTCACTCCCGAAACTGAGGCCGCCCATTCCCACCCGCTCCGGGTCCGCGATGCCGCGGCGATCGAGCTCGGCGATCGCGGCCCGTACTGCGGCGAGCCCGAGTTCGTAGCGCGCCTCGCCGACCGCACCCGACGTCGGGAGCTGATTGATGCAGAGCGCCGCGATGCCGCTCCGCGCCAGCGCGCGCAGAGGCCACTCATTGCCGAGACCCCCGCGCATATAGCCTGCGCAGCGATAATAGGTCACAAAGAGCGGCAGCCGTCCGGGGATCTTCGGGCGGACGAGCCAACCCGACGCACGGCTGCCGCCCACCCGCCACTCGATCGCTTCGGTCAGAAGATCGTCGCGATCGGGACGCTGGTTTGGCTGGTCGAGGATTTGTGTCGCGCTGTCGGCGAGTCCGATCCGCAAGAGATGCGGCGGAGTAGCCGCGCTTTCGGCTACGCAGAAAAGCGCCTCGCGCGTGGCGGCGCAGGGCGCGTTTTCACCACCGCCACCGAGCAGCCCATCGCTCGTTATCAACGGCCGAAGCCCCGTGACGGGATCCCAGAGGAGTGCGTTGTTGCGGATGCGCCGGTCGCGCGTCACCAGGGCGAAGCGCTCGTCGCCAAGCGCAATATGGGTCCATATTCGGCTGCCGCTTTCGCTATCGCAGCGCTCCGACTTGGTGCAGATGCTCTGCGCTACGGCCGCCAGCTCCGCCGCCTTGGGCAACTCCGGTTGCTCTGGTGTCAGCATCGCGGCTTCATCGGCGGTTGCGAGGCGGTCACCACCGGTTGCCAGAAGGCGTGCCTGGACCAGGCGCGGCACCTTCGCCAGCAACGCTTCACGGTCGAACCAGTCGCCGTTGAGACGCTGGCTCGCCGGGCGGCCCGCGATAATCGCGCCGCGGAACGATGTCTGGGCGAGGTCGACCCGCCCGTTCACCAATATGCCATTGTCGCGTTCCGCTTCCTCGGCGCGCTCGATCGCAGCCCGCGACGGACCGGTCTCGTAAATCAGAGCGCCTGTGGCGCTAACCGCGAAACGCTCGATATCCGCGTCGCCGATTAGATATGGCTCAAAGGCCCCATCGGAGCGGCCTTTCCACAACCCCGTGGCGCCGCCGATCGTCGCCCGGACGTAGAAGCGTTCGCTATCGGGCGCCCACCGCGCCGCACCCGGTTCGACGAGGCCGGTCCCGTTCCAAGTCGCGGGTCCGCCGTCACCAATATAGCGCGGCGGCGATGCTCCATCGCTGGCAACAATATACCAGCCGGTCTCAATGTGCCCGCTCACAGTCGACGGGCGCTCGCGGCGGTATAGCAGCCAGCGCCCGTCGGGAGAGGCCGCGAGCCCCGAGAAATCGGTCATCTCTACGAGCTCGCGGGGACTGGTCTGGGCGAGCGCCGGCGACGCCGCCGCAAGGAACGATGCTGCCCAGACGAGCGTCTTCACCATCGGATCGTCGCCTGCACCGCAATCGAGCGTCCGACCGGACTGGCTTTTTCAGGATCATAAGCCAGCGCCGAATTGTTGGTGCGGCTCTGAACATAGGGCGGATCGCGGTCAAAGATATTGAGCGCGCTGATCGAAAGCTGCAGGCCGCGTTCGTCCTCCCCGCCGCCAAAGCGCTGCGACAGGGAAAGGTCGATCGTGGTCCATGACGGAACGCGCTCGGCGACGGCCGGAATCTGGTTGAGATAGCCGCCTATGTAATTGACGAACGCGGTCGCCGCGAAGCCATCCTTCGACCAACCGGCGCGCCCGCGAAGGCGCCATTTGGAAGGGTTGGCGAAGGTTCCGACGACGTCGATCGCGGGCGTTCCCGGCGTGAGCCGCCGGTCGATCCGGAAGATATGGCTTCCCGCCAGTCCGAGATCGATCGTGCCGCCCCCCAGCTGCGGTGCGTAGCCGACATCGAAGTCGATCCCCGTCTGGCGCACCGACGAGAGGTTGCGCACCTGGCCATCGACGATCGCATCGACATCGCCCGGCGCCAGCCCGAGGGGGTTGGTGAAAGTGGGGAAAGCGAAATAATAGGCGACGAGCTCGGGCGAGGGATCGTCGTTCACGATTCCACCGAAGAGATCGCGCCGCGACAGGAAGCGCAGATAATCTTCGGTGACCGAGCCGATGCGGTCGCGATAGTCGACCTCATAATAGGTGACCGCAGCCTTGAAACCCGGCAGCACGGCCGGAGCAACATCGATACCTGCGGTCCAGGTCGTTGCGCGCTCGGGCTTGATGCCGGGACCATAGCCGAACAGGCCGATGACATTGGCGGTCCCGGTCGGTGAGGTGGGATCGGGCAGCTGGAACGTCGTGTAATTTGAAACCGTCGGACCGATCAACTCATCGAAAGCCGGCGCGCGGAACGAGGTGCCGTAGCTGCCGCGCAGCGCGAAGCCGGGGAGCGGTTCCCAGCGGATTCCGACCTTTGGGTTGGTGGTGCGCCCGACATCGCTATAATCTTCAACGCGCCCGGCTACCGAAAGGTCGAGGCGATGAAAGCCGGGCGTCGCATCGTCTTCGCCGAACAGCGGCACGAACAATTCGGCATAGGCAGAGCGGACGTGGCGGGGCCCGGGCAAGCCAGTCAGCGGGGTCGTGCTCGGGGTCGCGCGGCTGAGATCGTTGATCGTCAGATTGGTATAGCGCTCGCGGCGATATTCGGCGCCGAGCGCAAGCCGGATATCGCCTCCCGGCAGCCGCAGCAGCGGTCCGTCGGCGCGAAGCGCCGCCGACCAGCTTTCAAAATCGTCGCGCGAGCCGATGCTGCCGCGGATCGCAGCGATCGTGACGGGATTGTTCGCGGTGCCGTCGCCGAAGATATTGAATGCGGTCGCCGGGTTGGTATCGGCTAGCGCAGCGGTCAGACGCGCCCGGTTCGGGATATTGATGCTGTCCGACCGGCTCTTCTGCCGGCCATAGGCCCCGCCGAACTGCACCCGCCAGCGCCCCAGCGTCTGTTCGAGGCCTGCTGCGGCACTGATACCGCGCACCCGCCCCGTGTCGATCGGCGCGCCAAGATCGTTGGCGAAGTTATAATTGACCGTGACCGGCTGGTTCGTTCCGATCGGGTCAACGTAGAAGGGGTTGGTGACGGGGACGCGCGCAGCGCTCAAATATTGGTTCAGCGCGACTTTGCGATAGATGCGCTCAGCCGCGAGGACACTTGTACGGAGCGTGAGGCTGCTGGTCAGGTCGAGCTCGCCAGCGAGATAGAGGCTGTGAACGCGTTGGCGTGGAAGCAGATCGCTCGCAGCGCGCCGGTCCCCCGGATTGCGGGTGCCTGGCGTCAAATCCGCGGGCGTCAGCGCCGTGCCGTCTTGCCCGGACGGGATGGCGAAGGTCTGGCCATTGGCAACGGTGATCGTCCCGGGAACCGCGAAGAGCGAGCGATAGTCGGGGCCGCCGAACGGCCGAAGATCCTCGGTCGCGAAGCGCCGGTCCGCCGCGGCAAGCGCATCGCGTTCGCTGAATTGATAGGCGAGCGTTATATGGCCCTTTCCAGCACATTGGGATCCTAAGCTTAGAATTCCACGTGGACAAGTTGTCGC